>Ga0209121_10003571_pt1 | contig 14999 bp, 9 predicted proteins | sample Cruoilmetagenom3_FD_187292 | JGI IMG/M metagenome (GOLD analysis project Ga0209121, IMG submission 187292) | Oil polluted marine microbial communities from Coal Oil Point, Santa Barbara, California, USA - Sample 3 (SPAdes) (version 2) | ecosystem: Environmental > Aquatic > Marine > Oil seeps ...
AGCAAGAGCGCTTCACGCAAATGAGCAAGCGATTCTAAGCCCGATTTATCGGGCGCTGCTCCGTAGCCGGGGCACTTTATGCCCCGGCTGGGCAGTGTGCACTCTTCCTTTTCCCCTCTGTTCCTTTCCCAATCCGTTGCTTTCCCAATCCGCTGTTGTCAATCCGTTGTTGTCTCCCCCACCAATATGAACAACAAGTCGTTCACGTTCGTCCCCGTCGGGCCGGTGCGGATCAAGCCTCCCCCCTGCGAGTGCGGGGGGGATGAGAGGGGGGGCGCTTTGCCCAGCGCGTCGAAGAAGGGATAACTGTCGTTGGCCTCCAGCGCCGCCCGGGGGTCGAGCCCCAACGCGCGGGCGCGGGCCGCTGTCTCGCCGGTGACGACCGCGCCGGCCCCATCAGTGGGACCGTCGCTGCCGTCGGTTGCCAGCGCCATCACGAGTATGCCCGGCCAGCCGTCTAACGCCAGCGCCGCCGCGAGCGCCAGTTCCTGGTTGCGGCCCCCTTTCCCCTCCCCGCGTATCGTCACCGTCGTCTCGCCGCCCCAGACCAGGCAGGCCGGCGGGGGCAGGGGATCGCCGTGGGCGCGTACCCCCTTTGCCAGCGCCGCCGCCACTTTCGCCACCTCCCGCGCCTCCCCCTCGACGTAGGTGCTCAAGAGCAGCGCGTTGAACCCCAACCGGCGCGCCTGCTCCACCGCCGCCAGCGCCGCCAGCCGGTTGGAGCCGACGACGACGTGCTGCACCCGCTCGAAGATCGGGTCACCCGGCTTAGGGGTCTCGCGGAAAATTCCCTCCCCCACACTCCCACACTCCCACACTCCCACCGGGGGAGAAGAAACCGGGTTTTCAAGAAAAAACCCGGTTTCACGGAGCCGCTCCAGCACCGCCTGCGCGTCGGCCACCGTCGTCGGGTCGGGCACGGTGGGGCCGGAGGCGATGACGTCGAGCGGGTCGCCGACCACGTCCGAGAGGACGAGTGTGACTAGCGTGGCCGGGGCGGCTAGGCGGGCCAGGTTACCGCCCTTGATGCGCGACCAGTGCTTGCGCACGGTGTTCAGCTCGTTGATCGTCGCGCCGGAGCGCAGGAGCGCGCCGGTGAGGGCCTGCAGGTCGGCCAGATCCAGGCCCGGCACAGGCAGCGTCAGCAGCGCCGAGCCCCCGCCGGAGATGAGGCATAAGACCAGGTCGCGCTCTGTCGCGCGGGCAACGCAGTCGGCAACGGCCTGCGCCCCACGCACGGAGTTCTCGTCGGGCACCGGATGTCCCGCCTCTATAACTTGAAACCTGAAACCTGAAACTGGCCAGCCGCGAGTGTGCCCATATTTAGTTACTACGACGCCCCCGGTCAACCGCCCGCCCAGGACGTCCGCGATGGCGGCGGCCATCGGCACGGCGGCTTTCCCGCCCCCGACGACGAACACACGCTCGTAGCTGCTCAGGTCGTAGCGACGGTCGGCGACCCTGAGGATAGGCGCGTCTCCTTCGCGACGGACGTGCCGGCGCACGGCAGCCGCTGGCTCGACGGCAGCCAGCGCGGCCTGTTGTAGTTCGGTGGCGACAGCGCGCAGATCTGGTCCAGACATAGTATCACCCTCCCAGTCTCTATGGGGCGCGGGTGACGCACCCGCTCTGAGCACCCCTTTTTGCTAACGGCCCACGGCTGCCGGCTAACTGCTGACGGCTGGTGTTACTCCTCCAGACTCTTGACGGCGGTGGCGGCCGCTTCCTTGGGAGTGGCCCGTCTCCGCAACACCGCCTCCAATGCCTCCTGCATGGCCGACCCGGCGGTCGTCATCGTCTCCGGCTGGAGTGGGGGGATGGCGGCCTCCATCACGTTGCGCAACGTAGCCCGATCCACGCTCGATATGTCCCATAGCCGCAGTGCGCCGCGCGTACCCGGCAGGTAGCCGGCCGCCTGCGTCCACTGCGCGCTATGGTCGGGTGCGATGAGCCACTCGAGCAGCAGCTTCGCCAGCGCCTGGCGCGCCGGGTCGCCGGTGACCATCGCTACCGCCCAGCCCCGGGCGATGCTGAAGGGCTGCCCGTCGCGGGTGGGTATCGGCGCAGCGGCGACGGTCTCGTCGGCCTCGAGCCAGTAGCGGCTGGCCGGTACCACGGTCATCCCCCCCTCTCCAGCCTGAAACCGCTCCCAGGCCTGATCGGCGTCCGTGATGTCCAAAACGACCGTCGGTGAGATTGCGGGGGTGTCGAATGTTGGTGAGATCGCGGCGGTACTGATGCAGTCGCTGTAGAAGCCGAGCACGCTCACCAGTGCCTCCTCGTCCAGCCACGGGTTGCCGTCCCGGTCGGTCAGTTTGCCGCCGGCAGCCAGGTACTGGATCAGTGTCGCGTCGTTGACCTGGCGGTCGTGTCCCCTGGCTGGGAACAAGAAAGGGGCGGGGGCGGAGATGACCTGCGTCCAGGAGACCGGAGGCGACTCGAACAGGGCGGTGCGGTAGGCCAGGTGTTGCATGTCGGCGCCGATGACGAAGCCCATCGTCTGCTCCTCCACTTCGCCCAGCGCCGTGGCGAAAGGGAAGCGATCGGTGGTTACGGACGGCGACAGGAAATCGTCGAGCGGCTGGACGAGGCCGGAGCCGGTTGCGGTCTCCAGATCGGCCGCGTCTAGCACCACCAGGTCGGGCATGACCGAGGGAGCTGCGTCCCGCGCCGTGCGCAGAAAGTCAAGCAACCCGCCGCGTCCGTGGGCCTTCTTCACGACCACTTCTACCTGGATATCGGGGTAGGCTTCGCCGAAGTCGTCCAACTGCTGCGCGAGGACGTCCGCGCCCGGTCTACCACCGTAGGGACTGAACTGCTCTGGCACCCAGAGGGTCAGGGCGATGACTAGTGGCTGGGGTTGTGGTGTGGGGGTTGGCGTCGAAGTGAGGGGGAGGGATGTGGGCGGCGGGAGAGGGGAAATCGGGCTGGCGGTCGGCGTCAGCGACAGGAAGCCACAGCCGGTCATCGTCAAAAGCAACAAAGCCAATGACCAATGACCAATGACCAATGACCAATGGCCAGTGCTTACGTTAGTGAGAGGAAACCTTTGAGATTGCATAGCACCTCCTGGGTTCGGAGTTCGTAAATTCGGGATTCGGGAACACAGGTGGGCCGTGTCCTCATGCCAGAATCGGTACCCCAATTATAGCACAATTTGCCTCCAAACCCCACTTGTCAACCACGTCATGATAGGGTATGATTGGCACGCTCCCCTGGGAGACCAGATCGTAATGACCAAATCCCAAACCCCAAATTCCAAATCGGCCACTATTCGTCGCTCATTGCTCATTGCTCATTGGTCATTGGTCATTTTTATCCTCTGCCTGGCCGTTGCGCTGCGATTGTGGCGGTTGGATAGTGTGCCGCCTGGACTGACGCACGACGAAGCCAGCAACGGCCACGACGCGGCGGCTGTGTTGCGGGGTGTCCGGCCCATTTACTTCACCGTAGGGTATGGACACGAGCCGCTCTATCCCTACTCCGTTGCCCTGGTCATGTCCCTCCTGGGTCCGACGGATACGGCACTGCGCTTGACGACCGTGGGTTGGGGACTGGCACTCATTCTGCTGAGTTACGCCTTTACCCGGTATCTGTTCGGCCCGCTGCCCGCCCTGCTTGCCGCTGCGTGGATGGCCACGTCGTTCTGGTGCGTGATGACCAGCCGGGTGGGGCTGCGGGCCATCGCGTTGGCGACCACCTTCACCGCCTCGGCGCTGTGTTTCTGGATGGGGTTTCCACTCCCTTCCCGTCGGTCGTCGCAATCCGCAATTCACAATTCGCAATTCGCAATTCGCAATTGGGTATGGTGGATGCTCTCCGGCGTCTTTCTCGGTACGGCGATCTACACGTATATGGCAAGTCGCGCTATGCCGGCTGTCTACTTCCTGTTTCTAGTCTATCTTTTCGTGCTCCGTCTGTTTGGCGTGCGACGGTCTCTCCTTCATCAGCAATGGCTGGGGACTGTACTCTTGTTGCTTGTAGCAGCCCTCGTCGCTGCTCCGCTGGTTCACTTCCTGGTCACCCATCCGGGGGCGGAACAACGGCTTGGGCAACTGGGGGCGCCGTTGCGAGAGGCAACGCAGGGCGATTTCAGTGGCTTGTGGCGCAACCTGTCCCGCTCCCTGCCCATGTTTACCTTCCAGGGTGACCCCCTGTGGCTCTACAATATCCCCAGCCGCCCGCTGCTCGACCCCGTGAGTGGGGCGCTTTTCTACGCTGGCATCCTCGTATGCCTGTGGCACTGGCGCGACCCGCGCTACGCTTTCTTGCTGCTCTGGCTGATCGTCGGCGTCGGCCCCGCGCTGGTTACTGGCCCTGACGCCACCGTCTTGCGCTCTATAGCGGCTCAACCTGCCGTCTTCATTGTCATAGCCTTGGCGTTGGCGACCATCCTTCGCTTTCTATACGAGCAAGCCGGGCGATGGGCACGTGTCGTGGGGACCGGATGCATCGTCATCCTTATCGCTAGTATTGGCCTCCGCACTGTGTACGACTACTTTGGCGTCTGGGGAAAGCATCGGGATGTCCGCGTGGCCTACCATCACGCGCTGGTTCAGGAGGCCCGCTACCTCGATGCGCAGCCCGAAGGTGGAACAGTGGCGTTCTCCTCCATTTACCCCGGTCGTTTCCACGATCCCTACACGGTAGAGATCACCCTGCGCCGCGACGACCTGTCCCTGCGCTGGTTCGATGGTCGGTTCGCGCTCGTCTTCCCGGCCGGAGAGGAAACCCGGGTAATCATTCCCACCATCGCCCCGCTCGACGAGGCCCTAGAGTCAATCTTCAAGGAGCACGCGTCACACATTCACACCGAGGATCTCCGGCCCGATGACCTGATCACTCGCTTCGACGTTTATCGTTTCGATGCGAGGGGCGCGCTGGCGTCGTTCCTCTCGACTGCGGAGGGTAACCCTGCCTACTGGTGTCCGTTTGACACGTTTCCTGCCGACGAGTCACAGCCAACCTACGAACCGCTTGCTCTCCCGGCTGACGTGGGTGATGTGATCGAGTTGGCAGGCTATGATCTGCGCACGCCAGACGTCGGGCCAGGCGAGGAGGTGGAACTGCTGACGGTGTGGCATATTCGCGCACCTTTTGCTCCTGAGGCTGTCGTGTTCACCCATCTACTCGACCACAGCGGGCACGTTGTTGGACAGATAGACCGGCTGGACGTTCCTTCGTGGCACTGGCGGCAGGGCGACGCTTTCGTGCAATTGCACCGCTTTCAGGTAGACGCCGACGTGCCGCCCGGCCTTTATCACCTGGAGGTGGGCATCTACACCCGCGATGATTTGACCCGCCTGCCCGTCCTGGTGGACGGCGTCGCCGTGGATGACCGCATCCTCCTACAACCGGTAGAGGTCACAAGCCAATGACCAAATCCCAAATCCCAAATCCCAAATCCCAAATTGGTCATTGGTCATTGGTCATTACCCTGCTTCTGCTAACCTGGGGCCTGCGTCTCTGTTGTATAGAGACCGTCCCCCCTGGCTGGCGCGACGACGAATTGATCAACATCCATGCCCTCTCCGGCGAATTGCTGGCAGGTCACTTTCCCCTGTATTTTACCGGGGCTTCCGGCCACGAGCCGCTCTATCACTATTTGCACGCTGGTGTGCACGCCATACTGGGCTTCAACGTGCTGAGCGGGCACCTGCTCTCTGTCGCCCTCGGCACGCTCACCGTCGCCCTGACGTACGCTCTGACCCGCCGTCTCTTCGGGCGCACGACCGCTGCCATCGCCTCGCTGATGCTAAGCACCTCTTTCTGGTCACTGATGTACAGCCGCACGGCGATCCGCCACATCAGCCTGCCTCCCCTCGCTTTGGCAACCTTCTGCGTGTTTTGGCGTTTCACGGATCACGAATTTACGAATCTACGAATCACGAACTTCGTAGATCCGGGATTCGTAAATTCGGTATTAGTCGGTCTCCTGCTCGGTGTTTCCTTATACACTTACCCCGCCGCCCGTCTGCTGCCTGTCATGCTCGCCCTGTTCGTCGCCTACCTGACGCTGTTTCACCGCGACTATCCCATCGCTGGCTCCTCAGGTAAGCAGACGGTGCTGGGCCACGTTGGCGTCAGTTCCGAAGGCCATCCCAGCACCGCTTCTTCAGGCCATCCCAGCACCGGCTCTTCGGGCCATCCCAGCACCGGCTCTTCGGGCCATCCCAGCACCGGCTCTTCGGGCCATCCCAGCACCGGCTCTTCAGGCCGGTGCGACTGGCACAGCTTCCTCCTGGCGCTGGTGATTACGGCTGTGCTGGCGGCACCGCTAGGTGTCGCTATCGCCCGGGGGCGCGGCGAGGCTGCGGCGCAGGGCATCGGGGCCGACGCCCGCCTGGCCGAACTGGCCGTACCGCTACGGGAACTACGGGCTGGCAACCTCCGCCCGCTGCTGGAGAGTGCCTGGACGACGCTGGGGATGTTCCACACCACCGGCGACCCCGAGTGGCTGTACAACATCTCCAATCGCCCGGTGTTCAATCTCCTCGGCGGGGCGCTGCTGTGGGCTGGTGTCGCGCTTTGCCTGTACCGCTGGCGGCAACCGCGCTACTTCTTCCTGCTCCTGTGGCTGGGATTGGGGCTGCTCCCTGCCTTCGTCAGCACCCCGCCCGCCAGCCTGAGCCACACTATCCTGGCTCAGCCCGTTGCCTACATCCTCCCCGCCCTGGCCCTCACCGAGGGCTATCGCTGGCTTGCCACCCGCCATTCGTCATTCGTCATTCGTCATTCGTCATTCGCCATTCGCCATTCGCTTTTGGTCATTGGTCATTGGTCATTGATCATTTTTCTTGTCATTTTCGTAACCACCAACGCTGTCCGCGATCTTCGCGACTACTTCATCGTCTGGCCACAGCAGGACATGGTACGCTTCCTCTACCGCGCCGATTATCGCGAGGCTGCCCGTTACCTGGATGCTCGCCCTGAAATCGCAGACGTTGCCATCTCCAGCACGCTTCTGGGGCCCTGGGATCGCCTGGCATTGAAGGTAGACGCCCACCGCGATGACATCGCCGTGCGCCTGTTTAACCCCGAGCGTGCCCTGATCTGGGCTGTCGAGTCACAGGCCACAATTCGCGATTCGCATGTGCTGCTTACCTCCTTCCCCCGCCCAGCTCCGCCGATTGACGACCTCCTGGAGTCAAACGCCGGTCCGCCGGAGACTATCTCACCCTACCTCGCGCTTTATGCGCTGCCTGCAATCCGCGATCCGCGATCCGCAATCCGCAATCCGCAGTTCGCCAACGGCCTGGAATTGATTGAGGCTCGCTGGGTGAACGAGGAATCCCTGGCCCCTGGTCAGAGAGCGGTTCTGCTCACTACCTGGCTCGTCGCCGCGCCGCTTGACCTGCCTCCTATTCCTATCGTCGCCAACCCGCCCCCACCAGGCGTCTACTCTGGGCCACGGCTGGCCGTCTTCACCCACCTTCTGGCCGCTGACGGTCCGTTTCTCGCTGGCGACGACGGCCTATGGGTGGACCCGCTCACGCTCCGGCCTGGCGACCGCTTTGTCCAGGCCCATCGCCTCGCCCTCCCGCACGGTGCGCCCGCTGGACCCTACACCCTCGAACTTGGTCTCTACGACCCGCTGACCGGCGAACGTTGGGCTGTCCTGGATTCCGCAGGCCAACCTGTCGCCGACCGCGTTTTACTTCCGGCTGTAGAGGGCAGACCGTAAACGTCCAGTATTCGGTATCCAGCATCGCATTTCAAGCCGCTGTGCCGATCCTCGGCAATCAGTTATTGCTATGCGAGATAGTAGTGCATACAAGGTGGCGTTGACAAAGGCGGTACTCCGTAGTAGAATCTACTTTACTCTCCGTAACCTAGCGAAAGGAGGAGTATTGATATGGAGGCCAATAAGACTCGGATGCGACGTTCGGTGTGGGCATTGCTGGCGGGAGCCTCGGCGCTGCTGCTTGCGACCGGCCTATTGTTGCTGCTTTCCCATTTTCAGGCCCTGGCTCAGCCAGTAGTGGGGGTCACGCAAACGGACCTGGAGGTGCAGAAAGAGGTGAACACAACCCTGGCAGCACCAGGCGACACGCTGGTATACACGATTACCATCGAGAACAAATTGACCTCGCCAGTAGATGCCTGGATGACGGACACGTTGCCTGCTGAATTGACCCTCACCTCTGGCCCAAATGCCATCCTCGGCGAAGTAGGCTTTGAAAATGGCGTCATTACGTGGTGTCACACCTTGGGGCCGCTACAAAGGGATCGGATTACGTTCACCGTCGAGATTTCCTCCGAAATCACCTACGCCAGCGTCGTCAACACGGCCCAGGTCACGGGCACTGGTGAACTGATCGAGGATGCGGCGCCGACGTGGGTGGGTGAGATGGGCAATCTGGACAATTCATCCACCTACAAGATCGTCTCCTCAAGCACAGCTGAGCCTGGCGACGTGCTGACTTACACCATACGGGTCACCAACGGCGATACAGATCCGGTGCCCGATGCCCAGTTCACGGACACGCTGCCGGCTGAGTTGGTCTATACCCCCGGCAGCCTGAATGCCTTAGTCGGCAGTGTCGGGTTTGAGAATGGCGTCATCACCTGGTCTCATACACTAGATGGGCTCAGCTATGACGAGGTGAGTTTTAGCGCCCAGATCTCCCCCGACTGTCCCTGCGATAACTGGATCACCAACACCGTCGAGATCGTTACCCCCGTTGGGTCGTTTACGCGGGCGGATGGGACCTACATTCGCCCTGATGCCTACTATAGGTACTTACCGCTCGTTTTCAGGCGCTGGCCACCCATTCCCTATGCGCCGACCTTGAATGACATAGACAACACCGATCAAGACGGTAACTATACCGTTAGTTGGTCGTATGGCTACGACGATCCACCTGTGATCACCTACACATTGCAAGAAGCGACAGATGCGAGCTTCACTAGCCCAACCGAGTGCTACCCCGGCAGCAGCATATCGTATGAGTTCAGCGACAAAGACGGAGGGACATATTACTACCGCGTGCGGGGTCACAACACATGGGGACCGGGTGAGTGGAGCAACGTCAAATCGGCCACTGTCGTCTCCCTTGACTACTTTGACGACTTCAACGCCTCAGGCAGTGGCTGGACCACTCACAACGCGCGTTGTTGCCTGAGCGACTGTGATAATGCCCGCCAGCACCTCGATTACAAATACAATCTGTACTATGCAGGAGGGCGGTACCATGTCAATATTCCTTTGGATTGCCGAGGTGGTGGAAATCATGGGGACACGCGCCACATCTATCCGGTTTCGTTCGCTCCAGGGGTCGAACGTTCCACCTCCGAGACCTGCATTGAACTAAAAGGACGTTTTGAGGAGCCGGATACGTACTGGTCCTTCTGGGGAGTCGTCTTTGCGGCAAGCGATGATAAGAGTACCGTCTATTCGCTTGAGGTCAACGACATCGGTGACTGGGCCATCCTCAAGCGGACAGGCTACCAATACCCTGGGCCGAATCACCCCTTTGAGAATGAGACGCGCGAGCCCATAGTGAGTTATACCGGCGACCACCGGTGGCCTGTTAAAGCGGGCTCTACTCCAAATACGCTAATGGTAAGAGTCACAAACCAGAAGGTTAAAGCGTTCATCAACGGTTACGAAGTATACAATTTCTCCAGGGAGGAGATTCCGTCCCTGAGACGGGTCGGAATCATCGGAGGGGACTGGGAAATCACGCCCACGCAGATTGGCTACGACTATTTCTTCATGGACGAAGGCTGCGACGACTAACCCATCAGGGACGAAATGGGGAATACGGGGCTCTGCTGGGCTGGGCCCCGTTTTTCCTTTGAGTGCATCCGCCCACGCTCCAGCCTAGCGACCGCTTCCTTCCAGGTCCACCGTTTCGCGCTTCCGCTCGACATATCTCCCGGACCGCATACGGTAGAGTTGGGGCGGAGCATCAGAATGAACGTGACAGGAGTGGCCGGTGGGTGTATAATCCGCTTGAGCGTGGGGCTGCCTACTGGCGGTGGCTTTGAGCTTTGGGCTGAAGGAGGTTTTCCGGCCCCGGCTCTTCAGGTCGGAGCGCACGACAATACGTAGCCAGGAGACAGAGTGGGGATAGAATTATGACGCACCCTCACAGCATCACCGCTTTCTTTCCCGCCTACAACGACGGCGGTACCATCCCCAGCATGGTGCTGACTGCGCTACTGGCCCTGCGTCAGGTGACTGACGATTACGAGATCGTCGTCGTCAACGATGGCAGCGCCGATTACACTGCCGGCGTGCTGGACGAATTGGCCAGCCGCTACCCCGAACTGCGCGTGATCCACCACCCGCAGAACCGGGGCTACGGCGCGGCACTGCGCACCGGTTTCGCCGCCGCGAGCAAGGAGTGGGTCTTCTACACCGACGGCGACGCCCAGTACGACCCCCGCGAACTGACCACGCTCGTAGCCGCCCTGGATGACGGCGTGGACGTGGTCAACGGCTACAAGATCACGCGCCACGACCCCCTCAGCCGGCGTATCATCGGTCGGCTATACCATCACATTGTCCGGCTGGCCTTCGGCTTCAAGCTGCGGGACGTAGATTGCGACTTCCGGCTTATCCGGCGCTCCATCTTCGACGAGATTGAGCTGGAGAGTGATACGGGCACCATCTGCCTGGAGATGGTGAAGAAGTTTCAGGATGCAGGATGTGTCTTCGCCGAGGTGCCGGTGCACCATTTCCATCGTCAATACGGTGTCTCCCAATTCTTCAACTGGCGGCGGCTTCTCCGTACCACCCAGCACCTGTGGATACTGTGGTGGAAGCTAGTTGTGCGCAAAGAGCACCTGAACAATGGGCAATGACAGATGACAAATGACAAATCCCAAATGACAAATCCCAAATCCCAAATCCCAAATCCCAAATCCCAAAGTCAAGGGCCAACGGCCAACAGCCAATAACCAAAATGCTTTCTCCGGCAGACATACGCTGATCACCGGTGGTTTGGGCTTCATCGGGAGCAACCTGGCCCGCAGGCTGGTCGAACTGGAGGCCGAGGTGTTGCTGGTGGATTCTCTGATCCCCGACTACGGCGGCAATTTGTTCAACATAACAGGCATTGAGAGCCGCGTACAGGTCAACATCGCCGATGTGCGGGACGAGTATGGGATGGACTACCTGGTACAGGGCCAGGACATCATATTCAACCTGGCCGGACAGGTGAGTCACCTGGACAGCATGCGCGACCCCTACACCGACCTGGAGATCAACTGTCGGAGTCAGCTCTCCATCCTGGAGGCCTGCCGCAAGCACAACCCTGGCGTCAAGATCGTCTATGCCGGCACGCGCCAGATTTATGGCCGCCCGCAGTACCTGCCCGTTGACGAGAAGCATCCTCTTGAGCCGACCGACATCAACGGCATCAACAAACTGGCCGGGGAGTGGTATCATATCATCTATCACCGTGTGCACGGCCTGCGGACGGTGAGCCTGCGCCTGACCAACACCTACGGCCCTCACATGCGGGTCAAGGATGCCCGCCAGACCTTCATCGGCTGGTGGCTGCGCCAGATCGTCGAGGGCCAGGAGTTACAGATCTTCGGCGACGGGCGACAGATGCGCGATTTCAACTACGTGGACGATGTGGTCGAGGCGCTGCTATTGGCCGCTGCTGACTCTGCTGCCGATGGACAGGTGTACAACCTGGGAGGAGACGAGCCCACCAACTTGCTCGACCTAGCTGAGTTGCTGATCGAACTCAACGGAGGTGGGAGTTACAACATAGTTCCCTTCCCCGCCGACCGAAAACGCATTGACATCGGTGACTTCTACGGTGACTACACCAAAATCCGTGCCCAACTGGGCTGGCGGCCGACCGTGCCGCTGCGGGATGGCCTGGAACGCACCATAGCCTTCTACCGCCGGTATCAGGAGCACTATTGGTAGTAGGAGGCGTCTCCAGACGCCAAAATCGGGCTCAGGAGAGCCCTCCTACATAGACTTTTCTCAGATGATACCTCTGGTTGACTTGAAAAAGCAGTACGCTACCATCAAGGACGAGATAGATGCAGTCGTGACGCATGTGCTTGAAGGTGGCTGGTACATCCTGGGCGAGCAGGTGACAGCCTTCGAGCAGGAGTTCGCTGCTTACTGCGACGTCGCCCACGCGGTCGGAGTGGGCTCCGGCACCGATGCGCTCCACCTGGCATTGGCCGCCTGTGGCGTGGGCCCCGGCGACGAGGTCATCACTGTGCCCCACACGGCCATCGCAACCGTGGCTGCCATCGAACTGGCTGGCGCCAGTCCGGTGCTGGTGGACATTGATCCCATGCGCTATACGCTCGACCCGGATCGGTTGGAAGCGGCCATCACACCCTGCACGCGGGCAGTCATCCCCGTGCATCTTTATGGCTGCCCTGCAGATCTTGGTCCCATTATGGAGATTGCCCGGCGGCATGGCCTGTTTGTGATCGAGGACTGCGCCCAGGCGCACGGTGCGCTGTACCGGGGCCGACGAGTCGGCTCCTGGGGGCATATTGCCGCCTTCAGTTTCTACCCCACCAAAAACCTGGGGGCATGCGGCGACGGCGGGGCGGTGGTCACGAACAATCCAGAGCTGGCGGAGCAGGCGCGGCTGCTGAGGCAATACGGCTGGCAGGAGCGATACATCAGTAGCCTGAAAGGGCTGAACAGCCGCCTGGACGAATTGCAGGCCGCCATCCTGCGCGTCAAGTTACGTCGCCTGGGGGAGTGGAACGAAAGGCGGCGGCTGCTGGCGCGCCTCTACGACGAGCGGCTGGCAGGAAGCGGCATCATCACACCCCGCGAGCCTGAGGATGCGACGCACGTGTATCATCTCTACGTTGTGCGCCATCCCCGCCGGGACGAACTGCAGGCCTTTCTGCGCGAGCAGGGCATCGGCAGCCTGATACACTACCCCGTGCCGGTGCATCTCCAACCCGCCTATCGAGACCTGGGCCACCAGGCTGGCGACTTCCCAGCCGCCGAAGCCGCCGCGCGGGAGGTTCTTTCGTTGCCCCTCTATCCTGAGTTGTGCGAGGAGGAAGCGGCGATGGTGGCTGATACTGTGATCGCCTTTACCAGGCCAGGATGATGACAAAAAAGCGTGAATGGTTCGTCATTGTCGTGTTGCTGCTGCTCGCTTTCGCGCTGCGCACAGTTGCCCTGACGCGCATTCCGCCCGGCCTGCACAACGACGAGGTGGTTGAGATCAAGATTGCCGAAAGCGTGGCTGATGGTCGTCTGGCAACTTTCTTCCCTGAGGATACCGGCGCCGAAGCACTGTATTATTACTTCGCTGCGCCGTTTATTCGGGTCTTTGGTAGTACCGTCTTCGCGGTGCGTCTGCCAGCGATCTTCTTGAGTATGACTAGCATGTGCGCGATCTGGGCCCTGGCCCGGCGGCTGATGGGTCCGGTCGTCGCGCTGACTGCACTCACCGGTTCTGCGATTGTTTTTTTGCCAGTGGAGTTCGGTCGGGTCGTGTCGCACGTGGTCATGGAAGTGCCACTGGCCGCATTGGCAGCCTATTGCTTCTGGCGCGCATGGCTGGATACCAACGCCGCCTGTTCACGGCAGCGGCGCGCGTTGATGCTATGGGCTTTGAGTGGGTTGTGGCTTGGATTGTCGATCAATGCCTACACCGCGGCGCGCATCCTGCCAGCGATCTTCGTTGCGTTCGGCGCATACGTGCTGTTCGTGGATCGATCGGAATGGCGGCGCTGGTGGAGAGGGATCGCCATCACGCTGGCGGTGGCCGCCATCGTCGTGCTGCCACTGTTCCTGTATCTTGTCCAGAACCCGGCCGCCGATCAACTAGGCTTCTTCGATATAAATCGGCCGCTGGTCGAACTTCGCAAGGGCAATCTCGCACCGGTGATCGAAACCTCGCTCAACACTCTCGGTATGTTCGCCTTCGTCGGTGATCCTCTGCCCTACTTTGATGTCCCCGGCCGTCCGGTCTTCGAGCCGGTCGGTGTGCTGCTGCTTGCGGTCGGACTGCTCATTGCGCTGCGGCGGTGGCGCCAGCCTGAATATGCTTTCGTCGTCTTGTGGTTCTTCTTATCCCTTGTGCCCGGTATGCTCAGCCAACCTGCGCCCAGCTACACCCGAACGGTTGGTGTCCAGGTTGTCCTGTTCGCCATTCCTGGTATTGCAATCGCGGCGCTGTTGGAATGGAGAAACCGGGTTTTTTCCGAAAAACCCGGTTTCTGGACCTACTCTGTCCTGGGTCTGCTTTTTATTGGCAACCTGGCGTGGACCGCGCACGATTACTTCAAGGTTTGGCCGGGCATTGATACCGTGCGGTTCTGGCATCAATCGGGGTTGAAGGCCGTGGCTGACCACCTGCAAGGCGACGACGATGTGTCACCGGTTGCGATCTGCGTGCCCGATCATTTGATAGACGAGCGCGACCCATGGTGGAAACCAGCCTGGCAGCATATGCGCTACTTGCTGCATCGGCCTGATCTCTCACTGCGTTATTACGACTGCGCCGATACGATGGTCTTCATTGACGGCCCGGCCCGGTATGCCTTCCCCGACGTGGCCGATGTGGATGCACTCAACCACATTCCGGCTTATTCTCAGATTATAGCCGCCGCGGGTCCAGATTTGGATTTCCTCCCCGACGGGCTTGGCATCATCGCCCGCAGTGATCGGGTGACCGCGCAGAGCCGTGTCCACACGGTGTTAGATCAACGTCTGGCTGAAGTTGCCGCCGACTCGGTGGTCACGTGGGCGCCGGAAACAGGTGAGGCGGATCAGACGGCACGGGTGCCGATCACTTTTCGGGACGAGCAGGACGAGCAGGGCGAGGTTGAGTTCCTGGGATACACATTGTCGGCCTCATCCCTCAAGCCAGGCGCATCGTTCGATCTGGTGACTTACTGGCGCGTCACCGGCAGCCTACCGCCACAGTTATCGCAATTTACGCACCTACTGGCTCGGCTTTCGCTAATATTATGACAAGTTGGTTAATTTCTTCACCCACACATATGGGGATTGCCATCCCTGTCTGACTTTTCATCAC
>Ga0209121_10003572_pt1 | contig 14999 bp, 13 predicted proteins | sample Cruoilmetagenom3_FD_187292 | JGI IMG/M metagenome (GOLD analysis project Ga0209121, IMG submission 187292) | Oil polluted marine microbial communities from Coal Oil Point, Santa Barbara, California, USA - Sample 3 (SPAdes) (version 2) | ecosystem: Environmental > Aquatic > Marine > Oil seeps ...
AATGCCTTTTATATCGGTGCACAGGGCAGCCAGCGGGCACGAGATGCCCGTGTCGAAGCCTTGGAGGAAATGGGAACCTCAGCCTCGGACATCAATCGGCTTCGCGGTCCGGTTGGCCTCATCCCATCTGCCCGCGATGCGGGGACTTTGGCGGTTTCCGTACTGGCGGAAGTCCTGGCAACGGCGATGCCATAAGTAAGTGACAGTTCTGAACACGGCGTGCGGGGCGAATTGTCACCCCATTGTCGTATACGATGGTATACTGTCGACCTTCTCTGTGCATTCCGCTATGAAGCGCCCAAATCCAATCTAAAGGGGAATCTAATGTCCGATATCATTTACACGAAAGTGGACGAAGCGCCTGAATTGGCGTCTGCATCATTCTTGCCGATCATTCAGAAATTCGCCGCAGCTGCGGGCGTGTCTGTTGGTACAAAGGACATCAGCCTTGCGGGTCGCATTCTGGCGACATTCCCCGAAAACCTGACCAAGGAACAGTTCCAATCGGATGATCTGGCTGAACTCGGCCGTTTGGTGAAGACACCGGAAGCCAACGTCATCAAACTGCCAAACATTTCAGCGTCTGTACCACAGCTTAAAGCCGCAATCGCTGAACTTCAGGCGAATGGGTTTAACATTCCCGACTACCCTGACGTACCTGAAACCGACGCGGAAAAAGATGCGCAGGCACGTTACGATGGCATTAAGGGGTCTGCCGTGAACCCCGTTTTGCGCGAAGGTAACTCTGACCGTCGTGCAGCCAAGGCTGTTAAAAGCTTTGCCCAAAACAACCCGCACCGCATGGGTGATTGGAGTGCTGACAGCAAAACCAAAGTCTCTTCTATGTCTGGTGGTGATTTCTTCTCTAACGAAGTTTCTGCGACACTCGCGAAAGAAGCGACAGCAAAAATCGTTCTGGAAACAGCATCCGGTGAAACTGTTCTTAAGGACGGCATCACATATCCGGCTGGAACAGTGGTCGACGCAACATTCATGAGTGCCAAGGCGCTGAACACGTTCCTCGCCGAACAGATCGAAGAAACCAAAGCTGAAGGCACATTGTTCTCGTTGCACATGAAGGCAACGATGATGAAGGTGTCCGACCCGATCATCTTTGGTCACGCGGTAAAAGCATTCTTGGCGCCAGTCTTCGAAACGCACGGCGACGCACTGGCCGATCTGGGTGTGAACCCGAACGCGGGTCTCGGTGATCTTTTGGCACGTGTAGATGGTAACGCTGCGATCCTTGCTGATATAGAATCTTGCATGGCATCACGCCCGCCAATGTACATGGTGGATAGCGACAAAGGCATCACCAACCTGCACGTTTCGTCCGACGTTATCATTGATGCGTCTATGCCCGCGCTGATCCGCGCAGGCGGCAAAGGCTGGGGCCCAGATGGTAAGGAAGGCGATTCCAACTGTGTGATCCCGGACAACTCCTACGCGCCAGTTTATGACGAAACGATCAAGTTCTTTAAAGAAAACGGTAAGCTGAACCCTGCGACTGCAGGCACAGTTCAGAACATTGGTCTGATGGCGCAAAAAGCCGAGGAATACGGCTCGCACCCTACGACGTTCGAAATGCCGGAAGCTGGTGTCGTTAAGATGATCCTTGATGACGGCACTGTGCTGCACGAACACAAGGTCGAAGCCAACGACATCTGGCGTTCCGCTTCTGCACGTAAGGCGCCGATTGAAGATTGGGTGAACCTCGCGATTGACCGCCAGAAGGCGGAAGGCTGTCAGGCAATTTTCTGGCTCGATGCAAGCCGTGCACACGATGCGGAACTTATCAAATACGTAACGCCGATCCTTGAAGCCAAAGGCGTTGCAGACAAGTTCACCATCATGGCGCCACGCGAAGCAACACGGGCGTCATTTGAAACCATCACAAAGGGTGAAAACTCAATCGCGATCACAGGCAACGTTCTGCGCGACTACCTGACTGACCTGTTCCCAATCCTCGAATTGGCGACGTCTGCAAAGATGCTTTCCATCGTTAAGCTGATGAACGGCGGTGGCTTGTTTGAAACCGGCGCAGGCGGGTCCGCGCCTAAGCACGTCCAGCAGCTGGTCGAAGAAAACCACCTGCGTTGGGACAGCCTTGGCGAATTCTGCGCATTGGGTGAAAGCCTTCAGTTCCTCGCGAATGCAAAGGGCAACGCGCAAGCGCGCGTACTTGGGCAAGCCGTCGATGCTGCGACGCAAGGGATTCTGGATCACAGTCGTTCGCCATCCCGCAAAGTGGGTGAGCCGGACAACCGTGATAGCCACTACTGGTTCGCACGCTACTGGGCCGAAGCATTGGCTGCGCAATCAGATGATGCAGCCCTTGCCGCTCATTTCGCCCCCGTCGCTGAAGCGCTTGCAGGTAACGAGAGTACGATCCTTGCTGAATTGGCGGCGGTGCAAGGCCCTGCAGCTGATCTGGGGGGCTACTTCAAGACGGATGCCGCGAAGACTGTGGCTGTGATGCGCCCATCGGGAACGTTGAACAGCATCATCGGCTAAATGGCTCTTAAGACACAAAAAGGCCGCGCTTCTTTTAGGGAAGCGCGGCCTTTTTAGTTTCTAAACTTAGATGGCAGACGAATGTGCAACATTGCTGCTTGAGAAAGTATCAACGGAATTGGCAATGATACGCACCAGTGGCTTTGCCCAGTCGTTCATTTGCAGTCCATTCTTGCTGATATGAAACGCGTCCGAATACTGCCGCATGAGCATGACACTAATAGCCCGGATAACGTCGGCTTGTTCTGGGAGTTCAGCGCTCAACGAGTTGCTGTCCAATTCAAAACGGCACAACAGGCCTTCAACCACTCTGGAAATCACATCGTCAGTCGGGGTGAGCGAATATCCTTTATGTGCGGCCATGCTGTCTTGGGTGATCCGTTCTTGATAGGCTGAAGTCGCGACCGCGTTTTGCAGAAAACCCTGCTTGAAACGCGAGATTGCCGAGGCACCAAACCCGATAAGAGTCTCGCATTGATCGTCCGTATAGCCTTGAAAATTCCGGCGCACCCGACCTTCATTCTGGGCGATTGCCAGCTTGTCTGAAGGCAGCGCAAAGTGGTCGATGCCGATGGCCTCAAATCCTTGATTAGTCAGTGTTTCCTGCGCGAGCATCGCAAGTTCAAAACGCATCTCATTGTCAGGTAATTCATCCGCGTTGATCAATACCTGACGTTTAGACATCCACGGCACATGTGCGTAGCCGTAAATCGCCAAGCGATCTGGTTCCATTGCGATGACATGATCCAGCGTTTCCTTGAAACTTTTCATGGTTTGGAAAGGCAAACCATATAGCAAATCAAGATTGAAGGCTGCTACGCCGCGCGCGCGTAGGAAATCAATGACGTGGCGCGTTTGCTCAAGCGACTGGGAACGCCCGATGGCGTCCTGCACGACAGGTGCGAAGTCCTGTACACCTAGGCTAACGCGATTTAGGCCGAAGTTAATGAGGGACTCAAGCAATTGATCAGAAACTTCGGTTGGATCAACCTCAACCGAGAATTCAAAATCGTCGTCCTTGGAAAAAGCATCGAAAACTTCGGTCAGAAGCAATGACATTGTTTTGACGGGAAGAATGGTCGGCGTGCCGCCACCAAGATGAAGACGCGCCATGCGTACTCCATCAGGCAAGGCAGCGCGCACCGCGCGAATTTCCGAACGCAGGAATTCAATATACGCATTAACTGGTTGCAGTGTTTTTGTACCTTGAGTCCGGCACGCACAAAACCAACATAACCGCTTGCAAAACGGTATGTGAATGTAGACGGAAATGCCTTTGTCGCTAGAAACGGTGCGCAGCCAATCCGCCTGATTTTCGCAACCAACGCCGTTTTCGAAGTGATTTGCCGGCGGATAACTGGTGTAACGGGGCACCTTTGCGTCAAAAAGACCATAGGTACGAAGTTGATCAATGTTTTCCATCCGCGTACTAAGAATGGGAAAAGGTGTTTTTGCCTTGATACAGATCAAAGAATCATGAACCGGCTAAAGAAATCTAACACTCCATCGATCGCACCGATCAAATGCAGCCAGTGCCCGATCCGGCACCGGGCGGTTTGTGCGCGTTGTGATGATGACGAGTTGGAAAATCTTGAGAGCATGAAAACCTATAAGACCTACGCCGCTGGCGATGTGATCTTATGGCGTGGCGAGCCGCTTGAATTTGTGGCCTCTGTCGTGTCCGGCGTGGCAACTTTATCTAAGACTATGGAAGACGGGCGTACGCAGATGGTTGGCCTTTTGTTGCCATCTGACTTTATTGGACGGCCAGGCAGAGAGCAGATCGACTTTGATGTCACAGCGACTGTCGATGTGATCTTGTGCTGTTTTGACCGTCCAAGGTTCGAGAGCCTCGTTTGTGAGACACCTCACATTGCACAGCGTTTGATGGAATTGGCCTTGGACGAACTGGATGCCGCACGGGATTGGATGTTGTTGTTAGGTCGCAAAACTGCGCGCGAAAAGATCGCGACCTTTATCGAAATGCTGGCACGTAGGTCTTCTCACGGGCATGACGGAAGCAAGAACGTTATCGACCTTCATATGACCCGCGACCAGATCGCAAACTATCTTGGCCTGACGCTAGAGACGGTGAGCCGTCAGTTCAGCGCGCTCAAGAAAGACGGCGTGATCGACTTTTCAGACCGAAAACACTTTACCGTTGAAGACATTGCTGCCCTTCAAGATGAGACTGGCGACGACGCTGATGGCGGCGTCGTTTACTGATTCAATAAATAGTTTTTGAGTTTGCTTGATTTAGATCAAAGAGCACTTATTTAGGGTTGCCATAAAAGACCCTAACCACCGGGGGCATTTTGCCTCCATTTCGCTGTTAGGGATTCTCTATGAACTATTTGAAGCTCGTTATTCTCGGCCTTATCACGCTCTTCGCCGCAATCGCGACGAACTGGGCGCATGATTTAGCCTATCAGGTTCATGCCTTGCTGATCATGCTTATTTCAGCTGGTATGTTTATTTGGGTGCTTCGTCGCACTGATGCCCCCCCAAGTGACGAGGATCCCTCGGGCGTCTACTTTGATGGAGTAGTTCGAGCGGGTGTCATTGCTACTGCCTTTTGGGGCATTGCAGGCTTCCTGGTTGGTACGTTTATCGCCTTCCAGCTCGCGTTTCCCGCACTCAACTTCGAATTCCTACAGGGTTTCGGTAACTTTGGCCGCCTGCGCCCACTGCACACCAGTGCGGTGATTTTTGCGTTTGGTGGCAACGGGTTGATTGCCACGTCCTTTTATATCGTTCAGCGAACTAGTGGTGTTCGCCTTTGGGGAGGCAACACAGGATGGTTTGTCTTCTGGGGTTACCAGTTGTTCATCGTTTTGGCCGCTACTGGCTACCTGATGGGTGCAACACAATCCAAAGAATACGCAGAGCCTGAATGGTACGTTGATATCTGGCTGACAATCGTTTGGGTAACTTACCTTGCAGTTTACCTTGGTACGATCGTCAAGCGTCGCGAAAAGCACATCTATGTTGCCAACTGGTTCTTCCTAAGCTTCATCATCACAATCGCGATGCTTCACTTGGTCAACAACCTGTCCATTCCGGTCAGCATCTGGGGTAGCAAATCTGTGCAGGTCTTCTCAGGCGTGCAAGATGCGATGACCCAGTGGTGGTACGGCCATAACGCCGTTGGCTTCTTCCTGACTGCGGGCTTCTTGGGTATGATGTACTACTTCGTGCCAAAGCAGGCCGGACGCCCGGTTTATTCCTATAAGCTTTCTATCATTCACTTCTGGGCGCTGATTTTCTTGTATATCTGGGCTGGTCCGCACCACTTGCACTACACCGCTTTGCCTGACTGGGCTTCGACCCTTGGTATGGTGTTCTCCATTGTTCTTTGGATGCCGAGCTGGGGTGGTATGATCAACGGTCTGATGACGCTGCAAGGCGCGTGGGACAAGTTGCGCACCGATCCAATCATGCGGATGTTCGTTCTGTCCCTTGGCTTCTACGGCATGTCCACATTCGAGGGCCCGATGATGTCGATCCGTGCGGTGAACTCGCTGAGCCACTACACTGACTGGACCATTGGTCACGTTCACTCCGGCGCTCTTGGCTGGAACGGCATGATCACATTCGGTGCAATCTACTTCCTGACACCTAAATTGTGGGGCCGTGAAAGAATGTACTCTATGTCCGCAATCAACTGGCACTTCTGGCTCGCGACACTGGGCATCGTTCTTTACGCGTCGTCCATGTGGGTCACTGGTATCATGGAAGGCCTGATGTGGCGTGAAGTTGATGACCAAGGCTTCCTCGTCAACTCCTTCGCAGACACTGTTTCGGCCAAATTGCCGATGTATATTGTCCGCGGTCTTGGTGGCGTGATGTTCCTCTCTGGTGCTCTGATTATGTGCTGGAACATGTGGATGACAATTCGTGGGGCAAAGCCGGCAACGGTCGCCCTGCCATCCACCAAATCTAACGCCGTTCCGGCTGAATAAGGAGCCGACAAATGGGTATCTTAGAAAAACACGCCGTCCTTGAAAAAAGCCCGACATTGCTTTTCGCATTTTCACTTGTCGTGGTCACAATCGGGGGCATTGTCGAAATCGCGCCGCTGTTTTGGCTTGAAAACACAATCGAGGAAGTAGAGGGCGTTCGCCCCTACACCCCGCTTGAGTTGACAGGCCGCGACATCTACGTGCGCGAAGGGTGCTATGTTTGCCACAGCCAGATGATCCGCCCGATGCGCGACGAAGTTGAGCGTTACGGTCACTACTCACTGGCAGCGGAAAGCATGTACGACCACCCGTTCCAGTGGGGGTCCAAGCGCACAGGCCCTGACTTGGCCCGCGTTGGTCAGCGTTATTCGGATGCATGGCATGTGGATCATTTGACCGATCCGCAATCGGTTGTACCGGAAAGCATCATGCCGAAGTACGGCTTCCTTGCGAACACAGAGATCGAGGGCGAGCACATCGAAGCTCTGCTTAGCACGCACCGTTTCGTTGGCGTTCCTTACACTGACGAGATGATCGAACAGGCGAGCGCGGACCTTATGGTCCAGGTTGATCCGTTTGGTGATTGGGATGGTCTCGTCGAACGCTACCCTGGTGCGGCCGTGTCCAATTTTGACGGCCAGCCAGAATTGACTGAAATGGACGCCTTGATTGCATACTTGCAGGTCTTGGGCACGATGGTTGACTTCTCGACCTTCACACCTGACGCAAGCCGATAGGGAGGGAGAACATGGAAACCTACACCTTTATGCGAGAACTCGCGGACAGCTGGGTCTTGATAGCAATGTTCGCCTTCTTTCTCGGGGCTGCAATATGGACATTCTTACCAAGCCATCGAAGCGCGCGTGAAGACGCGAGCCTCATTCCATTCCGGAACGAAGCTAATCCTTCGGCTTCCTCCGACACACCTGTGACCAAGACTAACGTAAGCAAACGTCGCGAATTGAAAGGGCTTGATAATGTCTGAACGCAAAGTAGACGAAGAAACCGGCGTTGAGACCACTGGCCACAGCTGGGATGGTATCGAAGAGCTGAACAACCCACTACCGCGCTGGTGGTTGTGGACACTGTACGCCTGTATCGTTTGGGCAATTGCCTACACGATCGCATATCCTGCTTGGCCGATGATTTCAGGCGCGACACAGGGCATGTTGGGTTTCTCAACCCGTGGTCAAGTTGCCGCCGATATCGTCGAGCACGAAGCAAAAAACGAAGCGCTTGTTGCTGAGTTGGTCGCTGCGGACCTGACAACGTTGCCTCCGTCCAGTGACTTGCATCGTTATGCGGTTGCGCGTGGCGGGTCTGTTTTCCGCGCTCAGTGTAGCCAGTGTCATGGTTCCGGTGCTGCGGGCGCTGTTGGCTACCCGAACCTCTTGGACAATGATTGGCTCTGGGGTGGCGATATCGAAAGCATCTCGGCAACGATTACGCACGGTGTTCGCAACGAAACAGATCTAGATGCGCGTTATTCCGAAATGCCCGCGTATGGTGACCTGTTTGAGGAAGAAGAGATCGGTGCCGTCGTTGAATACGTGGCAAGCCTGTCGTCTTCAGATTTTGACGCGGATCTAGCGCAGGCCGGTTCAGAGTTGTTCTTGGACAACTGTGCAGCCTGTCACGGTGACGAAGGTCTTGGCGACAAGTTCCTTGGCGCGCCAAACCTTGTTGATGCGATTTGGCTCTATGGCGGTGACCGTGACACTCTCACAGAAACCGTCACCAATGCACGTTTCGGTGTAATGCCAGCGTGGGGCCAACGTCTCAGTGATGTCGACGTGCGCGCTGTTTCTGTCTATGTTCATGCCTTAGGTGGCGGTGAGTAAGCAAAAATTCAGCTGAAAATAGGCCGCCCAACCTGCCAAGGTCGGGCGGCTTTTTCCATTTCAGGGAATGGCTATCAACACTTTGGCATCAGCCAGCTTCATTGATACAGATCAAGGCTAGTTGTTTGCCACGTAGGTAGTGAGATGGTGTCGCGAACAGGAATCAACTAAATGTCAGACCGCCCACTTTACGCCCCACAAGAACCGATCTTTCCACGTCGGGTCTCCGGAAAATTTCGGAACCTGAAATGGGTGATTATGGTCGTCACTTTGGGGGTCTATTATCTCACGCCGTGGATCCGCTGGGATCGTGGGCCAAATCTTCCGGATCAAGCGGTTTTGGTCGACATGGCGAGTCGCCGGTTCTACTTTCTCTGGATCGAAATCTGGCCGCATGAATTCTATTTCGTTGCGGGTCTTCTCATTATGGCTGGCTTGGGGTTGTTTCTATTCACCTCGGCGCTTGGTCGCGTTTGGTGTGGCTATACCTGCCCGCAAACGGTTTGGACCGATCTATTCATTCTCGTTGAACGTTGGATTGAAGGCGACCGAAACGCACGCCTTCGTCTGTACCGGGGGAAGTGGGATATCCGTAAATGGCGTCTGCGCCTGACAAAGTGGTTTACTTGGCTCCTCATCGCGATCGGAACAGGCGGGGCTTGGGTCTTTTACTTCACGGACGCACCGACGCTTCTTCATGACCTTGTAACCTTAACTGCGCACCCAGTCGCCTACATGACCATCGCGGCGCTAACAGCCACGACGTTCGTGTTCGGTGGTTTCATGCGCGAACAGGTGTGTATCTACATGTGCCCATGGCCGCGCATTCAGGCTGCCATGATGGACCCAGATACAATCACCGTGGCGTACCGAGAATGGCGCGGTGAAGAACGCGGTAAGAAACATGAAAATAAGTCAGGTGATTGCATTGATTGCATGGCTTGCGTGAATGTTTGCCCGATGGGGATCGACATCCGCGATGGGCAGCAGATGGAGTGTATCACCTGCGCACTTTGTATTGACGCTTGTGACGACGTTATGGACAAGATTGGCAAGCCACGCGGTTTGATTGACTATATCGCCCTGTCTGACGAGCCCGCTGAACGTGCTGGTCAGCCGGCGGCGCCGATCTTGAAAAAAATCCTCCGCCCACGGACGATTCTCTACACCACAATTTGGGCGACCATCGGCGTTGCGCTTCTTTATGCGCTGTTTGTCCGTTCCGATATCGAACTAACTGTCAGCCCTGTGCGCAACCCAACTTATGTGCTGCAATCTGACGGCGCTGTCCGTAACATTTATGATGTTCGCCTGCGTAACAAAGCGGGTGAAGACCGCGTGTTCCATATCAGCCTCACCAGTGACGATATTCTGCGGATTGAACTTGAGGGACGTGATGGACAACACAATCTGGTCGTTCCGGCTGACACGACCATTCTTCAACGGGTCTATGTGACTGCACGTCCACAAGACCCCGCAGCATCTAGCGACACGACCGCGCTGCGGCTTTGGGTCGAGGACGTTGACGCAGACATACGCGCTAGCCAAGCTACGACGTTTAACGGGAAGGACGAATAATGGCAGAGATAAAAGGGTGGCATGTCCTTGCAGGCTTCGGCGTTGCATTTGGCATCATCATCGCTGTGAACCTGACATTGGCATATCAAGCGGTGCGAACATTTCCAGGCTTGGAGGTCGCGAACTCCTATGTCGCCGGGCAAGTGTTCGATGAAAACCGCGCCGCCCAAGAAGCGCTTGGCTGGGACGTTTCCGCAGAACTGGACGGCGATACCTTGTCTTTGGTGATCCTTGAAAACGGAACACCAATATCGCCCAACATTGAACAGGCCATATTTGGCCGCGCAACACACGTAGGCCAAGACCAGATCCCTGATTTTGTGTTCGACGGTGAGGCCCTGCGCGCTGTGATTGACGGTGGTGGTGGCAATTGGAACCTACGCCTAAAAGCCCGCTCCGAAGATGGCACACTGTTTGAGCAACGCATCATTGTTCGGATCGCGTCATGATTTCCGCTTGTCCAGCTTGCTCTGCAGTCCCACTCGCAGAAGAGGTCGCAGCCGGTCCGGGTGTGCAGTATTCGTTGCCGACAATTCATTGTGCTGCGTGCATCGGTAAGATCGAACGCGGGCTAAGTAAGATTTCCGGCGTGCGGTCGGTACGTGTGAACCTGTCCTTGAAGCGGTTGACCGTTGAAGGCGCTGTCGACCCGAGCAAGATCGAAGCAGGCTTGGCGGATTTAGGCTTTGAAGCGTATCCGCTGGACCTCCAAGCACTCAATGCGGCGCGTGATGACATCGGGCGGACGTTGTTGGTGCGCCTTGCAGTTGCCGGTTTCGCAATGATGAACGTTATGTTGTTGTCGGTTGCCGTTTGGTCCGGTGCCAGCGATGCGACGCGTGATTTGTTTCATCTAATCTCTGCGATGATCGCTTTGCCTGTCGTCGCCTATTCCGGTCAGCCGTTCTTTCAAAATGCGTGGTCCGCCCTGCGGGTGAAACGTTTAAACATGGATGTTCCGATTTCGCTGGCGATTGCGCTGGCTGCGGGGATGTCATTGTTTGAAACGCTCAATAGTGGCGCGCATGCCTATTTCGACGCGGCACTGTCTTTGACGTTCTTCCTGCTGATCGGCCGCTACATGGATCATCAGACCCGTTCTGCCGCCCGTTCCGCTGCTAAGGAATTGACCGCGCTCGAAGTACAAACCGCTGAGCGGATCACGCCGAGCGGTACGCAAACTGTTAGCACCATGAGCCTCAATATCGGGGATGATATTATGGTCCCCTCTGGTGCGCGGGTGCCGGTTGACGGCGTGCTAACCTCGCCAAAGGCATTAATGGATCGTGCGCTTTTGACGGGTGAAAGTGCCGCCGTTTCCGTGCAAAGTGGTGATGTATTGCAGGCTGGCGAAATCAACCTTAGCGCACCGTTCCAGATCCGCGCGACAGCCGTGGGTGAGGATACATCTTTGCGCCGCATGGCCGCACTGATTGAGACTGCCGAGAACGGGCGCAACAGCTACACCGCATTGGCAGACCGTGCCGCGCAGATTTATGCGCCGGCTGTTCACCTACTTTCATTCGTTGCTTTCTTAGGTTGGGCATTTGCCACGGGTGACATTCGCCATGCTCTGAACATCGCGATTGCAGTGCTTATTATCACGTGCCCCTGTGCGCTTGGTCTTGCTGTTCCTGCCGTCTCAACTGCAGCAGTCAGCCGTTTGTTCTCAGCGGGTTTCTTGGTGAAACACACCACTGCGCTTGAGCGGCTATCCGAAGTCGACCACATCGTGTTCGACAAAACGGGCACGCTCACCACACCCGCTTTAGTCGGGCTTGATGGTTTGAGCGATACTGAGAAATCGATCGCCAAAGCGCTCGCGCAATCCTCTCATCATCCGTTGTCAAAGGCGCTCACGGCTGGGCTGCCAGACGTTCTTCCGGCCTCACTTGACGATATCCAAGAAATCGCAGGGCAGGGTGTTGCAGGCAAATTCAATGGTCAACCGGTGCAACTTGGACGCGGAGAATGGCTTGACGCGCGTTTCACGGGATTGGGCATCAAGGTTGGATCCGAACAAGCCGTTCAGATTGAAGCGCAAGATCACGTTCGCGAAGGTGTTGAAGACGCGCTTGGTGGTTTGAAACTCCCCTGCGAGATTATCACAGGCGATGCAAAGGAACCTGCAACCCGTTTGGCAGAACAGCTATCCCTTCCCGTAACCTATCAAGCACGCCCAGAAGACAAACTGATGCGCCTCAATGCATTGGCGGATCAAGGACATAATGTCTTGATGGTTGGTGACGGCCTGAACGACACGGCTGCGTTGGCGTCTGCCCATGCGTCGATCGCACCGTCTTCCGCACTTGAGGCATCCCGCAACGCTGCGGACGTTGTCGCCCTGCGTGAGACATTTGCGGACTTGCCTTTGGTGTTGGCCGTCGCAAAAGCGACCCGCAAGCTTTCCACGCAAAACTTTGCGATTGCCGCTGTTTACAACATGATTGCGGTCCCGATCGCGCTTGCTGGCTTTGCGACACCTTTAGCAGCGGCCCTTGCAATGTCGGTGTCGTCCATTACCGTATTGCTTAACTCCCAAAGAATGAGGTTCGTGCGATGAATGTGCTTGTGATATTGATCCCCGTTTCCCTGATCTTGGGGGGGGTCGGGTTAACAGCTTTCCTTTGGACGGTTCGCTCGGATCAATATGACGACGACAAAGGCAACGCAGCCCGCATCCTGTTGGATGATGATGACTAGGGCCGGTTAACGTCTACTAACGTTGCGTTTCAAACGTTCAGCGCTTCACGAGATTTGTTGCGGATGGTGCGATAGATAAATGCTGCAATGAAAAAGGCTGTTAACGTCAAGATGACGGTCGGGCCCGGGTCAGAGCCGATGAAGAAGCTCAAGTAAACACCAGAGACTAGCGATAGTGTTGAGACAACAACCGCGATGATCAGCATGTGCTTGAATTGCCGTGTGATCAGAAACGCGATTGCCCCCGGTGCGATGAGCAAGCCAATCGCGAGGATAAGGCCCACTGCCTTTAATGTAGCAACAATCGTGAGCGACAGGATGGTCAGTAACCCGTAGTGGAGCAACTTGGTCGGTAGACCGATGGCCCGCGCTTGGGCAGGGTCAAACGCATGCAATAACAGGTCTTTCCAACCCACAAGCAAGGCGACACTCACAATCACGCCAATCACACCTGACGTCCAAAGATCAACCGGTGTGACACCCAGCATGTTACCAAACAGGATGTGGTCCAAATGCACATTGGTTTCGATTTTTGTGTACAAAACCAACCCGAACCCGAACATGCCAGAGAACACAACGCCCATGACCGTGTCCTGACGCACGCGGCTGTTCGCATCGAGGTATCCGGTGAGTAGTGAGCACACCATACCCGCAATAAATGCCCCGATGATCAGCGGGATGCCCACAATGTAGGCTAGGACCACGCCGGGAAGGACTGCGTGGGAAACCGCGTCCCCCATCAAGGACCAGCCTTTGAGAACGAGGAAACAGCTTAGCAATGCCGTTGGAGGGCCAATCAGCAACGCGATGTAAAACGCACCGTGCATGAAGGGGAATTGAAAGGGGAGGAGGAGTTCGCTCATGCTCTTAACGCCTCCGCTGCGCGACGACGGTTTGCGATCAGGCCGTGCTTGGGTGCGAAAAAGAAGGCCAAAACGAATAGTGCCGTTTGCAGGCAGATTATAACCCCGCCGGTCGCACCGTTCAGAAAGTAGGAAATATACGCGCCCGTGAAGCTCGAGAGCGAACCGATGGCGACAGAAATGACCAGTAAACGTGGGAAACGGTCGGTCAGTAAATAGGCTGTTGCACCGGGGGTGATGACCATTGCGATCACAAGGAAGGCACCCACCGTTTGCAACGCTGCAACGCAGGCCGCTGAAAGAAGCACGAAAAACATGAACCGCAAACGTTCGGGGCGAAGTCCGATGGAACGCGCATGGTTCTCATCAAAGAACGCAACCATGAGGTCTTTCCATTTTACCAACAGGACTACGAGGCAAACCACGCCGATGATCGCCAGTTGGATCGTGTCAGACGGTGTGATCGCGAGGATATTTCCGAGGATGATGGTTTGCACGTCCACCGCGACCGGAGAGACGGAGACCATGAACAGACCCAGTCCAAAGAAACTGGTGAAGATCAGCCCGATGATGGCGTCTTCCTTCAGCCCCGTCCGTTGGTTGAGGAACAACATCGCGGACGCGGCCAAACCGCCAGACAGAAACGCGCCAAGTGCAAAGGGCAGACCGAGCATGTAAGCGCCTGCGACGCCGGGCACGATAGAGTGGGACAGCGCGTCCCCGATCAGCGACCAGCCTTTCAGCATCAGATAGCAGGACAAAAATGCGCAGACCGCCCCCACAAGCGCCGACACGAACATCGCGTTGAGCATGAACGTGTAAGTGAAGGGTTCTAGCAGGTAGGTCATTTTCCGTCCTGCTCTGGGCGGGTCTTTGTTTGGTCGTCGTAGATAACAAACGGGCGTTCGTCGTCCGTAAGGATCGTCACTTTACGCTCATCGTCATCGTCATGTAGATCATCACCGCCCAGAACGAAGTGGCGCAACACGCCTCCGAACGCGGCCTCTAGGTTGTCTTTCGTAAAGACTTCCTCGGTCGGCCCAAAGTTCAACACGGTCGCCTTGACCAGCACGGTTTGGTCGCAAAATTCAGGAACCGACCCGAGGTTATGGGTGGAGACGAGCATCACGCGACCCTCATCGCGCAACTCACGCAGAAGGGTGATAATGGCTTCTTCAGTTTGCACATCGACGCCGGTAAACGGTTCATCCAGAAGGATGACTTGGCCGTTTTGCGCAAGTGCGCGTGCAAGAAACACGCGTTTGCGTTGCCCGCCGGAAAGTTCCCCGATCTGGCGGTCCGCAAAGTCGGTCATGCCAACACGGGCCAACGCATTTGCAACGGCTTCATGATCGGCGGATTTGGGGCGGCGCAACAGGCCCATATGCCCATAGCGCCCCATCATCACAACGTCTTCAACCAATACCGGAAAAGACCAATCGACCTCTTCGGCCTGCGGAACATAAGCGACAATGCCTGCTTTGATCGCTTGGTGAACGGTTTGACCCAACACGCCAATTTCACCAGCCGCAGCGGGC
>Ga0209121_10003573_pt1 | contig 14998 bp, 19 predicted proteins | sample Cruoilmetagenom3_FD_187292 | JGI IMG/M metagenome (GOLD analysis project Ga0209121, IMG submission 187292) | Oil polluted marine microbial communities from Coal Oil Point, Santa Barbara, California, USA - Sample 3 (SPAdes) (version 2) | ecosystem: Environmental > Aquatic > Marine > Oil seeps ...
TCATATAACAAATTCTCCAAAATAAAAGATTTTATTTTAAAGGAAATTTTACCGGTTTTCCTGTGCGCGAAGACTTATATATAGCTGAAATAATTTCTATTGCTTTCCTCCCCTCTTCTCCATTTACCAGAGGTTCTCTATTCTCTTTTATAGCTTTTACCATTTCTTCAATTTGAACCCTGTGCCTTTCTTTTCCCATAGCTGTTGGTTTCGCCGATGTGCCTGCTTTCTTTTTCGAAGTTATCTCTTTAATTTCGCTTTCTTCTCCTTCAAATTCCCATCTAATAATATCTTCACCTTCTATAATTACTGTTCCTTTTTCTCCGTGAATTTCCAGTTTTCGAGAAAAACCAGGATAAACAGAGGTCGTTGCTTCAATTACACCCAGAGCTCCACTTTTAAAGTTAATTACAGCAACAGCTGTATCTTCCACCTCAATTTTGTGAGTCAAGGTCTTTGCGTAAGCATAAAGAGAATCTACGGGTCCCATTATGTATTGAAGAAGATCTACCCCATGGATACCCTGATTCATTAATGCTCCTCCTCCATCCAACTTCCAGGTTCCTCTCCATTTCCCGCTATCATAATACTCCTGAGAGCGATACCACTTATTATACATATCTCCTAATACTAATTTTCCAAATTTTCCTTCATCTATAGCTTTTTTTAATCTTTTAACCGAGGGGGAAAATCTACTCTGAAAAATTGTTGCAAGTTTAACATTAGCCTTTCTGCAAGCAGAAATCATCTCATCACACTTTTCCAGAGTAATTTCCATTGGTTTCTCTACTATTATATGTTTTCCTGCTTTTGCTGCTTCGATAGCTATCTCCCCATGTGTTCCACTGGGAGTGCAGATATTGACTACATCTATATCTTCTCTTTCCAGCATCTTACGATAATCACTATACCAGCTAACTTTATTTTCCTGGGCTAGTTTCTTTGCCCTTTCCTCGACCATATCTGAGATAGCTACAAGCTTTGCCCCCTTAGTATGAAGAATGCCATAAATATGCCAGGGGGTAATCACTCCACATCCAATTACTCCAAATCCAAGTTCTTTCTCCATTCGCATCCCCCCTTATAATATTTTCTATTATTATATTCACATCTATTAAATTGTCAAAAATATCTCGGGACTTTTTCCCTCTCTCGCTGTATATCCGCTTTAAATTGTTCTACTCGCTTTCTTATATGAAAAAATCTTCTCTTAATTATATAGGAACCTACTAATGAGGACATTTTAGATAATTTGATGCGCTCCTCTTGACACTTTTAAAAATTATATTATAATAATAATGAAAATCATTATCAATATCATTCAAAAATTAGGAGAGAAAAATGCCCGGACCTCCATGGGGATTTAAAAGATTAAGAAATAGAGGATTTAGGTTAACTTTACCACGGCAAGTAGTTTTAAATATCTTTAATCAAAATCCTCAACATTTGAGTGCAGAAGAAGTATTTTTCTTGGTTCATAGAAATTATCCTGATATCGGTTTAGCTACTGTGTATCGCACTTTAAATCTTTTAACTCAAATGGGACTCATTCATAAATTTAACTTTGGAGATGGATATAGTCGTTATGAATTAGCTTCTAAAACTAAAAAAGAATATTGTCACTTAGTCTGTATCCGATGTGGAAAAATAATTGACTATAATGACCCTACAGAAAAACAAACAAAATCTATTAAAGAGATAGAAAAAGAATTAGCTGATAAATATAATTTTAAAGTAAATTCTTATCAAATTTATTTTTATGGAGTATGTGAAGAGTGTCAAAATAAATAAGGAGGTGAAAAAAATGCCACGAGGAGATGGAACTGGACCAATGGGATTAGGACCAATGACAGGAAGAGCTGCTGGATATTGCGCCGGCTTTTCTGCTCCTGGTTTTATAAATCCTACGGGGGGAAGATTAGGATTAGGTTTAGGATTTGGTAGAGGACGAGGCTTCTGGCCATCTTATGGTCGAGGCTATGGATTCTCGCCGTATGCTTATGGTCGAGGGAGAGCTTTTGGATTGCCCTATTACAGCCCCTCAGGTTATGCTGGTTATGGGATGCCTTACGGAGGATTTCCTGGAGCTTCCGCTGGCTACGGAGCACCTTATGGAGGATTTACTTCTCCCTATGGATATCCACCGAGAGTCTGGTAAATAGCAAAAGTAGATATTTTGTTAAAAAACACTTTACTCTCCCCTAATTCTGTGATATCTTAAGAAGGGTAAAGTAACAATTAAAAGGAGGTGATTAGAATGGGAGGATACGGTCACAGAAATATGTATTATCTTACAGGATTACCTGGATGGATGAGATATGGCGTTTCTCCAGGATGGGTAGGAAGAAGCTCTACAGGATTAGGACCAACGGCGAGCTACCTTACAACAGGGCAATGGCCAACCCCACAGGCTCAGGCATATTGGCAGGCTATGCAAGCAGGACAAGCACCTTATCCAGCCTTTAGCGGAGTCGGAGCTACACCTTATAGCTATCCACCAACAGGAGCAACTCCCGCTGGTTATTCACCATTTATGGGAGCTTCTCCAGGAGCGGTTCCATTTGGAGCTCAGCCAGATCCTGAACAGGAGTTAAACTTCCTAAAAAATCAAGCAGAAGCTTTAAAAAATCAAATTGAACAGATTAATACTCGCATCAAAGAATTGGAAAAACCAAAAGAATCAAAATAATAAAAATAAAATAAAGGACAGGCGAAACCTGTCTTTTATTTGTTAATCTTTTGCACAAAAAAAATTAAAGGAGATTAATGTGAAAATAGCAGTATCAGCTACAGGACCAAATTTAGAAGATTTGGTAGATTCAAGATTAGGGCGCTGTCAGTATTTTATTGTTGTGGATCCGGAAACAATGGAATTTGAGGGAATTCAAAATCCCAATACAGGAGCAATGCATGGAGCCGGAATTCAAACTGCTCAAATGATAGCCAATAAAGGCGTTAGTCTAGTTCTCACCGGCAATTGTGGTCCTAATGCCTTTCAAACTCTATCAGCAGCAGGAATTCAGATAATAACAGGAGTTGGTGGACAAGTAAAGGAAGCTATTGAAAGATATAAAAAAGGAGAATTTCAGTCCATTAATCAACCTAATGCACCATCTCATTTCGGAACAGGTAGCAACCCCTCTTTTGGAGCAGGAATGGGTATGACGGGTGGCGGAATGGGCGTTGGCCGTGGAATGGGAAGAGGTATGGGTCAAGGTAGAGGAATGGGTCAAGGTATGGCAGGAGGATTTCAAACAGCACCTCTTAGTCCCGGAGCAAGCCCGGGAGCACCTCAAAAAATGAGTAAAGAAGAAGAACTCCAATTTTTGAAAAACCAGGCTCAAGTTATAGCTCAAGAGTTAGAACAAATTAATAAAAGAATTAAAGAATTAAAAAAATAATAAGGAGGAAAAAATGCCAAGAGGAGATGGAACAGGTCCATTTAGTGGTGGAGGAAGAGGTAGGGGTGGTGGTAATCGTCCGGGTTCTGGTCCAGGAGGTAAATGCGTATGTCCAAATTGTGGAGCTACTGTCTCTCATCAAAGAGGAGTTCCCTGTTACCAGATAAGCTGTCCTAAGTGTGGAACTAAAATGGTAAAAGGGTAAGAAAAGTGATTATTTCAGTAGCCAGTGGTAAAGGAGGAACGGGGAAAACTACAATAGCAGTAAGCTTGGCATTATCTCTAAATAATAATGTTCAGTTCCTGGATTGTGATGTAGAAGAACCAAATGCTTATATCTTTTTAAAACCCAGGATTACCCGTACTCAATCGGTAAATGTGTTAGTTCCTCAAGTAGATGAAGAAAAATGTACTCATTGTGGAAAATGTGCAGAAGTTTGTTTTTATAATGCCATTGCTGTACTTAAAGAAAAAGTTCTATTTTTCCCTGAGCTCTGCCATAACTGTGGGGGGTGTAGTCTTCTCTGTCCGGAAAAAGCTATTAAAGAAGTACCCAGACAAAAGGGAATAGTTGAAGAAGGAGAAGCTAATTCTATTAATTTTCTTCACGGAAAACTTACTGTAGGAGAAGCAGTATCTCCTCCCCTAATTAGAGCAGTAAAAAAGGTTGCTCACAAAAATCGAACTACCATAATTGATGTTCCTCCAGGGACTTCTTGCCCTGTAATTGAAGCAGTTAAGGGAAGCGATTTTTGTATTTTAGTTACCGAACCTACACCTTTTGGTTTGAATGATTTAATTTTAGCAGTGGAAGCACTAAGGAAGCTCAAAATTCCCTTTGGCGTAGTAATTAATCGGGCTGATTTGGGAGACAAAAAGGTTGAAGAATACTGTGATGAAGAAAAAATTTCTATTTTAATGCAGATCCCTATGGATAAAGAGATTGCTATTGCTTACTCAAATGGTATCCCTTTGGTTGAAAGAAAACCAGAATATAAGGAGAAGTTTAGAGAATTATATAAAAAAATCGAAAAATAATTTTAAGATGTTCATAAAGGGGATAATGCTTTGCATCTTTCCCCTTTATGTGTAAGGGGTTTCTTTTTTAACATTACATTTTTATTAATAGGAGTTTCTATATGAAACAAATTGTAATTATTAGTGGTAAAGGCGGAACAGGGAAAACAGTTATTACCGCAAGTTTTGCTGCATTAGCTAAAAATAAAGTTATGGCAGATTGCGATGTAGATGCAGCAGATTTATATCTTTTACTTCATCCTGAAATTGAAGAAACTTATGAATTTACAGGAAGAGTTGCAAGAATAGATAAAGATAAATGCACCCAGTGCGGAAAATGCCAAGATGTCTGCCGATTTGAAGCAATAAAGGATTTTACAGTTGATCCTATTTCTTGCGAAGGGTGTGGAGTTTGTTTTTATGTTTGTCCTCAAAAAGCAATCAAGATGATAGAAGATTCTGCAGGAAATTGGTTTGTCTCAGAAACTAAATACGGTCCTTTAGTTCATGCGAAGTTAGGGATTGCTGAAGAAAATTCAGGAAAACTGGTAAGTTTAGTCAAGCAAAAAGCCAGAGAGATTGCTCAAAAACAAAAAAGAGACTTCATTATTATAGATGGACCCCCAGGAATTGGTTGTCCAGTAATTGCTTCTCTATCAGGGGTAGACATCACTTTAATTGTTACTGAGCCTACTCTCTCTGGAATCCATGATTTAGAGCGTGTTGCTGGAGTTGCTCATCACTTTGGCATTAAAACCCTGGTATGCATAAATAAGTATGACTTAAACTTAAAAATAACACAAAATATAGAAAATTTTTGCAAGACTTATAATATTGAACTGGTTGGTAAAATCCCTTTTAACAAAGCGGTCACTGAAGCTCTAATTATGGGAAAACCTGTAGTAGAATATTCAGATAATACAGTTTCTCCTCAAATAAGAGAAATGTGGAGAAAAATAGTAAATATTTTATAAGGAAAGAAAAAAAAATGGAACAAACGAGTATGTCCTCAAAACAACAGGAACAAAAAGAAAAAATTAAGAAGAGAATGGGAAAAATTAAATATAAAATTACAATTATAAGTGGCAAAGGAGGCGTAGGTAAGAGCACAATTGCGGTTAACTTAGCTTATGGTTTGCTCTTTCAGGGAAAAAAAGTAGGCATTTTAGATGTAGATATACACGGGCCAAGTTTAGCTAAAATGCTGGGCATTGAGGGTCGTAGATTAGGCGCTTCCGAAGATAATATTATAGAACCTATTAATATTACCCCTCACTTAAAAGCAGTTACTATTGCCTCTTTACTTGAAAGCGTAGATACCCCGGTTATTTGGCGCGGTCCTCTAAAGATGAAGCTAATAGCCCAATTCTTGGGAGATGTTAACTGGGGGGAGCTTGACTATTTAATTATTGACTCTCCTCCGGGAACAGGAGATGAACCCCTAAGTGTAGTTCAACTTATTCCGGGATTAGATGGAATAATAATTGTTACTACTCCTCAGAAAGTAGCCTTACTTGATTCGCGAAAATCAGTTAACTTTGCTAAATCTTTAAAGGTACCGGTGACAGGGATAATAGAAAATATGAGTGGGTTGATTTGCCCTTATTGTGGGAAAAAGATTAATCTTTTTAAAATTGGAGGAGGAGAAAAAGCAGCGCAAGATTTCAAAGTTCCCTTTCTTGGTAGAATCCCTATTGAGCCAGATATAGTAGATTCTACAGATAAAGGTAAACCTTTTATTCAAACTTATGCAAGAACAAGGACAGCAAAGTTAATAGAGGGAACTATAACAAAAATTAGAGAAATAACAGAAAATAAACAGCAGCAAAACAAAGGAGAAAGTTAAATGTCTGATTTAAGACTGCGTAAATACGGGGATCCCGTTCTTAGAAAAAAAGCAAAATGGGTAGAAAAAATAAGTTCTGAAGAAAGAGATCTTCTCTCTTATATGGTCAAAATAATGTCCGAAAATGAAGGAGTAGGTTTAGCCGCTCCTCAAGTAGGTATAGACAAAAAAATTATTATTGCTGATACGGGAAAAGAATTGTTAAAGTTGATTAATCCTCAAATTTTAGAAGGAGAAGGAGAAAACTCTCTCTCTGAAGGATGCTTAAGTCTTCCTGAGATCTTCATTCCGGTAAATAGAGCAAATAAAATTAAAATAGAGGGTTTAGATGCGAATAAAAAACTTATAAGATTGACCATTGAGGGATTTCTTGCACGGATTATCCAGCATGAAATTGATCACCTTAATGGTGTCCTTATTATTGACCATGCCTCTTCAATAAAAAGAAAGAAAATAGAAAATAATCTAAAAAAAATAGCTAACTATACCAAAATGATTCTTGAGGTAAAGAAAAAAAGAAATATTGAAGAGAAACAAAATGCTTAAAGTAAGGGAAGAACTATGTATAGGCTGTGGTCTATGTGTGCGATCCTGTCCAACAGGAGCAATAAATCTTACTTTTGGCAAGGCATATATTGACGAGAAAAAATGCACTCAATGCCATCGTTGTCAGACAGTTTGCCCTCGAGGAGCAATTGTGGAGATAACTAAAACTACTGTTTCTTTAAATGACTTTAAATACAATATTCAGAATCTTAAGGAACAGGTAGACAAAATCTTACATAAAATTGAGGAGCTTAAAGGGAATTAACAAATTTAAGCACAAATTTTGTTTTCAAAATACAAAAATTAAATTAGATACAATAAATATTTAATATCTGAGCTAAAGGGAAATAAAATCCAAAATGACAGTTAATTTTTATGATAACTTTAAAGATAAAATATTTGAGATTATTTTAGAAGAAGTTAGAGAGAAAGAGAATATTCTGGATATAGGATGTGGCAATTGTGGATTAGTTTTCTTTTTAGTCAAGAAACTTAAACATACGAATGTTGTTGGGATTGATCTCTACAATAAAGAGTTTTCTAACATTATAGAAAAAGATAGAAAAGAAAAAGTGCTCAATCAAGTGCAGTGTATTGAAGGGGATGCTGCGAATTTACATTCTTTTCAAAAAAGAAATTTTGATGTAGTGGTAAGCAAATATTCTCTCCATGAATTTCAAAACCCATCCGCAGTCTTAAAAGAGGCATTTGCAACTCTCAATAAAGAAGGAAAAATAATTATAGTTGATTTTGTTAGAGAAACATTGGCGGATAGGCTGTGGGGAGAGAAGTATTATTCTCCTGAAGAAGTAGAAAAAATTGTAAAAAGAGCAGGATTCCAGGAGATTAAATTTCGACTATTATCACCAGAAGGACCAATTATACTTACAGGAATTAAGTTTTAATCTGCTATCTCTTTAGAATAAGGCTACTGCGTTATTCTAAAAAAGACTATACAGACTGGGCATAAAATAGTGAGAGGGAAATTATCCTATCAGACCCTGAGTCTTATAGCTGCTGCAAGAAAATATGGTAGCCGCAACTTTTAAGTTGCGTAAGAGAAGACTAATGCACAAAAACGCAGGCTAAAGCTTCTAAACGCAGGCTAAAGCCTGCGACTACCAGCATCTATAAGAAAAAAATATTTTTGACAGTACCGACTAATCCTAAAGGAGAATAAAATGCAACTTAAGATAGTTTGTGACAACAGGATTTATGATAAGAAGTTGGATATTTGCTGGGGATTTTCTTGTTTAATAAATGAGAACCTTCTCTTTGATACAGGAGAAAGTGAAAAAGTTTTGCTTGGAAATATGCAAAAATTAAATATCCCTGCAAAAAATATTTCTACTGTAATTATTTCTCATGATCATTATGACCACACTGGTGGACTTGCTGGGCTCTTAAGAGAAAATCCTAAAATAAAGGTCTATGGCCTTTCAAAATTTTCATCCTCATTTAAGAAAAAAGTAAAAAATTCTGGAGCTGAATTAATAGAAAAAAATAAATTTACTCAAATTATGCCTGATATATATCTCACTGGAGAAATGGCCACCTATTACGGTAACAACCCCTTATCTGAAGAATCTCTTATAATAAGAGCTAATCCTGGATTAGTTATTATAACTGGATGTTCTCATCCGGGAATAATTAAAATTATTGAGAAAGTAAAGAAAAATTTACCAGAACCTATATATTTAGTTGTAGGTGGATTCCACCTGATGGATAAAGATGAAAGATTAGTAGATATAATAGTAAAGAAATTCTGCGAATTAGAAGTAAGCAAAGTTGCTCCAACTCATTGCACAGGAGATAAACCAATAGAGATGTTTAAAAAAGAATATAAAGAGAACTTTATCGAGGCTGGTGCAGGAAAAATAATAGTAGTATAGTTTAAGATGAGAGGAAGAGTTTTTCGAAATAGCGCTCTGGTAGGATTTATAATATTAGCGGCTCTTTACTTTTTTTCTTATTTTCACCGGGTTGCCCTTGCAGTTATTAGCTTAGACTTAATAAGAGAATTTCATATTAATGCTACTTCTTTAGGTTTAATGTCATCAGCATATTTTTATTCTTATGCAGGAGCTCAACTACCGGTAGGTATATTTTCCGATGTTTTAGGAACAAAGAAAACAATTTTAATATTTGTTCTATTGGCTTGTTTGGGGACAATGATATTTGGATTTGCCCAAAATATAATTGTTGCAACTGTTGGTCGAACCTTAATTGGATTGGGAGTAGGCGGCATATATATCCCTACAGCTAAATATATATCTTCCCAATATCACCCAAGACAATTTGCCAGTTTGAATGGTATACTATTAGCTACAGGAAATACAGGAGCAATTTTTGCTAGCGCTCCTTTGGCCTTTATAGTTGAGGGCATTGGATGGAGATTCTGCTTCTTAATTGTTGGATTTATAACTTTAGGGCTCTTAATATTCAGCGTTCTATTTTTAAGAAAAACACCTTCTTTAAGAAATAGAATTAATTTTAGAGAATTATTTAAGAAATTAATTTCATCCAGAAATATCTGGTTACTTGTTATTTCTAATGCTTGCGCTTATGGGGCTTTAATGGCTTTCCAGGGACTATGGGCAATTCCGTACTTGGTAAATATCTACAAAGTAACTCGAACAACAGCAAGTAATACAGTGATGAGTATCGCCTTGGGAATGATAATTGGAGCTCCAGTTATAGGGATAGTGAGTGATAAGATATTTAAGTCAAGAAAAAAAGTATTAGTGGGTGGGTTTGCTATATTCCTTTGCACGTGGTTTCTTATGGCTTTCTTTCCAGCAAGTTTAAGTTATCAAAGTCTATACTGGATATTTTTTATGATGGGTTTTTCTATAAGTTCTATAGTACTCATTGGAGCAATAATAAATGAGAATTATCCTCGGCAAACATTTGCCACCACGGTTTCATTTATTAATATATTTGTCTTCTTATCAGTTATGTTGTTTCAGATACTTACTGGCTATGTCCTCGATATGACAGGAAAAATAAGAGGGGCTTATTCTATTGCTGGTTACCAGGGGGTATTTTCTGTATGTTTTGTAGGGGCAGCAATAGCACTGATAAGTACATTTTTTATTAAAAGTAATGATAGAAGGCTGATGAAAAAGTAGTTTTTTATGTTAATCAAAATTCAGGAGATAAAAGTGAATAAAACCGGGGTTAAAGTAAAAAGTAAACAATTTGTCTACGAGGCGAGATTGAAATGGACAGAGGGTAGAGATGGATTAATTACCTCTGGGGATAAGCTACCCATAAAAGTATCTACTCCTCCTGAGTTCAAGGGCCGACCTGGTCTCTGGACACCAGAGGTTTTATTAATTAGCTCGGTTAATATCTGTGTAATGACTACATTTTTATATTATGCTGAGAAAAAGGAATTTAAATTCCTAAATTATGAAAGCTCTGTTAAAGGGTTGCTTGAGAGAATAGAAAACGAATTTTTATTTTCCACAATAGAGGTCAAGCCTCAGATTTTAGTAGCTTCAGAGGATGATATTGAGAAAGCAGAAAGTTTATTGGAACTTTCTGAAAAAAATTGTTTTGTATCTAATTCTCTAAAGTCTAAGGTTATTCTCAAACCAGAGATAAAAGTAAATTCCCAAAAAATAAATTAATGATTACACAAAAAAGAGATACTTAAGCTATAGTGTATAAAAAATTCTTCTTTAATCTCTAATTTTTTATTAAAACTATTATTTTTAGCTTAATCACTGAATTCGGTAAAAAATAATTTCTTGGGAGGAAAAAGAAATGGAGCTATTAGTTGCTTTTGGTACGGATGATGGTAAAAGTTTAAAGGCGGATGACCATGTAGGTATGTCAAAGTATTTTGATGTTTATAGAATCTTTCAAAATAAGGAGGAATTTGTCGAAAGAAGGGAAAATGTAAAGGTTGAAGCGGATGAGTCTATGAAGCATGGAGATCCAAAAAAGGCGAAAGCAACCTCTTCAGCCTTAAAAAATGTTGATGTTCTTGTAGGAAGAAGATTTGGCCCAAATCTTCCCCGAATATTAAAAAAATTTGTCTGTGCAATAGCAAGAACAGATACAATAAATAGTGCCATCAAACTTGTACATGATAATATGGATAGAATAATAGAAGAGAAAAACAAAGGAGAAAAAAGAAAGCATTTAGTGCTGAAAACACTAGAAAAACAAAGTTAATTCATGACTCAAAAAATTGATATTCTGAGAATAATTAAGGAAGATATATTAAGGATAATAGGCGTGAGAGAAAATAAGGATTTCATCAAGCTCTATAAAAAAAGAAATTAATGCTTCTGATTTTTTAGTATCTAAGACAATTTTTATGGTCTTCTATTTGCTGGTTTAGCCTGGAGAATAATATCTATTTTTTAGCAACATAGATAGATTAGATAACTATTTTAAGAACATTGACAAGAATTATTGGGCTATTCATTGTTAGATGCTTAATATAAGCTAAAAGTGAATTATTATGATAGCATTAATGACTCAAATTGTAATTTACATTTGTATTGGGTTTTTTGCTGGTTTTATGAGTGGTATGTTTGGAATTGGTGGAGGGACTATAAGAATACCTTTGCTTAATTTTGCTGGTTTGCCCTTGTTAAGTGCTTTTGGGATTAATTTTTTTGTTATCCCTTTCTCATCTTTTGTAGGTGCAATGAGTCAAAGAAAAAATATTGCAAAAGAGATAGTTATCTATGCAATTTTGGGAGGCGTTTTAGGAGAAGTAATTGGAGCATATTCTGTTGGATTTATTTCAACATTAATCCTGGCAATTATTTATGTTACTCTTTGCATTATAGTAGCATTGGGTATTTTTTCAGACAAAATTATGCCAAACCTTGCTAAAAAAATTAAACCTACCAATAAGAATGTTTTTAGTTCTTCGTTTTTTGTGAGTTTTATAACAGGTTTAAGAGGCGGCAGTGGCGGTCAGATTTTTCCGGCTCTTTTTAAAAATCTTGGTCTTAATACTCATAAAGCAATTGCCACCTCATTAACTGTATCAATTTTTACTGCCTTTGGTGCTATACCGATATACTGGCATCGTGGGAACATAATCTGGTTGCCAGCATTGTGTGTTTTAATAGGCTCAATGACAGGAGCAAGGATAGGAAGTAAAGTTTCATTAAAGACGAAACCTGTCTGGTTAGAAATTGGACTTGCAGTGCTTATTACAGCTCTTGCCTTTAGCGTAATTTATAAAGCATTATAGAGGAGAAAAATAAAAAAGATAAGAATTGTTCCTATTCAAATGATGGAAAAAACTTGACAAAAAAGTAGATTCTTTTAAACAAGTTACAACAAAAACAATAATTCTTAAAAATATTAAAATAAGAAAAAAATTAAGATAATGAAGGAGCAACGATGAACTCTCGGGAGAGAATATTAACAACTTTAAAGCATAAAGAACCTGATAGAATTCCTTTTGATTTAGGAAGCACAAAAGTTACAGGAATAACTAAAAATGCTTATATAAATTTGGTAAATTTTTTAGGGGAAAAAGCGAACGAGCTTGAATTTTTTGATGTAATCCAACAATTAGTAGTAGTAAAGGAAAATATTCTTAAGCGATTAAAAGTAGATACCCGCGGATTAATGCCTAATGTAGTGAGGAAAAATCCTACTATAAAAAATTATCCAGATTTTAAGTTATTTACTGATGAATGGGGGATAAGCTGGAAAATGCCAAAAGAAAAAGGTTTTTATTTTGATCTAATAAAGAGTCCTTTGTCTGGTGATATTACTGAAAAAGATATTGATAATTTTCCCTGGCCTGACCCTACTAATCCTCATCTCTTAGATGGCTTAAAAGAAAAAGTAAAAGAATTCTATCAAAATGGATATGCAATTATTTTAGAAAGCTTTGGTGCAGGTATCTTTGAGATGAGTTGTCGTATTAGAGGATATGAACAATTTTATTCTGACCTTGCTATAAATCCCAATCTCGCCTGTAAACTTATGGACAAATTTCTTGAGTTAAAAATTCAATTTTATAAAATGGCCTCAAAAGAATTGGGGAATTATATTCAGTTTATAAGAGAAGGGGATGATATAGCAGGCCAAAAAAGTCTATTAATTTCTCCCAAGATGTATCTAAAATATATAAAACCCAGACATAAAGAACTGTTTAATGCCCAGAAAAAAATTTTCCCGGAGCCTTTTTATACTTTTTTCCACTCAGATGGTGCTATTTATGAGCTTATTCCTGATTTTATAGAAATTGGGATTGATATATTAAATCCTGTTCAAATAAGCGGAGAAGGGATAAATCTTGAAAAAATAAAAAAAGAATTTGGCAAAGAACTAACATTTTGGGGTGGAGGGATTGATACTCAACAAACACTTCCAAAAGCTAAACCAGAAGAAGTTAAAAAAGAAGTTAAACAAAGGATTGAATCTTTAGCATCTGGTGGAGGATTTATTTTCAATACTATTCATAACATCCAAGATGATGTTCCACCAGAGAACATTATGGCTATGTGGAAAGCTCTACAAGAGTGGGGACATTATAAATAAAAAAAGATAAGGAGAATAATATGCATAAAACTAAAGTATATGTAATTTTTCATTCCAGCGGTCTTGGTCATAGAGGATCCTGGGATTCTTCTGATATTAAACAAAAGGTAGTGATGAATGAAGAAATATTAGAAGAATTAGAAAAAAGATGCGAAGGAGTAGAATTTAAAGGAAGAATTAACTTAATTGATGAGGAAAGAATGGATTTAGTAAGTAGATCTCACTACGGAATAACAGAAGAGGAGAAAAAATTCCAGGTTGAGACTTCTAACATTACCCGAAAAAGAGCAGAATTTGCACTTAAAAATATAAGAAATTTACGGGAAAGTTTAGACGGGATACTTATCTTTGGTCCTCCATCAGATGAATTAGTATCTATAGGTTTACCTATAATATCTGTATTTCCTATGTGGGGATCGTGGATGGCATCGTTTGATTTTAAAAAATACAAAGAGAAAAAAATTTTATTTGCTTTTTTGCCTGTTGTAAAAGATAATTCTGAATCAATTTTTTTATCCAGAATTGAAGATATAGTAAAAAAAATTAAATTGATTCAAGCTATTTCAAAGATGAAGAAACTAAAAGTATTAGATATTACTGATAAGCCAGTTCTTGGTTCATTTGAATCTACCAGGTCAGGAGTGGACAGGGCAGATTATGAAAAATTATATCTTGATAATTTGGAGAGGACCCTTGGCGCAGAACTCATAGTGATCCCTCAAGAAGAATTATTTTATAAGATTCAAGAAATAAAAGAAAAAGAAGCTGAAGAAATTGCAAAAATATGGATTAAGGGAGCGAAAGAAAGAAAGGATACTAATGAAACTGAGATATTAAAATCAGCAAAAGTTTATTTAGCTATGAAAGAACTAATGGAAAAGTATGAGTGCGGAGCAATAACTACTGAAGGATACGGCGTATTTGCAGACTATGAGAAAGGCCCTATTCCCTCTCAAGGATTAGCTTCCTCACAATTTTGCACAGAGGGGATAATAGCTACTTCTGAATGTCTTATAAATTCTTTAATTACTCAACAATTAGGATTTTATATCACTAATAGACAAAGTTTTAATGGCGACTATATAATAGACCCTTTTAATAACTTAGCTATTATTGGTCACTGCGAATGTCCTCTTAATCTTTATGGAGATGAGAGAAAATGTTCCTACACTATTAGAAACTTGCCACGCTGGAGGAAAAATGAGGGTGGCGCCTGTATCCAGGTTGATTTACCCTTAAATGAAACTGTAACTATAGTCAGAATAAGTATATATGATAAAAAAATTTCTGTTTTTACTGGTAAAACTACTTCCGGTAAAGAAATATTTAATGAATGGGATAATTTAGCTTGCAGAACAAAAGTAGCTATTAAAACTAATACTGAAATGCTACTTAAGAACATAGATTGGCAAACATTTGGTGTTCATAGAGTGGTTTTTTACGGCGATTTCAGAGAAGAAATTAAAAATCTGGCTACCTTAATTGGTTTTGAAGTTATAGAAGAAGATAAATAAAAAAGGGGGTTAATATGCTTAAAGAAAAAGGTGGAAGGGTGAATAATGAGACAAGAATTTACACGGTATTCTTGTCGGGGGGAGTTTGTGTTGGATTTGATGCTTTTCAAAAATATCATCCTGATATAAAAATGATGAAAAATCAG
>Ga0209121_10003574_pt1 | contig 14997 bp, 13 predicted proteins | sample Cruoilmetagenom3_FD_187292 | JGI IMG/M metagenome (GOLD analysis project Ga0209121, IMG submission 187292) | Oil polluted marine microbial communities from Coal Oil Point, Santa Barbara, California, USA - Sample 3 (SPAdes) (version 2) | ecosystem: Environmental > Aquatic > Marine > Oil seeps ...
CAAGCAACCAAGTGTTTAATGTAGCTTGTGGAGAACGTATTAGTGTCAATTATCTTTGGGATTCTTTAAAACAAGCAGCAAATTCTGATCTAGATGCTCTTTATGGTCCTGAACGTCAAGGAGATGTAAGAGACTCATTGGCTGATGTCTCTAAAGCAGAACGTTTAATGAGCTATCAGCCAAAATATTCAGTTAATGAAGGTTTGAAGATAACTTGGGATTATTTTAATGATTAGATTTAATTGCGAAAAACACGATTGAAGAAATCTTATGTTTGGGTTCAAAATTAAACAGAATTGAATATCTCTAATCATTTATGCTTTATTACCTTTCTATTTTATCTTATGGCTCAAAATAATTCTCAATTCTTAATTCTTAATATTTCATTATTAAAACAGCATTGTTTATATTAGCCACAACCAAAAAAACAGGACTAAAATTGAGCAAGATAGATGACGATGTATGGTTATATACCATTTCTTCCAAGCGCAAATTAATAAGCTTAAATTTTAAAGAGATTTGGCGATATCGCGATTTACTTGTTCTGTTTGTTAAACGGGATATTGTTACTGTTTATAAGCAAACTATTTTAGGACCCTTATGGTATTTAATACAGCCTTTGTTTACTGCATTAACATTTACCCTTATATTTAATAAGGTAGCGAATATAGAAACTGGAACAGTTCCTCCTTTCTTATTTAACTTAGCTGGTGTTTCCATCTGGAATTATTTTAATACCTGCTTGACTTCGACCAGTGATACCTTTACAAGCAATGCGGCTATTTTTGGTAAAGTCTATTTTCCAAGGATTATTGTGCCCTTATCCATTATATTATCCAATTTAATGAAGTTTGGTATTCAACTTCTTATTTTTATTGCCTTTTATATTTATTACTATATGAATGGTGCAGCAATACACATAAATAATAGCATTCTACTTTTTCCTTTTATTGTTATGTTAATGGGATTATTAGGACTTGGTAGTGGTATGATTATCTCTAGCATGGTAACCAAATATAGAGATTTAAAGTTTTTAGTAGGCTTTGGCGTACAGTTATTAATGTATGTATCAGCAGTAATGTATCCATTGGCACTTATGCGAGAGAAATTACCAGAAATTGCTTGGATAGTGGAATATAATCCTTTAGCTTATATTATAGAAACTACTCGATATATGTTACTTGGTACAGGAACTTTTAGTTGGTTTGGTATTTTATATACTGTAGGGGTAACATTTGTAATTTTGTTTTTTGGGATTATTATTTTTAATCGGACAGAGAAGATCTTTATAGATACCGTCTAGTTTGAATTAAGTAGTTGGGAGTTTTTATGTTGCAAGAATTATATATGTTGATTATAAAATTGCTTTTAGGGTTTAGAGATTATTAAAAAAATAAAATAGATAGTGTTGATCACTAATCACGTAATATGGGTATTATTTTAAAAGCCGAAAATATCAGTAAACAATATAGATTAGGTCTTATTGGTACAGGTACAATTAGCCATGATTTAAATAGATGGTGGGCAGGTATTCGTGGAAAAGAAGACCCTTATTTAAGAGTAGGAGCAGTCAACGACAGAAGTACAAAGTCAGATAGTGACTATGTATGGGCATTACATGATATTAATTTTGAAGTTCAGCAAGGAGAAGTCTTGGGTATTATTGGTAAAAATGGGGCAGGTAAAAGTACCTTATTAAAAATTTTATCTCGCGTCACTATTCCTACAACAGGAGAAATCAAAACCAAAGGGCGTATTGCTAGTTTACTTGAAGTTGGAACTGGTTTTCATCCGGAATTGACTGGAAGAGAAAATATATATTTAAATGGCGCCATTCTAGGAATGAGCAAAGCTGAAATTAAAGAAAAAGAAGAAGAAATAATAGATTTTTCTGGATGTGAACGTTATGTGGATACGCCTGTAAAACGTTATAGTTCTGGGATGCGCGTTCGTTTAGCTTTTGCAGTAGCTGCCTTTTTAGAACCAGATATTTTGGTGATTGATGAGGTGCTTGCTGTAGGCGATGCTGAGTTTCAAAAAAAGGCAGTGGGTAAAATGCAAGATATTAGTAATGCGGATGGAAGAACCGTATTGTTTGTGAGTCATAATATGGTTGCTGTTCAAAATTTATGTACGCGATGTATTGTATTAGAAAATGGTAATATTATTAAAGACTCAAATACTGAAGACGCTATTGAGGAATACCTTAAATTAGACAGTATTCATGAGGGCTTTAAAAGAAGGAAGGAAGATTTAGAGAAACCAGTTTATATTAAGGATATTTATTTATCTAATAAAAATAATAATAAAATAAGTATTGTAAAATCTGGAGACACTTTTAATTTAAGTATTCTTATTCATTCTAATCTTGTTTTAAATGATATACATATAGAGCTTGGAATTGATGGGAAAAATGGTGAAAGATTGGTATATATGAGTAATAATATTATTGATAAGAAAATCGATCTCAATAATGGGGAAAATCATATAAAACTTTTAGTAGAAAGGTTTCCTTTCTTATCAGGCAGCTATAGTTTGTCAATAAATCTAACAGAGAAGAATCAAAAAAAACTAGACAGAATTCAAAACCAATATAGTTTTCGAGTAGAAGGAGGCGATTTTTATAATACAGGAAAACTTAACGTAAAATCTAGAGGTAAATATTTAATACAACATGATATTTTCAAAGTTTAATAAAAATATAATATTTGTTATTGGTTCTGGAAGGTCTGGAACTCACTTATTAGGTCGGACGTTTGAAAATAGTCCAGAGATAGATGCTTTTATTGAGGATGACCTTTTTTTTGAAACTATAACAGATTTAGCGGTTGGTTTAAATAAAAATAAAAGTAATCTTAATAAGGTTTTAAAGAGATATAAAAAGGTTTTTAATAAAAGTGAAAAGCAATATATTTTAGAAAAAACACACCCAAATATTTGGTTTGTTGAAGAAATATTGGAATTTTTTCCTAATGCCAAATTTATTGGGATTAAACGTAATGTACTTTCAACTGTAGCCAGCATGATTAATCATAAAGGTGTGTTAAGTTGGTATAAAAGGCTTCCACTTGATGAAGTTAACCCTTTTCTAGGTATTACAGAAAGCAATAAAGATGCGTTTAAAAAACTTCCTTTAGAAAGTAAATGTACTTTTAGATGGATATCTCATACAAATAGACTAGAATATTTAGAAAATAAATATCCTAAACATGTTAAAATAGTTGATTATGAAGATTTCTATGATAATTATAATGGTTTAATGAATATATTAAAAGAGTTTCTGGATTTAGATTTTAATCTTAATTCAGAAACATTAAATCAATCTGGTAAAGATAAATGGAAGACTACGCTGTCTCAAGAGCAAGTAAATAATATTCATACAGTAATTAATAACCAAGATGTTTAAACTCCATTTATATTGGTTTTCATTAAATAGAAAAGATAATAAAGAAAACTATGGTGATGTATTAGGACCATTTATAGTATCTAAGTTATCTAAGAGAAAAATAGTTTCAATACCTTATCTAAATAGTAGAAAATACAATTTTTTATACAAACAATATTTTACTATTGGTAGTATTATTAAAAGAGTAACTAAAAACTCTATTGTTTGGGGAAGTGGAATAATCAATGCCGATGAACAAGTAAAAAAAGCAACATTTCTAGCTGTAAGAGGTCCGAGAACAAGAAATAGGCTTTTAGATTTAGGTTACTCAGTTCCTGAAAAATATGGTGATCCAGCATTATTATTGCCAAAATTTATTTCAAACACAAAAAATAAAAAATATATTCTTGGTATTATTCCACATATAGTAGACTATAAAGAATTAAAAGAAACCTTTCAACATGATGATACTGTACGTATAATTAATTTAATTACTGATGATGTTGAAAGAACTACAAATGAAATCTTAGAATGTGAGCATATAATATCTTCCTCTTTACATGGTGTTATTGTATCTCATGCATATAATATACCTGCACTTTGGGTAAAGTTTTCAAATAAGCTTTCAGGAGATAATGTTAAGTTTTATGACTACTTTGAATCGGTAGGTATTGATTATAATAAAGAATTGAGTGTTAACCTAAAAGAAACGAATACTGAAGAATTGTTACATTTACTTATTGAAAATAAGAAAAACAGCTTACCAAAATCTAATTTATTAAATTTACGTTTAAAGCAGCTTTTAGAAACCTGCCCATTTTAAAAATCTCAATTCAATTTTATGCGAAACGATATTCAATTGTTTTTTGTATAGTTATAATATAACTGGTATTACAACATATGTTAATCTCTATAATTATCCCTACTTTCAATCGTGCACATATTATAAGTGAAACTCTAGATTCTATAATAGCACAATCATTTGCCAATTGGGAATGTATTGTTGTAGATGATGGGAGCACAGACAATATTGAAGACGTCATGGCAACTTATATGGAAGCAGATTGTAGATTTCGGTATTTCAATAGACCTGTAAATAGGCGAAAAGGGCCTTGTAGTTGCCGGAATTATGGTTTTGAACAAAGTATAGGTAGCTACATTAATTTTTTTGATAGTGATGATTTGTTCAAGCCTCATGCTTTAGAGGAATGGATGAGTCAAACTAACAAGGAAGTCGATGCCGTTGTGTCTAAAGTTGAAATGATTCATTTTAAAAGCCTTGAAATAGCGAAAGTTTATGAAATTGAATCTAATAATTTAATAGAGGATTTTTTTATTGGTAAGATTAATTTTTTTGTATGTGGTCCTTTATGGCGTAGAACTTTTTTAGAAAATCAAAAAACACTATTTAATGAGCATATAAGAAATGGAGACGACTGGGACTTTAATTTAAGGATGTTATATCAGAAACCAAATTTAAAGTTTTTAAATTCGGCTGTTGTACAAAACAGAATAAACGCTAACTCCTTGTCCAATGAACGAGCTAAACTTAATAAAGAGGAATTGATATCATATTTTAACACGATAGATTTACATTTAGAAAATGTTAAAAAACAAGATTCTATAAATAATCGTAATGTGAATAATTATGTTATCTATAGATATAGTGCATATTTGTTGTTAGCTTTAAAAAACGAAAGTAATGTGCAATTTTTTCTATTTTGGCGTTTATTTAAATTAGAATTGGCGTTAGGATATTTTAAACAATTACTAAAAACAACTGTAGGATATATGTCTTTTTCACTTTTTAAGAAGGGATATAGTTTTATTAGCTTTAAAAGTTATCCAAATTGAGTTCTTTAATTTCCATAATCATCCCAACATACAACAGGGCTCATTTAATTTGTGAAACGATAACTTCAATTCAAAAACAAAGTTATACAAATTGGGAATGTATAATTGTTGATGATGCATCGACTGACAATACTGAATACGTTATTTCGAAATATTTAGAATCTGATTCACGAATATCATTTTATAAAAAACCAGAATGTTTACCAAAGGGGCCTTCTGCATCTAGAAATTATGGGTTTACAAAAAGTAGTGGTACATATATTAATTGGTTTGATAGTGATGATTTAATGCATCCTAAAAAACTAGAAATAGATTTAAAACAGATTACTACAGGTGACTTTGATTTTACTATTAGTCAGTCTGATTTTTTTAAGGATAATGGAACACCAAAAAGAAAGTATTGGAATAAGGCTATTTGGAGTTTGGACCCCATTAACGATTTTATTATAAGTGATATTGGCTGGGGAGTTAATTCACCATTATGGGTTAGAAATAGTCTTGAAGTAAAAAACTTAGTATTTAATGAGGAATTGATGACAGCCGATGATTATTTGTATCATATTCAAGCCCTTGAATTTGGTTTTAAGCCAGTGATTTTAGAACAGGTTTTAGTATGCCAAAGGGAACATAAAGAACGGTTAAATGATTATGTATTTAAATCACCCTCAAAATTATTAGTCAATTATTATCTAATAAAAAATAAAGAAAAATTAAAGTTAAACAACAATTCTGTAAATTTTTTAAAAATTCAATTTTACGGACATTTTAATTATTTATTAAAACACCGAGATTTAAAGTTGGCATTTTATTATTTGAAGCGTTTTGGACTTTATGGTTATAATCAAAAGCAAAAAATGAATCTATATAGAAATGTTTTAATAGGTGTTTTATATAAGGTTTCAGGTTATGGATACAGGTATTTAAAATAAAATCTCATTTAATTTGCATTCTGTTTATAGTGTCATAATCAAAACAATGAGTTTTTATTTTATTTACCATTTGTTCAATTAATGAATTACATATTTTAAATATTAATAAGTAATGAAGAAATTTATTTACAAATACATAATATTTATATTTCCTTTAATCGTTTTATTGATTTGTGACATTTTTTCACCAATTGATGCATTTACTTATAGACCATGGGAAGCTTTACTTTTCCAGTCTAATGCTTCTATGGTTTTTTATCCTAATCAAAAATTGAAAACCCAATCAGTAGGGGATTTGTGCCATCACACAAAATTTGAAATTAAAAAAAATGAAATTTGGATGACAGATAAGTTAGGTTATAGAAACAATGAATTTATTGAAAATGCTGATGTTCTTCTTATTGGCGATTCATTTGTTGTAGGTTCAAGTATAACTCAAGATTCAACAATTACTAATTTGTTACAAAACAGTTTAAATGCACCAGTTTATAATCTTGCTCCAGCAGATTTTATAAATTTTATTGATTTATTAAATCAAGGAATAATTAAAAAACCTAAAACAGTTATTTATTCATTTGTTGAAAGAAGTATCCCAAACACTTTAAGAAAGTCAACTGAAAAAAAAAACACAGAAGACGTGTCATCAATTTCTGTTTTTAAGGATAAAGTAAATAGATTATATTCTTTAAAATATTTAAAATCTAGAGTTAGTGGAAAACAAGGAAAAGGAGTTCCTGGAAAGTTAGATTTGAGAATGTTTTTTTTTAATGGAATAAAGCAAAAATATCATTTTGACAGGCTTGTAGAGATTACTAAAACTATTCAATCTTATAAAGAATATTGCGATTCAATAGGTGTTGATTTTATATGTTTACCTCTGCCAAATAAAGAAACGGTTTACTTTGATAAAGTACCATTTAAAACACAACCTAATTATCTATTTAAATTAGATTCAATACTTAAAGAAAACAATATAAAAACTATTAATACATTAGAATTGTTTAATAATTATCGATTAACAAATACTAAACTTATTTATCATCTTGATGATACGCATTGGAATGATATGGGAGTGGAATTAGTTGCAAATAAACTAACAGAATATATTAGTATGAACATGTAACAAGTTAAATAAAGTATGACTAAAATTGAAAATATATAAAAGTTTGTTCTTTTCTGCTGAACCAGATTATGGTAAATATTAAGATATAGTAAAACGCAATTCTAAAAGGGCGTTTCCATTTTAAGACAATTGATTCTAGAGCGTATTGGTCCCTTCTACCTAACCACTCAACTCCAAGAAATAAAACTAAAATCGCCAATAGATTTGTAGGTCTTATTTCTGGAAGGGAAACTATAGAACTGTTTAAAATTCCTTTAATATATTGTAATGCATGAGTGATGTTTTCTGCTCTAAAAAATATCCAAGCAAAAATGGTTAATGTAAAAGTAAAAAGCATACTTAAAATTGAATTCAAGGAAGGTGATTTTTTATTATAAGCAACAACTTGCAAATGGTTCCTGTTTTTATTAGTCAATAAGAGGGGTAGAAAATAAATTGCATTAAGTGCGCCCCAAACAATAAAGGTCCAATTAGCACCATGCCAAAAGCCACTAACTATAAAAATAATAAATACATTTCTAACGACCTTTAATTTAGAGCCTCTGCTACCTCCCAAAGGAATATACAAATAATCTCTAAACCAAGTAGAGAGCGAGATATGCCATCTACGCCAAAACTCAGCGATATCTCTAGAAAAATATGGAAATGCAAAGTTTTGCATCAAATTAAATCCAAAAAGTCTGGCAGTTCCAATGGCTATATCAGAATACCCAGAAAAATCTCCATAAATTTGAAAGGCAAAGAATATTGCCCCTAATAACAATGTGCTAGCTGAATAATCTTGATGCGAATCAAATATAGTATTTACAAAAACGGCACAATTATCAGCAATGACCATTTTTTTAAAGAGTCCCCAAAGTATTTGACGTAAACCGTCAACAGCTTTAGAATAATTAAAGTGTCTTTTCTTGTAAAATTGAGGTAATAAATTTGTAGCTCGTTCTATAGGACCAGCCACCAATTGTGGAAAAAAACTCACAAACGCTGCAAAGGCTATAAAATCTTTAGTTGGCTTTAATTTCTTTCTATATATATCTATACTATAGCTTAGTGTTTGGAAGGTATAGAAGCTTATCCCAACTGGTAAAATAATGTTCAGGGAACTGGCATGCATTTCAGAGCCAAAAAATGAGAATGCGGTTACAAAATTATCAAGAAAAAAATTGTAATATTTAAAGAAGCCTAATAATCCGAGATTGACTAAGATACTTGTCCATAACAGCGCTTTTCTTTTTAACCTGTTGTTTTCTTTTTCCATATAAGATCCTACAGTATAGTCTATAACAGTACTAAAGGCTATTAGAAATAAAAAGCGCCAGTCCCACCAACCGTAAAACAAATAGCTGGCAATAACAATCAATATGTTTTGATGTTTTATGTTTTTATTGGTGACACACCAATACAGAATAAATACGATTGGTAAAAAAACAGCGAAATCTATGGAATTAAATAGCATTTAATTTGTACAAATAAATGCCAAATCATTTTTTCTTACACCATATTTTAAATTCGATATGGTATGTAAATCAATGACATCTACTTCGCTAAAATAAGATTTCATTTTATTAATGACATCTAAACCATAATGACGAAAATGACCATTAGAGTCGGTTTGTTTAAATTCAACAGTAGTATTTAAATGGTAATCGCCAGGAATTGTAATGATTGTTTTTCCGTTTTTCTTTAATATTCTAGATAGTTCTTTAAAGGCTAGATCGTCGTTTGGAACATGTTCAATAACATGATTACATAATATATAATCAAATCTTTGGTTAGCAAAAGAAAGGTTTTGGATATCCTCTTTCGGGAAATCAACATCTGTTGAATAAAAATCAGTAGTTTGGATATTGATGTTTTCTAATTTGTCATTTAGAATTTTAACTAATATTTTTTCAGGAGCAAAAAAAATAAGATTTAAATTTTTATTTTCTAAAGAATGAGCCAAAAGTGTTGATAATCCACGATGTCTAGATCTTGAATCGCAGTTTGGGCAATTAGAGTTGTAGTTAACTCTTTTACTATTGCAGGTTGTTATAAATGCTGAGCCTGTCCAATTACAACAAGGGCAAATAACATTTTTCTGATTTTTTTTTAAAACAAAAGCAGCAGTGTTATTGATGATTGCTTTAAGATTATTCGAAAACAATTTCAAATTACCTTTTAAAAGATTATTTTTAAAGTTGAGTAGGGCTTTATAACTCAAAGCTTTTAAAGTTGGAACGCCTTTACCTTTCCATCCAGGATTATGCTTGGATATCTGTCCAATGTTTTTTTTATTTGTGTTTTCAAATGAGTCTCTCATATTTAAATAATTCTTTATTTGAAAAGTTGAATTTTTGCAATGATATAACCAGAAAGTAAAACCATAATTAAACTAATAATATAGTACACTACTGAAATTTTTTTAAAATCTTTCTTAACTCTTTTATCAGGAAATATTGAACTGAATATGAGTGCGCATAGGAAATTTTTTTGCTGCCAGTTGATTTTGTTTTGTTTGCCCATACCCAATCTGAATCTTCCTGAATAAGAAAATTGCCATAATTTGGATGTTGATTGACTAATAATTCAAAAATTTCTTTTATGTGTGGTAAATTTAGCTCATCTTCAGAAAGACTTCTATGTGTAATACCATCGGTAGCTTCTCTTCTATTGTTTGCTCTAGAATAGGTCCAATTGTAATCATCCCAAATAATCCAACCGTTTTCTTTTAACAATTTATCGCATAAAAAAAAGGAACTGCTGTCAATAGTCCAATTTTTTGGTCCATCGATGATAATCAAATCATATTTAGGTTTACAGATATTCTCTGGATTATTGGATCTTTCTTTGATGTCGTTATGTAAAAACCAATTGTAACCAGATTTCATTCGATGAATTTCAACCTTATTATTTAACCCTAAACTATTAAGCTGTTCTTCAATTGAAGGTTTGAAAGAATCCTTGACTTCCATTAAGTCCACACAGGTAAGAGTTCCACTGCCTATTTCATCGAGTGCCGCAGCCATATAGCAACTTGCAGTTCCATGAGCAATTCCTAATTCGAGAATATGTGATGGTTTATTTTTTATGATAAAATCATATAATGTCTTTGCATTTTTATTAGATATAAAAGGTACTGAATGGACTTTATTAAATACGTGTTCAAATTTCATTTTCTGGCTTTGAAATAAGGTGGCTATTTTTTTTAAATTCCTAATCCTATATATTATTAGGAACTTTTCAAACCAAATATAACTTTTATCTGATATTATTTAATATTTTGGTCAAAATTTTAAATTTATTTTTTTCTAAATATGTGTGGATTTCTTGGTGAATACACTTTACAAAATCAACAAATAACCGATGAGGATTCCTTTAAATCACTTTTGAGTTTATCTAAACATCGTGGTCCAGACGCTACAGGTGTTTTACAAGCTTCTAATTATCAACTAGGGTTTAATCGTTTGGCTATTTTAGATGTATCTATTCAAGGCAATCAGCCCAAACAAAGTCCTAGTGGCCGTTATAAAGTTGTGTTTAATGGAGAGATTTATAATTACAAGGAGTTAGCTCAAGATTATTCACTCACAAATTTATCATCCACTTCAGATACTGAAGTCCTTATACATTTATTAGATAATCAAGGAGTAGAAGCTACTTTGAAACTCCTAAATGGGATGTTTGCTATAGCAATTATTGATACAAAAGAAGATTGCTTGTTTTTAACACGTGATTTTGCGGGTATTAAGCCTTTGTTTTATGGACTTTTAAAAGATAATGGTATCGTGTTTGCATCACAATTTGATCAGGTTTTTAAGCATCCTTGGTTTTGTGAAACCCTAGAGTTACAACCAGAAATAGTAAAAGAATATTTTGGCTTTGGCTATATGCAAGCCCCAAATACCATTTATAAGTCTATATTTCAAGTTAACCCTGGAGAGTTATTGCATATTGATAGACAAGGTGTTATTTCTAAAAAAACAGTAGTTTCCTTTAAAAAAACGCAAGCATCTGAAAAATCAAATACTGAATTATCAGATATTTTGCAAGAGGTAGTTGCTAGACAAATGGTAAGCGATGTTCCTATTGCAACTTTTCTAAGTGGAGGTATTGATAGTCCATTAATTTCAGCTTATGCTAAAAAGCATTTTGAGGATATTGAAGCTTTTACTTTAAAAGTTTCTATGCCTAGATTAAATGAAAGTAAGATAGCTAAAGAGTATGCAAACCATTTAAAAATTAAACAACATATCGTAGATGTAAAAGAAACTGATTTATTATCAGAAATCGATGCTCATTTTAAAGCCTATCCAGAACCGTTTGGAGATTATTCAAGCCTTCCAACTTATGTTATTTCTAAAGAAGCCAAGAAGAAGCATACGGTTATGTTATCTGGTGACGGAGGAGACGAATTGTTTTTTGGTTATCCAAGAATGTTAGATGTCATTCAGAAACGATGGTGGTTTAAATTGCCCTTTGTTATACGAAAAAGCTTAGCTCAAGTTACTAATCGACTAGGTATTACTAATACTTGGGCTCCTTATCTTAAAAGTATTAATGATTTTATTATAACTAAGCATGTAAAGATTCCAGCAGGAATTTTAAACGAAGCTTTTCCAAATATGTCATATTCTAAATCATTATATTCACTATATACTTTTAAAAATTCGAGCCGAGAAGGACTTTTGCATCAGCTACGTTGGAATGAGTTTTATGCACATTTACAACGTGTTTTAGTGAAAGTAGATCGAGCAAGTATGGCGCATAGTTTAGAGGTTAGAGTGCCTTTTCTAGATAAAAATGTGATAGATAAGGCTTGGCAGATACATGGTAATTTAACAGTAAATCAAAATTTTAAAATGGAGCTTAAAAGTTTATTGGCTAAAGAAGTACCAGAGACTCTTATAAATAAAAAGAGAATGGGATTTACTGTTCCTATGCATGATTGGTTGCGAAACCAGTTAAAATCAGACGTCATGCAACTTGTTTTTAAAACCCCTTTTTATGGTGAACAAATTATGGATGTATCTGTGTTACAAGATTATGTACAGGGTTTTTTAGATTATAAACATCATAATGCTTGGGGAGTTTGGCATATTTATTCTTGGCAAAAATGGGCAAGTTTGCATGTAGATATTAAAAATAATTGAGAGACTTTAGTTTAAATCTATCATAGAAATTTTAAATTATATTTGATATTGAATTTTAAGTGATATGAGTTTTTGTTATATAAATTCTCAATTGTAGCTAAAGCATGTAGGAGAATATAATTTTTAGAAAACAATATTTAAATGATAATAGTATAACACTAAAGAGATGAAACCAATCAATAGAAGTTTAAAAATTGCTTAATGATAAGACTTTATTACATACATAAACTAAAAAAAAGGATAAAAGGACGCTCATTTAGAGGCAGGGTAAGGATTGAGAAAATTCTAACCAAGTTATCTCCAAAAATGAAAAATGGGATGATTGTTAAAACCATTTATGGGGATAAATTAAAAATAGCTCCAGTATTTGATAGAGGAATTGAGAGAAGGCTATATAATAGGGGGGTATATGAAGAAGGTACTTTATGGTGTTTTAAAAAAATATTAAAAAAAGGAGATGTTGTTTTAGATGTTGGAGCCAATATTGGCTTAACTACTATAAGAGCATCAAAATTGATAGGAGAAGGAGGCTATGTTTATGCCATTGAAGCGATGCCTTCCACATTTGAAATTCTCAATTTTAACACTCAATTAAATAAGTTATCTAATGTGTCTTGTTTTAATATAGCATTAGCTGACTATGTTGGAAAAACCGATATTTTTCATAATTTAGACATTAATCGTGGAGCAGCTTCAATTTACTCTGAGAGTAAACAAGGAGGAGTAGAAGTGGATATTACAACGTTAGATCAGTTTGTAATTAATAATGAATTAAAAACAGTTGATTTTATTAAAATAGACATAGAAGGTGCCGAATATCCAATGCTCATAGGAGGAAGTAATTTTTTTAATAAAAACAAACCTATTATATGTGTTGAATTCAGTAAAGAAGTGAAGAGTACTTACAAACCGGATTTAATTTTTGATTTACTAAAAAACACCTATTCATATAGGATCTTTAAGCAAATAAATGGTAAAGAATCAACATCTAAGTTAATTGAAATAAAAGACATTACTGAATTGCCAAATCATGATAACCTATATTGTTTTCAACATAATCACTTTCAAAATTTGCAGAAAGATTTATTTATAGTGGAATTATGAAAATAGCTATAGTTGTTGGTGCTTTTCCAGTTGTTTCTCAAACTTTTATTGTCAATCAAATAAATGCATTATTAGATTTAGGGCATCAAGTTCAAGTTTTTTCATATAAAAAAACGAAAGATCCTGTCGTACACAAAAGCTTGCACACACATCATTTACTAGAAAATGTTGTGTATTTTGAAAAAGCACCTAAATCTAAAATAAAACGTGTTATTAGTTTTATAAAATGGGTATTGGCTCATTTTAATAACATTCAATGGATGCATTTTTTTAAAACATTAAATGTGTTTAAATATGGGAAACAAGTATTAACATTACATTTGTTTTTTGAAGCCCAATGGTTTTTAAAATCTAAAGATTTTGACATTGTTCATGTTCATTTTGGGCCTTATGCCTCAAGAATTGCATATTTAAAAGCTAATAACATACTTCCTAATAATACAAAATTTGTAGCGACATTCCATGGCTATGATTTAGAGCCTGATAAATTATCTCAATACAAATTATCATATAAATATTTATTGAAACAAGCCAATACATTTACAGTTAATACGCCTTATCTATTAGGTTTATTGAAACAGGTAAATATTGATAAAAAGCCAATACATATACTTCCTGTTGGTTTGGATACTTATTTTTTTAAAAGAAATAAAACTAAAAAAAAGAGTAATTATTTTGAAATTGTTTTTTGTGGAAGATTAATAGCCTTTAAGGCTCCAGATATTGCAGTGCTAATTTTGTATGCATTGCATAAAAAAGGATATCATCATGTTCGGTTACATATAATAGGTACAGGTCCAATGTTCAAGCAATTGGAAAACCAAGTGGAAACATTGGAACTTAAAAATAGCATTTTGTTTTACGGTTCGCAAAATCAAGATGTCATTAGACATCGTTTTGAACAATCTGATATTTTCTTACTTCCTGGTATTCATGACCCTAAGACAGGAAGAGCTGAGACACAAGGTTTGGTCATACAAGAAGCTCAGGCTATGGAATTACCAGTTGTGGTTTCTGATGCTGGTGGTATGAAATATGGGTTATTGCCAAATGAAAGTGGATTTGTAGTAGAGGAAGGGAATATTGAAGGTTTTGTTACTGTTATTGAACAATTAATCTTGAATCCTGATAGAAAAATTGACATGGGTAGAAAAGGAATAGAAATAGCCAAGACTTATGACAATAAGATTCTGATTGAAAAACTTCTGGGCATTTATGAAAATATGAATTAGTAAAATCTAATTTTAATCCTCAATTATATTTATAAAAGAGTTATGGTTTTATTGTTGAAATCAATAAAGCTTATATATTTGAAATTCGATGTAATTAAAATCAATTCTAATCATGTTTAAAGTTTGTCTTAAAATAAACTAATGAGTTTAAGTGTCATTACTCCACATTATAACGATTTTGATGGGTTAAAACGAATTTTAACCTGTTTGCAGGAGCAGACCTATAAAGATTGGGAAT
>Ga0209121_10003575_pt1 | contig 14997 bp, 13 predicted proteins | sample Cruoilmetagenom3_FD_187292 | JGI IMG/M metagenome (GOLD analysis project Ga0209121, IMG submission 187292) | Oil polluted marine microbial communities from Coal Oil Point, Santa Barbara, California, USA - Sample 3 (SPAdes) (version 2) | ecosystem: Environmental > Aquatic > Marine > Oil seeps ...
AATAAAATCTAATTTAAACAAAATGAGTCCGATAAAATATCGGACTCATTGTTATCAAAATTAATTATAAATTTGTCTAAACTTTTGGGGGCACTCTAAAAAGCGGTTTTTTTTATTATTGAGAGTTCCTATTTTTTAATTATTGATTACTCTAAATTCAGTTCTTCTGTTTGCTAAATGTTCACGTTCATTACAAGTAACGCCGTCAGCACATCTATTTGTTAATCTTTCTTCACCATATCCTTTTGCAACTAATTGACTAGGATTAACTCCTTTAGTAATCAAGTAATTTGCAACAGCTTGTGCTCTTCTTTCAGATAAATCTTGGTTACTTACTTTTGTCCCTCTAGAATCTGTATGAGAAGCTAGTTCAACTGTTATACCATCTTTTAAAACTGGTAATAATCTAGAATCAATAATTCTTTTAGCTGCACTTGTTAATGTTGCAGAACCTAAATTCCAGTTAATTGGTAACGGATTGTATTCAACTAATTTACAGTCAACTTCTTCCCAAGTAGTTAATCCACCTTTTTTAACTAAAACTTCTTTAGATACAGTTTTAAATTCAGCAGGAACAGTTACTTCTTCTTGGAATGCATCTTTAACTAATACAACTTTTGAAATTGTTGCATATTCAGCAGGAATATTAATTGTTTTAGTTGTTGGAGGTGTAATCATTACCGTTTTCTTAACAACTTTTGTTACTTCGGGAATATCAATTCTTCGTGTAGTTGGTTCTTTGGCAACAACAGTTTTCTTGTATGATTTATCAAATCCAAGTACAGGTGCTTTTGTAGTACGCGCATCTACATTTAGTTTTGTTTGTGGTATAGTTACGAATTCAGCAGGAATTGGTTTATAACACCAGTATCTACAATCGTCTGGATTGCTTGATTCACAATCAGGAGCTTTGTCACTCATTTGCCAAACTGCAGTTGCTGGTTTCACTTCAATTGTTTCAGAATCATTCATAAAAGTAGCAGGAATTACACTTAATTTGGAAGCGTCTTGCTTTGCTCTATATGATAAAGTTTCTGAACCATAAGATCCTGGAACAACTTCTAATCTATAACTAGCTTCTTTTATAACAACTACTACATCTTCAGTTCCATAAACAGCAGGAACATTTTCTAAACGCGTACTTGCTTCTTTTACTAAAACTCTTTCAGTAACAGTTTTAAATACTGCTGGTTGAGTTGTAATTTTTTTATAAGCAGCTTTGGTTTCAATAGTTACGGTTTCATTTTTCCATACATCAGGAGTTTTACAACGAACGTAGCATTTTCCTGGTTCTGGATTGTCTGGTAAATCTTGGGCAAAAGCAGTTGCTCCAAAAACAAATAATGTAATAGATAATAGTATTTTTTTCATTTTCCTTATAATATTTAATTAAACAATTGTTTTATGTCATTATTAAGTAAGACACTAAATTAATGTAAAGGTCACTTAAAATAACTATTTTCTTAAAAAAATGTTAAAATATATTATAAATTACTGTAATAGAGACTTTTAATGATGCCGTCGGCAAGTCCAATTTGAGGAACAACAATTTTCTTAGAATTACTCCATTTCATTGCGTTTAAGTAAATTTTAGTAGCTGGAACAATTACATCAGCTCTATCGGGATTTAATCCTAAATCGGAGATTCTTTCCTCATAAGTCATACGTTTTAGAAACTGATAATATGCTCGTAAATATGCTATTGTTAATGGTTTCCCTATAGGTTTGCCTGATAATTTAAATATTTTATTAATATTTCCTCCAGATCCAATAAGGGATACTTTTTGTAAGTCTTTTGTATTTATTTCGATCCAACTTTTAACTTTATCCCAAATTAATTTTGTTTCTTCTTTATTTTGAAGGATTCGTACTGTTCCAATTTTAAAAGATTTTGAATTTACAATTTTTCCTTTAGAGAAAATGGTGAATTCGGTGCTTCCACCACCTACATCAACATATAAATAGGATTTTCGTTCATCTATAAATTTGCTTAAATCGGTCGAGAAGATAATGGCCGCTTCTTTTTTGCCATCAATAATATTTATTTTTACACCAGTTTCTTTATTTATTTTTTCGGCAATAGCTAAGCCATTTTCTGCTTCTCGCATTGCTGAAGTTGCACAAGCATAATATTTTGAAACTCCATGAACTTCCATTAACAATTTAAAAGCTTTCATTGCTTTTATCATTCTATCACTATTTTCTGGGCTAATTTCCCCTTTAAAAAAAGTGTCTGCCCCAAGTCTAATTGGTACTCGAACTAAAGCAGATTTTTTAAAGCTTACTTTTTCTCCTTTTTTTTCAATGATAACATTGCTTACTAACAAGCGAATTGCATTAGAGCCAATGTCGATTCCTGCAAGTTTTTTAATATTCAAAATAGTAATTATTTGTAGTGTTTTGGAAATTCAGTTAACAAAGTAATTCCCGATTTAATGTTTTTCCAGTGAAAAGTGTCGAATTTAATTCCAATTACGCCACATGTTGGTACGTGGTCAATTTTTTTATCGCCAAATTTATTTACAAAAGTGTTGATGCCATGGTCGTGGCTAAATACAATTGCAGAATCGAAGCTATCATCTAACGCTTTTACCGTTTTTATTAAATAACCATCGCTAAAACTGTACAGCGATTTACTAATTTTTAGGTTGGCCAAAGGGTAGTTAAAGGTGTAACTAAAAATCATTCCAGTATGTAATGCGCGATTTGCACAACTAGATACAAATACATCTGGGCAAGCGATTTTTTTTTGAAGAACATTAGAAATTAAATACGCATCGTTAATTCCTCGTTTTTTTAAAGGTCTATCAATATCTTTGATGCCTTCATATTCCCAGGATGATTTTGCGTGGCGAACAATATAAATTGTTTTCATATGTAGTCTTTAATTTGTTTTAACGGTCACATGCTGTTCGCTAATTGAGATTTCGTTGTAGCTTAGACTTTTAACATGCTCGTTTCATTTTTTTTAGTTGATTTTCAAATATAAAAATTAAGGCGCTAATCGGTCAATTTTCCAATCGAAATCTTCTTGTAAAGTAAAAATAATTCGATCGTGCATTCTGTTAGGTCTTCCTTGCCAAAATTCAATAGATTCAGGTTTTACGATATATCCGCCCCAATGTTTTGGTCTTTCAATTTCTTGGTTTTTAAACTTTTTTTCAAAATGTTCTAATCTTTCATCTAAATATTCACGTGAAGGAACAATTTCACTTTGGTCAGAAGCCCAAGCACCAAGTTTGCTTCCATCGGGTCTTGACTCGAAATAGCCATCAGATAAATTTTCTGAAATTTTCTCTGCTTTTCCTCTTATAATAACTTGTCGTTCAAGATTGTGCCAAAAAAAAGACAGGCAAACATTAGGATTGTTTTTAATAGCTTTTCCTTTGTTGCTATTGTAATTTGTATAGAAAATAAAACCTTCCCAAGTATATTTTTTAAGTAAAACAACTCTATTTTTAGGGAAGCCATTTTTTGAAATTGTAGAAATTGTCATAGCGTTGGTTTCAATACCACCGAACGATTCAACTTCAAAAAACCATTTTTGAAATAATTCTAGAGGATTATCGGAAACTTCTTTTTTTGAAAGTTCCTTTTTTTCATAAACCCTTCTGTAATCACCTAAATCTTTTTCCATTTGGTAAAAATAAGAATCTTTAATTATTGCATTTTCGTTTGTTTCTCTCTAATTAAATACAACCCTATAAATGTAATAATTCCATTTACAATTAAAAGTTCATATCCAAATACATAACCATTTAATAAAGTTGTTGAATTCAAGTTTAAAAAATAAGTGCAAATCACTGAAATAACAGCAATAATCCAAGCTAAATGATCTTTTATTTTAATTTTTGTAAAAATTCCAAAAGCAAACAATCCTAGTAAAGGTCCATAAGTGTAAGATGCAACTTGTAATAAACTGCTAATTACATTTTCTTCCAGCACATACCTAAATAAAATTATGACGAATACTAAAATTACTGAAATAACAATATGGGTTTTTTTTCGAATCGATTTTTGTTTTGAAGCTTCTTTATTCTCAATATCTAAAAAATCTATGCAGTATGAAGTTGTTAAAGAAGTTAAAGCACTATCTGCACTAGAATATGCAGCAGCAATTAAACCTAAAATAAATACAATACTTACTGTAGTTCCTAAATTTCCATTTAAAGCTATTTCCGGAAATAGTAAATCAGTTTTAACACTTCCATCAACTATTGGAATTGAAATTCCAAATTTTTCAGCATAAACAAAGAGTAAAGCGCCAAGTGTTAAAAAAATAAAATTAACAATTATTAAAACGAAACCTAATGAAACTATATTCCATTGTGCTTCTTTTATGTTTTTACAAGTTAAATTTTTCTGCATCATATCCTGATCTAAACCAGTCATAGCAATTGTAATAAACATTCCTCCTAAAAAGGATTTTATGAAGTGTTTTTTATCATTGAAATCTTCAGTAAAAAAGATTTGGCTATAATTATCCAAAGCAGTGGACGAATATATTTCAGAAAACGACCAATCGAGTTTATTTAAAATGATAAAAATGGTAGCAAAAACGGCAACTAACATAAAAAGTGTTTGCAAAGTGTCTGTCCAAACAATTGTTTTTATTCCTCCTTTAAAGGTGTAAATCCAAATTAATAAAATAGAAAATATTACAGTTACTTCAAAGGGCACATTCCAAGCATCAAAAATAAAGTATTGTAGCACTGATGCTACTAAAAACAATCGAAAAGATGCTCCTAAAACTCTAGATACAAAGAAGAAAAAAGCACCAGTTTTGTGTGATTTTGTACCAAATCTGTGTTTTAAATACTCATAAATAGATGTAACTTTTAAATTGTAATAAATAGGGATTAGAACATAAGCAATTACAAAGTAACCAAATAAGTACCCAAATACAATTTGCATATAGCTAAATTGAGAACTTTCTACCCAACCTGGCACCGAAATAAATGTAACTCCAGACAATGAAGCACCAATCATTCCAAACGCAACTACATACCAAGGCGATTTTTTATTAGCCTTGAAAAAAGTTTCATTGCTATCATTTTTTCCTGTGAAATAGGCGATTGTAATCAGTACTAAAAAGTAAATGATAATTAAAGTAAGTATAGAAAAAGAGCTCATATATTCAATTTGATTGTAAGTAACAAAGAAACTAAAAATATTGAGAATATCAATTGCGAATTGTACATTTGCGAAATGAATTTTTCATCAAAACTTTTAGATAACGCAGTAAATGAGGTTTCTCAATTACCAGGGATTGGTAAAAGAACTGCTCTAAGATTAGTTTTGCACCTTTTAAAACAACCAAAATCCCAAACACATCATTTAGCAAATGCTTTAAACAACTTAGTAGATGATATTAAGTTGTGTAAAGAATGTCATAATATTTCTGATGTAGATGTTTGTGAAATTTGTTCCAATAAATCGAGAAACCCAGAAATTATTTGCGTAGTTGAAGATGTTAGGGACGTAATGGCTATTGAAAGCACTGCGCAGTTTAAAGGTTTGTATCACGTTTTAGGTGGAAAAATTTCACCAATTGAAGGAATAGGGCCTCAAAATTTAACGATAGATAGTTTAATTGAAAAAGTAAGTGGTAATACTATAAAAGAAGTCATATTTGCTTTGAGTTCTACAATTGAAGGTGATACGACCAATTTTTATATTTTTAAACAACTAGAAAAGTTTAATATAAAAACATCTACAATTGCACGGGGAATTGCTGTTGGTGATGAGTTAGAATATGCCGATGAAATTACGCTAGGAAGAAGTATTATTCATAGAATTCCTTTTGAAAATTCATTGTAAATTATGGATTTATCCGTTGTCATTGTTAGTTACAATGTCCAATTTTTTTTAGAGCAATGTTTGTTAAGCATTCAACAGGCTTCAAAAGAACTGCAAGTTGAAGTTATTGTAGTCGATAATAATTCTGCCGATGATACTTGCAAAAACATTCAATCTAAATTTCCAAACATAACTCTTATTGAGAATAAAAATAATGTAGGTTTTTCAAAAGCAAATAATGAAGGAGTTAAGTTGGCTACTGGAGAATATGTTTTAATTTTAAATCCAGATACTGTTGTAGCAGAAGATTCTTTTACCAAAATTTTGAGTTTTGCTAAGGAAAAACAAAATTTAGGTGTTTTAGGTGTGAAGTTAATTGATGGATCTGGAAATTTTGCGCCCGAAAGTAAACGTGGAATTCCAACGCCAATGGTGTCATTTTACAAGCTTTTTGGTATTTCAGGTAAACGCACCGGGAAATATTACGCAACACATTTATCAGAAGATGAAACTGGAGTTGTGGAGGTTTGTTCTGGCGCATTTATGTTTTTAAAAAGAGCTGTTTTTAATGAAGTAAATGGTTTTAATGAAGCTTATTTTATGTATGGAGAAGACATTGATTTAAGTATGAAGCTATTAAATAGTGGTTATCAAAATTATTATTATTCCAATACGCAAGTCATTCATTATAAAGGGGAAAGCACAAAAAAGAATGTAAAATATTTAAAATATTTTCATGATGCTATGAAAATATTTTACAACAAGCATTTTAAATTGAATAAAGTGTATGATTTCTTTATGAAGTTTGGAATTAATTTTTGGTATTTTTTAAAGTTGTTTAAATATAATTCTTCTGAGAAAAAGACTTTAAATCAATTTAAAAATTATTTGTATTTAGGAGATAATGAAAAAATAATTTCATTTTTAGAGAGTAAAAATCACACTTTTAATCAATTACAAAAATATAATATTGATTCATTAAAAAAGTTCATCAAAAAAAATAAGATTGAAATTGTCTTGTTTGATAATGAAACCATTTCAAATAAAGAAATTATCTCTCTTTTTTGGCAATTAAAAAAAGAAAAAGTATTATTTAAAACTCATCCAAAAAACACCAATTTTATAATTGGCAGTACTTCACCAAATACTAGAGGTGAAGTTACGTTTTTGTAAATTATTTTTCTATTCGAATGCGAGCATCCACAGCAAAAACTTCTTTGTCGTTCGCAAATAACGGGTTCAAATCAAGTTCCGCAATTTCTGGTGCAATTGTAACTAATTCAGATATTTTTGAAATTATTTCAGCAAATAGGCCTTCATTAATTCCTTTTTGATTTCTAATACCTTTTATTATTTTATAAGATTTTAACTCTTTAATTCTTGCTGTTGCTGTTGCTTTTGAAATTGGAGCTAACTCTGTCAATACATCTTTAAAAACTTCAATATATATTCCACCTAAGCCAAAAGCAATTAAATGACCAAAACAGCCTTCTTTTTTTGCTCCCACAAAAAGTTCAAGTCCTTTTTTCATTGGCTGAATTAAAACCGCAGTAGCCTCATTAATTGCCATTAATTTTTCAAAAGCTATAATTAACTCTTTTTTGTTTTTAATATTTAATATAACACCACCTACATCGGTTTTATGAACTGGTCCAACAACTTTCATTACAATTGGAAAGCCGAATTTATTTACTTCAAACAAGCATTCTAAATTCGTTTTACAAATTACTTCTGGGATAAGTGGTATTTGTGCAGCATGTAATAATTTTGTTGTTAATTCAGGACTTAAATACCCGTTTTCTGTTTGTTCAATTAATGCTTTAATTTTTGCAGTTGGGAAATCTATTTTTTCTGTTTTTTTGTTTTGAGGAATTTTTACTGGTTTTGAATTGTAAACCTTAGCTAAAGCGTTTCCAAATTGAACTTCGTCAAAGAAAGCCACATTTCCTAATTCTTTAAAAGAGGTTATTTCGTTTTTCGCATTTACAACAGAAGGCAAAACAGGAAATATTGGTTTTTTGCAATTCTTAATTTTTTTATCTAGAACATTGTACACATCTTTAACATTAAAAAGACCGGGGCTACCAAATACGACAACCATCGCATCGATTTCATTAAATTTATGTTCGCAATAATCAATAATTGTTTCCAATTGTTCAGCGTTTCCAGTTGCTAAAAAATCTATTGGATTTGAAACCGAAGAACCTTTAAATAGGTGATTTAATAATTCTTTACTTATAGGAGAGTTAATTTCTGGAACATTCAATCCGTTTTTTGATAGAACATCGGTTAACATAACGGCTGGTCCTCCAGCGTGTGTTATAATTGCAATGTTTTTTCCTTTCAATTCTTTGTGCATAAAAACGGAGGCAACCGAAATGAGTTCGTTTCTTCCATAGCAACGAACAATCCCTGCTTTTTTGAATAAAGCATCAACGGCGGTATCAGAATTTGCGATAGCGCCAGTATGTGAACTTGCCGCGCGACTCCCTTCTTTTGAACTTCCAGCTTTAATAGCAGCAATTTTACATCCTTTTTTAATTAAAGAAGCCGCATGTTTTAAAAGCTTTTTTGGATTGTCGATACTTTCTATATAAAGTAGTTTTATTGGTGAGCTTTCTCCTTTTTTAAAAGTTTCATCTAAATGTTGTAAGACATCTTCAACTCCAATTTGAGCCGAATTACCAACGGAATACACACTTGAAAAAGTAAGTCCGGTTGCCATAGCGGCTTCTATGATAAACACAGCTGTTGCTCCTGAACCTGAAATAAAATCTACACCTTCTTTATCGAGTTTAGGAATTGGAGTTGTAAAAACTCCAGCATAATATTGATTGATAAGTCCAATGTTATTTGGTCCCAATAATGACCCTCCAACTGCATTAATTTCTGCTACAATTTGTTCTTCTAAGTTTTTTCCTCTTTCATCTTTTTCGCTAAATCCAGCTGAAAAAAGGATAAAACCTTTCGTATTTTTTTGCTGCGTTAAAATTTTGATTGTTTCAAGCGTAAATTTTGCTGAAATAGCTATGATAGCCAAATCCACGTTTGGAATTTCTGAAACATTTTGATAACAACGAATCCCTTGAACCTTGGTTTCTTTTGGGTTTACAGCAAAAACTTCACCTTTAAAGTTGCAGTTTAAAAGGTTTTTTAGCGCTTTTCCTCCGGGTGTTTCAATATTATTAGAAGCACCAATTACAGCAATTGAATTTGGGTTTAGTAAATTTTTATGTAGCATGAAGTGAATAATTTAAACCAAATCTAAAGCTAGATCTTTTCCAATTTCATAAGCTTCAATATTCTTTTTAACCACGCGCTCTCCTTTTCTTTCAAACAAAGTTTTAATAGCTTTTTTTATGCTTTCATCACTTAAAGGAAGAATTGATGAAGCCGCACCTAAGAGTACAATATTTGTTGCTTTCGAATTTCCTAAATCTTTGGCTATTTTTTTAGCATCAATTAACAACGTATTTGGGTGCGATTTAATTTCTTTGTACAAGTCTTGCAGCTCTGGATAATTACTAATATTGTTAAAAGGATTAGAATCTGTTATTAACATTCCTTTCTTTTTTAAAAAAGGTAAATAGCGTAAAAGTTCCATTGGTTCAACTGAAATAATAACATCGGCTTTTCCTAAAGGTATTAAATCTGAAAAAATTTCTTTATCTGAAATTCGAACATGCGATTGTACTGCGCCACCTCTTTGACTCATTCCGTGAACTTCAGATTGTTTTATGTTAAAATTATTATCTAAAGCTGCAATGTCAATAATTGCCGCTATTGATAAAATTCCTTGTCCACCTACACCTGATAATATAATATTTGATTTCATTCTATTTTTTATTTAAAGTTAAAAGAGATAAAGCTCTATATGAATACAATCTTTATTCTTAACTCTATGTTCTTTAATCTTTTTTAAACCGTTTCCTTTTTAATTTCTCTAACTCTAGCTTTCATTTCTTTAGGAATTTGAATACACGCTCGTTGAGCAACAATTACAGAAACTCCGTTGTAATTTAACTCAGTTCGAATAGTATCAATATTTTTTTCTAAGTTTTTGTGAAGGGGTGTAATTATTTTTAAATGCTCTTTTTCAACACCAATACCTTTACAAATACTTATTAATCTACCAGAAGCTGATGAATCTTGAGCACCAGTCATGGCTACTGCAGAATTATCTGAAATAATAACAGTCATAGATGTTTCTTCAATTACGGCATCTAATAAACCAGTCATACCTGAATGTGTAAAAGTTGAATCACCAATAATAGCAATTGAAGGGTGAATACCTGCGTCGGCAGCTCCTTTGGCCATTGTTATCGATGCTCCCATATCTATTAAAGTATTAATACTTTGAAATGGTGGTAATACTCCAAGCGCATAACAACCAATGTCTCCAAAAACTTGTTGGCTCGAAATTTCTTTTCCTAATACATTTATAGCATCGAATAAATCTCTGTGAGCACATCCTATACATAATTCAGGTGGTCTTCCAGAAACTATAGCAGGAATTTCATCAATCCGCTTTCTTTCAAAACCTAATGCTTCAGAAATATTATCTGGGTTTAATTCACCAACACGATTTAAATGTCCGGTTAATCTTCCAATTACTTTATCATTTTCACCTAAAAAATCGGCAACTAATTCTTCTATAAAAGGATAGCCGTCTTCCAAAACTAATATTTTCTTGCTTTTAGAAAATAATTTTTTAATGAGTCTTTTAGGCATTGGGTATTGCGATATTTTAAGAACAGAATAAGGGCATTCTTCATCTTCAAAATTTTCCATTAAATAATTATAGGCAATTCCTGAAGCTATAATTCCTAAGGTTGGATTAGGGCCTTCAAAATATTGGTTGAAATAGCTTTCTTCAGAGCTCTCTCTGTTATCTGTTTGAATGTCGATTAAATGCTGATATCTTTTTCGGGCGTGTACTGGAATTAGTTGAAATTGATGAGGATCGGTTGGGAGCGATATCTCTTTTTGTGGTTCACGTTCGTAAGTTGTAATTCCTGCTCTAGAATGTGCCAACCTAGTTACGATTCTTACCATAACTGGTAAGCCCATTTTTTCGGAAAGATTAAACGCGTATCTTGTTATATCATAAGCTTCTTGTTGAGTAGAAGGCTCTAAAATTGGAATTAAAGCAAACTTTCCATAATATCTTGAATCTTGTTCGTTTTGTGATGAATGCATAGAAGGATCATCGGCAACTACAACTACCAAACCTCCATTAATTCCCGAAACGGACATGTTCATAAAAACATCAGCAGCTACATTTAAACCTACATGTTTCATTACAGCCATTGCTCTTTTTCCGGTATACGACATTCCAAGAGCTGCTTCCATAGCCGTTTTTTCATTTACCGACCATTTTGAATGTATATTAAGTTCTTTTGCTGTTTTTGATTTTTGAATATATTCTGTAATTTCTGTTGATGGTGTTCCTGGATACGCATAAACTCCCGAAAGGCCAGCATCGATGGCAGCCTGAGCTATAGCTTCATTACCTAAAAGTAATTTTTTCATAAAAATCTAGTTTACAAATGTTTAGTTTTATTGTGAGGTAAATTTACGAAATCGATTTCGGTAAAACCGTGATAAAAGTCACTTATATAAAATTTAAAATACTGATTTTTAGTGTTTTAAAAAATGTAAAGAAGTATTTAATATGTTGAGTATTTTATTGTTTTTATTTAAATAAGATGTGTAATTATCGGTGAATGTTTAATTTTTATAGTTATTATATAAAATATCAATTTAAAAAGTTTAAAAATTATGAATACCATAATTTAAAATTTAGCATTGATATTTATTTTTATTTCTAAGAAAAATAAATAGCGAATTATTGTATATTTAGAGTTTAGATTTATAAATGAATACAATTAAAACAAACTCACTTTTTTCTCAAAAAAACAATCGAAAAATAAAGGTGTTTTTAATAGTTCTTATATTAACCACCATAATTTGGTTGTTGATTGAATTGTCCAAAACATATACAAGTACAGTACAGTTTAAAGTTAATTATAAAAATATTCCTGACACAAAACTACTTCAAAATATACCTGTAAACGTGGTTGATGTTATTGTAAAAGCGCCAGGTTTTTCAATACTTAATCATAAAATTCGTAAAGGAAAAATGAGTTTTGATTTAAACGATATGGGAATTAAGAATTCAATTCATTTTTTAATTCCGAACACTCAGTTATCAAAAATAAACTCTCAATTATCTGGAGATTTGGAAGTTATAAATGTTTTAAAGGATTCGATATTTTTAGATGTTGGGAAAAGAGTTTCAAAACGAGTTCCAGTGATTCCAAATTTAGAATTAAACTATAATTTAGGTTATAATTTAGTTGATAAACTAACCTTAGAGCCTGATTCTGTTGAGATTTCTGGCCCAGAAAAACTTATTGATACTATTGTAAAAGTCACCACTAAAAGAGTTGTCATAAACGAAATAAATGAAAGTATAAATAAAAAATTAGTATTGGTTTATTCGACTTCGAATAAAAACATGACTATTTCGACAAAAAGTATAGTTGTAAAAGGAACAGTTGATAAATTTACCGAAGGGAATTTAAGCTTACCAGTAAAAATCATTAATGAACCTAATGGTGTTACTATAAATCCGTTTCCAAAAGAAATTGAAATTACGTATAAAGTTGGGGTTTCCAATTTTAGTAAAATAGATGAATCAAGTTTTAACATTGTTTTCGATTATTTACAATATAAAAATGACACCTTAATTAAGTTTTTAACCCCAAAAGTTGTTAAAAAAAGTGATTATATTTCTTCTATAAAAATGAATCCCAGTCAAATAGAATTCTTAATTCAAAAATAATGGTTGTAGGATTAACAGGAGGTATAGGAAGTGGAAAAAGCACTGTGCTTAATTTTTTTAAAGAACTTGGTGTTCAGGTTTTTATAGCAGATGACGAAGCTAAAAAGTTAATGAGAACCAATAAGAAATTAAGAAAGGAAATAATTGCTTTATTTGGTGAAGAGGCATATGTAAACAATGAACTGAATAGAAAGTATATTGCGTCTGTTGTTTTTAATGAGAAAGAAAAATTGAAGGCGTTAAATAATATTGTTCATCCAGCAGTAAGAAAAGAATTTGTAAAATTCAAGAACACTCATAAAAGTGAAATAGTAATTTATGAAGCTGCTATTTTATTTGAAAGTGGCAATGATGAAAATTGCGATTTTATTGTAACAGTCATCGCCGAAACTGAAGAGAAGATTAAAAGACTGTTAAAGAGAGATTTATCTACGCGCGCTGAAATAGAATCGAGAATGAAAAATCAGGTAGATGATGAATTTAAAATTAAAAGATCTCATTTTGTTATTCAAAATTCAGACTTAAAAAGTGCAAAAATTCAAGTGCAAACAGTTTTTAAAATGTTATCTACCTTGAATAAAAAAATGTAATATATCTTAATAAAGTGTTAAAAAATTGAGTATTTTGTTAACTTGCGTTAAATAAAGCACGTATCAGTGATAATAGTTTAATTTTGAATAATGGGAAAGAGGATTTTTATTCTTATCATTTTTTTAATGAGTGTTGCCTTAATCGGAATTATTTCGGTTCAGGTTTTTTGGATTAAAAACACGATACAAATTACAGAGGAGCAGTTTACCTCAAATGTACGCTTTGCATTGGCAAAAGTTTCAGATGATATAAGACAACGTGAGTTTGATAGTTTTTACCAAAAAATTGCAGAAATTTATAAGGAAGGAGAAAAATTAAATGATTCTGATGTTTATAATATTTATTTCGAAAAAATAGATACAACAAACAATGAGAAGTTTACATACTCGCAAAGTATCATAGAAGCAAATTATAAAGTCCCAACAGAGTTCTTTGAAAACGATTCCATTTTTTTTAAGGAAATATTTAGCAAGGAGGAATTGGTTTTTTCAGATTTAGCCGATTTTGAAGAAGGAAATGAATTGGTTCTTGAACCCGATGAGCGAATTACAAAAATGGGTAGGTTTCCGAAAGCTGAAAAAGCAAATTTAGAAAAAAGTTTTGATGAAATTACAAGGAGATTGCCTGTGCATCAAAGAGTTAGTAATAGAGAGATTACCATAAGATTAGATAAAGAGTTAAAGCGAAAGGGGATAGATACCGACTTTAAATATGGAATTTATAGCAATGGTTTAGCAACACAAGTTAAATCGGGTTATTTTAGAAAAGATAGCGGTAAAAATTATATGGTACCTATGTTTATTGATGGTGAAGGTAGAAGTGATTATCAATTGTATGTTACTTTTCCAGAAAAGAAAAATTTTATTTTATCATCAATATCTAAAATTTTAGCACTTTCAGCCATTTTTATTTCAATCATTATTTTAGCATTTGTAACAGCATTGTACCAATTAATACGTCAAAAGCAAATATCAGAAATAAAGACCGATTTTATTAACAATATGACCCACGAATTTAAAACGCCAATAGCAACTATAAACTTGGCTTTGGATGCAATTAAAAATCCGAAAATAATTTCAGATGCAGATAAAGTAAAGCGCTATGTTGGTATGATTCGTGATGAGAATAAAAGAATGCATGCACAAGTAGAAAATGTTTTAAGAATTTCAAAACTAGAAAAAAATCAACTAGATGTTAGTAAGGAGGCTGTTGATATGCACGACATTATTGAAGAAGCAATTACGCATATAGAATTGTTAGTTGCAAATAAAGGTGGTTATGTAAAAAGTAAATTAAAAGCTGCAAATTCAGAAATTCTAGGAAACCAGTTTCATTTAACAAACATCATTGTAAATATGTTAGACAATGCCATTAAATATTCTGATGAATCACCAAAAGTGGATATTTTAACCGAAAACACAACAAAATTTATAATTATTAATATTAAAGATCAAGGAATAGGAATGAGTAAAAACGTTCAAAAGAACGTGTTTAAAAAGTTTTATAGAGAAGAGAGGGGTAACATTCATAATGTAAAAGGACATGGATTAGGACTCTCTTATGTGAAAAAAATAGTAGAAATACATCAAGGGGAAGTTTTTGTAGAAAGTACGAAAGGAATTGGAAGTACATTTACCATAAAATTACCATTGATATAAATAAGAAATATGGAAAATAATAGAATTTTATTAGTAGAGGATGATCCGAATTTTGGAACAGTTTTAAAAGATTATTTATCGTTAAACGATTACAAAATTCGG
>Ga0209121_10003576_pt1 | contig 14995 bp, 15 predicted proteins | sample Cruoilmetagenom3_FD_187292 | JGI IMG/M metagenome (GOLD analysis project Ga0209121, IMG submission 187292) | Oil polluted marine microbial communities from Coal Oil Point, Santa Barbara, California, USA - Sample 3 (SPAdes) (version 2) | ecosystem: Environmental > Aquatic > Marine > Oil seeps ...
TTTTAGAATATTCAAACAGAATTGAAGATACAAATGACAAACTCCTTCTAAAGGTATGTTCAAAAAAGGTAGGCCTTTTGAAAAAACCATTACGGATTACTCGAAGCGCTTACCTTAATCTCTCAGGGTTTGATCCCCCGCACTCTGCTGTGATCAATTAGTTTGCTTTAGAGAGTAATAGATACCCCGTAGCTCTGCTGCGAGGAGATTCATTAATACTTACACCTTAAGTTAATGACATTGTTGCAAATAAAGGGTTTTAAAGGGAGTAAATAGGAACAGAGAACCGTCCCCTGTTCCTTACATAGCCCAGTCGGGTGCAAACGCGGGTTAGTCCACATCTTGCTAAAAGTCAAAGACGTCCCTCAAGAGCTGGTATACAGATCAGTAGTCAGGTACTTCAGACCAGAATCGACGAGCAACGTTACGACGGTATACCCTGGTCCCAACCGCTTGGCTATTCGGATAGCCGCGACAACATTAGCCCCTGAGGAAGTGCCAGCAAAGAGCGCTTCATGAGACGCCAATTGCCGTGCCATCGACTTAGCTTCTTCCGTGGAAACCGTCATGATCTCATCTGCTATACTAGCTTTCCATAATGGAGGGACAAAACCAAGGCCGATGCCTTCGATCTTGTGTGCACCTTGCTCTCCACCTGACAAAACCGGTGATTCCGCAGGTTCTACTGCAACTACTCGAAGCTCTGGGTTGTAGCTGCACAACACTGTCGCAGTACCCTCGATAGAGTGAGAAGTCCCTACAACCTGTATGAAGGCATCAACGCTTCCTCCTGTCTGAGACCAGATTTCCTCGCCCAGTGGATGATAACCTGCAATGGCGTCTTCATTTTGTAGCTGATCACTATAAAAGGTACCCGGTTCCTTACTTATCTGATGTGCCAGCTCAATCATTTCTTCAATAAGTTCCTTTGTAATTCGACCACCTTCGCTCGGCACCTCAATTAAATCTGCGCCAAGTGCACGCATATGATCACGCTTCTCCTGACTAAATGCATCAGATGTGACGACGCGGATCCTGTAAGCCTTGACCGCACATACTAGCGCAAGCGAAGTTCCAGTACTTCCACCTGAGTACTCAACAACCGTTCCGCCGGGCGGTAATCGACCGTCCGACTCTGCCCGCTCAATCACCGTGATCGCCATACGGTCTTTCATGCTTCCAGTCGGGTTAGTGCCTTCCAGCTTTACCAAGACACGTGCGTGATCAGCTGGAACGACTCTTCGCAGTTCCACCAGTGGTGTATTTCCGATGGCTTCAAGAACGTTGCTTGCAATGCTCATAGTAAGTCACCTCCTTCATATCGAGCCGATGGGCAAATCTGATGAGAGGATTCGGGGTCAGGCTTAACAACTTCACATTTTTTTATTCTATTTTCGTTTTACATTTTGTGAACTTGTGAAACCCGACCCCAATTCCTCAAATATTTCACCTATATTTATATACGGTAAGTATTTTTAAAATCCTTCTTTTTGCTAAAAATTAAGACCCAAAATTTTATTTAATAGCAAAAAGTCAAGTTTTTAATTATTTCACTTATTTTATCCTAGGTTCCTCCTTGTTCATTATTGGCTTTGGGGTTCTTTTTTCCCCATCCTTGTAATATGATTGGATAAAAATCGAAAGAATCTTATCACTTGCGTTTCCTATTACACTTATCAAATCTTTTTTATATTTAAAATCAACATTACAAAATACTAAATTAACTGCTTCGATTGCTCCTCCAAAATCCTTTGCAAATAACAATTTTTTATTATCCATTTTTACTTCATCAACAAATTTTTTACTGTTATTTATTACATATTTAAATTCTATTGCAAATAATAGTTCTTTATAATTCTTATTATCTTTGGTTCTAATTTCTAGCAATTTCACGCTTTTATTTACAATATCTTCCTTACTATTTGCATCTTCAATAAATTCAGGATTCAATATGGCGATGTCATAATTACCTCGATCCCCTTCTTTCTTACTCAAATCATAAGGCTTCTTAAAATCTTCATTTAATAACTCTGATTTTTTATATCTAAAGTTTGTGGGATATTCTCGATGAATACAATAAATTTTCTCTTTGTCTTTTGTTAAGGCATCGTATTTGCTTGAATAAATTGAGTGATAAAAATATGAATGAATATCAGATTCAGTAAAGAAATAATATGGGTGCTCTCTGAATTTATTAATTGTTCTATTTATTGCTTTCCATACTGCATCATTTATTTTTTTGTTTTTATCTATCATTTTTACCTCCTGAACTTGAATGAATATTTTTAGAAATACTCATAAGAATATATAAAACCTACAAGATTATATCGCTAGAAATATTTTTCTCTATCGCTTATATTAATTTACTATTGATAAATTTTTATCTTATTTTTTTTAACCAGTCCTCCATCTATAAATTTTATCGTATTCCAATTAATCCCTATTTCTTCCCTTAATTTCTCAGCTTTAAGATATGACCACCAAATAATATCAAAGATTCTTATCTTCGTTAAACCTCTAAGTCTATTTTTAGAAATCTCTTCGGAAATACGGGTAATATTTTGCCTATTACATTCTATTTTTAGATTTTTATAAAAATCAATAAATATTTCATCGGCTTGTTTCTCCGTCCATACATTATTAATTACTTCGCGGTATTTCTTTTGAAGGGGTCTATCCATCATAGGAATAATTTTTGGATAAAGAGTATGTAGAATCTTGGTAGTAGTAGACAAACCAATTCCATTAATCTTTAACAATTTTTGAATAACAAATTCATTTAATTCTTTAATATGCGCATTTCTTTTTTCCTCTTCCAGGTCTAAAAATTTCTCTAGACTATATTTAAATATATTTAAACTCTTTGTTCTTTCAATTATCTTTTTACATTTAAAAAGTACTTCTTTCTTGATACGTGCGCCAATTTTATTTACATCCTCAATTTTTCTATCTCTACCTTCCAGAAGAAGGTCATATTTAGAATAAAAATCATTTTGGTAGCAGTAGCATTCGATTAAAGCAATTGGTTCAGGAATTTCAAATGATATTTTGGAGAATAGAAAAAAATTCATTTTAATACCTTCATATATATTTAATCTAATGTTTCCAGTGTCTCCAGCATATACAACGTTGTAACCGAATGGAAAAATGTCCCAAAAGGCAAGTGTATAAGCCCATAGTGTGTATACTCTATTAACTCCTTAGGTGTTCCAATATCTGAAGTATTCTGAAAAATGGATTTCCAACATCGTTGGTCAATTCTTTTGCTTTTATTCTCAATTCATCTATACATTGGGCGTATTTCTTATTAATGACCAGCTCCAATCCATCAATCTTTTCGAGTTCTTCGGTGATATATCCTTTTGGGACTACAGGTGACCAAAACATAAAATATCTCTTTGAAAAACCCGGAGGAAGATATTTATTGGCATATTCTTTTTGTCTCTCATATTTTATATTTATTTTATTAACAGTGGTTATATTATCTTTATATAAAACTCCTCTAATATGTGTAGTAACTTCGCAAAGATAAGCGGTTTCATTTTTAAAATCTAATCCTACAACATCTAACTCATTTAACCCTTTAAGACCCCCGCCGGGAGGCCTAACATTATAATCAACAAAATCACATTTTTTGATAATTTTTAGATATGCACCTACAATATATTCTCCAATTTCAGTTTTTATCATTTTATTCCCTTTTCATTAGAGGAACAAACGGAATCTAGTTTCAGCATTTAACTTATTGTATTTTTTTAAAATATAATGAAAGTAAGATAATAACTTACCAAGGGATTATATTCTCAAATGTGAAAAATTAGAAAAAGTTACTGAATTATTGAGCTGGTACAACTGCTCCTATTATTTTAATTTGTCAACTGCTTTGAAGGATGCTATGGTTGCCATAAGCTTTTCGGGATTTTTGCACAGCTTTAAGATCGTACTGCCTACAAATGCGCCGTCGCCCTTTGCATCCTTAACCATCTTAAAATCGCTGGGCTCATATATACCAACCCCGCAGTATATTTTTCTCTCAATGCCTTGGGCACGCAAATATTTGATACAATCGGCAAGGGTCGGGAACCGGGGATTAATCTTCTCTGGTATGGTTTTGGCCTGCATATATACAAATCCATTGGAGGCCTTCGCAGAATCAATTTCTTCAGGTATCATATTGAATTGAACGTAACAGGAAACCTTTATACCATTATCAATCAGTAGATTCTTTATATTCTCATTCTCTAAACCGACAAAAATAATATCCTTAAGATCGTTAGCAAGGCAAAAATCAATGAATTTCTGTACGCCGATTTCTTTGACTGTGTTTTCATAGGACAGCAAGATTATTTCTGTATCAGGCAAGCGATGCTTAATTTGGATTATGTTTTCCATATACCTATCGTAATCATCACAGGCAGCAAGAGCAGTTGCAACTCTGTTTGAAATATAATCGCTCTCGAGATATGGATTTTTCGATGGCAAGTCGATTTCAATGGCATCGCAGCCTCCGGTAACATAATATTCCGCAATTTTAACGCTTTCCTCAATGGTGGGAAAGCCATTTGATAAATAACAAATTAACTTCATAGATTCAACTCCAATTCTTTAAACATAATAAACCTTTTTAAATAATTCAATTAAATCCTCAATAGAAGGAGTAATCGGATTTGTCTTTGTACATCCATCGTCAAGCGCCATAACAGCCATATCCTCTAGTTTAGTATAATACTTCTCTTTATTGGTGATGATACCACTGAAGCCTGAAGGAATGTTCAACTTTTTATTCAGCTCCTTAACTGCGATGACAAAGTCTTTAATGCCTAATTCATTTTCAAGTGCTTTATAACGATCTGCTGCTTCTGTATTTGCACTGTTATACTCAATGACGTATGGTAAAATCACGGCATCAGCAAGACCATGCGAAACACCAAAGCAGCTTCCCAGTGTGTGTGCCATTGAATGGACGATGCCAAGAGAAACGTTGGTAAAAGCAAGTCCGGCAATCAAAGAGGCATTGAGCACCTTCTCACGATAATCAAGGTTTGCGCCCTCTTTGTATGCTTTTGGCAAATACTCAAAAATATCCTTAACGGCCTGCACTGCAAATAAATCGCTGATATAATTTGCTCTCCGAGAAACATATGCTTCAATCGCATGAGCTAGTGCATCAAGGCCTGTTTCAGCGGTAATTTTCGGCGGCATGGAAGCTGTAACCTCAGGGTCACAAATGGCAATATCGGGTATCATTTCCATATTGCCAATACCATGTTTGATTTTTGTCTTCTCGTCAGTAATAACCACGCTACGACTAACCTCGCTTGCTGTACCACTGGTTGACGGGATACAAACCATTCTGGTCTTTTTTCTAAGTTTTGGAATCTGTTTTGGGGGGAGAATATCACTCAACGCACTAATCTGGGGATGTTCATAGCAAACCCACATAGCTTTTGCAGCATCCATGGCGGAACCACCGCCCAAAGCAATAATCAGATCAGGCTTATATTTTTTCATTACCTGTGCCCCCTTCCAGACGGTTGCAAAACTGGGATCAGGCTCAACCTCATTAAAAACAATTGAGTCGATATTTGCTTCCTTTAGATATACAACAACCTTTTCTAATATTCCAGTCTTTTCCAATATGGGGCCGCTCATAACAATAGTTGCGCGGCTGCCCTTTAGAGTCTTAAGATACTCCAGGCAGCCCTTTCCAAACATCAACTCGCTTCCTGCCAGTTTCATTGGTCTCATCATGTATAATCTACCTCTACTTTCTAAACGCGTCTATCAATGCCTTTGCCAAATCATACGAAACAGGATTGGTAATGACACCGCTATTTTTTAGACTGCTTCCGATGATTGCACCATCGACTATCATCATTTGCTCCTTAATATTTGCTATATTCACTCCGCTACCTGCGATAACAGGAATTTTTACAACCTTTTTGACTCGCCGAGTCATTTCAATGGGAGTTTCAACACCGATTTGTGATCCCGTTACAATCAACGCATCAGCACCACAGCCTTGCGCAGCCTTTGCCGAGTCCTCAATTGTTACACTTGGCAGGACCATGCGTGTGTGTTTTACTTGAATATCTGCAAATATCTTAATCTTCTCGGCATCGATTTGCTTTCTGTAATACATTGCCCCATGAGCACATGGACTTATAATTCCACAGCTGTAATATTCGACTGTATCAACAAAAACGGGAATTCTGACAAAATCACCGCCTATTGCCTGTGCAATTGAAATAGCCGATTTATAATCATTCATTACGGCATCAACACCCACTGGAATACTAACATTCTGCTTTACTAGTGCGCTGATGGCAGACAGAGCTGTATTCTGCGCAACATTAAGCTCCACTGCAAAGGGGTCGTCTCCCATGTTTTCAACGATAAGTGCATCAAAACCGACCTTTTCCAGTACAATTGCATCCTGTATCGCTTGGCTTATAATCTTGACAATATCACCGCAATAGTTCGGTGTTCCGGGAAGCGGCAGACAATGCACCATGCCGATTATAAACTGTTTTTTTTCTCCAAAAAATTCTAAATTACTCATTTTAATATCCCTCTTTCATATTTATACAAACCCTCAAGTACAACTCTGAATAAAATTTCCTTTGCTTGTTTTCTTTTCTCTCCCTCGAGCACCGCCTTGAGATTTTCCAAAACGGTAGTCATCGTAACAACACAGCTCTTGATACCCATTAAGTTAGCCAAGGTAAGTATACAGCTACTTTCCATGTCAATACCGACAATGTTCAACTTCTTTAGACACTTAAAGGATTCGTTCATATCTACCTGTCTCTGCTTAGAAAACCTTGACTCTTTCATCTGCGAATAAAAACCGTCCATCGTGCAATTGATGCCGTTGCTGTAGCTGCAGCCAAACTCCTCCACAGTTTTATTCATGCAGTTGACTAGCTCTATATCAGCAACTGCCGGATAGCTGATTGGTGCATAGGTTGCACTGGTTCCTTCCTCTCGCATAGCGGCTATCGGAATGATAAATTTACCAAGCATATCGTCCCTGAGGGCCATTACTGTCCCCATGCGCACAGCAACCTCCATACCATTGGAATACATTTCCTCCATGGCAATAGCCGCAGAAGGTGCACCGATTCCGGTTGATGTAACCGTAATCTTTTGACCTTTGTAATATCCGGTGTATGTGTTAAATTCGCGAACAAAAGCCACGTGCTCGGCGCTGTCAAGTATCTTGGCCAGCACATCAACACTCCACGGATCTCCCGAAAAGATAACATACTTAGAGATATTTTTATCAACCTTCATATAAAGAGATTTCATTTTACTCACCCTTCTCTAAAAATTTTTTATAGCGCTCAATCAATTGTATCTCGTTTGGCGCATTAGTGCAGCAGCCCATTTTTTCTATAATAAACGCTGATAGAACACTGCCCATATTACAGCACTGTATAGACCCGTATCCATTTAAATATCCATACAAAAACCCGGATATATATGCGTCACCTGAACCTGTGGTATCAACAACATTTGTACAGTGTGCAGCCCTAATTTTGGTTGTAGTATATCCATGCATTGTCTTCTGATAGCAAATACTTCCCATCTTTCCTAAAGTAACGACGATAATCTCTGTATGACCCGTTTCGAATAATTCTGTAATAGAGATCATTTTATATAGACGTTCTATTTTTTTGCGTTCGGAGTTATTGACGAAGACAATCTTGCTATATTCTAAAATCGCCTTGAGTAACGACGTTGGAAATGCATTAAAATCGGACTTCATACCAAAGACCACCGGCACTTTATGTTTTTTACATTTTTTTAAAAACTCCTGGTTATCGGGATAAGAACTGACAGTTATGACACCCAGCTTAGCCCGCTCAAAGAATTCGTCCTTCTTTTTGGTTACATATTTGCCGTCCATTGCACCCGGATAAAAGACAGTAATGTGATTTCCATCTAAATCCTCCAGCATATAACTGTTGGAAGTGGTTTCATTGGGGACAACCTCAATGGCATCCATGCAAACACCGCCGCTCTTTAGAAAATCATAAAAACCTATATCCTTGTAGTCTTCGCCAACACGTATGTAGGGAGTAGCGCTTAAGCCCAACCTTGCAAGCTTATAGGCTATATCAACCGAGCAGCCCCCGTAATAGATTTTTGCATTATCGCTATTTTCAACCAGTGAGGTAAAGCCAACCTTTAATGGAGAAAGGACTTTAATTATACGATCCATGCTGACATATCCACTGATTAAAACATCATAGTTTTTCATGCCAAATCACCTCTCAACAATTCTGGAAGCTGTTCCAACGTTATGACGCAACCAAAATATTTATCAATATCGGTAAGGTGCACCCGATTGACCGTTTCATCGTTTGTGGCTACGCAGTCACTTAATACATAAACCTCATAGTCAAGATTGTATGCATCTGTTACTGTTGCTCGGATACAGCAGTTTGTCTTTGCTCCGGCGAAGATAACCCGACGAACATCATGCTCGCGCAGAACCAAATCGAGATCTGTGCTAAAAAAAGCACTATACCTGCGTTTTTTAATGACATAATCCTGGGGAAGCACGGTAAGACTGCTGTCTATAGCCTCGCCTCCGCTGCCCTCAATACAGGTAGGGCGCATTTTTATTAGGTTTTTGTCAAATTTATTCTTACGGTGGCAGTGCTGCATAAATACAATCAAAATATGGTTTTCTCTACAAATATCTATTGCTTTGACTATATTGGGAAGAATATCACGGGTTTGCGGATAAAAAGCAAGCCCATTTGGGTTTGTGAAATCATATACCATATCTACAATAATTAAAGCTGTTTTACTCATTTTTGAACCCTCTCATTCTGTTATTTTTATTCTGAATTATAGATGCCACGGAAAGGATAATGACAATCACAAAATAGGGTAAAGTCTTAAACAAGCCCGAGACCGGGCCTGCAGAAATATTAAGGTTGACCGCAAGGGACTGGGCAAGCCCAAAGAGCATTGCATAGAGAGATGAAAGGCCTGGTCTGCCGTTCCCGCAGAAAATTGCAGCGAGGGCAATAAAGCCTATGCCAGCGGTCATACCATTGGTAAAAAGTGCCATCTTTTCCAGCGCAAGGTTAATTCCAGCAAGTGCACTACAGAAAGCACCGATGAGAATTGCAATGTACTTGATTTTATTGACATTAATGCCGACACTGTAAGCGGCATCCTCATTTTCACCAACCACACGGACGTAAATACCGAACTTTGTTTTATGCATAATCGTCCACATTATAAAAATACCGATAAAGCTGACATATGTGACAAGGGGATGTCCGCTGACAATTTGGCCAATGAAGGGTATATCCTTAATAAGCGGAATATTGATTTTAAGTCCGGCAACGTCAATAATATTATTTACGTTAAGATTTGAAGTATTCATCACCTTAAGTATGAATGGGGTAATTGAGAATGCGAGGAGGTTAATGGCAAGACCAATGATAATTGGGTTACCTTTTTGGGTTATACACATAAAGGCGAATATTAAACCAAATACCAGTGTTATAATGATACCGATTAATGCGCCTTTCAAAAGGCTTCCAGTTACCGAAACAAAAAGCACTGAAGCAAAGGCACCAATGAGCATCATGCCCTCAAGAGATATGTTAAGAACACCGGCGATATGGGCATAGTTGCCGCCGAGCACACAGAGAATAATGGGAGCGCTATTTGAAAGCATAATATAAAAAATTCTCTGAAAATCCATTATTTTTACACCTCCTCATTTTTTTTCTTCTTGCTATCAAAGCGTGCCATGATGTTACCAAACAGCTTTGTATTCTGGTTAATAAATCTGATGGATAAGAAGAGTATAGTTAAACCCTGAATAACACTTACGATTTCCTTCGGAACATTGGTAAAAATGTTAATACTGTCTCCTCCAGTCTTCAGTGAACTATAGAATATTGCTGCGATAATAATTCCTATTGGACTGCATCGGCCAAGCAGGGCAATCAACATGCCGTCCCACCCTAAACCGGGGTTGCCGGAAAAATCGAGTGTATACTTGAACTTTTCGCTGAACATATAGCCTGCACCTGCAAGACCACTCAATGCGCCACTGATGAGCATTATATAGATTATCTTTCTTTTGATATTCATGCCTGAGGCTTCAGCGAATTCAGGGTTTTTACCAACTGCTGTAACCTCATATCCAAGTCTGGATTTTTTGAAAACAATATACATAATCACAAAAACAATGATTGTAATCGGGAAGAATAATGTCAGTCTTGTCCCGCCGATACGGTTAAACATAACTGAGCCGGCAACTGTAGGAGTGGAAACATAACCTGAACCAATATCACGGTAGATTGTTTGCGTCAAAATGCGGAGAATTTCAATGGCCGCATAATTAAGCATGAGTGTAACAACTATTTCATTAACCTTGAAATATGCTTTAAGGATTGCAGGGATAAGTGCGAAAATCATTCCACAGGTAATACCTGTGAGCAGACCAAGAATAACATGAACTACGGGATTTAAACCTTCAAAGCAAAAGCCAATAACACAGGCAAAGAAACCACCGACCAGCAACTGCCCTTCAACGCCCATGTTAAATATACTGGCTTTAAAGGTAATGGCAATAGCAAGACCTGTTAATATCAATGGCGAAGCAAAATGCAAAGTCTTAAGGAAGCCATTCCATTCAAATAATGTTTTACCAAACATAATGTTGTAGGTTGTAAGAGGATTTTCACCAATCAGTATGATAATAATTGCGCCTATTCCAAAAGCACTCAGGAGAGGCAGAAGGGAATTAAGAATATCCAGCAAAAACATCTTTCCTTTTCTCATATCTGATTACTTCTTTTATTTGTAATTCCTGCCATAAGCATTCCAATCTCTGCTGTGTTAGTTTTGTGAGCGTCTACTTCACCGATAATTCTACCGTTATACATAACGGCAATTCTATCACTCAAACTCATAATTTCGGTAAGATCGCTAGACACCATCACAACGCCTGCTCCTTGCTTTCTAAGTTCCAGGATTTTATTATGTACAAATTCTATCGAGCCTACGTCAAGACCATGAGTAGGCTGATATGCAATCAGAAGCTTGGGGTTGGGGTCAAATTCTCTGGCGATAATCAGCTTCTGTGCGTTACCGCCTGAGAGTTGGGAAACATTACCGTCCGGATTTGCTATACGAATGTCATATTCTTTAACTAGACGGTCGCGTTTTTTGACGATTTCACCATAGCGCATCATCCCGTGCTTACTAACATCAGGATTGCGATGATATCCTGCAATTATGTTTTCGCTAATTGTCATATCACGGCACAAACATTGAGCATAACGATCCTCGTGGATAATACCGATACCTGCTTCTCTAATATCGGTCGGCCACCAGTTTGTGATGTTCTTACTATTAAAAATGATTTTCCCCTTTGTCGAGATCATTAAACCGGTCAAAATCATAACCAGCTCATTTTGACCGTTTCCTTCAACTCCAGCAATGCCTAAAATTTCACCTTTCTTGACCTCTATATTTATGTCACTCAACACTTCTTTCCCAAGCATATTCTTCGTGGAAATGTTTTCCAGCTTATAAATAACATCATTGTTTGAACAGCCAATTTCATCCTTATTGACACGTAGAACCACATCGCGGCCTACCATAATCTGTGCAATTTCTTGCTCGGTGATATCCCTGGTCTTTACATCGCCAATCACTCTGCCACGCCTAATTATGATAATACTGTCAGACACCTCCATAACCTCACTCAACTTATGAGAGATAAAGATAATTGTCTTACCCTTATCTTTTAGCTCTTTGAGGTCGATAATTAGGTCATCGACCTCCTGTGGCGTCAAAACAGCAGTAGGTTCGTCTAAAATTAAGATATTAACATTTCTATAGAGCATCTTCATAATTTCAACGCGTTGTTTTAAGCCGATTGAAATATCCCTAACCTTATCCTTTAAATTCAAATCAATCTTAAATTTATCACTAACCTTTTGCACCTTTTCATACGCTTTCTTTGAGTCAATGAAGGGCAACTTCCCAAGCTTGCCTTCATACATAATCTCTACGCCAAGAAGAATATTTTCGCAGATAGTAAGGCTGGGCACCAGCTTAAAATGCTGGTGCACCATACCTATTCCCGCATTGATTGCGTCCAGAGGGGTGAAAAAATCAACCTCTTTCTCCCGGATAAAGATTTTACCGCTTGTGGGTCTTGATAAACCATACAACATATTCATCAGAGTGGATTTGCCAGCACCATTCTCTCCTACAATAGCCTTTATCTCCCCTTCTGCAACTATAAGGTTGATATTATCATTGGCCGTAAGCTCTCCATATTTTTTAGTAATATTTACAGTTTCAACAATATTAATTATTTTTTCACCCCTTGCTTTTGTTTTTTAATTAGCTTAACTCATCAAGGTAGCTTAATGTTACTCAAAGTGGAAATGTTAAGTCTCTCACCAATCTGTGCATTTGTAACTTTGATGGAACCATCCTTAATTTTTGCACTTACATTATCAATGTATGCCTTGATTTCGCCCCATTTTGCCTGTGCAGCAGCATCTGTTCTGATAGCAGACTCAATAACACTCAGATCTGTGATACCTGTGGCGCCGGAAGCAAGCGTGTAGAAAATCTCTTTGCCGCCGTCTGCCGCAAGTGTACCATCGACCAACTTAGAGCCAAACTCAATTACAGGAACACTAGTAGTCTTCAGAACACTTGTCAGAATATAACCGGGTTGTGAGTTATCCTTATCAGCATCGACCTGAATAGAAAGCTTCTTAACTTCCTTAGCTTTTACATCAACACCGTCACCAACAGAACCTGCTACGCAGTAAACAATATTAGCGCCTTCGCTGTAATAAGTGCCTGCTATTACTGCTCCTTGGGCTGAATCAACAAAGCCTGCATCGTATGTGGAATAGTAAACATAAACAACATCTGCCCCAATTTCTGACGCTGCATAATTAACGCCCTCAGCATAGCCAAAACTGAATACTTCGATACCTTCAGACTTTGTCCCGCCGATGAAGCCAACTTTACGGCCTTCATCGCCGGAGGTAAAGGAATGTGTGGAAGAATCAAACAGAGTATATGCACTCTCGTTAACCAGCACACTCAGAACACCGGCCAGAAAGGAAGCCTCGTTAACGTTGAACATAACAGAGATAACATTATTATGTATAGGGGTGCCGTCCTTATTGAGGTTGGGATTTGCATTGAAAATAACAAAGATTGTATCAGGGAACTGCTCTGCAAGAGGCTTCTCACCACCAACACCTTTAATGAGAGCTGTGAAGTCATACTCGAGTGAGAAGATGAGCTTATAGCCAGCCTCAGCAATAGTCTCCAGTGTGCCTGGGTAATCTGTTGTAGTTTCAATAACTTTGTACTCAATGCCCTTTTTATCCTTGAGCTGCTTCAGACCGTTGATGGCAGTTTGGTTGTAGCCATTATCGTTGGCACCTGCGGCAGAACATAAAAGAGCAATGGTATTGTTCTGATCACCGCTGCTAGAGTATCCTGTCAAAGAAACTGTCATAATTAATACAATTACTACTACCAGTACTCTGAGTTTTCCTATATTCTTTTTCATTTTTTATTTCCTCCTTTTTATTTCATATTACTTGTTATTTCTTTTCCTTTCTAATTTCCTATGTTTTTCTTCGTTTTTAAATCCCCCCTTTCTAATTTCCTATGTTTTTCTTCGTTTTTAAATCCCCCCTTTCTAATTTCCTATGTTTTTACAGATAATAAATAAATTTGCCATAGAAGAGCGAATTCATCGGACTTGGTATATATAGAACTTGTGTTTGTCGGTTCGGTAGTAACACTTAAAGGATTCTATAACCACTTCGCGTCCCTCCATCTCGCCATGAGTTTCGCAGTGAAATAGAATCAGCGGTTTGCCCGGCTTAACTTTAAGGTATTTTGAAATTTCCTCATTGGCCAAGATTGCTTCAAGGGTACGCTTTGCATGAGTGATTTTTATTCCATAGTTATTTTCAATGACGGAATAGAGGGACTCCTTCTCAAAATCGTGCTTTTCAAGGCCAGGGAAAATTGAGAGCGGGAGATAGGTAATAGTGTAGTTAATCGGCTTATTGTTAGCGTAGAATATACGTTCCAACCTCATAACCAGCGAATCATCAGCAATTTGCAGCCGTTTTGATATATATCTGTCGGCCAGAATAGCCTCAAAACTAATAACATGTCTTGAGGCTACCATACCACAGCTCTTGATTTCTTCGAAACAGCTTGTTATTGAAAAAAGGTCATGTGAGATTTCATCGTTTTTGACATAGGTACCCTTGCCTTGGATACGGTACAGATATCCTTCATTCACCAAATCATCAATTGCTTTTCTAACGGTAATTCGACTTACCTGAAACATATCCATCAGTTCGCGTTCACTTGGAATCAAGTTGTCTACCTTGTATTCCTCACTATTAATCATTTCAATAATTCTATGCTTCACCACGGAATATTTAAGTACTTTTTCTATCACAGCAATCTCCCCTTAGATTAAGCAGAAAAATATGAGTGATACTGATGATATCTTGTTATGTTATCATAACCAGTTAACTGTACTTACTATAACATATGAATTTATAAAAATCAACATCCTATAGTGGGTTGTCCAGGACATACTATGCGATTTTAAAATTATGAATATCTTATAATAAAAAGTTGTTAAAACTATTAAAATTTAAAATCACTTAACTTTTTTTAATTCATCAATTATCCAAATCATTCCTTCGGTATCTAAACTACAATACTTCAAGAGGTTATTCCTGATCTCATCTACATTTTTCAAATCAGCTTTAATATGGCTATAGAAATATTGCATGCTGGCATCTGTTCCATCAGAAATTTCTAAATCCAAATAACTTTTTCCGGTAATTGCAGGAAGAACAGCTTTTAAAGAATAACTCCCTTTCTGCATAGGATTATAATAATCAAAATTCCTAAAAGGTTCTGCTAAATCGATAATTTT
>Ga0209121_10003577_pt1 | contig 14990 bp, 11 predicted proteins | sample Cruoilmetagenom3_FD_187292 | JGI IMG/M metagenome (GOLD analysis project Ga0209121, IMG submission 187292) | Oil polluted marine microbial communities from Coal Oil Point, Santa Barbara, California, USA - Sample 3 (SPAdes) (version 2) | ecosystem: Environmental > Aquatic > Marine > Oil seeps ...
CCTACGATGGCCATGAAAAACATCAGTGTGATGGAAGTTATTGGTAACTGTGCCACATGTGTTGATGTTGCCACATCTTTATGATCTATATTCATCAGGACTCTCCCATTTGACTTTACAGCCTATGCTCCTGTAAGGTACACGTTCTATTATACTCAGATACTGCCTCAAATTGCAATAGTTCAGGCCATCATTTTTGGCTTATTCCCCCATCATAATCCGTTAATCAGTTATACATTCGGCATTTCACTACTTTTTACGTATCTCTACTAACTTACCAATTATTGACCAGCCCTACTTTGATCCCGCATAGACCCTCTGGTTGCGCCCACCACTGAGTATTTATACGCTCAGGACAGCCGGGATGTGGCATCACTGTGTGCCTGAATCGGGCAATTGGCACGATGGGACTTTCACCCGCTGGATTGCGGCCTTGTCGGCCGTTCCAAATCCCTGTTGCCACAAAAATTTTCTTTGAGGCGTCCAAGTTACGATATTTTCGCCACTCTTCTTAGCTTATCGCCAAAGCTGGTCCGATTGCAAGGAAAGCTATTATACCCGCAACATGCCTGGCTTGGGAACCGGCCGGATAGATCCATCCCACTCAGCAATGTCTGGAGGCGACAATTGTAGATCGGAGTTTAGAATCTCATCCCACGTGACGTGTTTGCCTGTGTACGCTGACTCGCGCCCCATAATAGCTGTTAAGGTCGATTCACACAAAAAGCGAGTGTCATTCAGAATCTCGCCGCGTCGGAGTGCCGCGATAAAATCAATATGTTCCTGGCGATGGCTCTCGTGCTGTTCCGGGTGTTCGCGGAAGATCTTGGCATTTTCGCCCGTAATCTGGGTTTTGCGGCCAACCATCGCGCCACGGCCTTTCGTTCCGATGATCTCCTCTCCAATCTTCGTGTCTGTCCCCTTGATCTGGCGGCACATGCTGGTCATGCGAATGCCGTTTTCGTATTCGAACTCGACTGTAAAGTGATCGTAGATATTGCCACCGCGGTCTGTATGATACTGTCGCCCACCCATCCCATAGGCCTTGACTGGATGAGCCCGCATGATCCAGTTGCAGAGGTCAAGGTTGTGGACGTGCTGCTCGACGATGTGGTCGCCGCAGAGCCAGTCGACATGGAACCAGTTGTGGAAATGGTACTCGGGAAGTGTCATCCCGTCTTCGCGCTCGCGATACCAGATGTTGCCTGTGTTAAAGTAGGCATAGAGGGACATGACATCGCCGAGTTCACCACTATGAATGGCTTTGACAAGGTCGGCGTAGTGAAATACGTGACGGCTGTTAAAGCCGGACAGCAAGCCGATCCCCTTTCGTTTCATCTCTTTCTCGATGGCGAGTATTCGACGGACACCCGGTGAATCGGTAGCGCATGGTTTCTCCGCGAAGATATGCACACCTTTCTTGACTGCGTATTCAATATGCTCCGGCCGAAAACCTGGGGGAGTGCAAAGAAGGACGTAGTCAATGCCAGAGTCGATCACTTCCTTGTAAGCATCCAAACCGGCGAAGCAACGGTCAGGTTTCACTTTGATGCTGGTTTGAAGCGCTTTGTTGTTATCTTTGAGCCTCGACAACCGAGCGAGGCTTCTCTCGACCTTGGCCCTGAAGATGTCGCCCATCGCCACCAGTTCAATATTTGGGCCGGCCATCAAAGCGTCTAAGGCGGCTCCAGTGCCGCGGCCCCCGCAACCTACAAGACCCACGCGAATTCGGTCGTTGTTTGCCCCGTATGCTTGCGTGGCAATGGAGAGTCCTGCCAAGGCGGTGACTTGGGTGCTGGTCTTGAGAAAACGACGACGAGTCATTGTTTCTTTGTCCAGTTTCATATTTAGGTTCCTTTCTATTAAGCTGACTTTTGCTATTTGTTTGAGAATACCTGATGAGGGATCTCTTTTCGGGCGGTACGAACATGGACTCGCTGAGACCACCTTAAGAGGTATTTTCATAACAGTAATTGTAGTAAGATTTCTGTGAGATGGCAAGAATGGTGGTGTTTATAGCGTGCAAAAGCTAATCCAAGATAGGATATCCGACAATCCTTCGCCGATTATTTGGGGTGAAAGGAATTGAACGCCCAATATAGTCAAATAACTAACAGCTTGAATTGTCAGTTCTTAGTTTTGGCGTCGGTCATTGAATCCGTGGGTCCCTGACAGGGCCAGCGCATCAGAGATTTAATCCGTTGTCCACATACACGTAACACTTAGGACATTTCAGAGATCGCTCATATGCAAGAGCACCACGTCTCTTAACAAAATTCCTCATAAAGTTAACAGAAATACCTCCATAGGTGAAGTTGAACTCCCCACAAGCATGAAGATCGGTAGGCGTGCTAATTTGTCAAGCAGGAACTCACGGCGGAGTGAGGCAAAGAGAATACAGACACTATATCGATATGATCCCACGGACGTCAGCGTAAGGCGCCAGTCTTCGGTTCATGTTTGTTCCACCCTTTATTTTCGGCTGAGCAGGTTTTATTGGATCGACTTTGCCCGTTTCTGCAATGCTTTCATGTTGGGCCGTTCCATTTTCCCCCTCACTTTCTTGTGAAGGGGAGGAATAAAACTATTATTCTCAGATTTATAGAAAGAATTTAACACTATCCACGACTACTATCGTAAGACGCTGATTAATTAAAGGATCGAATCATTGCAGATTGTTGTGGAATTAGCCAAATTGTCGGTTTGTTTGGGGAAACGTGAGATTCTCACGGATCTTAACGTGGAGCTTTCCGGACGCACTATTGGCTTGCTGGGGCCTAATGGTGCCGGCAAGTCAACCCTGATCCTGACTCTGCTTGGTTTTCACCCGGTTACAAGGGGAACGGCCCGGGTGCTGGGGTACGATATTCGACGCCATATAAAGCAGGTCAGCACCCTGGTCGGTTACATGCCCGAAAATGACTCCTTTATCGCCGACATGACAGCAGTATCGTTCGTACGCATGATGGGTGAACTGTCGGGTTTGCCGGCAGAGTCGGCACTGGAACGGGCGCATGAGGTATTGTTTTACGTGGGTCTCGGCGAAGCACGCTACCGCAAGCTGGGTACGTATTCAGTGGGTATGAAGCAAATGGTGAAACTGGCCCAGGCCATTGTACATGGACCGCGCCTGCTCATCCTTGACGAGCCGACCAATGGGCTCGATCCCAGCGCACGCCGACGTATGCTCCGTTTGATCCGTGACATCAGAGATTCGAGCCAAATGCATGTCCTGCTGTGCTCCCATTTGCTGCGCGACGTGGAAGAGACCTGTGAAGAGGTGCTCATCCTCAAGCAGGGACGTATTGTTCATTATGCGAACCTCGCTCGGGAACGTAGCGTCAATCAACGTTTCGTAGAAATCGAGACCTCCGACGATCATGCCGGTCTGGCTGAGGCCTTGACCGAAATCGGCTGTACATGTACGACCCACGGCAGTAGACGTCTTAAGATGGTGTTACCGGAGGATTTTGATTTACGTGAGATCTATCGTGTGGCAGCCAAACGAGACCTGCCGTTACGACGTTTGAACTACCGGCGGGATACACTCGAAGACATCTTTCTTACGGCGATGGAGGCCTGACGTGGCGGTCTATAAACAAACCTATAAAGACTACAGTGGCACACGAACAACGCCGTGGTTCCGCTTTCTAATCTTGTCACGCTATAGTTATGCGCGTCTGTTTCAATCCAAGTTCCTGGTCCTCTTTCTGGCGGCGTGCATGTTTTATCCCTTGGGTTGTGCTGTCTTTATCTACCTCAGCCACAACATCCCACTGCTGACTGCCCTGCGTCTACGATCCGGGGCCATGCCACCGATCGATGGTCAGTTCTTTAACGTCTATTGTGTAGTCCAGGGGTCCCTGGCCTTCCTGCTGACCACTTTGGTAGGACCGAGCCTGGTTGCCCCAGACCTTGCCAATGGGGCAATGTCTCTCTATCTCAGCCGTCCCTTTTCCCGCACCCAGTACGTGGCCGGCAAAATGATGATCCTGCTCCTGCTGCTGTCCCTGATCACATGGATTCCCGGAATAGTGCTATACCTGATTCAGGCCGGCTGCGCAGGATGGGATTGGACGCGGGGAAATGCCTGGCTGGCCGGCTCGATTGTGCTTGGACTTTGGATCTGGATAGTTGTTCTCTCGCTCATCGCCCTGGCACTCTCGGCTTGGGTTAAATGGAAAATCGCAGCCGGGGCTCTTATTCTGGGCGTCTTCTTTGCCGGAGCCGGCTTTGGTGCTGTCATCAAAAATGTGACACGCACGCATTACGGCGCCTTTATTGACCTGATGCAGGTGGTCCATACCATCTGGTCGGACCTCTTCAGGAGCGGCTCGCGCGCCGATCTATCGGTTACCGAGGCCTGGGTGGTCTTGGGCGTAACCTGTGCCCTTTGTCTGTGGCTACTCGCCAAACGAATCCGAGCCTTTGAGGTGGTCAAATGAAAAACGATCTGATTACCTTGGATAATGTGTCCCGGTTTTACGGCGAAGTCCTGGGTGTTAATCGGGTGACGCTTTCCCTGCCACCAGGAATTACAAGCCTGGTCGGTCCCAACGGTGCAGGCAAAACCACCCTTATGAATCTTATGGCCGGTCTCACTCATCCCACACGGGGCCGAATCCGCGTGCTGGGGCTATCCCCCACTCAATCCCACAGGCTCTTTGGTTTAGTAGGCTACGCCACCCAGTTCGATGCCTTTCCCAAAGGGCTCAGCGGATTTCAATTCATCTATTCCTTCCTCCGACTGTTCGGATATTCGAATGCAGAGTGTAAACGACTCGCCAACCAGGTCATCGAACAAGTCGGTCTCAGTGACGCTGCCGGGCGCAAGGTCGCCGGCTACAGCAAGGGCATGCGACAGCGTATCCGCCTGGCCCAGGCACTGGCACACGATCCACGTGTACTTATTCTCGACGAACCCCTGAATGGCCTTGATCCACTGGTCCGAGCCGAGACAATCAACCTTTTTCGACGCTATGCGACCGAGGGTCGCCATGTGCTTGTATCCAGCCATGTGCTGCACGAGGTCGACATGATCTCTGATCAGGTTGTGCTCATGAGTGGGGGCTATGTGGTGGCCGAAGGACAGATTCAGGGTGTCAGGAGCGAGATTCAAGAGCGGCCCGTGAAGATCCTGATCCACTGTAAGCAACCCAGTATGCTGGCCTCCAAGGCCTTTGAGCATGACCATGTCGTGGAGGCCCAAATCCTCACTGAAGGCAGTGGCGTGCTCATCAAAACGCGTGATGCCGACCAGTTTTATCGATTGCTCAATCACCTCGCCCTCAACGGCATTGATATCGAGGGAGTAACCCCGGCCGACGACAATGTCGACTCTGTGTATGATTACCTCATCGGCGGCGAGGAGAAGGTGTCTCTATGATGAAGCTATGGTACAAACAGATCGTATCGGTCATACGCCTGGAAATGAAAAAGACCTTTTTTTCCAAACGGGGCTTATGGGTCTATTTACTTGCATTTGCACCGGTGGCCCTCTATATGGTCAACTCGGTACATATCACACGCCAGCGCCAGAACCTGGTCCAATTGGCAACCGAACATCCGGTATCCAGATCGGTGTTCAATGGCATCAAAACCGGACTCAGCCGCGACCAGGTCGTCGAGAAGCTCGGCGAACCCTATTGGCAGCGCACTCTATATCATGACAGAGAGAGTGAGAAAGAACGCAGCTTTGTCCTGTACAAGTACACCGATGGGAAGAATGACTTCACCTATCATTTCAAGGATGGCAAATTGACGCAGATCAAGCACAGGGACCCCGATACACTCCCCAAAAGCCAGCTCATCTTTGCTACCAGCTTCCAGTTCTATTTCCTGCGTCTGGCCATCTTCTTTGGCTGCGTAGGTATCTTTGTTAACCTGTTCCGCGGAGAGATGCTTGATAAGAGCCTCCATTTCTACATGCTTACACCCATGCGGCGTGAGGTCTTGCTGGCTGGCAAGTATTTCGCGGGACTCCTGGCTACGGTAGTCATCTTCACTTCCAGCACAGCCCTGCAATGGTGGGCCATGCTCTGGCAGTTCGAACGGGGCGTTATTGTCGACTTCCTGGCCGGCCCAGGGTGGACTCAGTTCGGAGCCTACTTAAGTGTCACAGCCCTGGCGTGCGTAGGGTACGGCAGCATTTTCCTGGCCGTGGGCCTGCTCTTCCGCAATCCCATTATACCCACGGTCGCGGTCTTACTATGGGAAAGTGCCAATCCGTTCCTGCCTCCTCTTCTGAAGAAAACCAGTATGATCTACTATCTGCAATCCCTTTGCCCTGTGACCGCCTCCCCAGACAAAAACATGCCGCCCGTCATCAACCTCTTGATTTCACCCACCGGGCCGGCTTCCACACTAACCGCCGTTACATGCATTGTGCTTTTGACACTCCTCGTACTCGTGCTCGCAAGCCGCCAAGCTCGAAAACTCGAAATCAACTATAGTACGGATTAATGTCCAAGAGCAATACCTGGACATACTTGCTTTGCCTGAGGGCAGGAATAATCTTCTCTTTAATGCTATATAGAAATCCACATGTTTCGCACATGGTCAGAGCCTGGCGGCGGCGTCCTTTGGTGCAAAACATTACGTTTGGCTGGCTTAGCCTCATGGTATGGTGTTCATGTCTATTGGCGGCTAGCACCACGTGACATTTGGTCTAACCTTTTACAAAATAGACGTTTACATCCTTGGGCTCCTCGCCCGCCACTTTACCCACTTTCTGCTATAATCTTCGAGCATTGATTGTGTTTGTGGTTTAATTTGGATTTGCCATTAAAATTGTAGGGGAGGACTCTTTTCAGGTGTTCCCCCTTCCAATATCATGAAAGGGCGATAAAATGAGAATACTGATTCTTGAGATAAGTGGCTCAAAAGGGTTTTGCATGCAGCAAACACTGGAAAAGTTGGGGCATGATGATTTGTTGCATGCGATATCAAAGAAGTCGAAAAGATACATAAAGACAATGAAATAGACTGTATAATAAGCTGCACTAACATGTATCTCCACGGTTTGAAAGATGATGAAGAAAAGAAGCAAGCGTATTATGGCCTGCTTGTGGGGCTTGTCTTGCTCCAGAACTATGTATTCATGGACAATCCGGCTATGATAATGCGGACCATAATGTTAACCAAATACCTGAGTATGGATGTTGTGGCCGAGGCCCTCAAACAGGATAGTCTTGAAAAACTTACAATAATTCCAAAGCCTTTCCCATTTAACGAAGGCTCCCTTATAAAGTGTGGCCTGTTGGCGCAAGTGAAAAGGATTTCTAAATTGCAGGAACCAGCAATGAGATGCCGGTGAAGTGATTAGTTCTGATAACAACTCGTCATATCTTAAAAATGAAAGGGGGTGTATCCTATGCCTGGAAATCCGGAAACCCAGAAAGAAATGTTAAAACGGCTGCGGGAGCGGGGGATTCCAGGATATAAAATAGAAGGAGTCCTCGGTTCCGGCGCAATGGCGACAGTATTCAGGGGCAGGCAGACTAGCCTTAACAGGATTGTTGCAATAAAGGTCTTGAGTAGCAGATTGGCTAAAAACGAAAATTATGTCAGACGCTTTCATACTGAAGGACGGTCGGCAGCCAAGCTGAATCACCATAATATCGTAAGCGCAATCGATGTTGGAAAAGCGGGTGAATACCATTATTTTGTGATGGAGTATGTCGAAGGTGACACAATCGATGCTGCCCTGAAGCAAGGAAAGGTATTTGAAGAAAAAGAGGCACTCAATATCATTATTCAGGTTGCAAGGGCCCTTAAGCATGCCCACGAAAACTGGATCATCCACCGTGATATCAAGCCTAAGAACATAATGATTACCAATGAGGGCGTGGTTAAGCTAACTGACATGGGCCTTGCGCGGGAGCTTACCGACATTGCTGCCATAGAAGCTGAGAAGGGCCAGGCTTGGGGAACCCCTTATTATATAGCGCCCGAACAGATAAGGGGCAAAATGGATGTTGATGGAAGGGCTGACATATACAGCCTCGGGGCAACCCTTTACCATATGGTGACAGGCGGAGTCCCATTCTATCATGAAGACAAAAGAAATATAATGAATATGCATCTACATACAAGTCTTACCCCTCCAGACCATTTAAACAAAAAGCTGTCAATAGGAATTAGCGAGATGATCGAGATAATGATGAAGAAAAACCCAGAAGACCGCTACCAAAACATCAAGATTCTTATTGAAGACATAGAAAGCATCTTGAAAGGGAACCCACCTATCAGGGCCCATCAAAGTATTGATGTTGGCAGTTTCTCACCGCTGGCCAGCGGGGATTTTGTCCCGCCTGAAATGAGTGACTTGGAATATGAAATTATAATAAGGCGGCAAAGGATTGCGCTGATAGTATGCGTTGTGTCATTGGTATTGCTGATTCTCATATTGATAATCATCCTGATGTTGCGTCTGTGAACGAATTTTTCATGAAAAGAAAAATAGGCGCCCGCGGACGATAACGGGGCTGTTTTAGGGTTTCATATCACTCGGTCTTTGCTTCTTTTCGCGGTAGTTTTGCTCGCCATTGTCCGGCCTGTTCTGGCTTGTTCCAGGCTTCGTAGAGGTTTACTAACTTATCCAGCATATTGATTGTATGTGGGTGTTCTGGTCCAAACTGGTTCTCTCTGTGTTGATACTCTTCCAGGAGCAAGGGCTCCGCTTCACCATATCGAGCTTGCTCAATATAGAGGGATGCCAGCCCTACCATTTGGCGCAGCACTTTGTCATCCTGCATCCCCAAACGTTGTTGCGTCTCCAAAATCGCTTTGTAGAGTGGTTCGGCCTCCTCATAGAGTCCCTGTTTACTATAAACACTGGCCAAAAGTCCCATTGCCTCCAGCGTTTCTGGATGTTCATCACCCAGAGCTCGTTGCCTTAGTTCTAAGCATCTCCGTCCTAATGTTTCAGCTTCTTCATACCGATTCACATCAGGGTACACTTGTATAAGTCCGTTCATAACTTCCTGTGTAAAATTATGTTCCTCGCCCAATGTTTTAAGGCAAGTCTTGTACACACGTTCAAAGAGTGGTTCTGCCTCAGCGGGACGAGCCTGCCGTATGTAAGCCCAGGCCACTCCATTAAGAGCAGCAAGTGTCTCAGGGTGGTCCTCTCCAAACGTACGATGTCGCATCTCCCACACTTCAGAGAAGAGTGTCTCGGCCTCAGCGTGCCGGCGTTGATACCAGTACACGACGCCGAGGTGATACATGCTCGCCAGAGTTTCCGGATGCTCTCGGCCCAGCGACCTCTGTCTGCTCTCGACTACAGTGGTGCAAAGCTGTTCCGCCTCGTCGTATCGACCTTGCACCGTGCGGAGTTCGCTCAAGCTGGCTGTTGAGGCCAGCGTGTCGGGGTGTTCCGGGCCCAGTGCCGCACGACGAATTCTGTACGCGCTCTCGACATGGGGTTCCGCTTCCGGGCACTTGCCCAGGCTTAGGTACGTGCTACCTAACGTGTGGCGGATTGATGCCTCAACCAGAGGCTCATCGCTAAACTTGGCCTTGAGATTCTCCGAGGCCCCGTCGAGCACCTCGCTGAGGGTTATCTCCCAGCGTTTGGCCCGGGTAGGGTCAGCCGACATCAGGACCTCATTCGTCAGGAAACTGAGCACCCTGTTGGAGAGATCTGCCTGTTGGTCCGCCCTGATAGCAAAGACTGTAGAAACAATAACACCGGCAATAAGTACGACCAGCACCGTGGCGATACCGCCAACTAATACGCGGTTTCGGCGTACAAACTTCTTCATTTTATAGCCAACTCCGGGCGGTCCGGCGATTAACGGTTTACCGTTCAGGTAGTTTTCGATGTCATCGGCCAGTTCTGATGCCGAGCGATACCGATCTGAGCGTTCTTTACGCATCGCCTTGAGGGGAATCCATTCGAGTTCTTTGCGAAGATTTCTTGCCAGAGTTTGAATCTCCGTTCGCCTATTTTGTGCAATAGTCGTGGCTTTTTCGCCCAGTTTTGTGAGGCGGGTACTTGGTGTTTTGGGGTCGGTTTCGCGTATCATCTGCCGGATGTTTTCGATGCCGCCTGTACGAAATGTATCGGAATCGAACGGCAGAACGCCGGTCAACATCACATACAGGAGCACTCCCAGAGAATAAATATCCGAGCGCGTGTCGATGTCTTCGTTAGCCATATCGGCCTGCTCAGGACTCATATATTCCGGCGTGCCAAGAAGTTGGCTGTCTTCAGTAGCCAGCGTTCGTTCAGTTAAGGGCTGGGCAAGGGCCTTGGCGACTCCGAAGTCGATAATCTTTGGCACTGCTTTTTCATCCTGCATTGTAACCAGGATATTTGAAGGCTTGATATCCCGGTGGATAATCCCTTTTTGATGAGCGTGCTGCACGGCCTGACAGACCTGCTGGAATAATCGCAACCTCTCCTCAATCGTAAGCTTGTGGTGGTCACAATGCTCAGTTATGGATAAGCCTTTAACATGCTCCATCACGAAATAAGGTCGGCTGGCCTCGGTTGTTCCGGCGTCATGGACATGTGCAATATTCGGATGGTCAAGTAAAGCTAAAGCCTGACGCTCCGCCTCAAAGCGGGCGATCACACGTTTCGAATCCATGCCGGGCTTAATGACCTTTAGAGCCACTTGGCGCCGGATCGGTTGCTTCTGTTCGCCTAAATACACGATGCCCATCCCACCTTCACCCAGGACACTCAGCAGCTTGTAGCGTCCGATCTGGCCGCCGGGCCGCTCCAGGACGGCGCCCAGCGAGGCCGTCAGAGCAGACTCTTCCGCCTCCGAATCCTTCAACGCTTCAAAAACCAGTCGATCCAGCCGCTCCGGCTTCGCACCAAATATGGAAGTATCGTCTTTCATTTGTCTCACCGGAATATCGTTTATTAAACCTGTCTTACGATCTTAAAAAGGCTTTGATACACGGCACACAGCCGCGATGCCATGACTATATCCGTAAGAAAGCTCTAATCGGTGCGCCCTTTTTCCAGAAATTTGAAAATTTCTCTCAATTCTTCCTCTACGGCTTCACCGGTAAGGACCGTCTGGCGGACGTGCTTTTCCAAGATGCTCCGAAAAAGCCGCTTGACGGTCTTGAGCATGTTCGATGCCGTGGTTTCATCTGCAATGCCGTATTTTTGGCATATTTGACTGAACGAAGCCGCCTCACGGTCTTCCAGGGACGGCTCCAGCAGGCGATCCCGGAACACGTACCAATGCGTCTCCATGCCCCGCTGGATATATCTGTCCTTGACCTCCGCAAGGACACGCTCTAAAAGGTCGGCCTTCCAGACATAGTTGAAGCTCTGCTCGGCATCGAGCTGACCGACCATCTCCGGCAATGCCGGCTGATCGGTGATATCCAGTGGAACGAGTTTGTCCTTCGGGATGTTCTTTTGGGCGTTCGCTTTGCGGTGCACATCAATAAAATATTGGTTCAACGTATGCAAGAGAAGGGTGCGAAAACGGCCTTTTTCGCTGTCCGCCCGTTCAAGCAGATGGCGGTTAAGCACGACCTCGTGAAAGAATCCCTGCGTCAGGTCCTTGGCCTGCTCGTTATCGTAGCCTTTGCGTCGCAAATAGCAATATACCGGCTTCCAATACCGCTTTAGCAGCAATCCGATGAGGGCACGGTCCTGATCCGGCTGTTTTTTGGCCTCTTCAATGAGCGACCAGTGTGTGGTCAGAAACGTATCCCTCTGGCCCCCCATGCTTGTCTGGTCATAGTGCTTCATATTGGGTTTCAGAATAAAATCCTGCCTGATGAACACCATGATAGCTCATTTTGAAAAAAAATTCAACGAATAAGTCGTTCTTTTTCAAATACTTAGGCATTTTCGGCGAAATTTCTGAAAATATTTTTCAGATTTAGCGCACCGTACGGACTTTCCTTACGGATTCTATGGCGGAGACGTTGAGTGAATTCGCCAATGGCGATAATGAGTAACTTTGGCAACGCCCTTAAATAAAAAGGGCGGAAAGGAAAGGTGCAAAATGCAATGGTTAAATGGTTACAAAATGAGGTTGGTGTTAGTTGGAATTGCGGCCGGGATTTTCTTTGGCGGCGGGCGTGCGAAGGCCGATTTCACCTTCGGTGAGCCTGTGAATCTGGGGCCAACTGTCAATAGTTCATCTGGCGATGCTATGGATTGCGTCTCTTATGACGGCCTGGAATTGTACTTCGATTCCATGAGGTCCGGTGGTTATGGAGGCTGGGACATATGGGTATCCACACGAGAGACAATAGAAGATAACTGGGGGTCTCCCGTGAATCTTGGGCCGCCGGTCAACACTGGGCACAATGATACATGTGCGTGTATCTTGACCGATGGATTAGAACTCTATTTCGCCTCTTATAATAGATCTGGGGGGAATGGGGGTTGGGACATATGGGTTACAAGACGCCCGACTAAAGATGAGATCTGGGAAGCACCTGCGAACCTTGGGTCAACGCTCAATACTTCTGGTGATGAATGGGGACCTAGCATCTCTGCCAATGGATTGGAACTCCATTTCTCGTCGATACGGTCAGGTGGATACGGTAGTGACGACATATGGGTGAGCAGACGAGCAACGATAAATGATCCATGGGGACCTCCAGAGAATCTTGGATCAGTGGTAAACAGTTCGTCCAGTGAGAGCTTTCCTTTTGTCTCGCCCGATGGCCTTTGCCTTTTCTTCTCAGAAGAGAAGAATCACCCAATCCGTCCCGACAGTTTGGGTAATGTAGATATGTGGATGACGAGACGAGCAAGCGTCTCTGACCGCTGGGGTACCCCTGTGAATCTCGGACCGATCGTTAACACTTCAAGTCTTGATAATGGTCCTCGAATATCTCCTGACGGCTCTAAGCTCTATTTCTGCTCGGAACGTCCAGGCGGATTAGGTGGGCCATATGGTGATCTATATCAGGCGCCAATTATCCCCATCGTGGACTTCAATGGCGATAGAATTGTTGATGCCGAGGACATGTGCATCATGGTGGACCATTGGGGCGAAGATTATTCTTTGTGTGACATCGGCCCGATGCCCTGGGGTGACGGCGTTATCGATGTTGAGGACCTGAAGGTATTGGCTGAGCATTTGTTCGAGGAGGTGGAAGATCCTACCCTGGTAGCACATTGGCCATTGGACGAAACAGAGGGTATGTTCGCTGCTGATAGTGTCGGTAACGGTATCAACGATGCCTTTGTTGTCGGTGGCGCTACCTGGCAGCCCGATAGCGGACAAATAGATGGTGCGCTTGAGTTAAACGGCGTCGATGGTTGTGCAATGGCCGGCGAAGTCCTGAATCCGGCAGACGGGAATTTCAGTGTAGTCGCATGGATAAAAGGTGGAGCACCGGGACAAGTAGTTTTGTCTCAGACAGGTGCGTCAAACTGGCTGAAGGTGGATGCCGAGGGCAATTTGATGACGGAGTTGAAATGTACCGGTCGTTCCTCGGGTCCTCTGTATTGCGAAACAATTGTTACAGATGGGCAATGGCATCGCATAGGTCTTGTCTGGGACGGCTCGACCAGAACACTCTATGTTGATGGCATCATTGTAGCTGAAGACACACCGAATGGTCTGTGTGAATCGAACAGCGGCCTTTATATTGGTTGCGGCAAGAATATGGAACCCGGAACCTACTTCTCCGGCCTGATCGACGATGTCCGCATCTACAACCGAGTCGTTAGCCCTTAGCAAGTTATTACTTTCACTCAATAAGCCCAAAAGGGGCAGAAAGGTAGGTGCAAAATGCAATGGTTAAATGGTTATCTACAACCGAGCAGTGCATCAATAGCAGATCAAAGCCCTAAGCAAATAGATAAATGAAAGAAAGGAAGGTGCAAAATGAAACGGTTAAATTGTTACAGAATGAGAATGGTGTTGATAGGAATTGTGGCTGGGATTGTCTTTGGCAGCGGGCGTGCGAAGGCGGATTTTACCTTCGGTGAACCGGTGAATCTGGGGCCGACGATTAATAGTTCATCTGGCGATGCTATAGATTGTTTCTCTTACGATGGCCTGGAGTTGTACTTCGATTCCATGAGGTCCGGTGGTTATGGAGGCTGGGATATATGGGTGTCCAGACGCCCGTCAGCAGACGACGAGTGGGGCACACCTGTGAACCTTGGATCACCGGTTAATACGGGTGGCAAAGATACCTGTGCATGTATATCGGCTGATGGGCTGGAAATGTATTTCAGTTCCCCCAATAGGGCCGGTGGGTATGGTGCGTGGGATATATGGGTGTCCAAACGCCCATCAGCAGACGAGGAGTGGGGCACACCGACTAACCTTGGGCCAATAATCAATGGTTCTTATGATGAAGATAGTCCGTTCTTGTCTGGCGATGGGCTTGTACTCTACTTCGACTCCACTCGGCCCGGTGGACACGGTAGCTACGATATATGGATTTCCAGACGAGAAACAAAAAATGACCATTGGGGAGAGCCAATCAATCTTGGGCCCATTGTCAACACTTCAAACAGTGAAGGTTACGCTTTCCTCTCGTGTGACGGCTCGACACTCTTCTTTTCGGGGGATCCCTATGAGCAAGTACGACCAGGCGGTTATGGTAATTCGGATATGTGGATGACGAGGCGATCAAGCACCTCCGATCCATGGGGCACTCCTGTGAATCTTGGCCCGGTAATTAACAGTTCTTCTTCTGACGCGGGACCACGAGTCTCTCCGGATGGGTCCATGCTCTATTTCTGCTCTGAGCGGCCTGGCGGATTTGGCGGAACGTACGGCGACATATACCAGGCGCCGATTATTCCCATCGTGGATCTGAATGCTGATGGAATCGTCGATGCCGAGGACATGTGCATCATGATAGATAATTGGGGCACAGATTATTCCTTGTGCGATATTGGCCCCATGCCCTGGGGCGATGGCGTCGTCGATGTTCAGGACCTGATCGTCCTTTCTGAGCATTTGTTCGAGGAATTCCCACCAGTTGAACTCGAACCGGCTGAATAGTTTTTATATTTGAGGCGAAAAAACTCA
>Ga0209121_10003578_pt1 | contig 14988 bp, 11 predicted proteins | sample Cruoilmetagenom3_FD_187292 | JGI IMG/M metagenome (GOLD analysis project Ga0209121, IMG submission 187292) | Oil polluted marine microbial communities from Coal Oil Point, Santa Barbara, California, USA - Sample 3 (SPAdes) (version 2) | ecosystem: Environmental > Aquatic > Marine > Oil seeps ...
ATTGTTTATTGCTATACGAATTGCCTTTTTATTTCCGATTAGTACACACTTTTCCATGGCTCGAGTAATCCCTGTGTAAAACAAATTCCGCTGCAGCATGATGTAGTGTTGGGTAAGTATTGGCAAAATCACAACTGGAAACTCAGATCCCTGTGATTTATGAACCGAGACTGCGTATGCCAGTGTAATTTCGTCCGTTTCTATAAAATCATAATCAACTTTTTGGGTTTGATCAAAAATGACCTCCAGGAACTGTTCGGTGTGATCGATGCGTGTGATGATGCCAATATCTCCGTTGAAGACTTCTTTGTCATAATTGTTGCGCGTCTGCATGACCTTATCGCCAACTCGAAATAGCCGTCCAAACAACGCTTTTTGAGCCTTTTTCCTGGAAGCAGGATTAATTTTTTCTTGAAGCTCCAGGTTGAGTGCATCTACGCCGGCTGCACCGCGATATATTGGTGTAATCACTTGAATGTCTTCTAAAGGATCATAGCCAAATTCTTTTGGAATGCGGAATGCAACAAGCTCGCTAACCCATTCTTTCGTTTTTTCGGCATCATCTGCAGGAAATAGAAAGAAATCGCCAGCCTTTGATTTCGAAAAGATGGGCATTCTCCCCTGGTTAATGCGATACGAGTTATCGATAATCAAAGAGTCCTGAGCCTGTCGGAAAATCGTCCTGAGTCGCATAATGGGCACCCGGCTGCTTGATAGAATATCCCTCAGAACGTTTCCTGCGCCCACAGAAGGCAGTTGATCAACATCGCCTACAAAAAGCACCTGGGAGTCCTGTTTAATCGCCCTGAGCAGGCTGTAAGACAGGATTAAATCTAACATGGATGCTTCATCCACGATTAGGAAATCGATCTTAAGCGGATGTTTCTCATGATATTGAAAGCCTTTTCCTGGTTTATAACCCAATAGACGGTGAATGGTCTGTGCAGGACGACCAGTTGCCTCAGACAGCCGTTTCGCGGCGCGACCTGTCGGAGAAGCAAGCGCATAGCGCAAGTGGGATCTTTCAAGTTGATTGACCAGCGCTTTCAGACAGGTGGTCTTACCTGTGCCAGGGCCCCCGGTGATCACACTCACCTTGCTTGAAATTGCCATCTTGATGGCTTTCTGTTGATCTTGAGATAGGTTTTCTTGGTGGAAGTTCAAAGCTTCCTGTTTAGTACCAAGGGGATGAGTAATTAGTTCATGCAGTCGTCTTGCAAGCCCCATCTCACTGTAATAAAAGGGGGTTAAATACAGGACCGGCTCAATTTGATGGGATTCGCCGTCCAATTCTATAGATACATCAGGATTTGATGGGGCTGGTACTGTGTCAATTCGTTCTTTTTTAATCCGACCGGCTGAGATTAGTCTCGAAACACCCCCGGATATTAGGCTTGGATCAATTTCTAACAATGTTGAAGCGCGCTCCGTCAAACCTTGCAGCGGTGTGTAGACATGACCCTCGTTAACCATGGCATTAATGACATAAACAATTCCCGCTTCGATACGCGAAGGATGATCGTTTACCAAGCCTAGATCCCGGGCAATACTGTCAGCAGTTTTGAATCCAATACCAAAAATATCTTCTTCCAGCTGATAAGGATTGGTCTTGACCACGTCGAGGGCATTTTCACCATATTCACGGTAAATTTTTACAGCCAAAGTAGTGCTAATTTGATGCTCATGGAAAAATAGCATAATGTCTTTTACATGTCGTTGTTCTTCCCATGCTTTGATGATTTTTGCCGTCCGATCCACACCAATACCAGGTACTTCTGACAACTTTTGTGGATTATTTTCAATAATTTCAAGGGTGTCTTCTTTAAATTGTTGCACAATTCGTTTGGATAGCTGCGGTCCGATCCCCTTGATCAATCCAGATCCCAGATAGCGTTCGATGCCTGAAATGGTTACAGGGAGCAGTTTTTTGCAAACAACTGCCTTAAATTGGAGCCCATGCTTGGGATGAGTGGCATAATCCCCTGAAAATTCCACTTGTTCTCCAGGTGAGAGCTCTGGGAAGTTGCCGACGACCGTCAGGAGACCGTCCAGATCTAATCCGGTCAGATGATCAATCCTGCGAGAATCAGGTTTCAGTCGGAGAACGGTGTAGCCATTTTCCTGGTTATAGAAAGTAATCCGTTCCACAGAACCAGCAATTGTAATCATGTCTACAGTATACTGGACTTTAACTGACAGAAAATATCTTGTAAAAAACTGAAAATCGCCTGAGATTTTACCTTTCAGGCAATTAATTGATATAAATATCCAGTTAGGTTTATACAGGGGTCAAAGTTCCAGCAAGTATCTGCCAGGCTAATGCTGTTTTCGCCAGAAGGCTCTATACAACATAAACCATTTCACCAAATAAATCGTCTTTCAGAGACCAACTTAGTCACCCAAATACCAATTTTTATTTAACCTTATTGTAAACTTTGAATACTAGATCCTTGTTTTAGATCGATTCTTGCTTAACTTTATAGGGTCAATATGGTACAATCGTTCTATAAATAAAAAATAAGATTTTAAGGCTGAAAATTTGGGGAATTTTTGCCTATTTCAATAACGAAGAAATTCTCAAGAATATTTTCAGTCTCGGCGGATGACTTTTCATAATATGCGGATATCCAATAATAAGGAGGATCATGGTAGCGAAAGAAAAATCCAGATTCAAAATTGGTGATTGGGTTGTTCATTATTATCATGGTGTGGGGAAAGTCAAAGACATTGTCAACAAAGGATTGGACGAGAACAGGAAAACCTATTACAAGGTGTCCACAAACGATATAGATTATTGGATCCCCTTTGATGAGCAAGACACCGATCATATTAAGCCGATACGATCAAAGCAGGATTTTGAGGATGCTCTAGAAGTTCTATCCACTGCACCGCAACCCATTGGCCAGTACCACAAATCACGCAAAAAACGCATCCATGATCGCTGGTTGGACGGAGAGCTGTCATCACGTGCGAAATTATTACGTGATCTTCATGGGAGGTTAAAACTAGATAAACTCAGCTTCAGTGAAAAGACCATGCTGGAAAAAGTGAGAAGCTACTTCATTAACGAATGGATTATCACCGACAAAGACCTCACGCGTCAAGACGCGAAGAAACGTATTAGAAAAGCCCTGAAAGTTGGAGTGGAGATTGCCTGGAAAGAAAGGGAGATATCCAAAGAGTAACGATTTTATGTTTGCGTCTATATTTTTGGTCCCCCCAAAATCCCCCTGTAACATCATTATCAGGGGGATTTAGTTTTCATTCATCATCGCCGCCTAGACTAGAATGGAAGTATGAGCTGGAGTCCTGTAGTTCTCGAGGTAAAGAGTTAAAAAAAATAAAAATATAGTGATCTATCCATCTCTGATAGGGACCTTCCCTTTCAAATTTTTAAACATGTCTCGATATTGTGAGATATGATTATCTAATGAAATACAACATCTATCTGTTTGATATGGATGGTGTCCTACTAACGCCAAATGGATATCATAAATCACTGCAAACATCTGTAAAACGGGTGGGCTTAGCCCTCGGTGCGCCACAAACTGTCCTGACAGACGATCATATTGCTAAACTTGAATCGCTAACCATTACCAATGAGTGGGATTCTTTAGCCATCTGCTCAGCGATCATCCTGCTGCATGCATGGCAGGTGAATAAGAACCTTCGTTTAGATGGCTTATCCCCCAACGCTAAGATATTTCTCGCTGAACAGCCAGATTTCGACAGATTTCTCTATACTTTTAAAGATATCAGTGATCTACCAGGTCACTCATGTTATAAGAAAATCATCAAGGAAAATGACTGGCTGGACCCTCGACAGAAACAGCATTTACAAACTATTTTGCTTAAGAGCCGAGATATATATGAGTCCCCCACCCTGCCAGCGCATCAAGAAACAGTTCTCGGCAGCCAGAGATATTCAAAAAACTATGGCTTGAAGCCGAATCTGAATATTGAAAGTTTTCTGCTTAAGTATGATCACCCTAACCTGACCATGAGGAACCAATCACAATTACGAGAGTGGATGACCACACCGGAAAACCTTGTGGGGATCCTCACCAACAGACCCAGCGGCACGCCACCGGGCTATTTAAGTTCACCTGAAGCTGAAATAGGTGCCGAATTGATTGACTTGCGGGATTTACCGATATTGGGATCAGGCATGCTGGCCTGGTTCGCCGCCACCCAATGCGAACTTCCTGATCATACATTTCTCAAACCAAATCCTGTACATACTTTAGGCCTTCTACAGATGTGTTTGGGTAATTCAATGGTTAATGGGTTAGAAAAGGCAGTCAAACTATGGATTGGTCATGGGGAGAGATCAGATTGGACGCAATTGGATAGGGCTAAGGTCACAATATTTGAGGACTCGGTCAAAGGACTTCAGAGCGGATTATCAGCCCAGAAACTTCTCAAATCTATTAATATTCGCACAAACCTTAATCTGATTGGTGTTACTAAAAAACCAATAAAATTGGCAGCTCTGAATGACATAGCACACTCGATCATCCCTGATATCAATCAAATCAGCTGGAAATAACAACTTTCTAATCAAAACCGAATTACAATTGCTGGAGGAATTCAAACACACGGAGGAACCAAATGACGGATGAGAAAGAACATCAAGAGAAAGAGAAAAAAGAAACATCCTCAAAGCCAACAATGGAGGAGACAACCCAGCAAACACATCACAGCATGATCGTGAAGGGTGAGGAACTCAAGTACACAGTGACGACCGGCACTATCATCCTGAAAGACGAAGACGTGGATGGGGGCGAAAAGCAAAAAGCAAGCATCTTCTATATTGCTTATACCAGGGAAGATGGAGACGGGAACAGACCGGTAACTTTTTCCTTTAATGGTGGACCGGGATCTTCTTCAGTTTGGCTGCATCTAGGATTGGTCGGGCCCAAACGCGTCCTGATGACAGATGACGGCGAACCGATAGGCCCACCCTACCAGCTGGTTGACAATGAGTTCACATTACTCAATGACACTGACCTGGTTTTCGTTGATCCAGTCAGTACAGGTTACAGCCGGACTGTCCCCAAAGAAAAACCTGAACAATATCACAATGTCAAGAAAGATATTGAGTCAGTTGGAGACTTCATCCGAGTCTGGACAACAAGGAACAAACGCTGGAGATCACCCAAATTCTTAATTGGTGAAAGTTATGGGACTACGCGTGCGGCAGGGCTTGCAGGTTATTTACATCAAAGACATGGCATGTACCTGAATGGTATTATGTTTATCTCCTCGATTTTAAATTTCATCACAGCACGTTTTGATGAAGGCAATGACCTTCCCTTCATATTGTTTCTTCCGACATATACAGCCACAGCCTGGTATCATCATAAACTTGCTGACAATATGCCAGCAGATCTTGAAACACTCATACAAGAAGCTCGAGAGTTTGCTATGAATGAATACACCCTGGCACTTATGAAAGGGAATGATCTCAAAGGCCAGGAACGGGAAAATATTATTGACAGACTTTCCAAACTGACGGGACTTTCAAAAAAATATATCGAAGGCACAAATCTTCGAATAAATATCTATCGTTTTTGTAAAGAGCTGCTGCGCGATGAGGGCGTGACAGTCGGCCGCCTGGACAGCCGTTATAAAGGTTTCGATATTGATGATGTTGGCGAAACTCCTGAGATTGATCCCAATTATGCTGCTACACTTGGGCCATACACAGCAACTATGTATGATTACTTGAGGAATGATTTACAGTACGAATCTGACCTTCCTTATGAAATCCTGAAATCCCTATATCAATCCTGGAAATTTGAGAAATATCAAAATCACTATGTCAATACTGCCAAGGATTTACGGCTTGGTTTCCAATATCATCCAGACTTAAAAGTGATTGTATGCAATGGATACTTTGACCTGGCAACTCCCTTTTTAGCCACCGAATATACCTTCCAGCATATTCCACTTCCAGAAGACCAGCAAGAAAATATTAAGATGGTCTACTATGAAGCCGGGCATATGATGTATCTCCATAAGCCTTCTTTAGAAAAGCTTTCCGAAAATTTACATGTTTTCATTAAAGACGCAATTTAGCTGAATAACTGCAGCGATGAAAGACCTGATCGTTTTGTAAAAATAGAAAATCCACAAGCTAAATGAAAAAACCATACTCTGGTATGGTTCGCTTTTTGATCTGCCATGTTAAGATAGAATATGGTCGAATATTTTATCTGGATAAGTGCAGATCGTGATTTATTGATTCCTTTTTCTCAAAGGGTTTGCGATCAAATAGGAATCTTAAACCTGGGCGTGGTTTCAACACGTTTCCAGACTGAGAATGATTATGGGGGATGATGCTGTGAATACCATTTTTACAAATCCAAAGAGCCCTGAAGATTTCCAAAAGCACAACGCGTATTATGTCAAGGATGCAAGCTGCGATCAAATATCGGATCTTCAAGTTATGAAAAGTGTGGTTGCATTGGAAGATCGTATGCAGCAATTGTTATTAGCGGGAAAATTCAAAGAATGCATCGAATTGATCACGCTCATTTCACCACAATTGATATCCAACAACCCGATTTTAGGCGTATATAAAGCAGCAGCAATGCTGCTCAATGAATTTCCACAAAGTTCAATTCGAGATGTATTATCTCAAATACAAAACTCACCTCACAAGAGAAGGGTTATCGGCCAAACCACCGCTATAAAAGCTGTCCTTCATAGCTATACAAAAGGACCGGACGAGGGCATTCAACTCTCTTTGCAAGCCCTGCACGAACTGAAGCCTGATAACACATTTTTCATTAACTTCGTGGAACGCAACCTTGGTGTAGCATATGCCCTCAAGAATGACCTGAAGAATGCAAATCGCTGGTTTGAGCGCCTGTTACTTTCAAGTCATAAATTGAATGACACAGGTGGAATTCTCGCTGCTTATAATTACCTGACATATATTCGGAAAGTTCAAGGGCGATTCAATGACTGTGCGGTAATCTATAAGAAAGCTCTGGTATTCATTGAGTCGCATCATCTGGAATTCTTGCCGCATAGCATAAAAATAATCGCGGGTTATGGACACTTGCTGCTCCAATGGCATCAAATCAAAGACGCGAAAACCTATCTAAATCGTGCCATCCAATTAGCAAAACAAACGGATATCCTTTATGCCCAGACAGCTTATCAAAATCTGAGTGAGGCTTTCGTTCGAGAAAATAAATTAGATCGTGCCCTATCAGTCATTCAAGAATCACAAAAGCAATCAGAAGAATTAGACGATTTATATCAAAATATCCACGCATATCATAATCAGGCAATTGAAGCTCGCATACATCTCGAAGCTGGAAAGATCGACAAAGCCTATGAATGGTTGACTTCGACGGGGATTGAAGAATATACGAAACGCCCAACATTGTATCATTGCAGCGACAAATACGGATTGCTTGTTCCCATTGCTGCACGAATTTACATTGCCAGAGAAATGGGACATGAAGCCATCAAACTCTTGAATTATTTCTCGCCAAAGTTTTTACAAAATGGGGCTGGTTCCTACCTGATCCGTGCCCTAAACGCTCAGGCTGTTGCTTTTGCATCAATTGGTGAAAAGAATAAAGCATTAACGATTTTAACCAAAACACTAAAATTAGGTCAAAAAGAGGGCAACATCGGTGATTTCATCCTGATTGGCCGGGATTTATTGCCCCTATTATCATCTCTCGAAAAACGTGATTGTTTTTCTACTTATACCAAGACATTGATCAAAGCCCTCTCCAGTATAGGAACCAATAATATTAGGCATAAATTACCTCTGCAATCCAAATCATTGTCAAGCAGAGAAATGGAAGTCCTGACTTTTATTGCAAAAGGCATGACTAACCGGGAAATTGCCGTGAAATTATATCTTTCAGCAAGCACAATAAAATCTCATAGCATAAATATTTATCGGAAATTGAAAGTAAATAACCGCGTTCAAGCTGTTTCTAAAGCACGTATATTAGGTATTCTCCCAACAGAGAATAAACCTGCCTATTCTGTTTACTGAGAATTAAGCACATCGGTTTCATTTCTACCTCCTTTATGTTACATGAACCCCGGTAAGTCTACTACCGGGGTTCATCAATTCTTGAAAAATTCTGGGTCTGCCCGTTCAAAATTCAAGCCATAGACCGAATTAAGTATAGAGCAACACCCTTGACAGAAATGATCAAATTTTGATATGATTTCGATATCGGTACCGTTATCGATCCCGGTGCTAATATAGGGTGCACAATAAAGGAGGCGGAATTGGGAAAAAGGAAGCGGATTACGATAACAGATGTAGCCAGGTTAGCAGGGGTGTCCAAACAAACGGTTTCCCGTGTGATCAATGATCGACCGGATGTAGCCGATCAAACCAGGTCTCGTGTCAAGGCTGTTATTGACAAATTGAATTATTCACCTGACCCAATTGCCAGGTCCATGAAAGGACTAACCCACACATTTGGTTTAATCACTCCCAATCTTTTGGAGTGTAACTTTTCAAGTATTGTCCAGGCAGCTCAAATGAAAGCACGAGAAAATGGGTATTTCATCCTGACCGGTAGTGCGGAGGTCGAATCTGAAGTACCTCCCCTGCTTAATGAGATGATAGACAGAAGAATTGACGGTCTTCTGATCATCAACCCACGTGACGATGGTCGTTACCATTATTTATCACCCTTATTCAGACAGAATATTCCCATTGTATACATTAAGAACACACCGCTTGATCCATCCATATCAGCGGTTTGTTTGGACAATACAAAGGGTGGTTACCTGGCAACACATCACTTGATCGAATCAGGCCACACAGAAATTGCGATGATCCAGGGGCCTCCAAATGAGGAACGCAGTCAATACAGGCGAACTGGTTTTGGACAGGCGTTCCAGGAAGCCAACCTTCTCATTAATCCTGGATTAATTCTCCAGGGTGATTGGACCGCTAAATCAGGGCAAACCGCCGTCGAAAATGCATTGGCACACCACTGGGATTTCACCGCTCTGTTCGCACAAAATGACCGCATGGCAGTTGGTGCAATCCATGCGATTCGGCAAGCTGGGAGACAGGTTCCCAAAGATATCTCAGTAATTGGTTATGATGATATCCTTTTGGCCTCTTATATTGATCCCCCTCTAACAACCATTCACCAACCATTTGAGGAATTTGGCCGCTTGAGTGCTGAATTGTTAATTGAGGCAGTCACCCAAGATGATTTTCAACCTCGCGTGGTTCAATTGGATCCAAAACTTATCATCAGGGACTCATGCTGCTCTCTTGGATAGTCTTATTATGGAGAAAGAGAAAATGACAACTTCTTTACATTCAAAAATCTTTGACAACTTTCAGGAAATTTATAATAGTAAACCTGAAGTAATCATCACGGCACCAGGGCGGATTAATCTGATTGGAGAACATACGGATTATTCGGAAGGTTTTGTCTTGCCAGTAGCAATAAATTTAGCGATTAAATTGGCTCTTTCACCGCGAAATGATCGGAAAATTGTTCTGTATTCAACTGATTTTGATCAAAAATCTGAAATTAATTTAATGGATTTAAGTCATTCCAGTGGTTGGCAGGAGTATACTGTTGGTGTCGCTTGGGTGCTGACAAATCAAGGTTACCAATTAAATGGATGGAATGGGGTTCTCTCTGGTTCAATTCCCATTGGAGCTGGTTTATCTTCTTCTGCAGCCCTCGAATTGGCATGTGTGGAAGCATTTTGCGTTGTAAACAAACTATCACTCTCACCTAAAGAAATGGCAGTCATCGGGCGTCAGGCGGAGGTTGGTTGGGTCGGGGTTAATGTCGGTATCATGGATCAATTAATTTCCGCAGCAGGAAAACCTGGCCATGCAATGCTTCTAGACTGTCGAACCTTATCGTATGAATATATCCCCATCCCACCTCAGGCAAGTTTTGTTGTCCTTGACACCATGACCCGGCGGCAGTTATCGAACTCAGCTTATAACGAAAGACAACAAGAAGTCAAAATTGCAGCTGAATTATTAGGAGTAGACACTCTGCGCGACAGCTCCCTTTCTCACCTGGAAAAAGAAAAACGCAAACTGCCGGAAACCATTTATCATCGAGCACGTCATGTCATCTCTGAAAATGAGCGTGTTGTCTCCTTTTGCGATGCAATGCGATGTGGTGATCTTGCTGTCATGGGAAAGCTGATTAATGAAAGCCACCTTTCGCTGCGTGAGGATTATGAAGTATCCAGCGGAGAATTGGATCTGATTGTCGAAATCGCGAGGTCACAACCTAATTGTTTAGGAGCAAGAATGACTGGCGCAGGTTTTGGGGGGTGTGCGCTGGCTTTAACAGCTCAAAATGATATTGAGGCATTCATTCACCAAATTGAAACCCAATATCAGCAACAAACCGGTTTAAAACCACACATTTTTCCGGTATCCAGTGCAGATGGCGTATCGTACGTTCAAATCTCATAAGAAAAGCAACATGAATAATGGATATATTCCTACATTTCGCGACTTTCCAATCAATTAATCGTAATTTATATTAAAGGTGAAAGGAATTAAATATGACAAACACAACACACAAACTTCGCAGGTCCAGACATAATCGCGTGATTGCCGGCATTTGCGGCGGCCTTGGTGAATTTTTTGGGATCAGTGCCTTTTGGTTTCGCCTGGCATTTATTTTGCTGCTGTTGCCCGGAGGGCTTCCTGGATTAGTGCCTTATCTCATTTTCTGGATCATTGTGCCGAAAGCACAAAGGCAAAAGTAAACACAATAGTATTTTACGAGAATGCCAGGCGCATCTGGCGTTCTTCTAATTTAAGGGGGAGTTGGATTGCTAGTCGACTGAGAAAAAGATCATCCTCAAAGTTACATATACAACATAAAGTGCAATGAGGTAGTAAGCAGCCCACTTTCCTAACTTGCCTTTATTAAACCATAAGATAATCCACAACACTGCCCCAGTAATCGTTTCCCAGGGAAGATCCCACAATACCAACGGGCCTGGCACCCAATAGGTACTGATCAATGCCCCTCCACCAATGGCAACAAGAGGATTCGTAATATTACTGCCGATTAATGTCCCCAAAGAAATACCGCTATCGCCATGTCGAATCCCCGAAATGGCTGTAATCAATTCCGGTAATGCCGAGGCAACACCAAGCGTTACCACACCAATCAATGAACCACCTATGCCCGTTCGGTTGACGATAACTTCCGTTGCCTGAAGGGCTAACATAGCGCTTCCGATGGTCAGGATCAGGGCAATTATAGCAATAAAACTATCACGCCAGGCTTGTTTGGTGTTTTGTGGAACACCCTCAGGGATCTCTCCATCTTCAGTGAAACCATGATCCACTTCGCGATAATGTTTTCGCTCATCCGCATAGAGGTAATACATGTACGCCAAGAATGAGCCAGCCAGGATCAACCCGTCAAGTCTTGAATAATTCCCATCCACCCCAAGCACAATACACATGATGGTGGTGGCAATCATCGGGATCATGCTTTTCCACAAGAAATATCTGCGAAAATGTAAACCATGTGCCATCAAAATCACAAAAGCCATAATAAGCGTTTGCTGAATTACATCAGAGCCAATATTTGCGCCTAATACAACTGCTGAACTCACCTCGTAATCGAGTGTCCCACCCAAAATGCCAAAAGAAGCTGTATAATGGGCTGCAATTTCTGGGATACTCGTGGCTAACGAAACGACTGTCACACCCATGAATGTGGTTGACAGGCGAAAATAACCCGCCAGACCAGTTAGTTTCTTAACAGCAACATTCGAGGAATAAATTAATATTGCTATTGAAAACACACTAAACATGATTAATAAAACTAAATTTTGTGAAAGGAATTCAAACATCGTTCATTCCGTATTCTCTTAATAATTCTTATCACGTAAAATCAGGGCCACAGCATGGCGACCCTGATAATAAGCGGCAAATAATTTGTAGCACTTATGATCTGTCAGATCGATATAACCGTAAAATCTAAGCCTTGGATTTTTAGAATTTAAATTCACTTATAATGAGGAAATTATATTCCTGATACCAGGTGATGTCAATTAACCCTTGACAAACGTTTGGTTAACAGAAAAATCGTTGCCCAGTTCTCATATTATTCTTTGATAGAGTATCATCAGAATAAAGAAAGTCTGATTCTAAATTTCTAAAGTTTAAATTCAAAATTAAAATTATGCCGATTGGCAATCACTTGATCTGAAATTCTCGACAAATATTTTTATGTTTACTGCTGCATCTCCTAAAATGAAAGGAAACAATGTCAATAAAAGTCCACCTATATAGGGAAATCGTCTCAAATAATCCAGATGGTTTCACAAACCTATTAGATCCAGGCATCGAAATCACAACCGGCAAAACGTTACCTTCCCCAGCAAAATATGAGATCCTTGTGAATCCAAACCCCTCCCTGGAATGGATCGAAGCCAGTTCTGTACTGCGTGCGATCGTTATCCCCTGGGCAGGCATCCCCGATGAAACCCGTTCCGTAATGGCTCAATATCCGAAAATAACCGTTCACAACCTTCACCATAACGCATACAATACAGCTGAACTCGGATTGGCACTTTTATTAGCTGCCGCGAAGTTCCTGATCCCACTGGACCAGGCTCTGCGAAAAAATGATTGGCGTCCGCGCTACCAGCCCCAAAAATCCATTTTGCTGCGAGGAAAAGCAGCCCTGATCCTGGGTTTTGGAGCAATCGGGCAAGCCATTTGTGAATATTGTTCGAGTCTTGGTATGCAAGTCATTGCCACACGAAAACATCTGGGGGAAATGGAAAGTCACGCAGGTATTGAAGTATACCCTGATGATCAAATTCATGATTTACTGCCAAAAGCAGAGATTTTATTCATCTGCCTGCCTCTAACCAAAGAAACAGAAAACTTAATCGATGCAAACGAACTGCAGCTCATGCCTGAAGGCAGCATATTAATTAATATTGGTCGGGGTGCAATTGTCAACCAATATGCACTTTATGATGCCTTAAAGACCCAACATCTTCGGGCTGCTGGCAGTGATGTTTGGTATAACTACCCTGATTCAAAAGATTCACGCCAGAAAACACCGCCAGCTGATGTTCCATTGGGCAAATTGGAGAATTTTGTCCTCAGCCCTCATCGCGGTGGGATGGTGGAAGAGGTTGAGCAGCAGCGTGCATCCGCATTAGCAAAATTACTCAACGCCGCTAACCGGGGAGAACCGATTCCAAATCGAGTTGACCTAGATGCAGGATACTAGTTTATTTCGCTTGGTCTTCCAGTACAAATTTCATGACCGAGGCTGGTGATACCTTACCGTTTTTCCTCAAAAATACTCTCGGATAATTAAGTAGAAGGAGTAAATATGGATGTTAACAAACGTTCGAATTTCCAGACACCAATGGAACCATGGCCTGGAATGGAAAAATATGCAAGATCACTTCAAATTCAGGCACTTGATCTTGAGATGTTTTTCTTTGAAAAAGGCAAAGAAAACAAAATTGATCTTCTGATGATCCACGGATTGGGGGATGAAGCAGATACCTGGCGGCATGTTTTTCGCAACTTATCAAATGACAATCATGTTTTGGCGGTTGATCTACCAGGATTTGGCCGTTCTTCGAAACCAAAGCGTAAGTATTCTCCCAGGTTCATGATGGATGCATTGATTTGTTTTATGGATGTACTGCAGATTGAAAGCACGATCCTGATGGGGAACTCACTGGGGGGCATTTTGTCCCATGCTATCGCTACATTCGAACCTTCACGTGTCAATGGTTTGATTCTGGTTGATGGAAGCCTGCTGCAAAATAAACCGATGGGGAACTTGGGCATACGTCTAATGGGGGTTCCCTTGTTGGGTGAATGGCTTTATACACGTTTGCGGAAGGATCCACAAGCTGCATTTAATTCCTTGCGAAATATTTACCATAATCTTGATGGGCTGCCTGAAGTTGATAGAGAATTTCTTTTCCATCGTGTGAATCAGCGCGTTTGGAGTAATGGACAACGCAGAGCATATTTTTCTACACTCAGGAACATGATGCCCTGGGTCAAATATATGCAGGGAGAGCTGCCTGGAAGATTGAATAACTTAGCCATACCGACCTTGATCATCAGGGGTGAACACGACCAGCTATTTTCTGAAGAGGATGCCTCAGGGGTAGCAGCGGTACAACCCAATGCCAGCTTAAAGATCATCGAAAATGTTGGTCACCTCCCCCATCAAGAAGCTCCAACGATATTCTTGCAGGTTGTAAACGAATGGTTGGCTAAAACATTCAATTGAATATTTCAGGAAAAGAAAAAAGAGCGGTGTGAACACCGCTCTTATGTTATTTAATCTGGATTATGCTTGCTTATTCAAATAACGTTCGTAACCCATTTGTTCAATCTGATCTAACTGTTCTTCAATCCAATCGATATGCTCTTCTTCGTCTGTAAGGATTGATTCCACCAAAACCTTGGTTCCATTATCCGCAGATTTTGTCGTTAAGGCAACTGCTTCATTATATTCTTTGATCGCATCGAATTCTGCAACGCGATCATTTTCAAGCATTTTCAACACATTCTCACCAATGTGGATGTCTTTAAGCTTAGAAACGATCGGTCGTCCTTCCAAGAAAAGAATCCGTTCGATCAACATTTCCGCATGTTTCATCTCCTGAATTGAGCGTTCTTCAATTTTCTCGTGCAACTTCTCATATCCCCAATCGCCGCACATTTCTGCATGCAGAAAATATTGATTGACCGCAGTAAGCTCTGCAGCTAATAACTCATTTAATTTATCAATTACTTCTTGATGCCCTTTCATTTGATTGATTCCTCCTGAATCTAGTTTTTAATAGTGACTGTATTGGAATTTTACTTTAGTCTCATCCGAAAATCAAACTTTCGAAGTGCTGAGTAGCTGACTGGAATTCATAATTCATGATTATCGTGTGGACTCCATTGCCACAACGGAGATAGATCATTCAAAGGTTGTTGCT
>Ga0209121_10003580_pt1 | contig 14981 bp, 11 predicted proteins | sample Cruoilmetagenom3_FD_187292 | JGI IMG/M metagenome (GOLD analysis project Ga0209121, IMG submission 187292) | Oil polluted marine microbial communities from Coal Oil Point, Santa Barbara, California, USA - Sample 3 (SPAdes) (version 2) | ecosystem: Environmental > Aquatic > Marine > Oil seeps ...
TCTATCCTCCTCAAACTTTTTGTAGCACTTATGACAATAGAGGATAAATATCTTATTTACCCCTTTAAAGACCTCTTGAATCTCTTCTTCGGGTTTTAACCTGAATTTGGTGTAATCAACTAAATTTACTTCTCCCATTTTTTAAAATAACCCCACTGTTTTTCCTTCCTCATCAATATCTACATCCATTCCTGCTGGATGTGAGGGAAGACCAGGCATTGTCCTCATCTCTCCACACAAAGGATAAAGAAATCCTGCTCCTGCTGAAGGACGAACATCCCGAATGGGTACTTTAAATCCTCGGGGTCTACCTTTTAAGTTTGGGTCGTGGGATAAAGAGAGGTGGGTTTTAGCCATACAGATAGGGAGCTTATTCAGTCCCCAGCGAGTAAATAAATTTATCTTCCTCTCTGCCAGGGATGAGTATTCTACTCCATCTGCCCCATATATTTTAGTGGCGATAGTCTCTATTTTCTCCTTGATGGGCATATCAAGGGGATAGAGGTAATGGAAAGTATTTTTTTTCTCGCAGGCTTCTACCACTGCCCGGGCAAGTTCAAATCCTCCCTCCCCTCCCTTAGCCCAAACCTCATTGATGACAGCTTTTTCCGCTCCAGCACTCTTTGCCTTCTCTCTAATTACTTTTATCTCATCTTCTGTATCCGTATCAAATCTATTTATAGCCACTACTACAGGAATTCCAAAAAGTCTTAAATTCTCAATCTGCTTTTCTAAGTTTTCGCACCCTTTTTCTACAGCTCCTACATTTTCTCTGCCCATCGCCTCTTTATCTACTTTATGTCCGGGAATAAGAGTTATTCCTCCTCCGTGCATCTTTAAAGCTCTTACCGAGCAGGTGAGAACCGCAGCGTTTGGGGTAAGATTTCCCTGACGGCATTTGATATCAAAGAGCTTTTCTGCTCCGCAATCAACACCGAAACCACTCTCTGTAACTACATAATTAGCCAATTTTAAGGCAATCTTATCCTCTAAAATGGAGTTATTTCCATGAGCAATGTTAGCAAAAGGTCCTGTATGCATAAAACAGGGAGTATTCTCCAAGGTTTGGATAAGATTTGGCTTTAAAGCTTCTTTAAGAAGAACAGTCATTGCTCCGGCACATTTTAAATCCTCGGCGGTGACCATCTTCTTATCATAGGTATAACCTACAATAATCTTACCCAGTCTTTTTCTTAAATCAAAGAGGTTAAGAGATAAAGATAAGATAGCCATCACCTCAGAGGCTACCGTGATATCGTAACCTGTTTGGCGAGGAATGCCGTTAGCTCTTCCTCCCAGTCCTGTAATAATCTCTCTTAAGGCGCGGTCACTGATGTCCACTACCCTGTTCCAGGTAATAGTTAAGGGGTCAATTTTAAGTTTATTCCCTTTTAATAGATGGGTATCTAAAAAAGCAGCTAAAAGGTTATTTGCTGCTCCTACGGCATGAATATCTCCAGTAAAGTGAAGATTAACATCCTCCATGGGAACAACCTGAGAGTATCCACCTCCGGCGGCCCCCCCTTTTATTCCAAATACAGGGCCCATAGAGGGCTCTCTTAAGGTATTGATAGCTTTCTTACCTATCTTATTTAAAGCCATAGCCAGACCAATATTGGTTACCGTCTTCCCTTCTCCTAAGGGAGTAGGAGTGATAGCGGTAACGGTAATATATTTACCATCGGGTTTATCTTTTAATCTATCCAATGCATCAAGGGAAACTTTAGCTTTATATCTTCCATAAAGGTCAAGTTCTTCCTCTTTTAAACCCATCCCTTCGGCAATTTCCAAGATAGGTTTCATTTTTGTTGCCTGGGCAATCTCTAAATCTGAGAGCATTAACTTCTCCTTTTTGGTTTTTTTATCTCTTGCTTCTACCTGATTCTTTACCCTGTTGGATATTTATTATCCCTCAGTATTTATTTTCAATATCTCCTTTGCCTTATCTACTGCAGAGGCAGCATCAGGAGCATAACCATCAGCTCCTATCTCATCAGCATAGCTTTGAGTAATGGGAGCACCTCCAATCATTATCTTTACCTTCTCCCTTAGCTCTGCTTCCTCCATTGCTTTAATGACATCTTTCATAGAAAGCATAGTAGTAGTTAGAAGAGCGGAAATGCCTACCAGTTGAGCGTCATTTTCCTTAACAGTTTTTACGAACTTTTCTGAAGGGACATCTGTCCCTAAATCTATTATCTCAAACCCTGCTCCTTCCAGCATCATCCCTACCAAATTTTTACCAATATCATGAAGATCTCCTTGCGCTGTCCCTAAAACTACTTTACCTGAACCTTTGATATCTTTATCAGCTAAAACAGGTCTTAAAACTTCCATTCCTGCCTTCATTGCTCTGGCAGCAATAAGCATCTCGGGAACATAAAACTCATTTTTCTTAAATTTTTCTCCTACTACATCCATTCCTGCAATAAGAGCAGAATTCAAAACCTTTTCTACATCCTGCCCCTCATCAAGAGCTTTTTGAGTTAACTCTTTTACTTCATCAGCTTTTCCACTAATGACATTTTCTTTGAGTTTTTTTAAATCCACCATCCCTTTTCCTCCTGAAAATTTTTCTTTGATTTTTCATTCATTATCGGCTTTTTTCTTGGAAAAGTCAACCTCCACCTTCTTTTTATGTTTTTTAGAGTTTTAAAAATAGACTAAGTCTTTTCCTGTCTCTCTTATTCTTTTTTGAACTTTCAAAGGAATAGGAAGAGGCTTATGCTCAGCTAAAATATGTTTAGCTATTTCTCTTGCTCTCTCCCTGGCATCTTTACCCCCTTCTGAGAGCCATTTTTCTCTTTGAGACCTATCACTAACCCTGGGAAAGAAGAACTCCGACCTCATATGAGATACTGTATGCTCCTCGGCTAAGAAATTCCCTCCTGGTCCCACTCTATCTATTATATCAAGAGCTAAGGTATCTTCATTTACATCTATTCCTCTTAAGGCTCTCATCACCATGCCTATAATCTCATTATCTATTACATACTGCTCGTAGCTTACAGTGAGAGCAAATTCAAGAAGTCCGGCCGCATCGTGAATATAGTTTGCGCCGGCCAGTGCTACCGGTAAAAGATTTAAAGCTCTCTCGTATCCTGATTGAATATCCGGAATCTTGGAATCCGACATTCCTCCTGTAGCATAAAAAGGAAGCTGCCAGTATTGAGCAAGCTGGGCAGAGCCAGCATTTAAAAGCCCCATCTCCACAGCTCCCGAGGCGTAACCCATAGTACGCACATCAGCTATAGTCCCCACATAACCACAAAGAACAGGAGTTCCAGGGTTAACTAATTGAGCCAGGGTTACCCCAGCCAGAGTCTCTGCTCCGTAAAGGACTAAATTAGCAGATAAAGTAATCGGTGTAGTAGTCCCGCACTGGGGTTCTGTGGGAATAGCTACAGGTATTCCCTTTTGAGCAACTTCAATTAATATCTCTCCATAAGTGTTATCTATCTTCAAAGGGCTCATAATACAGGTTATAAAAGAGATAATAGGACTTTCCCGTAAAGCTTTCTCTCCTCCCATTATCTCTTCCGCTATTTTGATAACTTCAAGAGCTCCTTCCCTGGTATAAGGTCCTCCCATTATATGTTTGGTAGTATTATTCAAAGCAGCATAGAATCTATTAACATCTACTTTTTCTTTGGGTAAGTCGTTGGGATAAACGGGTAAAAGATAAAAGTGGATATTCTCCAGAGCATCTACAAGACGAGCAATTTCCCCCACATCTTCTAAAGTAGAAAGCCTTTTCTCGCCTGTCTCTAAGTCAAGAACATTGAGCGCTGTTCCTCCTGTGCCCATATATACCCTCTTGTCCTCTAAAATAAGGTCATGTTTTTCCTCTCTTCCACAGAGAATAACCTTAGAAGGTGCTTTATCTATAGCATCTTCTACCATACATCGGGGAATCTTCACTCTTCTCTTATCAAAATCTACCTCTGCCCCTTTCTCTTTAAAGATTTGAAGTCCTCTTTTGGTATTAACCTCTATTCCCGTCCTCTCCAAAGTTCTTAAAGAAGCATTATGAATTCTCTCAACATCTTTATCAGAAAGTAATTTATAACTTCCCCCTACCAAACCTCCTCTTTGCATCTATGTTCCTCCTTATTAATTTAGTTTAATTAAATAATGTTAGATTGCTCATTCTTAATTTCAAAATTTGCTTTATCCCACCTCCTTTTCCATTCAAAACTTCTTTGATAATAAGTTCTTCGCATTTTCCCCATCTCGTAAGACTTCTTCACTTTTATCGTTTAATAATTTAAGTATCGCGTTATATATAATATTGTAATGGAGATTTGTGTTCTTTTATCCACTTCCGAAGATTATTATATTCTTCTGCAGGTTGTTTTTTCCAGAATCCCACTCTACTAACTGCTGGATAATTCATCTTCTTCTGAAGATCAACCAGCATCTCGGCTGTTTTAAAAGCAACTATTTGAGGATCTATTACGGGCACCCCTATTACTTCAACGGGATCTTTTTTGAATACATAAGTGAAAATTGCTCCAATAATAGTACAGCCTGCTATAATAACTTCAGCACCATCTTCTTCTACGCACTTTTTGCTTACCTTTACCACTCGCTCGGCTATCTCTTCTGATGGAGTAATTTCAGGATATAATTTATTCGCCGTTACACCGATATATCTTAATGAGGCAAGCTTTTGTCGCACGCCGTATAAATCAACCAATTTATCTATTCCGGCTACGGTTATCTCATCTGTTGAAACAACCGAATATTTTCTTCCCATCATACAGGCTAAATGCGCTGCCGACTCAAAAGCCGCTGTTACAGGGATATCAACAACTGCTCTTGCCTCAATGAGTCCTGGATCAAGCATGCAAGAAATTACTATCGCATCATAGCCTTCCTTTTCTGCCTTTATTATTCGCTCAGTTGCTCCATCTGCACATTTTAGCACATTGTAAATAAAGGTGTTGTAAGGTAGTGGAAATACCTTAGATATAGATTCAAAATTAAACTCGGTGTCCGCTCGAGCAGCCTTCTGTAAATTCTCCTTGCCATGCGGTTCCACCGAACCAAAAGGTGCAAGAACTAAAATTCTCATTTTACTTACCTCCTCCTCTTATATCCTTAATTTGATGGATAATGCTATTAATGTTAACGAAAAGAATTAGAAAAGCGGCCACTGGCATCGGCAGCGTAACATATATACGAGGTATACCAAGACCTCTGGAGAGCAAATGGATTTGCCCTGAACATAATTCTATGGAGTGGGGTATCAAATATGTCAAGAACATAAGTATTATTATTTCCACTATAAGATTTATGTATCGCATTGCATTCTTGCTGACAATTTCCTCCAGTAGTCGCATTTGTATAAGCCCTTTATCTTTATAAACCGCGGGAATACACAACATAACACCCCATACAAAAAGATTAAGGGAAATTTCTAAAACCCATGCCAGGGAAATACCAGCAAACCAACGTAAAAGTAAGTTAATGGTGTTTAATAAAATAATTCCCGAGATCACACTTACACTTAGCCACAATTCTACTCTTTTTAATTTATCGAGAATCGCATCAAATTCAACTAACATTGTATGATAACCTCCTTTCTTACCGCATAGTAAAACCAAGAATTCCTGGAAGGAATGTGGATAATATTGGAATATAGGTAATTAGCAGCAAAGCTATTATCAAAGGTAAAAAAAATCTTAAAGATGAGGTTATAATATCTTTCATAGGCACATCCGTGATAGTCCCCATAATATATAAGGCCATCCCCATGGGCGGGGTAATCATTCCAATCATTAGATTGAAAACCACCATCAAACCAAATTGAATTGGATTTATTCCTAATGCGGGAGCCAGAGGGGATAAAAGTGGAACTACGACCAGCATAGCTGGTATCTGCTCTATCAGTGCCCCTATAAGAAGTAAAAATGCATTGATAATTAAAAGGAGAAGGTATTTATTTGAGGTAAAAGATAGGAGGGCATTACAGGCCATGACCGCTGTCCGTTGCCTTGTCATTACCCAAACAAATGCAGTAGCAGTGCCAATAATGAACATTATTACCGCTGAGGATTTTGTAGAAGTTACAAGAACCTGAGGAAGTTCCTTGAGAAACTTTCCCCCCCTATAGATAATACTTAAAACAAAGCTGTAAAGACAAGCTATTACACCCGTTTCAGTGGGGGTAGCCAAACCAGTAAGAATTGCCACCAGGAGGATTATTGGCAAGAGAAGTATGGGAAAATTTCTGATAAAACTTTTGCCTGCCCTGTGCCAAGAAAATCTATGGGATTTGGGAGCTCCAAATATTCCTCTCCATATTGCATAATAAATATAAGCCATTAAAAGCAAACCGGTTACTATGCCAGGTATGATACCAGCAAACCATAAAGCTGCGATGGAAAGCTCTGCTATATGGCCATAAATGATCAACATAATGCTGGGTGGAATAATAGGACCCAGCATACAAGAAGCTGCAGTAATACCTACTGCAAACCTTTTTTCATAGCCCGCTTCGGTCATTGCCTTTATTTCGACGAGACCTAAACCAGAAGCATCCGCAACTGCTGCCCCCGAAATACCTGCAAATATCATACTGGCCAATACATTTGCATGAGCTAAGCCACCTTTTATCCATCCCACCATTTCATCTGCAAAATTAAAGAGTCCTTCGGTTAGTTTACCAGCATTCATTATTTGAGCAGCAAGAATAAAAAATGGGACCGCCAGTAGTTGCCAACTCTCAATCCCGGCAACCATCCTCTGACAAAGCAATTTACCAGGAACCCCCATAATGGTTAAACTTACTCCAGCTGCCAGTCCCATGGAGATAGATATAGGAACATTAAGGAAAATCAAGACCATAAAAATAGCCAGCTCTATAAAACCAAGCATACTGACCTCCCTTTTTTGAAGCTAACAAGCTAAAAGGGGAAGGCTATACCTACCTCCCCCTTAGCTTGTTTGGCTTTACTTTACCAATTTACTTTAAACTCTCCACTTCTTTTACCCATTCTTTTTTAAGAAGCCCTGCAGATATAAGGTCGGGTACTATTTTTTTACGAGCAATATCTACAAAAGGTTGTCTATTTACTCTGATATATCTTACACTATGTTCTTTAATTAACTTTTCAATTGTTGCTTCTACCTGAGTCTCGGTATGCTCGTTAAACCATTTTCCCGCTTCATTTGCTGCCTCTATAAGAATCTGCTGTTGCCTTTTGCTTAAGTTTTGCCAAATATCCTCATTTATTGATATCACTTCTATTTGAGGGTACTGTTTCAGTTCCGTCACATATTTTGTTACTTCGGTGAACTTTTGGGGCCAGACCAAGTCAAAGGGAGAGGTTATAGCATCGACCACTCCTTGCTGCAAGGCTAAGTAAGCCTCAGCAAAATCAATAGTGTGGATTACGACGTTAAAACCTGCCCATGATTTTTGGATCATTCTCGCTGGCCATAGCCGCAGGTCCAATCCTTTTAAATCCTCTGGTGTAAAAATGGGTTTTTTAGAGCAAATCACTCTGAAGGGACCTCTGTGCCACTTAACCTCCAGATTTATAAACCTTTGGTTTCCATTTTTGATAACTTCTTGTTCTATTTCTCCCTTCATCACTTTATCTATCCATCTGTGGAAATGAGCTCTATCATCAAAAAGAAAGGGAACAGTAGCTACGCCCACTTTTGGCACAATTGCTTCCCACCATGTCTGGCTACCAAGAAACATGGCTTGAGTACCCATTTTAACACCTTCAAGCATATCAGGTGCATGTCCTAACTGTTCGGTAGGATAAACCTCTATTTTAATTTCACCATTGGTTTTCTCTTCCACATAGGGTTTGAATACCTTCTCCAAGACCTGGTTCTGTAAAGATGCGGGGGCAAGAATATGACCGATCTGTAAGGTAGTAGAACATCCTGCTGGTAATGACAAAAATAAGGTACATACTAACAACCCGATAAAAAGAAGAGTAAAAGTCATTCGTTTTCTTAAAAACATTTATTTTCCTCCTTATTCTTTTATTCCCACATAAACAGGCTTACTTACTTTTTCACCTCCTCCTCGCCCTATTTTAGGTCGTATAAGCTATGAGTGTTGCAACTCATGCTAATGTTCTTTTTGTACAAAACTCTTTTATCAAATGTTAACTCTTTGGTTAATACTCACTCCATATTCTTCTTTAGCTCTTTTTAAAGAAATAAATCTTTCTTTTACATCCCGTCTCACCATTTCTGGATCTCTTTCCAAAGGATTACCTGCACCTCCACCACCCGCTGTTTTTAGTATTAATTTGCTCCCCGGCTTGACTTCCATAGTTACCTTTGAAGGCAATTGTTTTCTCTCACCATCGGGGAAAACTATAAGACATTCAGAGCCCTTACCCGGTTTTCCTCCCAAAAGCCCCCAGGGTCCGATTTTCTTTCTTTCGGTGCTGAATGTTACTGTGGCTTCATGATCAAGAATTGTTATTTCCCGCATCATTCCCACTCCTCCCCTAAATTTACCCGGGCCCTCGGAATCTGACAATAGCCCATATTTCTCTACCCGAAGGGGATAGAACATTTCTATTACTTCTACGGGAGCATTTCTTGTATTGGTCATATTCGTATGAACACCATCCATGCCATCCTGATTATACATTGCTCCCTGACCGCCGCCGTATGTCTCTATATAGGAATAGTATGTATTATTACGTGGATTTATTCCGCCGATAGTAAACAGACTCATACTGCCGGTAGAGGCAGCAGTCACCCGCTCAGGTACAGCCTTAGCCAGCGCACCCAATACAACATCAGCTATCCTTTGAGCAGTATTAATATTGGCATTAGAAACGGCGGCAGGGAAACAGGGGTTTACCAAGGTACGCTTTGGAGTTATTACCTCAATCACTCGATAAGCTCCCTGACTGGAGGGAAGATCCGGATCAACAACTGCCTTTATAGCATAATATACACAGGCAAGAGTCACCGCACGAGTACAGTTAACCGAGCCTTTTACCTGGGGATGAGTTCCTGTAAAATCAACTACAATGCTCCCTTCCTTAATGATAATCTTAACTTTGATATTGATTAAATCTTCGTTGATACCATCACCTTCTAAATAATCTTCAAAACTGTAACTTCCCCGAGGTATTTTTTTCATTGCTGAGCGCATTCTTCTTTCTGAATAATTTATAATTTCTTCCATATAAAGTAAAACCGCCTCCCGGCCATACTTTTTAATTAGTTCCAGTAGCCTCCGCTCTCCCACGTTATTAGCTGCCAGTTGCGCTTGAAGATCCCCGTAAGTCGCATACCCAGTTCTTACATTATCGATGAGCAGTTGTAAGATTTCTTCGTCAACTTGCCTCTTCTTTCTTATCTTTATAGGGGGAATCCTTATTCCCTCCTGAAATATCTCTGTAGAATTAGCTGGCATTCCTCCGGGAGCTATACCCCCTATGTCAACATGATGAGCTAGATTAGCTAATAAAGCAACTAATTTACCTTTAAAATAAACAGGCGAAATAATACATATATCGGGGAGATGAGATCCACTTATGTAGGGGTCGTTGATGATAATAGCATCACCTGGTTCTATACGCTTTTTATATTCTTTTAAAACTGCTTTCACTACTGTAGGCATCAGGCCTAAGTGAAGTGGAATGTGCTCTGCCTGAGCAACCAAATCCCCTTCAGCAGTATACATAGCCGTAGAACAATCTCTTCTATCTTTAATATTTGTTGAAAGTGCAGTCCTTATTAAAGTTGCCCCCATTTCTTCAGCTATAGATTGAAAGGCATTCCGCATTACTTCCAAAGTAATAGGGTCTACAGTGGTATTCATTTTAGTTGCCTCCGATTTTAATTAGAATGTTGCCGTATTCGTCAATTGTTGCTGTTTGATTAGGAAAGATTACAGTTGTTGAATCTAATTGTTCAATAATGGTAGGCCCCTGTATTTTATGTCCAGCCAGCATTTCATCTCTCTCATAAATTGGTGTCTTTATATATCTACTTTCGAAAAAAACATCTCGGTATCCTTTAACTTCCGGAGAACCTTTAGTTATGACCCTCTCCTTTGGTAAACGAAGCCGGGGCAATTTTCCTAAAGCAACAACTCTAAGATTTACAAACTCTACCTCTTCTTTTTCTCTGGAATATCCGTAGGCTTTATAGTGCAAATTATGAAATAGCTTGGTAACTTCTATAATATCCTCTTGGGTTAATTCTCCGTTTTTAACAGGTACAGAAAGCTCATAGGCTTGCCCTACATATCTCATATCAGCACTTCCGATTAAAACCATACTCCTCTTAGAAAAACCTTCTTCAGTTAACTGTTCAATCCCTTTGTTTTCCAAATCTCTATAAATAGAGATTAAGTCTTTTACTTGAGCTTTCTTTGTGTGAATTATGTAAGTTTGCACATAGTCGTGTCTAACATCGGCAGATAACATGCCAAAGGCTGAGGCAATGCCCGGATTTTTAGGAATAATTACCTCAGATATATCTAATGATCGAGCCATTTCTACTCCATGCACAGGTCCAGCTCCCCCAAAACAGACTAAAGAAAACTCTCTGGGGTCATAACCTCTTTCTACAGAAACTCGTCGTATACCTCGAACCATGTTAGCATTAACCACAGTAATAATCCCTTGGGCTGCTTCTTCTAAGGTAATATTTAAAGATTTGGCAATCCTTTCTATAATGCTTAGACGTGCAGCTTCAAAATTTATTTTCATTTCACCATCAAGAAGATATTTCGGATTGATCCGTCTCAGCACTACGTTAGCATCAGTTACTGTTGGCTCTTTACCTCCTTTCTCATAGCAAACTGGGCCTGGATCAGCCCCTGCACTCTGAGGACCGACCCGCAATGCTCCTCCAGCATCAATCCAGGCAATGCTACCACCGCCAGCACCAATTGTGTTGATGTCAATCATAGGAAGTTTAATGGGATAGCCTCCTATCTCACTCTCAGTAGTAAATTTCGGCTTACCTTTATCAATTAAGCAAATATCAGAGCTGGTTCCTCCCATATCTATAGTAATAACATTTTTTCGATTAGTTACTTTTGAAATAAAAGCTCCGGCTATTACTCCACCCGCGGGACCGGATAATACTGTGCGAGCGCTCATTTCTCTCGCCATCTCAGCAGTAATTACTCCACCATTTGATTGCATAATGTACAAACCCGAGTTTATACCAAGATCTTGTAATTTAGTGACGATGTCGGCTATATAGGCATTTACCTTGGGCATAACAAAAGCATTAACAGTAACTGTACTCGTCCTCTCGTATTCTCTAAATTCAGGTAAAACCTCTGAAGATAGGGTTACATAAGCTGTAGGATAATCCCGTGAAATAATCTCCTTGATTTTTTTTTCGTGGATGGGATTAACATAAGAATGTAATAAAGAAACCGCTACTGACTCAACCCTTCTTTTCTTCATCTCCTTTACTATATCTCTTACATATTTTTCATCCAGGTCTTTTAAGATTTCACCTGTATAGAGTATCCTCTCCGGTACCCCGTACCTAAGATGCCTTGGAATGATAGGGTCTGGTCTTCTAGCCCAAAAATCATAAAGTTTAGGTCTATTTTGCCGTCCGATATGCAAAACATCCTCAAATCCTTTAGTAGTTATTAGAGCTGCTTTCGCTCCCTTGTGTTCTAATAAAGCATTAGTTGCTACTGTAGTACCATGAATTAAGAAATTAACCGTATTTGAGGTGGTTCCCTCAATTCTCATAATTTTTTTAATTCCCTCGACCACAGCAAGAGCAGGATTGGCAGGTGTCGATGAGATTTTGGTAATACTTACCTTACCGGTTTCCTCATCGATTAAACATAAATCAGTAAATGTACCTCCCGTATCTACTCCCAATCTAAATTTATACCCCATTATTACCTCCACAGTTTTCTTTCAGGAAAATGAACTTCTTCGATTTAAAACAGACTTGGTTTGTACTTATTCTAAAATGTGAAATTTCTTCCTTTATTCGGGACTTAAATATTTCAATATTCTGGTTCTAAATAGCTCAATATGTTCAACTATTTGATTCTCTAAATCTTCTGTTTGCTTTTTTTCTAAAAAATTGATTATATTAGCGTGATGCTGGCGAACTAACCTGAAATGTTCTTCTAAGGGATAATTTACAGGGGTCTCCTGGCTATATGATAGATAGGCTAATCTCTGCGCTTCGTTTTGCACAGTATTAAGGATAGAGAAAATATATTGGTTAGCTGAAGCTTTAGCAAGAAGTTTATGAAAGTTGCTATTCTGTAAGGTAATTTCTAAAAAATTTCTCTCTTCCAGAGCTTTATTGATACTTTTATTAATTTGTTTCATTTCTTGAAGTTGTTTTGAGGTAATTCTCCGAGAAGCTAATTTAGCAGCAAATTTTTCGATAATAAATAAGGCTTCGAAAAGATTTTTTACATCCTGGAAACTAATATACCTTACATAACTACCTTTATTTGGATGTGATTCTATTAAATTCTCTGCTTCTAATTTAAACAGTGCCTCCCTTATAGGAGTTCTTCCTAAAGACATCTCTTTTTCTAACTTTTGGATATCCAGCTTTTCTCCCGGTTTAAGCTCCAAAGAAACAATTCCTTTTTTCAATAACTGATATGCTTTTATAGCTAAAGAACCCTTTTTATCTTTTGTCGCCCTTATTTTCATCCTCTTTTCTGATTTTTAAATATACATTAAATATATTTATTATATATTATATTCATAATTTAAAATCTGTCAACTCTCCGAATATTAGTAGATGAGAAAAAGAGTAGATGCTGACGTATAAAGATAATGAGAAAGGCTGTTCCTTCACTCATTTACCCATCAACCCATTCACCCATTAACTCATTTGCTTGACTGAAAAGAAGAATTGAAGTATGCTTTGTAAAACAAAACCATCATTTTGGGCACTTTTTCAATATTTGGTGGAATTTGTCCAATGTACATTCCTATTATAAATGTATACAAAATTAATGCTATTTATCAAAAAATTTAAATAGGCATCGTAGATAACAAAGGTATTAAATGAAATTTCAACAAAATTCATCGTCCAATGAGAATCAACTCAAAAAGACAGCTCTTAAATTTATTATCCTGTTAGGAATTGTAAGTCTATTCGGAGATGTAACATATGAAGGGGCGAGGAGTGTTACAGGCCCCTATTTAGCTACCTTAGGTGCCAGCGCTGCCATTGTTGGTTTGGTAGCCGGCCTTGGTGAATTTATCGGCTATGCATTACGCCTGGCTTCTGGCTATCTTGCTGACCGCACAGAGCGATATTGGCTTATGACAATCGTTGGTTATGGACTTATCCTCTCTATCCCTCTATTGGCATTAGCTGGTTATTGGCAAATTGCTGCTATCCTTATCATTACGGAGCGGATGGGAAAAGCAATTAGAACTCCAGCAAGAGATACTATGCTTTCGCATGCTACAAAGCAGGTAGGGAGAGGTTGGGGATTTGGTATCCATGAAGCTCTGGACCAGGTGGGTGCCATTATTGGCCCTTTGCTCTTTTCTGTTGTATTTCTTTTGAAGGGCAGTTACCATGAAGGATTTACTATTTTATGGATACCCGCTCTCTTGACTTTAGCTACTCTAATGATAGCAAGGAGCAAGGTTCCCTCACCGAGAAAACTTGAAGTTTCCAAGGAAACAGGTGAGCAAAATATCAAAGGAAAAGGAAAACTTCCCAGAGTTTTCTGGCTCTACGCTTCATTTACCTTCTTGAGTGTGGCGGGATTTGCCAACTTCCAGTTAATCTCCTATCATTTCAAAGTTCAATCAGTCATTTTAGACGCCCAAATCCCTGTTTTCTATGCAATTGCAATGGGTGTGGATGCATTGGTAGCTCTCATTATTGGTAAAACATATGATAAAATTGGGTTGACATCGCTGGTGACAATTCCTCTATTAACAGTTTTCATTCCCTTTTTCGCATTTTCGCATAACTGCTACTTTGCAGTGATAAGTGTTGTACTCTGGGGAGCGGTGATGGGAATTCATGAAACCATTATGCGTGCAGCAATCGCTGATTTAACGCCTATTGAGCATAGAGGCTTTGCTTATGGTATCTTTAATACAGCGTATGGAGCATCCTGGTTTTTTGGAAGCACACTTATGGGACTGCTGTATGATTTCTCCATCAGTTATTTAATTCTATTTGTGGTCGTGATGGAGATAATTTCCGTACCTGTGTTCTTCTTAGTTAAAAGGGCAATTTCGTCGGCTGAATAATTTATTATAATACGAGGGAAGTTTAAAATGTCTCAGGTAATTATTGGAACCTCGGGATGGTGGTACGAGCACTGGAAGGAAAGATTTTATCCAAAGGGAATGGAGAAAAGAGAATGGTTCTCTTACTACGCAAAATCCTTTGATACAGTAGAGATAAACAGCTCTTTTTACCGCCTTCCTTTTGAAAATGTAGTTAAAGGCTGGGCAAAAAAAGCACCAGAGAATTTTAAGTTTACCCTAAAGATGTGGCGGCGAATAACCCATTATAAACGACTAAAAGAGGTAGAAAAGGACCTGGAGACTTTCTTTGCTCGCATCAACCCTCTGCATAAGAATCTGGGAGCCATTCTTTATCAACTTCCTCCTTCATTAAAAAAAGACCTCTCGCTTTTAGAGAACTTCTTGAAGTTATTACCAAAAGAATTAGACCAGGCGATTGAGTTTAGGAATAAATCCTGGCTGACAGCGGAAACATTCTCTTTGCTTGAAAAAGAGAACATAGCTTATTGTATCATCAGTATGCCCGAATTTCCGGAAAGTATCCATCTTACCTCAAATATCAGCTATATTCGCTTTCACGGAAAAGAGGCTCTTTACGGGTCATCTTATTCCGAAGAAGAACTAAGGGAATGGGCTGAAAAGATAAAAAACCTCTTTAAACAAGGCGTAGACAGAGTCTATGTCTATTTCAACAACGATTACAATGCTTATGCTGTATTCAATGCCTTAAAATTAAAAGAACTCGTCAAGAAA
>Ga0209121_10003581_pt1 | contig 14978 bp, 16 predicted proteins | sample Cruoilmetagenom3_FD_187292 | JGI IMG/M metagenome (GOLD analysis project Ga0209121, IMG submission 187292) | Oil polluted marine microbial communities from Coal Oil Point, Santa Barbara, California, USA - Sample 3 (SPAdes) (version 2) | ecosystem: Environmental > Aquatic > Marine > Oil seeps ...
ACTTTTTCTTGTATATCTTTAGGATAATTCTCCTTCAGAAATTCACGCACTTCCAACTGGAAGGCTTTTTCTTCGGGGCTATAATTTAAATCCATGTGTTACTCCTTGACTACTTTTGGTTGTTGATTTTTTATTGAACATTAACGTGATTTAAACGCCGGCTCTCGGCGTTCAGAAAAGGCCGCTAAACCCTCTTTCACATCATCACTTTTTAAGCCATTAATGGCTTCCTTTACTTCTAGTTTAAGTGCATTTTCTAAGGGTAAATCTGCACCGGAATAGGCTAAATTTTTCATCATACCAATGCCATCGGCACTTTTAGAGGCCAACAGTTGACAGTATTCAAGTGCTTTTAGACGAAGCTTATCACTCGGGACGAGATAATTTACCATGCCCCAGTCATACGCTTGTTGAGCACTTAAGCGCCGACCTGACATCATTAAATCTAAGGCCCGCCGAAACCCGACAGTTCTAGGTAATCGTTGACTGCCACCCCAGCCCGGTATGAGACCATAGTTAGCATGTTGGTCGCCAAACACAGCATCCTCTGCGGCAAATAAAATGTCACAAGCGAGCGATATTTCAAGTCCTCCAGCCAAACAAAAGCCTTGCACGGCTAAAACAACGGGTAATGATGTCTGTTCAAAACTTATACAGGTTTGATGCCCTAATTCAACAAAGTTTCTCAGCGCATCACTATCGTTGGATGAAATGGTGAGTTTTACCTCGTCAAGATCAGCTCCAGTGCAAAAGTGCTTGCCTTCTGAACAGAGTAAAATTGCACGAATGGCGGGGTTTTCCTGGTGAGTTCTTAGCGCATTTTGTAAGCCTTGATGTACATCCATTGATAAACAATTAAATTTATCTGCGCGGTTGATAATAACTAAACCGACAGGGCCGTCTGTTTTTGAAAGAACTACGTTTTCTTGCATGTTATTTTCTATCTTTCATTAAACTGAATGTGGCACAGCATCACGACCTAATTTTTCACCTGCAATTATTTTAGGAAGGCAGCTATTAGCTACATGTGGTGAAGTAAGTTTTTCGATGATAGTGGAATTTGAACCCGCTAAAATTTGCACATAAGCAACGTTAAAGCCCGCTAGTGCAATGCCTTCTACAATAAGTCCAGTGTCGAGGTAACCTAATTCAAGCCCAGCATAGGTTTCTGTTAACTCAGTACCAATTAATTCGAGTTGGCGCATTTGCTTGGGCATCATTTTATCAAAGGCATGTTTATTATCGTTATTTTGGTATTCTGCCAGTAACTTATCTTGTGCAAATTGATGTGTTATTTGTTGAGTGACTAACGACTCTTCGGACCAACTAAAATCCACCGACTTCTCCTAAGTTTTAAAACACTGAAAGTATTAAACTACATGGCAGCGGAACACTAACAATTGTTAGATTTTACAAGAAATTTTAGCTTATTTGTGGTATTTTTAACGATTATTTTCAATCAATGGAAAACAAGCCATGACCGAAGACGTTGCAACAACTATTTCAACTGAATTATCAAATTTTGTACATGAATTTGACCTTGAGAAAGTCCCCAATGAAGTTCAACAATACGCCTTACATTTAATTCTCGATGCAACTGGCATTGCTTATGCTTCTAGCCAATATGAGTTTAGTAAAACAGGGCTTGAAGCATTACGTTTATTTGAAGAACCCGGCCAACATATTGTCTTAGGTACCGGTGAAAAAATGTCTTACCGAGATGCTGCTCTTGCCAATGGTTTACTCATTCACGGGCTTGATTTTGATGATACCCACGTCGCCGGCGTGGTTCATATGACATCGGCTGTTTGGCCTTGTGTATTAGCTGTAGCCGAGAAACAAAACTCAAGCGGGGCAGAAATGCTCGCAGCCTACATAGCAGGTATGGAAGTTGGTGCCCGTCTGGGTATGGTCGCAAAAGGAGCTTTTCATCAAGTCGGGCATCACCCCACAGGGCTTGTGGGGGCATTTGCATGCTCCCTTGTTGCAGCAAAGCTCATGAAATTATCGGTAGATGAAATGACCATGGCTCAAGGTATTGCCCTAAGTATGGCATCCGGTAACTTTGAGTTTTTAGAGGATGGCGCATGGACTAAGCGCTACCACCCAGGCTGGGCAGCTGTATCAGGCATCATGGCAGCAACATTTGCTAAAGCCGGGTATATTGGGCCAAGTCTGCCGTACGAGGGGCGTTTTGGTTTATTCAAAAGCCACCTGATCGGCCTTGAACCAGGTTGTGATTATAGTTTGGCTACTGCAGGCTTAAACACAACGTGGGAAGTAATGAGTGTTGGCATTAAACCTTATCCATCTTGCCATTTCACTCATGCAGCGATTGATGCCACTTTAATATTAACTGAAGAGCATCAATTAACCGTCGATCAAGTTAAGAGTATCAAAGCGCTTGTTCCAGAAGAGGTTGTTAAAACAGTGTGTGAACCACTCGCCACTAAACAGTCTCCAAGCTGTGCTTATGATGCACAATTTAGTGTGCCTTACTTAGTAGCCGTTGCATTAGTTCGTCATGATTTCACTCTAACTGACTTAGAAGCAAAACCCTTGGCAGACCCTATTGTTGCAGCATTAGCAAAAAAGGTTAACTATGAAGTCGATCCAAATTCAGGATTCCCCACCTATTATTCTGGGGAAGTTCATATTACCTTGAATGATGGTCGTGTACTCAAGCATCGCGAACATAAGAACCGCGGATGTTTTGATCGGCCCTTGAGTGCTGACGATATTGCTAAGAAATTTTTCCTAAACTGCCAATTAACTATCTCAGAAGAAAAAGCCTCGAAAATTCAGGCCTCTATTTTAAATTTAGCGTCTTTATCAAACGTAACAGAATTAACAAAACAGTTGTAATAAACGCATTTAGTTACCGAATAACGTCACATCTAAGTGATGTTATTCGGTAAGTGCCTACTTGTTTTTTATACCGTCCCAAAAAAATCCAATTTGAGCTTCTGCAATTTCATCTATTGATTTACCGCCAGGTGAGTACCATGCGAGTGTTCTGTTGAGAGAGCCCAATAAAGCCAGTCTAAAAATATGCAAATCAGTAGAGGGTTTAATGTCGCCTTTTTTTTGTGCTTCCACTAACCATCTTTTCCACATATTTTCGTATTTATCCCGTAATACACGACCTTCTTCTTGAACTGCATCGGGCATCTGTCCGTAGTTACGTATACTAGTGGACGTATAGTCACCTTTTTCAAGTAGCGCCGCTAAATGTGCTTTAGCGGCTTCAAGTAGCACTTCTCTGCTAGGGGTGTTTTCAGGTAAGGCATTAACACGGGTAATAACGGTATTGATTATATTTTTAAGACCAATTTTTAGAATCTCAAGAACTAACTGTTCTTTTGAATCAAAATGATAATAGAGACTACCTGCTTTCATATCCAGCGCAGCTGCAATATCTCTTAAGGCCGTTCCATTATAACCTTGCTGGCTAAAAAGAGCTGCTGACGCATCCAAAATACGCTCTCGAGTTTTTTTCACTTTATTTGTCTGCGTGCTTTTTTCTTTTAACATACCAATGATTTTAATTTTTTTATTTATCTGTGATCAAACAATTATAGCATTACGAATAAGCTGTTATTCCTACATATTCCCGTAGTTAGGCCCACCGCCACCTTCCGGTGTGACCCAGGTTATATTTTGAGCAGGGTCTTTAATATCACAAGTTTTACAGTGCACACAGTTTTGACCATTTATTTGGAATTTTTTTTCGCCATTTTCATCGGCTACTACCTCATAAACACCGGCAGGACAATAACGCTGCGCAGGCTCATCGTAAAGTGGCAAATTTTGGCTAATTGGAATAGATGGGTCATTTAATTTTAAGTGGCAAGGTTGATCCTCTTCATGGTTCGTACTCGATAAAAATACAGAAGACAATTTATCAAACGTCAGCTTGCCATCAGGTTTAGGGTAAACAGGCGCTTTAGCTAGAGCAGCCGGTTTTAGTGTTTCGTGATCAGGCGTTGTGTTATGCCAAGTAAACGGTAATTTTCCAGCAAAAATATTCTGGTCCAACCAAGCAAATGAGCCACCTATTATCGTACCGAATTTGTGTAAGGCAGGGCCAAAGTTACGTGTTTTGTGCAACTCATCAAACACCCAAGATGCCTTATACTTCTCATCTAAAAGGCTGAGCTCTTTGCTTGAAATATCACCGGCTAGCATTGATTCCATAATAGTTTCAGCTGCTAACATCCCTGTTTTCATAGCGGTATGGTTACCTTTGATTTTGGCACCATTTAAAAAACCCGCATCACAGCCAACTAATAAACCACCGGGAAAGCTCAGCTTAGGCACCGATTGCATGCCTCCTTTATTAACCGCACGCGCACCATAAGCAACACGTTCCCCACCCTCAAGAAAGTGTGCTATTTTTGGGTTCAACTTCCAACGTTGCATCTCATCAAAGGGACTTAGGTGTGGGTTGGTATAATTTAAGGCAATGATAAAACCCAGTGCTACTTGGTTGTTTTCCATATGGTAAAGAAAACCACCGCCTTCAGTATGGTCATCGAGTGGCCAGCCAGCTGTGTGAACAACCAGCCCTTCTTGATGTTTCTCAGGCTCAATAGTCCAAACTTCTTTAATACCTAAACCATAATGTTGTGGGTCTACATTATCACGCAGATTAAACGTCTCCATCAGCTGCTTACCTAGGTGACCTCGGCAACCTTCAGCAAAAATAGTTTGTTTAGCGAGCAGTTCCATGCCTGGCATGTAACCGTCCTTTTCAGCCCCATCTTCAGCAACGCCCATATCACCGGTTAACACTCCCTTAACGCTACCATCATCATTAAATAAGATTTCAGATGCGGTAAACCCAGGGAAAATTTCAACGCCCATTCCTTCAGCTTGTTCAGCTAACCAACGAGAAACATTAGCCATACTTACGATGTAATTGCCTTCGTTATGCATCGGTTTAGGGATTAAAAAATTAGGCGTTTTGATGCCTTTGTTTTCACCGGTTAGGTAATAAACTTCATCATCTTTGACTTGAGTTTTTATCGGTGCGCCCTTTTCTTTCCAGTCAGGAAAGAGCTCATTCATCGCGGTAGGTTCCAAAACAGCGCCTGATAAAATATGTGCCCCTACTTCAGAGCCTTTTTCTATTACACAAACCATTAACTCTTGGTCTTTTTCCTCTGCCAGCTGCATTAATTTACATGCCGCAGATAAACCTGCAGGACCGGCCCCTACGATGACAACATCGAATTCCATTGATTCACGTTCCATAAATCCCCCCTAATGAATACGAAAAAAGGTGTCAGCGCTATATTTAGCGCTGACACCCTTTTTAATTGATAAAGTGTCTATAAGGCTTTTTCAAGTTCTTCAATCACTTCAAATAAATCACCAACTAAACCATAATCAGCTACTTCAAAAATAGGTGCATCAGCGTCCTTGTTTACGGCCACTATTGTTCCTGCATCTTTAATGCCGGCCAAATGTTGGATAGCACCTGAAATACCAAAGGCCATATACAGTTCTGGCGCAATAATTTTCCCCGTTTGACCCACTTGGTGATCATTAGGGATAAAGCCAGCATCTACAGCAGCCCTTGAAGCACCAACACCTGCGCCAATTTTATCGGCTAAGCCATAAATAACACTGAAGTTTTCCTCACTGCCGACACCTCGTCCCCCTGAAACAACTTTTGCAGCCGCTTGAAGGTCAGGTCGATCACCGCCACCACTGGTTTTTAAACCTTCATAACGCGTATGTGTCGGCAAGGTCACCGACACCTCACGTTTCTCAATAGTGCCCGTGCCATCTTGGGCAACAGCAGGGTAAGAAGCGGTTCTAACTGTCCCTAATATTAAGCCTTCTGGCGCTTCAACGGTGATGACCGCATTACCTGCGTAAACTGGGCGATCAAATACGGTCGCACTTTCAACGCGCATAATATCGCTAATTTGTGGAACGCCTAGGTGCGCAGCAACACGTGGCATCAAGTCTTTACCAAACGTTGTACTCGGTGCTAACACATGGCTATATTCAGATGCCAACGTTTCAATTTGTGGGGCCAATAGCGCTGCAACAGCATTTTCATTTACTGGGTTCTGGACTAACACCACTGTTGCCACACCTGTCAATTTTGCCGCTTGCTCTGCCACCGCGCTGCCATCAGCTGCTAAAACAACAACATCTATAGCATCTAAGCCAAGCTGGCTTGCACATGCTACTGCACGTGCTGTTGAGCCATTTAATTGACTGCCATCATGCTCTGCAATAACTAATACCTTGCTCATTAGATCAACCCCTTTTCTTTTAATATACTCACTAGCTCTTCAACTGATTCCACTTTTATACCTGCTTCGCGCTTAGCTGGCGCAGATGTTTTTAATACAGTCACTGAAGGTGCCACCTCAACATTTAGCTCAGCCAGCGTAAGGGTTTCAATTGGCTTACGCTTAGCTTTCATAATATTAGGTAATTTGACATAGCGTGGTTCGTTTAAACGCAAGTCCACACTAATAACAGCGGGCAAATCTACTGATAATGTTTCTAGGCCTGAGTCAATCTCACGGGTCACTTGCGCGGTGTCACCTTCAATAACCACTTCTGAGGCAAACGTTGCTTGTGGCCAATGCGATAAGCCACCTAACATTTGAGCCGTTTGGTTGTTGTCATCATCAATGGCTTGTTTGCCTAATAATACGATTTTAGGCTCTTCTTTATCAGCCACTGCTTTTAAAATTCGAGCGCCTGTTAGCGGTTGAATCTGTTCATCGGTTTCAACATGAATAGCACGATCTGCACCCATTGCCAATGCTGTTCTTAATTGTTCTTGGCATACTTTAGGACCAATTGTTACTGCAATCACCTCGTCTGCCTTACCTGCTTCTTTGATCCGCAATGCTTCTTCAACCGCAATCTCATCAAATGGGTTCATGCTCATTTTGACACCGTCGGTCGCTACACCTGAACCATCCGCTTTAACTTGTATGCGAACGTTATAATCTACAACCCGCTTAACACCCACTAAAATCTTCATTAACTCACCTTTGCTTTACGTTACTTTTTGCATATTCTAACCGCCATTAGGTTCTTTTAAAAGATAATATTTTCCTAGCCTAATATTTTAGAATTCGATGCTAATTGTACAACATTGCCCAGCTCACTTTTTATCAAGATCACTCGCAATACACCTCCACTTTTTATCTCATGATTTAAATCAATGCACGACGACATATACTGATAATATATTCTTTTAAAAACAAACATCATTTCACAGACTATGGACATAAAAGAAGCGATTGAGGGACGTATTTCCGTACGTGCTTACCAAGACAAACCCGTACCAAAATCAATTATTACAGAGGTTTTAGAAACTGCGAGGTGGGCACCATCTGGAACAAATACGCAACCATGGAAAGTGGTTGTGGCACAAGGGCAAAGTAAACAGGCCATCACAAATGCCTTATTAGATGCTGCCAGAAATGGTGTTAAACCTAATCCAGATTACCTTTACTACCCTGAAGAGTGGGTAGAACCTTTTAAAGGAAGACGTTTTCAATGTGGCATGGACCTTTATCAAGCATTAGATATCGGTCGCGAAGATAAGGAAAAACGACTTGAGGCTTCGTTGGCTAATTACCGCTTCTTTGGTGCCCCCGTCAGCCTGTTTTTCTTCATTGACAATGTGATGGGTAAAGGTTCATGGTTTGATATGGGCATATTCCTACAAAGTGTCATGCTGGCAGCACGTGGGCACGGCTTAGGTAGCTGCCCACAAGCATCAACCAGTGATTACCCCGATCTCGTTCGCGATATTCTAGATGTATCCGATCAATACTCGCTTATTTGTGGCTTATCGTTGGGCTACCCTAACGATGAAATGTCTGTAAATCAGTACCGTACACGCCGCGAAGACGTTGACAGCTTTACTACCTGGGCTGACTAATACCACACCAAAGCAAGGTGCTACCTTAGGTCAATGAGGTAGTGCCAACCCACATATTCACACCAATCTAAAAATACAAGCCTCTTTATAAAAAACAGTTCGCTTTAAAGGTAACGCTATTCAGCACCACCATCTATTCTTGCTGTCGTTAACATGGGGTAATTAATTAAAACAAATAGTGCAAAACCTGTAATCCAAAAGCATTGTGAAAGAAACACCGTCTCTATATATAAATGATTCATAAATAAGGGTAAAAACACCCTGCTCACACAACCCATCAACAATGACCACTGCGCCACTTGCACCCAAACCGAGGGTTGCTTAACACTTCTTCCTGTATGGCCTATTGTTACGCGCGACATCATAGATAAAGTTAGCAAGCCAAAACCGCCCAGTGTGAACGCGTGCAATGCTACCGAACGTGTAATAACACTGACATAAGGTATTAAGGCAAACAATAAAAAACCTAGTGCTATAAAGATAAAAGAAACATATAGCCCCCATAACAATGGGCGGCTCCAAATACCTTTAGCGTGCCAATTGAAAAGGCGAATACAAGCAATCAAAAACAAGGGAATTGCTAAATAACTACTTAAGGCGACATCCATGAAAAACACTTCATTAATGGAAAAGGCTATAAATATAAACAAGTTTGCATTATCTAAAAATGCTGAGTTTTTGATTTGAACGGGGCCATCAACACCCTTTTCAATGAAAAAAGGCATGACGCGTCGGCCCATTGTTAACACCAGCCCTAACAATACAAACAAACCACCATAAATGCCCCAGTATAAACCTTGGTCCATAAGACCAAATAAGCCTAAGTAAAAAAAGCCATTAAATAAGGCTAGTAGAAACACTTTCGATACGATGCCTATTTGCCGTCTCTGCTTTACTTTTATCACTGGCAGTACGACGGCAATAAATAAAAACACGTTAAAGCTTATATCTAATATTGCCGCAGGGAGAAAAAACTCCACCCCAAACAGCATACAGAGCCGCGCACCGAGCCACATTAAAAACAGTATCAATAAGGGTTTATTTTGAAGAGTTTGAATGCCCGTCCAGTTTTTAACAGCGGTGAGTAAAAAACCAGTGACAACCGCCATCGTAAAACCATACAGCATTTCATGTGCATGCCAATATAGACTAGGAAGATGCCCTAACGATGTTTGCACTCCAAACACATACATAAGCATCCAGACGACCATGCTAACCACGGAAAAGATTCCTGATGCCAGAAAAAAAGGACGGAAACCTAATACAAACATACTAAAGTGAGGCTTTTCTTCGAACTGGTCAGAATGGTTACTCATCATCTTTTAAAAGTTTTTAAACACAGATTGAGTATAACAAAATAGCAGCTAGGCCTAGGGACTAATAAGTACTCAGAAAACCGAACAAATAATCAAAAGAACCAGGCTGTTGTGAAGACATATCAACGTCACGTGGGTCGTTATAAGACAACCTATTAACTGCCTTACTAAAGCCTAACACCTCAAATATTGATGCCTGAATACTAAGTTTTCTTGACCTCTACAAGTGGTATATCGTGCTCATTTGCCCATCTCACCCATTCAGATGATGGCTTTTGCTTTAACTTCTGCGCCACCTCATTTTTATCAGTGAATCAAGCGCTAATTGCTGCATAAAATTAGTTTTAAAGTGCGGCTCCAACGCAGCGACAGCTACCCAACTATCCAGTGTTTCATATAAGGTGTATTCAGGTAATAATAGTCCACCGTCGCTCGTTATGCCGTATTTAATCGGCTGAGCCATATAATCAGCTGCATCAGACAAGGACATAAGGCTCTGCCTGCCTAGCTCACCCTGTTGATGACCCATAATCATCGCCAGCCCTTCAAACGCAGCGCGTTCGGCTCCAGCCAAATCGGCTACCAATGTTTTGGGCATGTGGGGTGGGCTTAATAAACCTAATGCCGCTTGATACGTTAAGTCATGACCCGCATGATTATCATTTGGTGCAGGGTAACCCACTATGGCAAGATGGTTTAAATTAGGAAATTGCTGATGTAAGGCATCCCAACCTAAATCAAGTCGTTCAAGTGCTGCTGGACGTTGAGCCGTTAAGAGTAATGTTGCTGACGACAGCCTCACATCTAACTGAGCACGCCCTTCTGCTGATTTCACATCAATTACTTCACGTTGTTGCCCATGGTTTACCTGTGCATACCAAGCTGGGCAATAATGCTGAAATGGATCCCCTTGTGGCGGCTCAACTTTTATTACCGTGGCACCTAATTCTACAAAACGTTTAACTGACAATGGACCCGGTAAGTTTATAGAAATCCTAACAATATTATATTTTTTAAATATTTATACATGGTTATTAAAGTATTTTATTTGAAAATTTCTGGTGTTACTTCGCGATAAGACTCAGTAAATGCTGATGCTTTTATTGCCTTGGTCAAGGGATAGACAGCCGTGTTTCCTTGTGATGAAGCGCCATCTCCTCGAATAGTGGTACCACTAATATAACTGGCCGAATCACTGAGTAAAAAACAAATAGACGCGCTTATTTCAGCCTCCTTGCCTAATCGATCCAATGGCTCCGCATCTTTTAATGTTTTGAGAATAGCCTTAAATTCAGGCCCATAGGTAAGATGCTGTGTTGATAATAACACCACGTTCCCCATCGTCTGTTGGCTCGTTTTTGGCCATCGCTTGTGCCGCTAAGCGAATGACATTAAATGCACCAATTAGATTATGTTGATACCTTTAGCGAATAAATCTAATGAGTGTGGCTTGCCTTCTTTATCAAACACTTTACTAACAATAGCCACGCCAGCCGCATTGATAACGCCATGAACGCCCGTAAAATACGTAGGGTTATCATGAACTTAAATGAATTTCTTAAACCTACTAAATTCATTGATAGTGATTCTGAAGCCACAAAAAACACGAAGACTGATACTGAAAAAGCCATTTGTTTATATTATGTCGTTCGGGACTCCATTCGTTATGACCCATTCACGTTTTACTTTAATGCGGCCAGCTTTATAGCCTGCAACACACTAAAACGGAGTTCTAGTTATTGCATTCCAAAAGCTATTTTACTGGCTGCTGTCGCACGTGCCATTGGTCTCCCCGCCCAACTGGGTTTCTCAGATGTAAAAAATCATTTAAGTACTCAAAAGCTACTTGATTTAATGGAAACGGATGTTTTTATCCGGCATGGTTATACACTTCTTTATCTTGATGGAAAATAGCTCAAAGCAACACCGGCCTTCAACATTGAGATGTGCGAACGTTTTAATGTTAAAGCACTTGAGTTCGATGGCATTAATGACTCATTTATGCACCCCTTCAAGCAAAAAGACCAGCAACATATGGAGTACCTCACCGATCATGGCAGTTTTGCAAACTTTCCCTACGAAACACTGCTTGAGGCCATCAAAAAAACATATCCAAAATTTTGTACTATGCTGGCACAACAACAACTTAGAAAAGATTATAATTTCAACCAAGAAATGATCACGTCCTAATAAGCACGCAAAAACCCCTTAAATAACTAAACAATATTTTATGCCATTACCTCAAAGCCCCCATGCTCGACAAGAAATTCATACCCGCCAAATTACCTGTAAAGGTTTTAAAAGGGATGATGGCTTATGGGATGTAGATGCACAGATTAAAGATATTAAAACGTACCCTCTTGATAATACTTACCGTGGCACAATTGAACCCGGCGAACCGATTCATGAAATGTGGATACGCTTAACAGTGGATACTGATCTTCTCGTTCATGATTGTATTGCGGTCACAGACCATTCACCTTATGGTTGCTGTGGTGATATCACGCCTATTTTCAAAAAACTGATTGGCAAACAGATCGCTCCCGGTTGGACACGGTTAGTAAAGTCACTAGTCGCGGGTATTCAAGGCTGTACGCATTTAGCCGATCTCGTCGGGCCAGCAACCACAACGCTTTACCAAACAATGGCTGGAATCGCCAAAGGTAAAACAGACCAAGAAACCTCAAAGCCCTTTTATATTGATGGCTGCCATGCTTGGGGCAGCGATGGAGAGCAAGTGCTAAGCTTTCACCCTGAGTATTACACTGGAAAAACTAACAACCGTTAAGTAGATGCAGAATTTTCAGCGTTCGACTTAAAAGGCTTTTATGGGCGATGGCGGTATATCACCTCAAGCTTCCTCCCTTTCTATACCGCATAATAATCCACCCGCCCTGAACACTGACTGAGTGTTTTGCTTAATTAACACGTCTCTTTGCCGCGATACGTGGCAAGCCAAAACCAAGCTCCATTTGTTGCATTTCCGCGCCGACCATCTGACACTCTCGCTTTGCTGCTTGGCTTTTTACAATGCATTACCATTGTTTATATAAACTAGCTAATCGGCGGAGGATCTTCTAGCCATCAGGTAACTATATGCATTTTAATGACATTGAAAGCTGGCCCCTACAATATTTATTTCTGATTTAAATCAGTTATTAAACAATGAGTTAATTTATTAGGCCAAATTTGTTGCCATAGTGACACACTAAATATTAAGATTTTTCATATTAGCATTAGTTAATACAAGAAACTGAGGAGAAACAAATGGCAATAAACCAACAACTGACCGCTGACGTAGCTGACTTCCTATTCTATGAGGCTGACTTATTAGACCGCCGAGATTGGGATAATTGGTTAAGTCTATACGAAGACGACTGCTTATTTTGGGTACCGGCTTGGGACGATGATACCGTTCTTTGTGAAGACCCAGACAATGAAGTGTCTCTCATTTACCTTGATGATAAGAACCGGCTAAAAGACCGTGTTTGGCGCATTAATTCTGGCTTATCTTCATCCTTAGTAAGAATGCCTCGAATGGCTCACCTAGTCAGCAATGTTCGCATTATAGAAGCGTCTGAAGAGCGTATTTTAGTTCACGCTAAATTCCAAGCTAATGCCTATAAACTAGATGAATACCGTGTTGACTTCTTTTTTGGCGATTATCAATATGAACTGTTACCAAAGGGCGACAGCTTCAGCATTAAAAGCAAAAAAGTGATAATTCGAAATGACATTATTCCACGTCAATTAGACTTTTTTAGCGTTTAAGTCACTGCAAAACCAATCAATTCAAATGTAATTAATGATCTTAGGTAGGCGGATAAAACCCGTATATCTAACTATTTAAAAAATGGAGCACACCAACATGAAATCCGAAGATATAAAATGGCGAGTGATTGATAAACCCGGTGAAACTTTTAAAATTCATCGTTCAATTTATACTGACCCCGAAATATACAAAGCAGAATTAGAAAATATTTACGAAAGCAACTGGATCTACGTTGCTCACGATAGCCAGCTACCTAACCCAAACGATTACTTCACCACTATGGTGGGCCGTCAACCCGTCATTATTAGTCGTGATAAAACGGGGAAACTTCATGGCTTTATCAATGCGTGTACGCACCGAGGCGCTAAGATTTGCCGTAAGAAAAAAGGCAATGCCAAAAACTGGTCTTGCCCTTATCATGGCTGGGTCTTTAATCCAGAAGGTAAGATACTCGACATTAAGAGCTTGGATAGTGCTGAATTTCCAGATAGCTTTGATATGCAAGATTACAACTTAACGGCCATTAAAGTTGATAGCTACGCAGGGTTTATTTTTGCCAGCCTAAATACCGATGTACAGTCTTTAGAAGACCACCTAGCAGGCGCTAAGGTCTTTATGGATTTATTTAACGAACAATCGACTGAGGGTTTAGAAATACTACCCGGTTCATCAATGTACACTCACCACGGCAACTGGAAAATGCAGGCCGAAAATGGTGTTGATGGTTACCATTTAGATATTGTACATGCGAGTTATCTTCAGTTAGCAGCCTTGCGTGCAAAAGAAGCAGCGGAAGCGGCTAGCGGCACAGATACCGTTAAAGCTATTCAACCCACCAACCCTGACACATCGGGCGGGAATTATTGCCTAGGCAATGGCCACGTTATGATTTGGATAGATATCCCTAATTTTCGTGATCGTGGCTTAGGCTTACAATATGACGACTTGGTTAGTCGAGTCGGTGAAGAAAAAGCTAAATGGATGGCAGGCCGCTTGCGCCAAGTGATGATTTACCCAAATGTTATTTTATTTGATGGTATTTCAACTCAAGTTCGTCATTGGCGACCCTTAAGTCATGAAGAAACCGAAGTAACGGTTAATTGTATAGCCCCTGTTGGCGAACCAGCTGATGCACGCAAACGCCGACTCAGACAGTATGAAGACTTTTATGGGGCCAGTGGTCTAGCCACACCCGATGACCTGACTGAGTTTGATGCGTGTCAAGAAGGCTACAACGGGATTACATCGCCTTGGCAAGATTTTGACCGAGGTATGAAAAGTCATATTATGGGCGCTGATGAAGAAGCAAAACACCTAGGGCTTGAGCCTGAAAGTAGCGCACCACGTGCTGCTGATGAGTCCATTTATCATGGTGAGTATCGTCAGTGGTTAAAATTACTGATAGATGGCGCAGATTAACCGTTGTTAAGCTTAAACCTTAAAGCCTGACATTAAATGTCAGGCTTTTTTATGCCGAATTAAAGGGGGGATGCTACCTTTTTTTCATACAAGACTAAATTGATTGCCCATTGAATCCAACATTAAGTCACAAGAATGACTAGCCAGTAATATTAACCTTGATAGAACTGTCACATTAGGCACTGAACACCTATCAAGGCTCTCCTCCCCTTCACTCTTGGCTGGTGAAATTGAAAATATTTTCAATGAGCACACTAGGGAGCACAAAAAGCATAACTAGCATCGCACTACTTAGCAAATAGTTTTATAAAATATACAATCAAACACCGCTAAGTAGTGTTTTACTACCTAAATAACTAAAGGAGAAAAGTTATGACCGATTACCTTGAAAAACTGGATATCAATCAATATCTACCAGCTGCAGACGATGAGATGGCTTCACCACTTTTTTCGAGAGCTTCCTTTACAATTTCAGCTTTAAGTTTTTCTTCGGCATACATCTTTTTGAGTCGCCTGTTTTCGTCTTCAAGCTCTTTCATTCGCT
>Ga0209121_10003582_pt1 | contig 14971 bp, 15 predicted proteins | sample Cruoilmetagenom3_FD_187292 | JGI IMG/M metagenome (GOLD analysis project Ga0209121, IMG submission 187292) | Oil polluted marine microbial communities from Coal Oil Point, Santa Barbara, California, USA - Sample 3 (SPAdes) (version 2) | ecosystem: Environmental > Aquatic > Marine > Oil seeps ...
TAAGCGCACCGAGCGATTGGCGCGCGAAACCGATATCTCTTTTTCGCTCACACGACCAGCTTCTTGAAACGGTATGTTTTTAGATAAGCGTTCGATATCGGCCGCGGTTGGCACGCCATCAAACAGGGTGAAAGTTGCATCCCACGCGGTGGCGATCACGCGATCCGAGCGCATGTCAGGCGGGAGGTCATGGCCAAAGGCTATGAGTGAATAGCTGCGGTTCGGTCCCTTTGCGGTGTAAACCGCGTGGCCAACCCCTTTGTCATCGAAGGCAAATTCGGGCCGTGAGAACTGCCAGCCCTCGTGCGCCAATCGGCGGGTGAGGACCCGCATAAAGCTAAGCCGGCATTGGTGCATCGAGCCAAGACGGGCAAGCCGCATGACCTGTTCGGGATCGCGCCTTTGGATCTTTTGTGGCTCAAGCTGCGCCATGCTTGCTATCCTTTCAGCGTAAAATTGTTGGCAAAAAACCTGTACCAGTTTTCCCCCATAATGCCGTCGATTTCGCTGTCATCTAATCCGGTTTTACGCAACCCGCTCCGGATGTTCCCGAAGTCGCGGTTGTCATGAAACCAGTCGGGCATGTCAGGAAACCCGGGAGCCGCAGCGGATCCTTCGCCGAAATCAACCTCTTTGGTCCAGCGGCCTGTGCGCATCCATTCGACCACGCTATCCGGGTGGTCTTGGCAGAGGTCAGAGCCGATACCGAGATGCTCGGCACCATATTTTTCCGCCGTGCGGGCGATCATTTCGCAGAAGCTTTCCAGTGTGCAGGCGGATTTATCCTTCAGGTGATGCGGGTAGATAGAGAAACCCAGCATGCCGCCCTTTTCCGTCACGGCCCGAATGACATCGCTCTTTTTGTTTCGCAAAGCGGGGGCCCATTGATGGGGGTTTGCATGTGAAATAACGATCGGGCGTTCGGAAACCTCGGCAGCCTCAATGGTGGAACGATCGGCTGAATGGCTCATATCAACCACCAATCCGACCCGATTCATCTCTTTGATAACCTGACGGCCCATGCGGGTGATGCCGGTATCTTCGGCTTCATACGCCCCTGTCGCCAATAAAGACTGGTTGTTATAGGTGAGTTGCATAAACCGGGCACCCAGCGTATGCAGGATTTCGACCAAGCCGATGTCGGATTCAATCGGGCTGGGGTTCTGGAAGCCAAAGAAAATGGCCGTGCGGCCTGTTTCGCGGGCGTAATCAATGTCAGACGCCCATTGCCCTTTCATGATTAGGTCCGGAAACTGCTCAAACCAGCGATTCCATGTCTCGAAATTCAGAACCGTTTCCCGAAAATCCTCATGGTAGGAAATGGTCACATGGACGGCATCCACGCCGCCTTCGCGCATCTGCCGGAATATTTTTTCCGACCAGTTCGCGTATTGCAACCCGTCGATCAGCATCAGGTTGGGTCTCCTGCGCTGATATAGGCGGTTTTGACGGTGGTATAAAACTCGGCAGCGGCTTTACCCTGTTCGCGCGAGCCATAGGAGCTGTCTCCCCGTCCGCCAAAAGGCACGTGGTAATCGGTTCCCGCTGTTGGCAGATTCACGGTGACAACACCGGTGCGCGCGTTGCGCCGGAAGTGGGTGGCGCGGGCCAGACTTTGTGTGACGATGCCTGAAGTGAGGCCGAAATTTGTATCGTTCACCACAGACAGGGCCTCATCATAGCTGCCTACTTTGATGACCGAAGTCAGCGGGGCGAACATTTCTTCACGGTTGATGCGCATGGAATTGGAGGAATTCAGAAATACGCCAGGTGACATGTAAAACCCTTCATGAGGCATATTCAGTCGCTCGCCGCCACAGGCCAGTTCAGCACCCTCAGAACGACCCAGATCAACATAAGCCAGGTTTTCACGCAATTGCTGTTCACTCACAACAGGGCCCATTTGGGTACCGGCTTCCAGCGCATGGCCAACCTGCATGGCTTTTGTGCCCGCCACCAGTTTCTCGACAAAGGCATCGTGCACCGCTTCGTGCACAACCAATCGCGAAGAAGCGGTGCATTTTTGCCCCGTGCCGCCAAAAGCCCCGCCAAGGGCCACTGTAACTGCAAGGTCGATATCTGCGTCATCCATGACAGCGAGTGCATTTTTGGACCCCATTTCCATCTGAACTTTGGTCAGGTTCTGAATGGCCGCCGAGGCGATCCCTTTTCCAACCGGAACCGAGCCGGTAAACGTGATCGCATTCACTTTCGGGCTTTCAACAAGCTTTTGGCCGATCTTCCGACCCGAGCCCATCACAAGGCTGAATAGCCCTTTCGGGATGTCTTGGCGGGAAATGATTTCGGTCAGTGCCACTGCCGAGGCTGGCGTGGCGTTGGCGGGCTTCCAGAGCACTGCATTCCCGTAGCAAAGCGCGGGTGCAATTTTCCATGACGCTGTCGCTGTTGGAAAGTTCCATGGGCTGATCACAGCGACTACACCCACCGGCTCCCGGCGGACATCAATTTCCACACCCGCGCGCACACTATCGGCGTTTTCGCCGAGTTGGCGCAGGCATTCGGCAGCGTAATAGGTAAAGAACTGACCGGCGCGGAAAACCTCGCCTTTGCCCTCGGCAATGGGCTTGCCTTCTTCGCGGCTCAGGAGGGTGCCCAGCTCCTCGGCGCGGGCCATAAGCTCGTTGCCAATGTTCATTAGAACCGCCTGCTTGCGCTCCATGCCGTAAGCTTCCCATGCTTTCTGGGCTTGCTTGGCCTGATCGAGCGCGGCCTCTAGATCATCCGCACTCGCTTGCGCAAACATGCCGACCAGATCGCTCAGGTCAGACGGGTTACGGTTCTCGATTTCGGCAATGCCCGGAATCCATTCGCCAGCGATGTAGTTCTTTTTGAGGTCGGTCATGTTCTGTCTCTTCGAATTGCGGTTACCGCAGGATGGACTTTTTTGCTGACATCAGTCAAATTCAAATTACTGAACAAAAATTCAAAGAAAGTGAAGTTATGGCCATCAAGATCGAAATGTTGCGCTGCTTTGCGACGGTGGCCCAAACCGGCAACCTCGCCGAGGCGGCAACCCGCCTTTACAAAACTCAGTCGGCCGTTTCCATGACCCTGAAGCAACTGGAAGAAAATCTTGGCCAGCGGCTCTTTGAAAGCGACCGGAAAAACCGGTTAACACCGCTTGGCGAACAGGTTTTTGAGCTGGCCCAAAACCAGCTTCGCCAGTTTGACGACACGATCAAAGCTATTGAAGCGGCCATCAAATCGCCCAAGGGGCTAATCCGCATTGCGTCCATCCCGTCGGTTGCGGGGCTTGTGTTTCCCAAGGCGACGCAGGCTTTGACGCGCCAAAACCCCGGTTTGCGCGTAGAGTTGAGGGACACGGATACACAGCAAGTGATTGATGCCATGCTGCGCGGGCAGGCAGATATTGGCATAGTTTCGGGTTCACACAAATTGAACGGGATACGCCAGGCGCACCTGTTTAGTGACCCGTTTGGCCTGATTTGTTCACCTGAACACCCACTTGCGCGGCAAAAATATGATCCGACTATTCAGGAAGTGGCGGCCGCAGGCTTTGTAAACAATAACTTGTGCAGTTCGATTCAAACCCCGGAATTTCAGGCGGCGACGGCTGAATCGCTGATCTCCATGCACAATACCATGTCTCTCATCGCGATGGTCCGGACAAATAACTGGGTTACGGTTTTACCGCAAACAGTTGCGCAGTTTATGTCCCACGACTTGATCTTTCGCAGAATCAAGGGGCTGTCTGACCAACGACAGGTTTCGCTGCTTTTGCGCGAACGCACGCCCTACCTCCAGTTTGCCGAAGAATTCTGGGCGTTTCTGCTGGGCTTTGACTGGTCAAAAGCCTGAGCGAGGGTTTGTTACCAAACTACATATATTTTGCACGGTTACAGTTGCAATCCAGTCAGGCGCGAAATCAGGTCCACACTGTTGCGGGCGCTGAATTTTTGCAATAATTTTGCGCGATGGGCTTCAATGGTTCGCGGAGAGATATCAAGGCGGGCCGCAATATCCTTGCTGGTGAGGCCTTCCATCAACAAGATCGCGACTTGCCGCTCTCTTTTGGTCAATTCAACCACAGGCCGGATTTGTGATAGGTCGGCAAAGCTCCAGACGGCTTCGGCATAAGGGTTCTCAGGGGTCAGGGATTGCCCGCGAACCCGACACCAAAAAAGCCCGCCATTCGCACGCTTCATGATCCTCTCATCGATGTATGAGCCGGAATCCTTTAATATTTTTAACCCACTATCCCCGATTTCATGAAATTCCTTCAGGGACGGGTAGAGCTTTGATAGGGATTGCCCCTCAAGCTGGCTTCGCTGATATCCAAATATTTCGCCAAAACAGATATTGCAGCGCTGGATGACGCGAAATCGTGAGACGATCAGCCCGATCGGGGCGTGCAAAAACCCGGTCTCTGCTCCGTGTGCCAATAAAAACCCTCCGAAATTGCGTATTTATACGAATAGATTGCCAGGAGATATTAGAGCTAGAATAATTTGGAAGGAGACGCAAATTATGGATGCAATCATTGGTGCCGGGAAGATGACGGAGAAGGATACTGCGGATGTAAATTTCCAGACTTACGGAAAGCACGCGGCAGGGATGGCCAAAATTGCCAACCCACTGGCGCCGCGGAGTGTGGGCGCTCGGATCATTGAAAACGTTGAGGGGAAACGATGAACCCGGCTGAATGGCTCGTGAGGGCGGCAAAACGAACACCAAATGCGCCCGCCTTGCTCAAAGGGGAGCGTTTGGTGGCGGACTATGCAACCTTTGCCGCGCGCGCAGCGGCGATTGGCGGCGCACTCCGCGACCAATACGGGGTTCAACCGGGTGATCGGGTGGCGCTGTTCATGAAAAACCGCACCGAATATCTGGAAGTGCTTTACGGGATCTGGTTTGCGGGCGCAGTTGTTGTGCCCATCAACGCAAAGCTGCACGAAAAAGAGGCGGCCTGGATTGTTGAGCACGCAGAGGCCGGGATCGTTGTTGTGGCCGATGGCGGGGAGGCCGGTTTCAGGGTGGTATCTCCTCCCTGTGTTCGCGAAATCATTTCGGTGGATGAGCTGGGCTTTTCAGACCTCTATGCCCACAAGCCGCTAAATACCCCCCACATGACCCGCGCCGAAGATTTGATCTGGCTGTTTTATACCTCCGGCACAACGGGAAAGCCCAAAGGGGTCATGCTGAGCTCGGCCAACTTGCAAGCTATGACGATGACCTATTTTATTGACGTGGATGAGGTGCAGACGGAGGACGCAATTTTATATGCCGCACCCATGTCACATGGGGCGGGGATTTATAACTTTATGCATGTTATCCGCGGGGCGCGGCATGTGGTGCCGGAATCAGGAGGGTTTGACCCTGACGAAATTCTCGAACTGGCACCGAAAATCGGCAATATTTCCATGTTTGCTGCGCCAACCATGGTGCGCCGGTTGGTTGACAGGGCCAAGGCTTCGGATTTGGTTGGCGAGGGGATCAAAACCGTGGTTTACGGCGGTGGACCGATGTATGTGGCGGATATCATTGAAGCGGTAGAGGTCATGGGGCCGCGGTTTGTCCAGATTTACGGGCAGGGAGAATGCCCGATGGCGATCAGCGCGCTGAACCGGTTTGATGTTGCGGATCGCAGCCATCCCGAATGGCGGCAACGCCTCGGTTCGGTTGGGCTAGCGCAAAGCTGTGTGCGTATTCGGGTTGTGGATGAAAAAGGAAATGAGTTGCCCAATGGCCATGTCGGCGAGATTTTGGTTAGCGGCTTACCGGTGATGGCCGGATATTGGCGAAACGCCGGTGCCACAACCGAAGCTGTGCGGAACGGCTGGCTCTGGACAGGCGATATGGGCGCGATCGATGCAGACGGATATCTGACCCTGCATGACCGCTCGAAAGATATGATCATTTCCGGCGGCACCAATATCTACCCCCGTGAGGTCGAGGAAGCTTTGCTCAGGCATCCGGCGGTTCACGAAGTCGCCGTGGTTGGACAGCCGCACCCCGATTGGGGCGAAGAGGTTGTCGCTTTTGTGGTGCTTCAAGAGGGGGTAAATTTGGACGCTGTAGAGCTTGACGCACATTGCCTGCTTGAAATCGCCCGTTTCAAGCGGCCCAAAGCCTATCGGCTGGTAACCGACCTGCCGAAAAACAATTATGGTAAAGTGCTGAAAACAGACCTACGGAATCGCCTTTTGCAGGAGAAGCAGAAATGAACCTTAATGGAAAAACCGCATTGGTTACGGGCTCGGTGCAGGGCATTGGATTGGCGATTGCCAAAGCATTTGCGAGCGAAGGGGTTAGAATTGCCGCGCACGGGTTGGCGGACGCCGCGAAGGCAGAAAAGGTCAAGAACGAGCTTTTGGAAGCCGGCGCACCGGAAGTGCGTTTCTTTGATGCCGATATGCGGGACCCGGGCGCGATTGACGCTATGATGGACGAAATGGAGAGCTGGGGCGGCACAGATATTCTGGTCAACAATGCGGGCATCCAGAAAACTGTGAGCCTTGCGGAAGCTACGGCCGAAATCTGGGATGCGGTGATCGCGGTAAACCTTTCGGGGGCGTTCCATACCATGCATCGTGCTATGCCATTGATGGCAAAACGCGGCTACGGGCGGGTTATCAACATTGCTTCGGTTCACGGCCTCGTTGCCTCGGTGAACAAGGCGCCTTATGTGTCCGCCAAATTTGGCTTGGTCGGGCTTTCGAAAGTTGCAGCGCTTGAGTATGCGAGTGCGGGTTCAAGCGAAACTGGCGGCGTGACCGTCAATTGTATTTGCCCTGGATGGACCGAAACCGCGATAATAGAACCGCAAGTTCAGGCCCGCGCTGCCAAACATGGCGGAGACCGCGCGGCGGGTGTTGCGGACCTTCTCGCTGAGAAACAGCCGTCAAAACGCACATCCGATCCTTCGGAAATTGGCCAGCTTGCATTGTGGCTTGCCCATCCGGTTGCGCACAACATCACAGGCACATCTATTCCAATCGATGGTGGCTGGACAGCGCAGTAGCGCGCGGCCGGTCCAGAAACCTGTGCGGACAATTTTTCTGCCGCAAATCACAGAAACACGCGCCGTGTCATAAAACTGTTAACATTACGTCATAGATGCGTAGCAAATCGCTCCTAAAAGCAAGGTGCCCGACGAATCGGGTGACTGTAATTCTGAGAAAGAAAACTTGCTATGACTATGAAACTCACAGCTACCGCTGCCGTAATGAGCGCGCTTGTTGCCGGTGCGGCAGCCGCGCAAGAGCGCATTTCGATTGTTGGCTCTTCAACTGTATTCCCGTTCTCTACCACTGTGGCCGAGCACTTCGGTAAAGCAACAGATTTTGCGACACCGGTCGTAGAATCCACCGGTTCGGGCGGCGGCTTGAAGCTGTTTTGCGCCGGTGCTGGTCTGGATACACCAGATATCACCAACGCTTCGCGCCGCATCAAAGCGTCAGAAGTTGCCACCTGTGCCGAAAACGGCGTGACCGAAATCACCGAAGTTAAAATCGGCTATGACGGTATCGTAATGGCCAACTCGCGCGAGGCGGTACCTTTTGAGCTGACACTCCGTGATATCTTTTTGGCGCTGGCCGCGAATGTGCCAGACGGTAACGGCGGTACGATGCCAAATCCGAATGCTACTTGGGCAGACGTAAACCCGGCGCTTCCGGAAATTCGCATCGAAGTTATGGGCCCTCCACCAACATCCGGCACCCGTGACGCGTTTTCCGAGCTTGCCATGGAAGGCGGGTGCGATACTTTCGAGATGGTCGAAGCGATGGAGAAAGCTGACTACAAAGCATTTTGCCACACCATCCGCGAAGATGGCGCTTATATTGAAGCGGGTGAAAACGACAACCTGATCGTTCAGAAGCTGACAGCCAACCCGAATGCGCTTGGCATTTTTGGCTATAGCTTCCTTGAACAAAACGCTGATCTTGTTCAGGGCTCCACAGTTGATGGCGTAGCGCCTGAATTTGAAGCCATCGCTAGTGGCGATTACCCGGTTTCGCGTTCGCTCTATTTCTACGTGAAAAATGCGCATGTGGGGCAAGTGCCGGGCATTGAGGAATTCCTCGCGGAATTCACCGCTGAGGACACCTGGGGTGAATACGGCTATCTGACAGAGAAAGGCCTTATCCCAATGGGGGAAGAAGAGATGGAACAGTTTGCTGATGATGCGGCCAACCTGACACCTCTTTCCATGTAATCAAATCAGGCCGGCGCCCCTTTCGGGGCGCCGGCTTCATCCGTTTCAGGAGCCAAAATGGCAGACAACGAGATATCTTTTGCCGGTCGAAAGCGGCCGCTGGAAACTCTGATTAAAGGGGCGCTCTTTATGTCGTCCCTTTTGGCCATTGTTGTGACGGTCGGTATTGTTATGTCGATGGCGTTTGAAACGTGGCTGTTTTTTGAAAAGGTTTCGGTGTGGGAGTTCCTATTTGGGCTGGAGTGGAGCCCGCAAACCGCAATTCGGGAAGATCAGGTCGGGTCGTCCGGCAGTTTTGGCGCGGTGCCGCTCATTGCCGGTACCTTGTTGATCAGCAGTATTGCGATGCTGGTCGCCGCGCCGGTCGGGCTGATTTCAGCGATCTATCTCGCCGAATATGCCAGCGCGCGCGTGCGGTCCTATGCCAAGCCGCTGCTTGAAATTCTTGCGGGCATTCCTAGTGTTGTCTACGGTTTTTTCGCGGCTCTGGTAGTGGCACCCTTTATCCGGATGACCGGCGGGCAGTTCGGGCTGGAAGTGGCCTCTGAATCGGCGCTGGCGGCGGGGCTTGTGATGGGCGTAATGATCATTCCGCTGATCTCCTCGCTTTCGGATGATGTGATCAACGCCGTGCCCAATGCGCTGCGCGAGGCATCTTTGGGCATGGGGGCAACCCAAGCCGAGACCATTAAAAAAGTGATTGTGCCTGCGGCTGTGCCCGGAATTGCCGGGAGCTTTCTGCTCGCGGCTTCGGCGGCGATTGGTGAAACCATGATTGTGGTTATGGCGGCGGGGCTTGCCGCCAATTTGACCGCCAACCCGCTGGAAGCGGTTACAACCGTCACCGCGCAGATCGTGGCGCTGCTGACAGGCGATCAGGAGTTTGACAGCGCCAAAACCTTGTCGGCCTTTGCGCTTGGCTTGCTGTTGTTTATCACAACCCTCTTCCTCAACGTGATCGCGATGCGGATCGTCAACAAGTATCGGGAACAATATGAGTGATTTGTTTACCAGTGCCGAAAAGCACCTGAAATCCCGCCACCGTTCGGAGTCCCGCTTTCGCTGGATGGGCCGGTTGGCGATTGGGTTTTCACTTGGGTTTCTTGCGATTATGCTATTTTCGATTTTTATGCTCGGCAAAGGCGCCTTGAGTCGTGCCGAAATTGCTCTGCCGGTTGACTTAACTGCTGAAACCGTTGACCAATCTGACATCGAAGCGACCTCGTTTTCCAAACTGGTGCGCAACACGTTATTCGAGACCTTTCCGGAAGTCACAGACCGTGGCGAACGCCGCCGGTTGCTCGGGGTGGTTAGCGCAGATGCGCAGTATGAGCTCAAGCGCCAAGTACTTGCGAACCCTGAGTTGCTTGGGCAGGTGCAAACCATCTGGTTTACGGCTTCGGATGACATAGATCTTTATGCTAAGGGCGAGGTGGATGTAACGCTTCCCGAAGACCAGCGCCGCCTGAAGGATCTGGAGTTGGGGTGGTTAAACCAACTGGAAGTCAACGGGCAGTTGCGCAGCGTGTTTAACAAGGCGTTTTTCACATCGGGCGACTCGCGCGAGCCGGAGCTTGCCGGTATTTTGAGCGCTTTGATTGGGTCAATATTCTCACTCATGGTTTGTTTTGCGCTGTCTTTCCCGCTGGGCATTATGGCCGCGATATATTTGGAAGAATTTGCCAAAAAGAGCCGCTGGTCTGACTTTATCGAGGTGAATATCAACAATCTGGCGGCGGTGCCCTCGATTGTGTTCGGCCTGCTGGGCTTGTCGATATTTCTGGGTGTGTTTGGCTTGCCGCGCTCTTCGCCTCTTGTTGGCGGGATGGTGCTGGCGCTGATGACCCTTCCCACGATCATCATCGCCTCCCGCGCGTCGCTACGTTCGGTTCCCAGTTCCATTCGCGAAGCCGCCTTGGGGATGGGGGCCACACAGGTTCAGTCAACTTTTCATCATGTTATGCCGTTGGCCATGCCCGGTATGCTGACCGGGTCTATTGTTGGAATGGCACGGGCCTTGGGGGAAACCGCGCCGCTTTTAATGATCGGAATGGTTGCCTTTATTGTTGATGTCCCACAGGGCTTTACAGATGCCGCGACCTCGCTGCCCGTGCAGGTGTTTTTGTGGGCTGATAGCCCCGAGCGCTCGTTTCTCGAAAAAACATCAGCCGCGATTCTGGTGCTTCTGGGATTGCTCATCGTTATGAATATCGCAGCCATTGTGTTGCGCAAGAAATTTGAACGCCGGTACTAGGAGACCACCGTGATTAAAAACCCCATCATCACTGCGCGGGACGTAAATGTTTTTTACGGACAAAAACAAGCGCTGAACGGGATAACGCTTGATGTGCCGCGCAATAAGGTGACCTCGCTGATCGGCCCCTCCGGCTGCGGGAAGTCAACTTTTTTGCGTTCGATCAACCGGATGAATGATCTGGTCGATATCTGCCGGGTTGAGGGCGAGATCAAAATCGAGGGTAAAAACATTTACGATAAAGATGTGGATGTTGTTGCGTTGCGCGCCCATGTCGGGATGGTTTTCCAGAAGCCGAACCCTTTTCCCAAATCGATTTTTGACAACGTGATTTATGGCCCGAAAATCCATGGCATGGTGAAATCAAAAAGCGATGCCGAAGAGATTGTGGAGCAAAGCCTGCGCCGTGCCGGGCTTTGGAAAGAAGTGGCTGACAGGCTAAACGAGCCGGGCACCGGGCTTTCGGGTGGGCAGCAACAGCGGCTTTGCATTGCGCGGGCCATTGCCGTGAAGCCCAGCATTATTTTGATGGATGAACCGGCTTCGGCGCTTGACCCGATTGCCACAGCGGTGATCGAAGAATTGATTGACGAACTACGTCAGAAATATACGATTATCATCGTAACCCATTCGATGCAGCAGGCGGCGCGGGTTTCTCAACGCACAGCCTTTTTCCATATGGGTGATCTTGTAGAGGCAGGGGCAACCAAAGAGCTGTTTACCTCACCGCAGGATGAGCGCACCCAGAACTATATTTCCGGTCGGATCGGCTAGCGAAGAGGACCCCATGGAACACCACCACATTGTTTCGCGTTTTGATAAAGACATAAAGCGCATTGAAAGCCAGCTCACCAAAATGGCGGAGCTCACGATAAAGCAGCTCGAATCCGCGATTGTGGCCATTGAAACCCATGATACCGAGCTGTCGCAACGCATTGCCAAAGGTGATCGGGAAATCAACGCTCTGGAGGCGCGGATTGACGAACTTGCGGTCAGGTTAATAGCCTTGCGCCAGCCCATGGCAGAAGACTTGCGCCATGTTGTCTCAACGCTGAAAATCACAACCAATATCGAGCGTATTGCGGATTACGCCAAAACAATGGCGCTGCGCGTGCCGGTTTTGGCCAACGGGGACCCCGTTGATTCCGCGACTAAAACCATCCGTCGCATGGCAGAAGCGGTGATTTCAATGTTGCGCGATGCGATGACGGCGTTTTTTGAACGCGATCTTGAGCTATCCAGCACGACCCGTGAGAGAGACCTGAACATTGACCAGCAAGACGCGGCTTTGTTTCGTGAGTTGCTAACTTATATGATGGAAAACCCGCGCAATATTGAAGCCGCCACCCATCTGCTCTTCATTTCAAAAAACCTCGAACGGGCGGGCGATCAGGTGTGCAACATTACGGAGCATATCTGTTTTCTTGTCACTGGCGAGATATTTGAAAATAGCGACAGCTAAAACACCTCGATCCCACTTTATCTGCCGCTGTACAGCATCCTAAGGCAGGCTTCAACAAGATGCGGCATCCAGAACAGGTGCCCAATACCCGGTCTCGTAGGCTTGCCGTGCAGACAGGATCAAAACTTCAGTGCTGGTCGCTTCCGCATCCAATTTGAGCTGGTCCGCTTCGGATTGGCTTATGCCCGTAACAAAAATCGAGCCAGTGATATGGGCACACTCGATCCCGTCTCTTGCATGCATCGGGCCATTATAAGGCATTACAAGGATGGTACCGGGGCGGGCGGTTTTGATCACCCGCTGCTCCATCTGTTCCAGAAGGATATCAGACTGCATGGGGCGGTAAAAATAGATCACGTCGTAGTTTGAATAAGAGTCGAATTTCAGGGCATCGGCGTGGAAGATTTTACTGTTTGAAATTCCGAGCGAGCGCAGTGTTTCCTTGGCGGCGTTTGTGTAGCCTTCGTCATAGTCGAGGCCGTCAGCCTGTTGGAAAAACCGGGTTGCGGCAAATATTTTTGTCCCGCCACCACACCCGACATCAATAAACCGAAGGCTTCGGTTGGGGTTCTGCGCGAGGCTGATGCGGTAGGCCGCCGACATCAGGTTTTCAAAATACTTTATCGGAAAAGCAATATCGGCAAAGCAGCCGTAACCCTGCGCCGAACTTGCCTGTGAATTCGGGTTGGCCAGCCGGTGGAAGGCTTCATAAACCCTGTTCAGCAGGTCGTCAGGTTCAACCGGCTGCATTGGTGGCAAAAGCGGGTGTGTGACCGGGGCCAGATGGCGCTCGACAATGTGCTCTATTTCATCCCACTTGCCCAATCGCTTCTTGAACTTACGCGCTTGTTCGTAAATCTTCCGCTGAACCGCATAGTCTTGTTGCGAAACTTGGCCTCTTGCCGGTTTTTCAATCTTGTTAAACCGCCGGCCAAGTGTGTGAAGCTGTGGCCGCATTCGGGAGATCGCCAGCCAGTCGTCAGCGAGCTGTTTCAAATCGCGCCTTGAAACGGGTTCCCGCATTGATATCGCGAGGGTTTCGGTCAGTTTAGCCAGTTCATGCTCAAGCTTTAGTGCCTGTTGATAGGCCCGTTCAGTGGTCTTCATTTTCATCTCATACTAAAACTGGTTGAGATATGATGAAGTGAAGCGCGCCGAATTGCAAATGCAGGTGCCCAATTGCCCGAAGGCTCCAGTCCGAAATTAAAACTTCAGACCGGTATGCACCTTTTGCTCGTGATACATATGCATGGCACCTCCGGCCTTATGAGGCCGCAAATGGCATCCTTGATTCTATCATGCCGGAATACCAGCTCGCGCCTGCCGGGATAGCTTCGTCATCAAAATTGTAGGCGGGATGGTGGCACATAGGCGTATCTCCGTTGCCTAGAAAAATATAGGCGCCGGGGCGCTCTTCCAGCATATAGCTGAAGTCTTCGGCTGGCATAATCGGGTCTACGTTGTCATCAACCGCTCCAGCAACCGATCGCGCAACCTCAGCGGCATAGACAGTGTTTTCCGGTGTGTTCATCGTGACCGGATACCCGCTTGTCCAATTGATTTCGGCTTTGGCACCAAGGGCGGCGGCAGTACCCTTTGCAATTTCGCGAATGCGTTCCTCTGCCATTTTGCGATATTCGGAATCAAGCGTGCGCACAGTCCCTTCCATGCGGACCGTATGGGCGATCACATTGCTTGCGACGCTGTCGGTTTTAAACGTACCAACAGTAACAACAACTCTTTTGAGCGGGTCCACATTGCGTGAAACGATGGTCTGGAGAGACAGCAATATCTGGGCAGCAACCACCGTTGTGTCCACGCAGTCCTGTGGGGTAGCTGCATGTCCGCCTTTCCCCGTTACCACGATTTCAAATTCATCGGATGATGCCAGAAGCGCCCCGGGCCGGATGGCAAATTGCCCGGTCGCCAGACCCGGCGTATTATGCATGCCATACACTTCCTGAATGCCGAAACGCTCCATCAATCCGTCGCGACACATTTCCAGCCCACCAGCACCGCCTTCTTCAGCGGGTTGGAAAATAACAACAGCGGTGCCGTTGAAATTGCGGGTCTCGGTCAGGTATTTTGCCGCCCCGAGCAGCATGGCTGTGTGGCCGTCATGGCCACAGGCATGCATCATACCGGGGGTTTGCGAGGCATACTCGAGGTTGGTTGCTTCATGAATTGGCAGGGCGTCCATGTCGGCCCTCAGGCCAACCACTTTACCGCTATTTGAGCTTTTTCCCTTGATAACGCCAACAACGCCTGTGCGCCCGATCCCTTCGACAACTTCATCACAGCCAAACGAGCGAAGTAGGTCAGCTACTTTTGCGGCCGTCCGGTGAACCTCGAACATCAGCTCGGGATGGGCGTGAAAGTCACGCCGCCACTGGGTGATCTCTTGATGCATCTCTGCATATCGGTTTTTTATAGGCATGGCTTGGCTTCCTGTCTGGTGTTGAAGTGTCAGGGTATTTCACCCACCAGCAAGGGGCCGTTTGGCGGGATTATCGCGCTTGTGAGCCGACATATAATGCCGAGGCAATATTTAGCCCGACGACCAGTCAATCAGTTCATCCGGTTTGGCAAATGCAATCAGTTCATCGAGGTTGGTCAGTGTGATGTTTTGCCCGTCGACCTCTACACCACATGGTTTCAGGTTGCCGAATGCTCTTGAAAGGTTTTCCGGTGTCATCCCGAGATAAGAAGCGAGACGCCGTTTTTCTATCGGTAATGTGAAGCGAATAGCGTTATTTTGGCGCTTGTGTTGCTTTAGCAGATAGTTTGCCAGCCGCTCGATTGATGTGCGGAGCTTGAGGTTTTTCATATTTTTAATTGTTGCGCGATAGCAGCGGGACAATTCGTCAACGATTGCAAATGCAAAAGAGTGATCGGTTGCAAAAACGCTTCTTACATTTTCCGAGGGCAACATGATGATCCGTGATTTAAGCAAGGTCTTGGCCGACATCAGGTTTGGCCTGTCCTTAATTGTTGCCGCCAATATGAAGGTCGAGTTCTCGTGGAGTGTTGTGATCGTGGATTCACGACCGTTCCAGTG
>Ga0209121_10003585_pt1 | contig 14967 bp, 10 predicted proteins | sample Cruoilmetagenom3_FD_187292 | JGI IMG/M metagenome (GOLD analysis project Ga0209121, IMG submission 187292) | Oil polluted marine microbial communities from Coal Oil Point, Santa Barbara, California, USA - Sample 3 (SPAdes) (version 2) | ecosystem: Environmental > Aquatic > Marine > Oil seeps ...
TAAAACCTAACAGCTAATAGCTAATTGCACAAGTCATATTTTTTGAGGTATATTACCCCTAAAAATGTAAACTACTTTTGGCTTGATATGAAGGATGCCCGCAAATTCTACCAATTTATTTTTTACCCGGCCCTTAACAATCATCATCCCAATGAATTCACCCAATCCCCATTGTTGTCAACTTAAATTTTACCACAACCCCATACAAACAACCCAATCCCTCAATCCTTCAATCACCAAATCACTAAATCACCCAATCACCCAATCCTATGATGGTCCCTCCCAAGATAAAAATTCAGCCATGAGGATGTGTTGTAAAGGGCCCAGTCTCGTGGAGGAAGTGGGGGGCCACCCAGTCTTTCCTGTTTACCAAGGCTCTGGAGTCGTTCATATACCTTTACGTAAAAGCACTTCCGCCTCCCAGGCCAGACCTCGCACCAGCCGTCCCTGCTACCTCCGCAAGGGCCGTTCAGAAGGAACTTGGAACACTGGGACTGGGGACATAAAAATCCCATTTCCCCCAAGGCACAGTCTCCACAGCGCCGGCAGTCATAGAGCCACTCTTTTAGCCAGTATTCAAAAAACGTGAAATGCCTTTTTGAAGATAAACCATCAATCCATCCGGCCATCCTGCGAAGGGAACTGAAAAGAGGTTTTCCCGGTTCAAAGGCAAGTTCGTGGAAAAGGCGTCCGAGACTCAGGCCAAGTGAATCCCTTAAAGAAAGACTGATCTCTGACCCGGGGTTTGGTTCATCATGGTTGAGCCAGGTTTCCGGGTCTTCCTTGAAATACCAGAATTTCCACTCCTCCGGAAAAAGAAACTGGCATGTAAAGAGCTTCCATCGCTCGCCTATCTCATTGGCCCGCTCAATGACCCATCTAACATGGGAGTATTTGAGACCAGGGCCGCTGAGATGTACCCCTTCGTAGCCAATACCCTTCAGTATTGACACCAACCGGGCTGCACGCTCCAGCCTGGGATCCGCCTCCTGGTCATCAGACATGGCATCCTGTTCCATACGTTCAAGAAGCCTGTCCGGCAAAATACATCCTGGAATTTCTCCCCTGTACAGGGTTCTGGCCAATCCTGTCGTTGGTATGAATACTGTCCCTAAAAGAGGCACACTGAGGCCTTCCCTGTCCATAAACCGCCTGAGCTCATCGAATTTGCGTACGTCAAAACCCATTTGTGTTATTACAAAACTTGCTCCGGCAGCTACCTTCCGCTTGAGCTTCAAGTATTGGGGGATAAGCTCTGACTCCAGGCGTTTAAAGGGAGATACGACACAGCCGGCATGGAAACTCATGGGGGCCAGATTTACACCCCCAAATGGTGCCTTGGAATCAAGGACAAAACCCTGGTTCATATCGGAAATCATGCCCAAGACCTGGACTGAATCCAGATCGAAGACAGGTTTGGCGTTTCCCATAAATCCGTATCTGGGATAGTCCCCGGTAAGCACCAATAGATTTTTAAGACCGGACCGATCAAGCACGAACAACTGGCTCTCCACGAGATTACGGTTTTTGTCCTTGCAGGAAAAGTGGATGATTGGATCGATCCCAAGGGCCATTATCTCAGAGCCAAGAGCCCTGGGCGTAAGCGCTGGGTGTCCTCCGGCGTTGTCTGTTATAGAGAGGGCGCTGATCAAGCCGCCGGCTGCTGCCTCTCCGGCAAACCGGAGGATTTCGTCAATGGCCTTGCCCTTTGAGGCCCTGGCGGGCACAAGCTCAAATGTAATTACAAAGTTTCGTTTTGCCCCTTTGACATCATATCCGGAATCCCTTTGGGCCAGACGCTCTTCCATGGCCTTTTGGAGCTTTGAGTAAAGAGAACCGGGGGGTGATTGGGTGATTGGGTGATTGAGTGATCGAGTGATTTTTTCTAATCCTCTGTCGTCCATTTTATAGACAATGTTGAATGTTGAATTTTGAATGTTAAATTAAGGTATATGTCTTTTAAATTTTTCTTCCACAATTCAGCATTCAGCATTCAACATTCAACATTTCCTCCCCGTAGCTTGCGTTTATCACCTATTCGTATGGTTACTCGCTGGTTGTCCAGATACTCAAGGAGCGGGATCATGTACTTTCTGGAAAGCCCTCCGGCAAGGTCCCGAAATTCGTTTATGCTTAGCTCGCCGTGCTCTTTGATGAAACGAATGACCATGTCCTTGATTTTATCCAGGGCGCTGTGGTGGTAATAAAGATCGTCCTTCAGACGCATAAGAATCCCTTCCCTGACCATCAAATCAAATATTTTGTCTGCCGCCTTCTCATGCCCTTCCACACGGCCAAGTGCGTCTTCACGAAAAGGAGGCTGAAAACCGGCCTGTTTGAAGATAAGTTCAAGCTTGCTCCTGAGTTCTTTTTCTTCATCCCCAAGAGTCACATGATGTGTGGAAAGCCGGACAAGATCCTTTTCCTGTGCAACCTTTCCTGACTTGACAAGATCAGAAAGGAGCATTTGAAACAGCCTCTGATTTGGTGATTTGGTGATTTGGTGATTTGGTGATTGAAAGGCAGGTCCGGTAACTCCGGCTATGGGAAAGAGGCGGGACCTTAGCTCCTCTTTGGACAGACCTTGGACAAGAGGATTGTCGTTGTGAAAGGTCCGCAGGATGTCCAGCGCCTGCTCCTTTAGAGCTTCGCAAACTTTACCATGGACAAGTCTCTGCCCCTCCCCCTCAGAGCATATAATTTTTCTGGAACTCAGGAGGGGCTCAAGCTCCCGGGCAAGGCGTTTTCCATAGATACTGCTACGCATAGCGAGTTCAGATCTTGAAAGCCCCCTCACGCCCGCACGCTCCAGATGATATCCAATGATGTCGGCCGGTCCGCCTTTGGCCAGGATATCAAGCTCTGTCCAGAGCGCGGGCCGGGTCCGCTTCCGTCTCCTGGGAACAGGATGGAGGATCCTTCCACCACCTATGGTACGGATAGGTGAATAACTCCTGATAACATAGTGATCTCCTGAGAGGACTGCCACCGGTTCCTTCAGCATTATCTGGATATAGGCCTCTGAACCCGGAACAAGCTCATCGCCCTGGAGCAGGACCCTTCCGATAACCTCGGCTGTTCCCACGTGAAAGCGAACAGGACTTCTGTGGCGCAAGGGACGGCCTGCGCCGGCAAGATACAGGAAATTCAAGTCAACGAGATAGCTCGCATGCAGGCTCCCCGGAGTGGCTACGACGTCTCCCCTGCTGACATCCTCCGTGTCAATACCCTGTAGATTGAGGGCCGTGCGCATTCCCGGATGGGCCTCTTGGGCCTCCTTTCCATGGATCTGAATACCCCGGATCCTGGCAGTCATACCCTTGGGATAGATAGATACCTCGTCTCCCAATCTGATCTGCCCTGAAATGGAAGTGCCGGTGACTACCGTGCCAAAGCCTTTTATGGTGAATACCCTGTCCACCGGAAGGCGATATGGCCCGACCGGGGCCTTTGGTACCACTTCTGACACCATTTCATCCAGGATCCTGAGGAGCTCGTCAAGGCCGTCTCCTGTAACTGAGGAGACAGCCAGCACAGGAGCATCTTCCAGAAATGTGCCGGAGACAAAATTACTAACGTCCTCAGTGACCATTTCCAGCCATTCCTTTTCCACAAGGTCCTTCTTGGTCAGAACAACAAGTCCCTTCTTAACTCCCAGGAGACGGCATATCTCCAGGTGCTCTGTGGTCTGGGGCATTATCCCTTCGTCAGCAGCCACCACAAGGACAACGAGGTCCATCCCCATGGCTCCGGCCACCATGTTTTTTACAAAACGTTCATGGCCCGGGACGTCTATTACTCCCACCTGCCGGCCTGAAGGGAGGGAAAGGCTGGCAAAACCCAGTTCAATAGTGATGCCCCGCTCTTTTTCCTCCTTTAGCCTGTCGGTATCTATCCCGGTAAGGGCCTTGACCAGGGCGGTCTTTCCGTGATCAATGTGGCCGGCAGTACCGAGAATGATGGTCTTGGTATCCATGGATCAGCTCACCTTTGCCCCTGATTCTGCCGGAGTGGCCACGGTGGTCAGATGAAGGCCCTTATCGTCTTTGGCCACAAGCAACATTCCCTCGGATCGCACTCCCCTGATCTTTACCGGCTTGAGATTGGCAACCACAACTACCTGCCTGCCGACAAGATCTTCAGGTGAAAAGTGTTCTGCAATACCGGCAACGATAGTTCGTTCTTCCGGACAGCGGACGTTCAGCTTAATAAGCCTGTCTGCCTTGGGCACCCTCTCGGCAGCCGTTATCTTTGCCACCCTGAGGTCTATCTGTTGAAAATCCTCAAAGGAAATCTGTTTTTCAGCATCTTCAGGCACAGTCTTTTTTTTGACCTCCTTCTTGTCCTTTGCCTTACCCGTTTCCAACCTCGGGAACAGGGATGGTATGAGTGAAGTCTTGGTCCCGGGAGTCAGAACTCCCCATCGCCGGGCCGCATCAAGATTCAGGTCCTCCTGTGGGTCAAGACCTATGGCCTCCTGCATTTTCCTGGCGGTTGACGGCATCACAGGGGCTACCAGGATTGAAAAAATTCGAAGAGATTCAAGGAGTGTATAGAGAACATTCCTCAACCGGCCAGCTTTGGCCGGGTCCTTGGCCAAGACCCATGGGGCAGAGGTGTCAATCACTTTGTTGGCCTTATTTATTACTTCCCAGACTGCCTGCATGGCCCTGTGCACTGCAAAGGACTCCATGGTCTTTTCCCAGACAGGTACCAGCCTGAGCGCAGCCTCGCGCAGCTCTTTCTCCACTCCCTCCGGTTCTTGAGGTGCGGGGACCTCTCCCTTGACATATTTCCGGACCATGGCCAGGGTACGACTCACAAGATTTCCCAGGTCATTGGCAAGATCAGCGTTTATCCTCAGCAAGAAGGATTTTTCGCTGAATCCGGCATCCAGGCCAAAGACCATCTCCTGCATCAAACAGTATCTGGTTGCATCTACACCAAAGGACTCAACCAGACCCCTCGGCCGTATTACGTTTCCAAGACTCTTGGACATCTTCTGATCACGGATCTGCCAGTAGCCGTGGACATGAAGACGCCTGTATGGCTTGAGTCCAATGGCCTTAAGCATGGTGGGCCAGTAAATGCCGTGTGGCTTCAGGATATCTTTGGCTATCACGTGTTCGGTCACCGGCCAGAACTTTGAAAAATTGGGGTCATCCGGATATCCCAACCCGGTCAGATAGTTGATCAGGGCATCAAACCAGACATAGGTTACAAATTTATCGTCAAAGGGAAGGGGTATGCCCCACGTGAGACGGCTGACGGGCCTTGAGATGCAGAGATCATCCAGGGGATCCTTTAAAAAAGACAGTACTTCATTCCTGTAACGCTCAGGCGTGATAAACAACGGGTGCTTCATTATATAGTCTATCAGCCAGTCCTGATAACGGCTCATAAGGAAGAAATAATTTTTTTCCTTCAGCCGTACCGGGACAGTACCATGGTCCGGGCACTTTCCGTCCTCAAGTTCCCGTTCCATATAGAAGCGTTCACACCCAAAACAGTAAAGCCCCTCATATTCCCTGAAGACTATGTCCCCTCTGTCATAGACATCCTGCAGTATGCGCTGCACTGTTGCGATATGTTCCGGTTCCGTGGTGCGAATAAATCTGTCAGGCTCTACATCCAGAAGGGGCCAGGACTCCCTGAATAAAGAGCTTATCCTGTCTGCATAGGTCTTTGGGTCTATCCCCTGCTTCTCTGCTGCCTGAACAATTTTGTCCCCATGTTCATCTGTTCCGGTCAGGAAAAAGGTCTCCTCCCCGCGAAGCTTGTGGAACCGGTTCTGCACATCTGTAATCACTGTTGAATATGCATGTCCCAGATGAGGTTCTGCATTCACGTAATAAATGGGTGTTGTTATATAGAATCTGTTTTTCATTGAGTAATTTATTGATAGGTTAGGAATTTCCTTTTTTGGACAGGATGAACACAAATTTTCAAATCTATGAATAATAAGTATCTGTGTATATCTGCGAAAATCTGTGTCCTATTTAATATTTTTTTTGGCCTTGGATTGCGAGCGTCCTCCCTTATTACGCCTATTCTTTCCCTTTGCTTTTAAATTCTTCTCTTTAGTTCTATCCTTGGGTAGGCTGGCATTATCTTTAGATGTAGTTGAATGCTCCGGCCTCTTTTTCTCCGTCCCCGGTTTACTTCCGGATCGCTTCTGTTTTGGTGAATGGGTGATTGTTTTATCTGTTTTTATTTGTTTCTGTTTTCTTTTATCCGTGGCCAAGGATTTGGGCCTTTTCTTTTGTTGCAAACGATGTTGCTCAAGCTCTGAAATTTTAAATTCTATTTGCGTGTTATCAGGAAGAACCACTGTGACTGTCTGGCGCAGGATGTCTCGGCGTATTACTTTACCTTGTCCGGCAGGAGTATCACAAAGTTTTCCAAGAAGGGGCATGCCTTTGGCCAATTCCAGATATGTTCCATACTCATAGGTAAGACAGCATAGCAATCTACCGCAAATTCCGGATATTTTGCTTGGATTCAAGGGGAGATTCTGGGCTTTGGCCATCTTTATGGATACAGGATCAAAATCCTGAAGAAAGCTGGCACAACAGAACTCCCTGCCACAAATTCCTACTCCTCCTATCATTTTGGTCTCGTGTCTTATGCCTATCTGACGCATTTCCACTCTTGTCCGCAGGGTCTTTACCAGGTCCTTTACCAATTCCCTGAAATCTACTCTGCCCTCTGCAGAATAGTAAAAAACGATCTTGCTTCCATCGAAAAAGCTCTCCACTCTGACTATCTTCATGGAAAGACCCAGGATACGAACATGCTCTGCGCAGACATCACGGGCGACTTTTTCCCGATCCAGATTCCGATAATAGAGTTCTATTTCATGGGTGCTGGCCAAACGCTCCACCTTGGGAGGAACGGCCTTCGCAGGCATTTTGATCACTACAGGACGTCCGAGTACCCGGCCAACCTCGATTCCGTGTTCTGTGGGCACCACTACCCACTCTGCATCCATTACAGGAACATTACCCGCATTGTAGTGGGACGGAGGCCATTTTGGCCTGAAACGGACCGCGATAAGCACTATGGATGTTTCATCCTTATCCCCATTGCCGTTGTTCGGTCCCTTGAGGTCTGATGTCGGGGCTTCAGGTTCATTATTCTGTTCCTGATCGCTCGCCATTTTTATATTTCCTTCTTTCATAAATTTGCATAATAACAGATTTTTTTAAGAAAATCCCCTAACCCGGATAAAACTGAACAAAAGCAAGCGGTATTAAGCAAAAATTCTATGCGGGTATGTGTGCGGGGCACCGGCAAAAAGCTGGGAGCCATTTGTTGACCGGATTTTGCGTACTGAAAAATGTTCTGTTTTTATTTCAGGCTCTTCTGCTAAAATGCTTTCAAAAGAAGTTGCAACGCAGATGCGAGGACGATCTCTTGTATGGGACTTATTCCCTTTTTCTTTCAAAGAATTTCTTGATTACAAGAAAGTTGATTATAGAAAATTAACTTCGAAAAACCGGCTTATTGTAAAAAAATCCTTTAATGAATACTTCCAAAAGGGGGGATCCCCCGAGGTGCGAAATGTATCTGATAAAATTCGCATAAGGAAGGGAATAAGATAATAGAAGTTGTGCCGGTATGAAAATATATCCTTAAGAGGGAATAACCTTTCAAATTTATGAACAATAATATTATCTGTGTATATCTGCGAAAATCTGTGTCCTATTTAACTTCGTGGTAAAAAAACATGATCAGAAACCCCAAATTTGATCGCTCAAAGCATAGCCGACAGGTGTCGAAAAATTTAACAGTAAATGATCGTGTCGCGCTAACCTCCTGATTCCTTCACGATAAATTTGAAGCCTCTTCTATTATTTCCTATCTTCAACCCGGCGACAATGCCCGGTTTTCAAAAAACTGTAAAGAATTCCGACACCATTTTGGGGCGGATTTTTCTGTGAAAATCTGCTCCGTTTTCTGGGTGGTGAGTATTTATCCATAATTACAGTGGGTTAAGTAATTTTTGAAGTGAGTGAGGGATGCTTTGTTGGTGCTCAAAGGTGTCAGAAAATTTTACAGGGATGGAAAAAGTGATGGAGTGTATTTTGAAAATATCTGGAAGTTCAGTGGGTTAGAGACGTGGCATTATTTTTGCTTTATTTATGAAATAAGGGAGACTTTGGAGATAATTACTTGTAAAAACTTGGAGGGGGAGAAGGGGGAAATTGAAATGAAAAAGTTGGCCTTATTGATGCTTGGCATGGTTCTGGTGTGTGCTGTAGGTTCAAATGCCTACGCCCTCCCGTTCACATTCTCGGGTTCCGATAATGGCGGAACAGGCTCCGCAACAATGGATATTTCTTTATCTGGTACCACCGTTACAGCAGTCCTAAATAATACTTCCCCGACAACTATTGACGGCGGATCCGACGTCAATGCACCAGGCATCACGGCATTTGGTTTTGACCTTGATCCAGACAACAATATGAATTTGCTTTCTTGGGAGCTAACGGCTTACGACGTCAATGGTCCCAATTCGGGCAGCTCAGTAACTATCGGTGGAAGTGGGATTAAAGGAGGGTATTGGGAACTAACCATAGATGGTAATACCGACGGTATTAAAATAGATTACGTACCCAATACAGAAAAAGGTGTTAAGGGGGCACTTTACAACCCGGACATAGTATCAGGCGAAGGTGCCTTGCCGAACTTTTACACTCAAGCAATTCTAACGATGATTTTCGACGTTGCTCCAAGCTTAAACATTGCTGATATGTATAGCCCTTTTGTGAAAATGCAAAATGTCGGAATAGATGGCGAGGGAAGTCTCAAGTTGCCGGGGACACCAGTCCCTGAACCCGCCACCATCCTGCTCATAGGCACCGGTCTCCTTGGCATGATCGCCTTTGGCCGCAAGCCGGTTGTGAATAAAAAGGCTTAACAGCATAATCACGACATAACAATATATCCCGCAAAATCCCCCCGGTTGATTTCCCTTGGTTATTCCGGGGGATTTTTTTGCCTTTTGCAGCAGGCACAGTCCCTGCGCAAAATCCGGCAGCAGGGATTCCCCTATATTGCCATCGCACAAAATCTCCTTTTCGTTCAGGCACTATGGACTTATCCCATGCCTTTTAAGGAGGACATGCAGGGTGGGCCGGCTGGTCTCGAGCAGTCTGGCTGCCTGGCTGATGTTGTTGCCGGTCAGTGCCAAGGCCCTGCGGATAGTATTGATCTCCGCTGCTTCACGAGCCTCTTTCAGGGTGGGCAGTTTTTGTTCCTCCTGCTCTAAAGTAGCGTCTTCCAGCCCCAGGTCGGCGGGGTCAATGACTCGGCCGGTTGTAGTACTCAGGGCACGGCGGATGCGATTTTGGAGTTCCCTGACATTGCCGGGCCATGTATGTGCCATCAGAGCGGCGATAGCTGCCAGCGAAAGTGTTAACTGCCCCCGCTGCAGTTTTTGAGTCTCTTCCTGAATAAAGTGATGGGCCAGGAGCAGGATATCTTCACCTCTTTTCTTCAAACCTGGGATCCATAAAGGAACGACGTTCAGGCGATAGAATAGGTCTTCGCGGAAGCTTCCCCGTTTAACTGCATCCTCCAAATTGACGTTGGTGGCTGCAATGATGCGGACATCCAATGTGATTGTCTTTGTTCCCCCCAACCTTTCGATAGTATTCTCCTGGAGAAACCGCAATATTTTCACCTGGAGGACCAAGGGCAGTTCACTGATCTCGTCTAAAAAGACCATCCCCTTATTAGCATGCTCGAATCTGCCGACCTTACGACCTATGGCCCCGGTAAATGCGCCACTTTCGTGGCCGAAAAGCTCACTTTCGAGCAGATTTTCAGGAATCGCCCCGCAGTTAATGATCACCAGGGGCTTTTGGGCCCTTTGGCTCAGGCTATGGATGGCCCGGGCTGCCATCTCCTTGCCTGTACCGCTGTCTCCGGCTATGAGGACCGGGTAATCGGTTTCACTCACCTGTCTGATGCGCTCAAATAGCTTGCCCATGCCTGGGGAAATACCGAGCATGCCGCAGAAAGAACCGGTTTGACTAGTTTGATTCTGCAGCCTTCGGTTGGCCTCTTCCAGCTCATGGATTTTGAAGGTGCGTGAAAGGATAATATTTAATATTTTTAAATCGATTGGTTTGGCGCAAAAATCAGCCGCCCCCAGGGCAATGGCCTGGACGGCATTTTCCACTTCGGCATTGCCGGTGATGACTATCACCTTTGTATAAGGGGCAAAAGAAGATATCTCTTCCAGGAGCTTAAAACCCTGCCGGGGCGTGTCTGGGTGTGGCGGTAGGCCTAGATCCAGGGTAACTACAGGGAAGGCGCCAGATGCCAGCAGTTGTTTAGCCTCATCAACTTCAGAGGCAATGGTTATTTCATATTCCTTTCCAATGCCCCACTTAAGCTGCTTGGCTACGGAGATCTCGTCTTCAATAACTAAAAGCTTTTTTTTATTCATTGTTAAAACAATTTGTTAAAACAAATTTGGGTAACTTCTCAATAAGTTGGGGTAGATTACATTTTGCGACTATTCACTGGTACCCAGACTTATTGAGAAATTACAAATTTGGGAATTGAGGAATTGAGGGATTTGAATCAATAAATACCTTCAAATCCCTCAATTCCTCAATTATCTTTAACAGCACTTGCCCTCAGGACATAAAACCTTTAATAATCTATATATCGAACATTAGATGTTTTTCTATAAGGAAAATTTCTAAAAAATCACTCTAATGGAGGGTAAGCATTATGGCGAGTAAAACCAATGCAAGCAAAAAGGGAGGAAATGCGGGCAAGGGACAAAAAAAGCAGATCGGCGGGGCCATTGTTGCCATAGTAACGCCCTTTAAGGACGGGAACCTGGATGAGGAAGCCCTCAAGGCCCTTATAGAATGGAACATAAAGGCCGGGACCAATTGTATAGTACCCTGCGGTACCACTGGTGAGTCGGCGACCCTCAGCCACGAAGAGCACATGAGAGTAGTGGAGATTACCATAGAGACCGCGAAGGGACGCGTACCGGTAATCGCTGGAACAGGCTCCAACTCCACTGCAGAGACCATCATGCTCACAAAGCATGCGAAGAATGCCGGTGCAGATGCGGCCCTGGTGATTACACCCTATTACAACAAACCCAGCCAGGAGGGATTATACCAGCATTTTATGGCCGTAGCGGATGAATGCAAATTCCCCATGATCCTTTATAACGTACCCGGACGTACAGGGGTGAACATGCTCCCCGAAACAGTGGCACGCTGCGCCAGGAATAAATACGTTATTGGAATCAAGGAGGCTACAGGCAGCCTGAAGCAAGTAACAGATGTAATCAGGTTATGTCCTAAAAACTTCATAGTGCTCTCAGGAGACGACTTCACTGCCTTCCCCATCATGGCCATTGGAGGCAAGGGTGTCATCTCGGTTGCATCCAACGTAGTGCCAAAGGAAATGGCTGCCATGATAAACGCATTTGAAAAGGGTAACCTCACAAAGGCACGCCAGTTACATTTAAAGCTGTTCCCGCTGTTTGATGCCCTTTTCTATGAGACAAATCCCGTTCCGGCCAAGACCGCCCTTGCAATGATGGGCAAGATTCCAACAGATGAGGTTCGTCTTCCCCTGGCCTCAATGAATGAGGCCAATAAGAAGCGGCTGGAAGGGATTCTGCAAGACTTCAAATTGGTCAAGTAAGACAAGCTGATAAGCTGATAAGCTGATAAGGCAAGCGGCTCAATAGCTTAGCAGCTTAATAGCTCAACAGCTCGCCCGCAGGGCGCTAGGAGGGAACATGGTCCGAGCCATAGTAGCCGGTGCAGGTGGCCGTATGGGCGGTCGCATCATAAACATGATTCATAAGACTGAAGGTATTAACCTGAGCGCAGCATTTGAACACCAGGGCAGCCCTGCTGTCGGGCAGGATGCCGGGGCGGTTGCGGGACTCGAATCGTTGGGAGTGACCGTGGCAGACAGCCTCGATTCCGTGATAGATCAGGGAGATGTCGTCATAGATTTCACTATTAGCGAAGCCAGCCTGAAGCACTCCCGCATCGCGGCGTCTCACAAAAAACCAATAGTTATAGGAACCACGGGGTTGGCAAAGGATGAGCTTGACGAGATAGGACAACTGGCAAAGGATTTCCCCTGTGTGCTCGCACCCAATATGAGTGTAGGGATTAATCTCCTCTACAAGCTTGTTGACACCGCAGCCAAGGTCCTTGGTGATGACTATGATGTTGAAATTGTAGAGGCACATCACAGAATGAAAAAAGATGCCCCAAGCGGCACGGCCCTTCAATTGGGCAGGGTCATTGCCGCTTCTCTCGGCAGGGATTTCGACGAGGTAGGTTTATTTGAAAGGCATGGATTTATTGGTGAACGGAGCAAAAAGGAAATTGGCATCCAGACCCTTCGGGCCGGAGATATAGTCGGCGAGCACACAGTGCTTTTCGGCGGCATAGGTGAACGTATTGAGATCGTGCACAAGGCCTCAAGCCGGGACACCTTTGCAAAAGGAGCAGTGAGAGCAGCCCTCTGGATCGTGGAGCAGCCCGCAGGGTTCTATGATATGCAGGATGTGCTGGGACTCAAGTAATTATTTTTGTAAGCGTTTACAGGGCACCGCATCTGCTTTGTTGTCGGGCACTTGAAGTACAGGGAGTACGTCTGCGTACCCGTATGCCTCGCATCTGCAGCACCCTGTAAACGCTTAGAGTTCGGTGGAATTTGGAAAACAGTAGCAAATTAACCGCTAACAGGTAATTTTGTAATAGCAGAACATCCTGTAATCATTAAACTAATAGCTAACCGCTAAAGGCTAACCGCTAAATTTAGGTTAAAAAATGATAAATTGAGGTCTTTTCATGGTTTTTACAAAATCTGATAGATTACAGCAGCTTCCACCATATCTTTTCGTAGAGCTCGACCGAATGAAGGCCAAGGCCCTGAAAAAAGGTGTAGATGTTATTGATTTGGGAATCGGTGATCCGGATCTTCCCACACCCAGGTTTATTGTGGAACGGATGATAGTTGCTGTTCAGAAGGCGCAGCATCACAGTTATCCCTCATCTTCCGGTATGCTTGCCTTCCGGAAAGCAGCAGCCGGCTGGTACAAAAAGAGGTTTGACCTGTCCTTTGATCCTGTCAACGAGGTAGCTGCCCTTATAGGATCAAAGGAGGCAATAGCGCACTTTCCTCTCGCCTTCGTAGAGCCCGGTGATGTAGTGCTGGTCCCCACACCGGGGTATCCTGTTTATAATATCGGCACATTATTTGCGGGCGGTGAGACCTACTATCTGCCGTTAATTGCTGAAAACGACTTTCTGCCGGATATTGATTCCATACCGGGCGATATCCTGAAAAGGGCAAAAATCCTGTGGATCAATTACCCGAATAATCCCACTGCTGCAGTGGCCCCGCCGGAGTTCTTTGCCAGGGTTGTGAATTTCGCAAAGCAAAACAACATTATCGTTTGTCACGACAATGCTTACAGCGAAATGACATATAACGGATACATTGCCCCGAGCTTTCTCGATGCCCCGGGTGCCAGGGACATAGGACTGGAATTCCATTCACTGTCAAAGACCTACAACATGACTGGCTGGCGCATAGGATTTGCCGTGGGAAATCCGGACCTGATCGGTGCACTGACACAGGTAAAGTCCAATATAGACTCCGGACAGTTTGAGGCCATTCAAGAGGCCGGCATTGCAGCCCTTGAAAGTGACCAATCCTGTGTCCGTGAAATGCAGGAAATATATTCCGAGCGCAGGGACATACTGGTCTCAGGCCTTCGAGACCTGGGCCTTGACGCCCCTTTTCCCAAAGCCACGTTTTATATCTGGACTCCGGTTCCTCAGGATTATACATCTCAGGATTTCAGCACTCTACTCCTTGAAAAGGCCGGGATAGTGTGCACTCCTGGAAACGGCTTTGGCGATTCTGGCGAGGGTTATGTGCGCATGGCACTGACTGTATCAAAGGAACGTATGGGAGAAGTTATCGAGAGGTTTAAGAAAATTCTTTAATGAAATTACCGATAAGGGCCTACATTGGTCTGGGAGCCAATCTTGGGGATAGGATTGAAAACTGTATTAAGGCCCTTGGTCTTTTGTCCGCCCATCCCGAAATAAAGGTATTACGCTGCTCACAATGGTATGAGACCGAGCCTGTGGACATAAATACATCCCAATGGTTCATAAATGCCGTGGCGGAAATAATTACAGCCCTTGGCCCGGAGGACTTGGTTTCCAACCTGCTGGCAATTGAAAAGGCCATGGGTCGAGACCGCCTGGGAACAGAAGACAGGCTCATTGACCTGGATCTGCTCTTCATGGAAGGAGTACTCATCCAGACGTCCAATCACCAAATCACCAAATCACCAAATCACCAAATCCACGTCCCTCATCCGCGTCTTTCCACCAGGCGGTTCGTATTGGCCCCGTGGGCTGAGCTTGCCCCGGATCTCTTGCTTACACCATGGAATAAAACCGTTTCGGAGCTCCTGGCCGGACTTCCTGAAGACAGCCCGGAAGTCCGAAAATTGAACCACGAAGTTCACGAAGGGGACGAAGGTCGGAATTAGAAAACAGTTTTTTCTTCGTGTTCTTCGTGCGCATCGTGGTAAAAAACATAATAGTAGGCTATCAAATGCTTGATGAAACCTCGGAGGGTGGCGCGGGTGCGTATTTCTACCCGATTCCCCCTTTTTTATGCATTCTGGACGATTTAACATACAGCTATTTTCAGCATCTTCTTTCTTAACCTGGATTGTCGCATGTTCAATGCCAAAATTATCATGAAGATATTGCTGTACTTCTTGCAGAAAATCATTGTCTATCAAATCGTTAGTAGTATCGTTATCCTGCGAAAACCATAAGGGATTTGGAAAAAAACAATTTACCCCAATATTGGATCAATAATGACATCCCATTTAGCCAATAGTCTTGATCTTTTTAATCGGCCTGCATATTT
>Ga0209121_10003586_pt1 | contig 14966 bp, 12 predicted proteins | sample Cruoilmetagenom3_FD_187292 | JGI IMG/M metagenome (GOLD analysis project Ga0209121, IMG submission 187292) | Oil polluted marine microbial communities from Coal Oil Point, Santa Barbara, California, USA - Sample 3 (SPAdes) (version 2) | ecosystem: Environmental > Aquatic > Marine > Oil seeps ...
ATTATATTACAAACAAAAGTCATTACCAGATTTTAAACAAAGTAATAGTAAAAAAGGTGTTCTTCCATGAGTAATGCAGAAGAAAAAAAAGAGAGAAAAGAAGAAAAAAAAATCAATCAGCCGTCTTTAGGTTCTCATCGGCGTCACTCGTTTGGAGAAGGTAAACCAGACTTACATCATCCTAGCAAAGTTCTGTGGAAATGGATGCTTTCATATCTAAAATCGTTTAAATGGAAATTTGTGCTGTATACTATGTTTCTCTTATTAGGGACCATAATTTTAACCATAAGTCCCCTAGTTTCTGCGACTATAATAGATAATGGGATTGTAGCAAGGGATCCATATTACGTAATAATCATGAGTGTAGTGTTTTTAAGCTTACTCGTCTTCATGGCAATCACGACTTATATTTCTCAATATGGAATGGGAAAAATATCACAAGAAGTTACGTATGAAGTAAGAAATGATCTCTTTTTTAAATTGCAAGACATGTCTCTTAATTATTTTGATCAACGTCCATCAGGAGATATAATCTCAATTACAACTAACGACGTTACTCAACTAAACTTACTAGTAGGAGGGCAATTTGTACAGATAATAACCAATATTGTATCCATTGGTATTACTATATTAATTATGTTCTTGCTCAACATCTATTTAGCCTTAATCAGCTTGTTAATAATTCCAATATTTTTTGTTATGGCAATATTTATTCAAAAAATTATTTTAGGTGTTTTTAAGAAGGCTAGAGAAATAATTGGTCAAGTTACAACTTCGATTCAGGAGAATATTACTGGAGCTAGGGTAGTAAAAGCATATGGGCAAGAAAAAAGAGCATCTTCTGAATTTGATGAAGCAAATACAGCTAATTATAAGATAATGGTTAAGATTAGAAGAATTATGTCTACAATTTTCCCTCTATTTAGCTTAATAGTTACGGTTCTCACAGTGATTATACTATTACTTGGAGGTTTTATCGCAATTGGGGAAATTGATTTTTTTGGTATAACTGTTTCGGTTGGAGTTCTAGTTGCCTTTATTTCGTTACTCTCTCAATTTTTCCGCCCATTCATGATGTTATTACAAATGCAACAGATTTTAGGAAGTGCATTGGCCGCTTCAGATCGAATATTATCTGTATTGGAAGAGAGCGTAGAAATACCTGAGCCAATAAGTGCGAAAACATTTTCCGAACCTAAAGGAAATATTGAGTTTATTAACGTTAGTTTTGGTTATGTTTTAGATAATAATATGGAAGAACAATCACCCGAAATTACATCTGGATCTCAAGCACCTGACGCGCGAAAACTCATGTTGCAAAATCCTATGATTAAAAAAGCAATAAAAATGATGAAAACTTTCCCGGAACCATATTCCTCTTTCATGCTTAAAAACAGCATGGACATGCCTCAAAATGTTCGACAGAAATTGTTCATGAGCTTAATGAGAGCTAAACCTGAGGATGCACCTAAGATAATTGACGAAATTTTAGACGAATACCATTATGCCGTTCCAAATACAGATTTAGCAGAAAAACATCCTGAATATGATACATCCTTTAAAAGTAAAGATAGCGATCTAAAGAAAGGCATGCCTTCAAAAGATCAATCGTCAATGGGGCAATTAATTCCTCCCAAAATAATCGAAATGATGGTTAAAAACTTAGAAAAAATGCTTCGCAAAAAATCAAGTTTTCAACAACCATCTAGTGGTGGAATGGGAGGAGACAGTCAAGGATTAATGGGTGGTGGCGCGATGCAGATGTCTCCTCAAGCAATCCTCGAAACCCTTGCCACCATATCAATTCCTCCGGAGATCTCAAATAAGATTCCAAAAGTAGTGAAAGATGCTATAGACGAAAAAAAGATATTAATTAAACGCCAACAATCTAAAGGTTACGTATTAAAAGATTTAAACTTAAAGGTCCCTCCTGGTGCTACTCTGGCGATTGCTGGTGAAACTGGCGCAGGAAAAACAACATTAGTAAAGCTTCTCTCTCGATTTTACGATGTAAATGTCGGAAAAATACTCGTTGATGGGATCGATATTCGGGAAGTTAACAAAAAGGACTTACGAGGATTAATAGGATTTGTTCCTCAAGATGCCTTTCTTTTTACGGGAACTATCAAAGAGAATTTACTCTATGGCATTGATAATCCTACCCCTGAAATGGAAAATAAAATGATTGAAGTTTCTAAATTCTTAGGATTACACAATTTTGTTGAGACTTTGAACAAGAAATACGATAAAAAATTAAAAGAAAATGGGTCTAACATTTCTATAGGACAACGCCAATTAATTGGTTTTGCTCGAGCTCTAATTACTGACCCTAAAATTTTGATTTTAGACGAAGCGAGTAGTTCAGTTGATCCTTTTACGGAGAGTTTGATTCAAGAAGGTCTAGAAAAGGCTTCACAAGGTCGCACAACCATTATTATTGCTCACAGATTATCAACTATAAAAAATGCAAAGAAAATAATTGTATTAGATAATCATAAAATAGTGGAAGAAGGAAGCCATGAAGAATTAATCGAGAAGAACGGAAAATATGCAAAATTAGTTAATTATTCCTATAAATGACTAGAATGATAATTTATATTTCTTAATTAACTCAAAAACTTTATTTCTTCCTTTTTCGGTTAATCTAAATATTTTAGATCTCCCTTTTAACCTTACAAGTTCTATGAATTTATTATCTATTAGTTCTTGCTGTAATGATATGCGAATTCTTTTAATTCCGAGGCTAGAAGCTATATTCACCGGAGAAAACTCATTCTTCTTCTTTCTTTTTATAGTTAAATAAATGTGTAACAAATAGACATAAAGACCAGAGATCTTTAATGAGGAAATATCAATTTTAACTTTTATATCATCTGATAGTTTTGCATTGGAGATTTTCGATTGGATATCTTTGCTTAATTCATTACTGAATATTTTCCCTTTTTCTGTAAGCTCGATTATATTATCTCTACCTCTGAGAGTTGATGTGGAATAACCTCTCTCGACTAAGGTTTTAAAGGGAGAGTGTATATTTGATATTGGTGCAGATACTCCTATACTATCATATAACTCTGTAGCTTTCACTAAATTGTTTCCTTTTTCTTTTATTATCTGAAATATATGAATTAAGTATCTCTTCCATGCATCTCCTTGAGGAATAAAATGGTGTGTAAATCCCCTTAAATCTTTATGTATAGTTTTAAAATCAATTACATCCTTAATTTTTATTTCATTAAGAATAGTCTGATAATCTTCTTCAGATTGTAATTTTATATTCATGAGAACTTTAGTGACTTTCTCAACCCCTTTTTTAGTTACCCAATATTTATAAGCATAGCTGGAGGGGTCTTCAATTGTTAAGAACCCATATTTAAGTAAAGCTTGGAGAGGAGGTCTATATCCCTCTTTGGAAGCGATATTTAGGCTGTAAAGCAGATCGCTTTTGGTAAATGAGTTTTTACCCTTATCAGAGATTATATAAGCATGAATTAAATATTTTTTCCATAAATCTCCACTTGCTTCTAAAAATGGTATATTTAAATGATCAATATAATTATTAGGCGGAAATTTAAAATTTCTGATATTATAAAACAAGTTGTTGTAAATATCATGCGTCTTTTGGGAGTAATATTTAGCCCCCTTATAATTTATATCTTGACTTAATTGATTAAAAATTGAAGGATATAATTTGTTTAATTTAGTGGCGTTGACCATAATGTGGCAATCTGCACATAAGCAGATTGCTTTTTCCTTATAAATAATTTCAATTAACTCGGAAATGTTCTTAACCTTGAACGCTTCGGATATTTCGCTCTCTTTAATAGAGGGATCAAGATGATGAAATGTTAGAGCAGGTAAATTATTTTGGACATTTACCACTCCGCACCCTACGCATTTTCCATTGTAGACTTGTTCAATGACTGATCTCTTTCTTATCCAACGCTTTATTTCGTATTTAAGAGATTTTTGACCAATTATTTGACCTCTCTGGATTAAGGAAGACAACATTCCATTGATTTTATTTTCAATCTCAAGAGGGGTCAGTTCAAACAAATCTTTTTGCAATATAAATTCCTTAAACTGATTGAAAGTTGTAGAATGTTTCCTAATATGACAGTTTTTGCAAATAATAGTTAACCCTTCTTTTTGCATTATCTCCAATTTTTGATTAAAATTTTTAAACGAAAGATTAAGTTTACTAAAAGCCATTTCCTTCTTAGCCGGGTTTAGGTGGTGCAATTCTAAACATGGGAGCCAAGCCAGATCAGCTTTCAATTCACAATTATGATCTTGGCAACGAGCCTCTTCGGGGAATAAAGCCTTTAATAACATATATTTTAAGACATTTCTCCTTATAGCTGTTGTGTCTAATTTTTTTTTATCTACCATCAGAACTTCATAAGTATCAGTAATAAAATTCTCACTTAAACATTCTTGTTTTGAATCTTTTATAAAACAAAGCTCTATGTTGGATTTTTAATTGGTTTAACAAAACAGTCAACGATAGTAATCTTATTGGAGAATAGTTTTTAGATATTAAACCTGAAGTTATGTTAATATTAATCCTTCGATATAAATTTTAAAAAAGAAGTTTACAATTGACAAGGGAGCCATGAAAGTTTATTAGCTTTAAACGGTAAATATAAACGTCTTTTAGAAATGCAACGCCACGATATTGAAATTAACAATCAATAATTTTAATTTTTTTTAATTCCTAAGTGAAAAAACTAAATTAAATTCTTCTTTTCAGTTATTATTAATTAGATTAAATAATAATTTCAACGAAAAATAATGCCTTTCTTGAGTTATAAAGAGAAGAAGATATTTTATCGGATTAAAGAAATCGAAAGTGAGAATGTAATTATTTTTATACACGGCTCAGGAGGAAGTTCAAATACTTGGAAAAATCAATTCGATCTTGAAGTTAATTGCGATCTTATCGCTGTCGATTTACCTTCCCACGACAATTCAAATGAATTTTCGGAGCTAACTCTCGATTTGTATGTCGATGTAATTCGACACCTAATTAAATCTTTAAACTATGACAATGTAATATTATGTGGACATTCTTTGGGAGGCGCTATTACTCAACAGTATTATTTTACATACCCTAAAGATATCTCAGGTTTAATTTTATGTAGTACCGGGGGAAGGTTAAGAGTTGCCCCAATTATCCTAAACTCTTTAAAAACAAATTATCAGGAATTTTTAGACTCTTTACCCGCTGGGATATTCTATAGAAAAACACCAAGAGAATTAATAGATGATTATGTTCAAGAAACTTCGAAAATTAAGGCAGAAGTCACATATGAAGATTTTAAAATTTGCGACAACTTTGATACTATAGCTAAAACAGATAGTATTGAAGTTCCATGCCTAATTATCGTAGGGAAAGAAGATAAATTAACGCCGGTGAAATTTTCGCAATTTTTTCTCGATAAAATTAAGAATTCAGATTTAAACGTAATAAACGATGCTGGACACATGGTTATGTTAGAAAAACCAGGTGAGGTCAATAAATCGATAGAGAATTTTATTATTAATTATTTTAATTAAGAATAATCACATGCCACGTCAATACACTTATGGTCCATTTCAATCGAGACGACTAGGGCTCTCGTTAGGGATAGATATTTTACCAAGAGAAAAATTATGCACCTACAATTGCGTATATTGCGAGATAGGTCCTACTAAAGAAGTGGTTTCTCCAGAATATAGAATCAATGCTCCACCATCTTCTAACTTTAGAAAAGAACTTAAAGATATCTTAAAATATGTTCCTCATTTAAAATCAATAACGGTTGGATATAACGGAGAACCGACTTTAAATGAAAACTTATTAGATTTTTACTCTATTATTTTAGATGTCAGAAGAGAAATGAAATGGACTAATGAACCTCCTCTAATTACACTTTTTACTAATTCATCTACTCTTTATTCAAGTGAAGTTCGAGAAAGAGTGAAGCATTTTGATCTTGTATTAGCAAAATTAGACGCTGCTACTGAAAATGATTTTATAAGCACTAATAGACCACAAAAAGATTGTCGCGACATTAAAGTCATTGTAGAATCGCTTGTTAAAATGAGAAATGATATGCCAAATAAGAAATTAGCAATTCAATGTTTGATTTATAATTCATACAGAGAAGATTTTATTTCAAATGATAATAATAAAAATATTAAGCAATTAGCTTATGCGATAAAAACAATTAAACCGGATATTGTACAATTATATTCAATCGCAAGAATTCCATCAGAATATTTCGTTTTTGCAATTGACGAAAAAAAAATGGAGCAAATTGTTAAAACTTTTAAAGAAATAATTAAAAACGATTTAATAGAGATAAATTATTATTAAGTTTTAAATAAATATATTTGGTGATAATAATAAAGGAATTTATCGTTGGGGCGGATATTGGAGGTACGTGGATTCGAGTCGCTCTATGTACCTTTGATTTAAATGAAGAAAATATAATAACTAAAGTTGCCCAAACACCGAAAGATAACGAGTTTTCAATCAGCAATACCGTAATTTCCTTAATAACGCAGTTGTTAGTTGAAAACAATATTGATAAAGAACAAGTTTTAGGTATTGGTATAGCATCAGCCGGTCCTTTAGATATAGAAACTGGCGAAGTTTTCAATAATGCTAACTTAGGTTTTAAAGAAATACCCTTGAAAAAACCAATTCAAGAAAGATTTCCAGGGTGCCCGATCTATTTAATTAACGATTGCAACGCATCGGTGTTAGGAGTACATTATTTTGAAGCAAGTGACGATGAAAAAGATAATATAGTTTATATAACGGTATCGACGGGAATTGGTGGTGGCGTCGTTTGTAACGGACATTTATTGCTCGGTAAGGATGGAAATGCTGCAGAAATTGGACATGGAATTGTTAATCGACAGAGTAATTTTCAATGTAATTGTGGTGCTTATGGGTGTTGGGAAGTATACAGCTCAGGAACGGGAGTTAAAAACCTAGCATTAAACGCGATAAAAACAACTAAGTTAAGCTCTAAAATTTTGATGTTCATGATTGATAACGACGAGTCTAAGATTACGGCGAAGGAAATTTTCCAAGCAGCAAAAGGAGGCGATAAATTTTCTAAGAGCATTGTAGAGCAGTGTATATTTTATATTAAAGTGGGAGTTGGACTCGTAAACAATTATTACGATTGTTCTTCAATATATTTCGGCGGAGCTATGATGAAAGATTACGATTTAATTCTACCTCCCGTTATTGAACAACTCAACACCGACCCCGTATTATTTACGATAAATCACCCTCCAAGAATAAAAGTAACAAAATTTTTGGATACGATTGGCGTAATGGGAGCGTTGGCTCTCGTGAAGTATAAGCTAGAAGGAAATCCAATATTACCCTAATTTTCTCTTTACAAACGATTTATTATGGAAATAAATAATTTGATTTTTACTTTTAGTGGAATTCGGGGAATTACAGGTAAAGATTTGAATTTTAAAACGTCAAAAAAGATTGCTATCGCTTTTGGTGAATGGATTAATGGCGATAATAAAAAAATTATTGTAGGAAGAGATACGCGACCAAGTGGAGAGACTCTTGAAAAGGGTGTTGTTGAGGGCTTAATTTCTACAGGATTTAGTGTGGTAAATGTCGGAGTATGTCCAACGCCAATTATTATTCATGCAAAAAATAAGTTAAAGATTCCAGCGGGAATTGTTATTACAGGCTCTCACAATCCTCAAGAATGGAATGGTTTAAAACTGTTATCTTCAAAGACTTATTTACATAACGAGGATCTAGAACAGATTGCTCGTATGTTAAATAATATTGATTTAAAATCTTATAAAACGCCTAAACGAAATTTAAAGAAAAATATCTCCAAATTCAATCCTGTCCCTGATTATATTCAAGCTCTGTTTAACGATCTTGATATTGTAAGATTTAAAAAAAAAAACAATCTTAGAGTCGTTGTAGATACTGGCGCGGGAGCGGGCAAACATGCTACGCCTCAAATGCTTGAAGGAATGGGGTGTGAAGTTAAGGTAATCAACAACGATTTAATTAAAAATAAAAGATTTCCAAGGGAGATTGAACCTATACAAAATAACTTGAAAGATTTAATTATGGAGGTTTGGCAAGGGAAATGCGATGTTGGATTTGCCCACGATTGCGACGCCGATAGATTGGCAATTATAGGTGATAATGGCACATGTTATCCTGAGGATATTGGCTTAGCTCTTATTATGGAACACGAATTAAAAAATTACGAGGACCAAACAGAAGAAGTCATTTTTATAACAAATTTAGCGTCTTCTTCAATGTTTGATGTAATTGCTGAAAAATACGGCGCGCGAGTAATAAAAACGCCAATAGGAGAGGTCTTTTTGGTTGAAAAAATGTGCAATTTAATAGAAGATCGAAGTAAAACTTCGAAAAACAGCCTAATTTTTGGCGGCGAAGGGTCGTGTGGGGGTGTAATGTTCCCAAGTTTTAATAACACTAGAGATGGAATTTTTGCTGCTGCTAAAATTGTTGAGATACTAGTAGATTCAGGAGAAAAAATATCAAAGCTCGTCTCTAAACTACCGAAATTCTTTTCCTATAGAAATAGAATAAAAATCGCTACCAAGGATGTAAAACTAATAATTGATAGAACTAAGAAAGAATTGAGGGATGAGGGAGAAGGAGTTAACCAAATAGGTTACGACCTTAGATTTGGTAAAGAAAAGGAATGGTTCGTTCTTATTCACCCTTCAAACACAGAACCTATAATTAGAGTTATTAGCGAAGCAAAGAGCGATTCTTTAGCTCGAATTTATTGCGAAACCACAGCTGAACTTATCAATCTAGTAATTTCAGATTTAAATTGAGACTCTTTCTATTGATTGAGTTTAGATAAGAATTTTAGAAAGGGAGAATTTCCCATAATTCTCCCACCTAATCCAAATAAAGGGTATTTCCGAACGCTAAATTTATAAATTATTGCGTCATATTAATCTGTATAATATTAAACATATTTGTTGAAAGTGTCATGGCTAATAAAGTATATGGATGGAAAAAGAACTATTGTGGAATTACGATAGTCCACGATCCGTCTATAAATAATTCTTTAGGCATAAAAATTATGTTTTTTGGTTGTAAGGTAACATATCCTATTACTTTACCATAAAAAACATAAAAAAACGACATAACAACGCTTTTTCTCTGATTCTTTGAATTTTTTTCTTAATAGACTCAATTTATCATATTTCTAACCTTTCCTGCAGAATTTTCTTATTCAACTTGATTGCTTTTAATTCAAACTTTTCAAATACGATTTCCCGAACATTTTTTTTATTATAGAAAAGTAAATATAAATTTTTTAATAAAATAGGTGAAAAAATTGTCAAAATTAAAGGAATGTACTGGAGGTAGAGCGCTTCAATCTCCTAAAGAAGATGAAATTAAAGATTTACGGATTAATTTGATTAAATGGAAGTCAAATATATGGAAATCCTATTTAATTCAATTTTTCATGGGTTGCCATCTAATTGCAGGAGTATTATTACCTTTTTTCCTAATGTGGGGAAAAATTTCATTTGTCGAAGTGATGTTTTTACAGAGTTATTTCACTGTAATGATTTTAATTTTTGAAATACCATGTGGAGCGATTGCAGATCATTTCAGTCGAAAATTATCACTTTCACTAGGAACTATATCAACCGCTTTAGCAGCTTTAATATACTCGAGTTATCCTAGTATTACACTCTTTATAATTGGGGAAACATTATTTGCAATCGGAAATTCGCTGATTTCTGGCACGGATCAGGCATTTACGTACGATACTCTAAGAAAACTAGGTAGAGAACAAGAGATCACCAAAACTATGGCGCGAAGTAGAACTTACATGTTACTAGGAATTGGAATATCTGCTCCAATAGGATCAATAATTGGAGCTACACTATCTCTACAGCTCACTATGAACTTGATGTTCTTCCCATTCATCGCTGCAACAATTATATCAATATCACTTAAAGAACCAAATCACGATTTAGTGAAAGAGAAGCCTGAGAAATATCGTAAAATCGTAAAATCTGGAGTGTCGGAACTAATAAAAAATCGAATCTTAAGGAAATTAGCATTAAACCTAGTTATTACGGAATCCTTAGTATTTTTTCTTATTTGGACTTACCAATTATATCTTGAAGCGTTAAACTTTAACATGGAATATTTTGGATTTGTAGTAGCGTCGATGACTCTAATTCAAATAATATTTACTAACTTAATACCAAGATTAGAAAAACGATACAAAAACAAAAAAATCTTTCTCCAAATATATACGATAATTCCGGGAATTGCATACATTTCTATGGCATTGATAAATTTGATACCTATTGGCATTGCTTTAATTCTAATAATTATTGGTATGGGCTTTTCAAGAAGATTTATCTTTACAGAAGGCATAAATAAGCAAATAGAGACGGAGAATAGAGCAACAGTGTTAAGCGCTATAAATATGATTGCAAGCTTAATAAGAGCATTTATTTATCCTATAATTGGATATCTAACTATGGTAAATTTAGGTTTGACATTCATTTTATTAGGTGCAATGATAATTATATTTACAATCTTTTCAAAAATTAAGAATGAATATCTGTAAAGGTTTGTAAATAAAAAGTCCAAATTTTTTTTTAATTAAGTTTTTTCAACTATTCAACTTTTTTGATATTGTATCAGCCAACTTTTTTCCAACTACCTGAGCTATTTCTTCAAGAGAAGCTTCCCTAATACTATTCACACTGCCAAATTTTGTTAGTAGTTTATTTCTAGTTGCTGGGCCTATACCTTTTATGTCATCCAAAATAGATCTTTTTACTCTTTTTATTCGTTGTTTTTTATGAAGCCTTACTGCAAAACGATGAGCCTCATCTCTGACCCTTTGAAATATTTTAAGAAGTTGTGAATTTTTAGGCAAAATAATAGGATCCTTTTTGTTGGGAACATAAATTTCCTCAAATTTCTTTGCTAAGCCAATAATTGGAATTCCATCAATGCCTAAATCCTTCAAAACAGAATGTCCTGCGTTCAATTGACCCTTTCCTCCATCAACGAGGATTAAGTCTGGTAACTCTAAATTACGCTCTAAAATCAGGGTATATCTCCTTTTAATTACTTCTTTCATCATAGCGACATCATCAGGAGTAGATTTTGTACGAATCTTAAAATGGCGATAATTTTTATTATAAGGGTGCCCTTCAAGAAAATAAACCATAGAACCAGTTGCATCTGTCCCTTCAATATTAGAAATATCGAAACCTTCAATTATTCTAGGCGCTTTGGGTAAATTAAAAATCTCTTTAGCTTCTTCCAACGCTTTTTTAATTTGATCTTCCTCTTTCTTTTTAATTTCCTCCATTTGAATTTCTTGTTCCACAATTATTTTAGCGTTTTTATTCGCAATTCGAAGCAAGCCATATTCTTCTTCCATAGGTGTTCGAATCTTTAAATTGGCACGGAAATCTTTAAGAATCTCTTTAAATACGCCTACTCCATCGTAAAATTCCGGAACAACAATAACATCGGGTAAATTTTGTGACACATTTTGGTAAAACTGTTCCATTATTGAAGGGAAAATCTCATCCTTATGAATTAATTTCTCTTTTATATTTAACATAAAGGAACTTTTATTCGATATCTTTCCTTCCCGTATATGAATCATAACCATCGCTACGTATTTTTTTTCCTCGTCATTAAAGTAGCCGATAATATCTTTATTTTCCTTGTTTTCTAACAGAACACTTTGAGTTATTGTAGAATTATCTATTGCGTTGAGTTTATCTCTCCAAAAAGCAGCACTTTCGAAATCTTTTGATTGTGCCGCGTTTCTCATCTTTTCTTCAATTTGACCCTTTAATTCTTCAGTTTGACCTTTTAAAAACAACTCTATTTGTTTTATATTTTCTAGATATTCTTCTTTAGTTACTGCTTCAATGCATGGCCCCGGACATAGTTTCAATTGGTAATTCAAACAAGGTCTTTTTTTTTTTTTAACTTTATTTTTACAAGAACAATAGGGGAAAATTTTTCGCAAATCTCTTAAAATTCTACTGATTTCCTTTTTATCTGTATAAGGTCCTAAAAACAAATTTTCTTGAGAATACTTTTCTGGCCCTCTTATAAGTCGGATTCTCGGATATGTTTCTGAATAAAATATCCCAACCCATGGATAGGTCTTAGAATCGCGCATTATTACGTTAAAACGAGGTTGATGTTTCTTAATTTGAATGTTTTCTAAAATCTTAGCTTCTTTTTCGTTTTCTGTAACGATGAAATCAATGGAATGAATGTTTTTAACTAGCTCCTTAATTTTCTCTTCGTAAAAGGGATCGTTGTAATTTGTTTTTTGGAAATATTGATTAACCCTCTTCCTAAGATTTAGAGCTTTACCTACATAAATAATAGAACCCTTTTTGTTGAGAAAAAAGTAAACTCCAGGTTCATTTGGCATACTTTTTCGTTTTATCTCTAAATCTTTCATTTTAGTAGATTAAGCGCTGAATAATTAAATTAAATTGTAAAATCACACAAAATATATAAACAATTTTTTAGGAACATCTATGTATTTATAATGATAGAGGCTAAATGTTATTTGTGATTATTGAATATAGATAATAAAATAAAAGAATTATTCATTTCCAATTACAATAATATTTATTATAAGCAAAATGGCACGCATAAGAATTTGTCCTAAGTGTAAAAAACCTACTTTGAAAAACGCTGTTAATGTTTCTGGTTGGCTATCACCAAACATCTTTGAATGTACTTCGTGTGATTATGTTGGAGCTCTCTATATAGAGATTGATCCGAAGGATTTTAAGTTGACCCAGAATTCAGATAATGAGGATCAATAAAAGTAGGATAATAAAAATATGAATATCTTATATATTAACATTAAAAAAATTGGTGAATAAACATACAAAAATTATTAAAGGACGCTGAAAAGATTAAATCCTTAGAAATTCAGGGAGCCTCAAATGTAGCAATTAGTGCAATACAATTCTTAAGCGATTACGCGCAAAGAATTGGTAAAAACATTTCTTCAGAAGAAATATTTAATAAATTAATAGAAGCTAAAGACATTTTATTCCAAACGAGGGCGACTGAGCCTGCCTTGAGAAATGGCCTTAATTATCTTACGAATCGATTAAAAAAAAAAATAGATTCGTTATCAATAAAAGAAATTTTGGAATTAATTACCAATTGTAAGGACGAATATAAATTATTGATGCAAAATTCAAAAAAGAAAATAGCTGAAATAGGTGCAAGGAGAATTCCTGACGTAAGTACGGACGATAACTTTGTTATAATGACTCATTGCCATTCAAGCATCGTAAATGCTATCCTATTAGAGGCAAAAAGACAGGGGAAAAACCATTTTAAAGTTGTAGCAACAGAAACTCAACCTAAATTACAAGGAAGAAAAACCGTCAGAAAATTACTTGATGCTGGAATTGAAGTTGCTCACGTAGTTGATAGTGCTATGCGGTGGGTTGTTAACCATTACGAAGTTGATTTAATAATTATTGGAGCAGATTCTATTACTTCAGAGGGAACGATTATTAATAAAATTGGTTCTCGATTGCTAGCATTAGTAGCACATGAAGAACACGTACCTTTCTATGTTGCGTCCCCTCTTTTAAAATATAACCCTCAGACTTCCTTTGGTATTTTGGAAAAAATTGAAATGAGAGACCCGAAAGAAGTATGGGAGGACGCACCAGAGGGTTTGACTATCCTAAATCCTGCTTTTGAGACCGTGAGTAGAAGGTATATAGATGGACTTATAACTGAAGCAGGTATCTTCGCAAGTAGCCATGTTCATAATTACTTTGCAAAATTGTATCCTGATATGCTATAAAATTAAAAAAAAAACAAGATATATCAATGAAATTCCCCTATATCAAAATAATCGAATCACAGGCACATCAAGTTTGGAATGTGCATTGAGAATTAAAGATAAAACTCACTTTTCTTCCTAATTAAATAACGCCAAATTCTTGAAGTCTCTTGAGATATTTGAAAGTTAGAACTCCAATCCATTCTTTTTTAGCCAGAGGCCAATGAGAAGGATATGACGCCCATGCCCAATTTGGGTAAATTAAAGTATTTTTTTCAAATAGGGAGATATAGAACTGTAAGTTATTCCTTATGTTTTCTTCAGATATCCCCCATAAATTATCTTCTGGAAAAATAAGAAAATCCAATGGTTGTGGTACATAAGTAGACCATTTGTCTTTATCTATCACAATTAATGAATTTATTCCTTTCTGCAAATTCTTTTCTAAACGAACACGTAAATCCGATAAGAGATGGTGATATAAATGAAGAAAGCAATATAGTTCATGTTCACTCTGAAAATCTGATTTTTGTTTAAAATATTGAAAAGCATGTTCAATATATGTATCAATAGGCCAATTGAGCATAAAATTTCTATAAGAATAAACATAACCAAAAAGTTCAGCAGATGGATTTCCCCAGTTCCTATCAATTGGAGTCATTTGTGTGGAAATATCATAAGTCCACCAGGGAGCATGGGGGAATGAATTTACTGCAGGAGTCACTGAAAACCATCCCACTCGATCTAAATAAAATGCACTTCTTAAGTATTGAAGGGCTTTTGCTATCATCTCATCCCGTAATGTTGATGAAGGCAGAGTATCCAAAATTCGTAATCCTACAGAAGTTGCCATAGGAGTAGAATCGGGTAAATGAAAATCCGATTCAAGACCATGCCCAAATCCCCCATCATGATTTTGAAAGGAACATAATTCTTTCAAAACAGCATTTGCAGAACCATTTCCGAAATAATATTGATATCGTGCGATTTCTAATGGACGTGCAACTTTTAAAAAAGCAGCACGTATATTTTTTCGTACTAATTGCGAAAGTATGAGATCGCTAAAATTCATATCCATATATCATGAAAAGAAACAATTCTTTA
>Ga0209121_10003587_pt1 | contig 14960 bp, 24 predicted proteins | sample Cruoilmetagenom3_FD_187292 | JGI IMG/M metagenome (GOLD analysis project Ga0209121, IMG submission 187292) | Oil polluted marine microbial communities from Coal Oil Point, Santa Barbara, California, USA - Sample 3 (SPAdes) (version 2) | ecosystem: Environmental > Aquatic > Marine > Oil seeps ...
ATTTATGTTTGCTTCAATCAACTCAAAATAAGTATCCCACATTTAAAACTTGTTGTCTGTCTTTTGTGACATATAACTCTAGCATAGAGAACTGAAAGAGAAAGAAAAGCAAAACTTCCATTATTAAGTTTGGCAATTCTGCCTTTCTTTAAATTTTGAGCATTCATGTTTTCTGAATGGTTTAATTTCTATGATCTTCTCCAAAACACCACTTTGAAACAATGTCCATCTTTCTTGATTATCTGTCTCCAACAGCTTTTGATATTCAGAAAAACAGGCAAAAAACTTTCTGTCACCAATATCTGATTTCATCTTGATGCAGAAGAGGCAATCTACACATCTAACCATGGCAACCACTTTTGAAAATCTTGATTCTCCTTTAAGAACACTTATGGAAAATAGTTATAGAAGAAAAGTAGAATTACCCTAATCTTAGTGTCGTCTAGGCTTCTTTAGTTGAATAGACGACAACAAAAAAGGCTCTAAAAGAAAGTGCTGCTTAGATGTTTGTCTTTTGAAAATGGCTTTCACTGATTAGAAAAAGTATAGAATGAATCAATATTGCTAATTAGCAATTCTTTTAACCGAAAATTTCAATAGTCCGATTCGGTATTAACATTTATGTATATCCAGTAGAATCGTTTATATGTGGAGTAAGTGTTGAGAACCTTTCTTTGATAAAGATGGTTCAAAGGTTGGTTAAGTTTGACTGAGGAAGAAAGTCGCATTGGCAGGATTGAGGTCCTTGGTGGTATCCTTAAGAGCGTGGGGAATTTTGATCCGTCTGCATTTAAGTCAAGCTTTAACTATCGCATGATTCTTCAAAAAACAATATACCTCCTGCAGGAGTTCGACTTAAATATTGGCTATTTCTACAACTGGTATATCCGAGGACCTTATTCACCTGCATTGACAAGGGACGCCTATAAAATGGCAAAAAGATTCGAGGACTTACCACCAGTAAAGTTCGTTGATCCTGAGGATGAGAGCAGATTTAAGCAATTCCTATTTTTCATTAAACCAAAGGCAGGAGATCACACTTATCTTGAGAAAATAGCTTCCATTCATTTCCTATTCCGAATGTATCCGACAATATCACGAAAAAGAATATTCTCAAAGACTAAGGCGAAGATCCCCAGTTTAACAAAGAGAGAGTTCGAAACTATGTGCAAGGAATTAACACGTTATGGGCTACTAAAGGCGGAGAATTAATTGGCGATTCAAGAATATCAGTTTTGTAGAACAAAAGGAAACCAGATTGCTCTTCCGCTCTCACTTGGAGCAATGTTAAAAGTTCTTGCTGAAAAAAACGCACACGATGCTGCAATCGTATTTAAGGAATGCATTGAAGGAAGATCCTCTGCTTGGTTCTTCAAAATAGAGGTCAAAGATGTTCGGCTCACGAGAATGATACCATCGAGAAAGAAAACGCCATCAGAAGAAACCATAAAATTAATGATTGAGGGTTACCAAGAATCCGCAAATGAAGACTTGATCATAGCTAAGGAATTTGAAGAGGTTGAGAACGAGCTTGACGACGACTGCGATACGAAGAGGTGACATCTTTCTAGTCCCACTTAACCCTATTGTCGGTTCAGAAACTGGAAAAACAAGACCATGCGTAGTAATCCAAAATGATATAGGAAACATCCATAGTCCTGTAACAATCATCGCCTGTATAACAAGTAAACGAAGAAGACAATATCCTACCAGTGTGCATATATCAGCAACCAATACAGGACTGGATCAAGACTCAACAGTGCTTCTAAATCAGATAAGAACTGTAGATAAAAGTCGGTTGATAAAAAAAATTGGAAGAATACCTAAGTTCAAGATGGATGAAATTGACCAAGCATTACAGATAAGTTTAGATCTATAGTTTGTTGGGAGAACTTCCATAAAAAAGAGTGAAGTTGATAGTTACGTTTCGTTCATTCTCTCAACTTTTTCTATATGCCACTTTTTAGCCTTTTGTGATATTTCAAATGCAATGTCAAGAGCTTCTTCTGCATCTCTAGCTTCAACGATCTCCAATATTTCAATGTGGCTACCATTTCTTCGCCCTCTCAAGAATGTCACTCTATACTTTGCCTTTTCCCTGTTATCCACACCTTCAATGATTGCCATTGTTTAACTCTCCTTTTCAAGCTCTCTGAGTGCAACCTCAAAACCATCTATGAAAGCATCTGATATGGTGTGTGGTTCTTCAAGAAGCCGTTCAATCTTCATAGTCCAGAAATGACGTTCTTTTGGTTCCCATAAAGGAAATACTCCTTCTTCTTCTGCAATAGATTCCCAATCTGTTAATTCGTAGAACTCTGCTTTGTCCTTACTGAGTTCTTGAAAGATCTCATTGACATCCTCATACCTAATCTCTTCTCCCTTGAACCATTCAAGTGCTGCCTTGTAGCCCTCAGAGTAGGCTTCCTCTTTCTGCACCTTCATCTTCTGCATCAAAGCCTCAATGTTTGCGTTTAAGCGAATGCCACAGTATCGTTGCAGACAGTTTCTCACAACTTGACTCCAATTAACATCTGGAAGTTTCTCCATTTTTGCAGCTAGATCGTCACCAACTTGAACTGTCACATTTTTTCCCATGTTCGTTCACCTCTCTGTAATTTCTGTAATATTACACAAGCATAAAAAAGGTTTCAAGGGAAATCCTCTCAGCTTTTTTGCATATTTAGCCCAGCCCATTTTGCCTCAGATTTGAAGTTTCAAGAGACAACAATCAGAAGTTCCTGTTTTTTCCTATGCCTTTTTGCAATATCTATATAGTCAAGAGGAATATGAAAGAGTTATGAGACTACAAGGCAAATATTTGTTTTCGCCAAAAGATGAATTCAATGAATTAGAGCTTTCCAATTTCGCATCAGTTGTTGATGCGTTTGAGCGAAGGATTCAGGGATGGTTCTTAAATCCAATAAGACAATTGTTGGAAAATGATAGCAATCTGTTCGTCATTACAGCCACTGAGTGTATGATAGTGGACGCATTGTCTGGTTTCTTTTATGGATTAGAAAGAGACACAATGAAAGCAGATTTTATAGACTTCTTAAGTGAGGAGGTTGGGATCCAGAGGATAGTAGCGAAGGAGTTCTATGATAGGTTTCGTTGTGGGATTATTCACCAAGCAAGTATCAAAAAAAGAAGTTCTATTTCAAAAGAGGTTGATGATATATACCTTCAGGATGATGGCATTTTATTTTTCAATCCAGAGGGATTCTTTAGGAAACTAGGCGACTATTCCAAAGTCTATATTGGCAGGTTAAGATCGGACAAGGAGACACAAAAGAACTTCAAAAAACGATTCAAGCATTTGTTCAATGAAGAATTTAGCAGAGATAAATGGAAACACTGGTGATTCTGATGGTGTTTTTGAAGCTAATGATATACATTTGAAGAGTAGTGGAACACTGATATTACGATTATTCCGAATTACAAACTACAAGGAAACAATGAAAAGTGTGAATAGGGAATGGATTCTAAATTGCCCTCTGTGGTCTGAAGAAGATAAGAAAAAAAGCATAGGAGGATGAACTATGACAGCCGAGATAGACAATGCAACTAAAAGACGGTTGATATATGTCAAAAAACTATTTTTACATGGACATGAACGCATTCCATATCAGACCGAATTTGATAGAATGATTGCGATTCATCACTTTGATAACGCCGTTGAACTTCTCCTGAAGTGTGTAGCAACCAAGAACAAACTCAGCTCACTTAGAAACAAATATTCCTCTAGGGATCTGTCTTTGCAGAGATTCTTCCTCTATTAGAGTTTGAATCTTTGAATAGTTTTTTCTTCAATATCTATATTATATCTACTCAAACCTACAGAATTTATTTTTTCCAAGATAGATCTACATTCAGCATTTCCACCACAACAGCTAGGTTCTAAAGCTATAGAAACCACATCAATATGATTCAAAAGGTGGATGAATGCAGCCGATTGAAAAATGGCTTCTAAATGTCTCTTGTTAAATGCCCAATCACTTCCATGAGGACTTTGGTAAGTGAAGCAATCCAAGTCAATGTCTAAGATCACATTTTGGCTTCTAACAGCATCTTTAAACACCTTTTGAACATCCTTATGCCTAAAATTATCTGTAAGTAAGCCATAATGACCAACTAAGTCTAGAACAGAAGAACCACCAAGATAAAAAGTATGAAGGTTCCCTTTCTTGTCATTGAACTCATACCTATTGGTAGTCGTATAACCGCCTCCCTTAAATTTTCCATATAAAGAATCATTCTTTCTAGAAACTGAGAGTGCATCTCCTATAATTCCTCTATGCATTGAAAGGACAATGAAATCAGTGTTGAGTTTATGTAGCTTCTTCTTGACAAAATCTTCAAGCCTTTGCTGATCATCTATGTTGATCGCTTCTTGCTCTCTTACTAGCTGTCTATTGTTCAACCAAAAGTCAGCATGGAAATCTATATGGAAGAGCAGAGTCTTGCCTTTTATGAATTTTTTTCTAAAGGCATCTATCCAGCATAGATATGCAACTCTGTGATTCAGGCATACATAGATCTTCTTAGAATTATTAAAAAAAACATAATCCATGTTGTCTCTATCTTGTGACATAAATCTCAGTAAGCAGCCAGCACATTAAAGTAATTTTGTTAGCTCTGTTCCAAATCACATAGTCTTTAGACAAATTTCTTTCCCAACAGTAGATTCGTTTAACATTTAAAAGAATGCTAACGCTTTATTTGATTGTCCAAGTCAGCCATACCTTAAGACTCTATAAGGCGTCTTGTCTGGATTGAGGATAGTCTCAGGGCTTTGGTAGATCTTGAACAAGTCAAATACTGCAATCATGTTAGAGAACAGATGTGTCCAGTCTTCTTTGTCATCTCTGCTTGTATCTGATTTTATGATTTTTAAGACGAATCTGCTTATCTTGCTCAAAATTTGACATCTGTCCTTTGTCCATTTTTCAGCTCTTCCTTCATGACGAATCCACATATGGGAACTAGAGAAAGGAGTTCCTGCCTTGGGATCAATCTCATGATCATAACCTTTCATGAACTTCTCTATCAGAGATTTGATGGATCCTTCATGCTCTTGCTTTCTAAGGATTCTGAAGCTGATAATGAAAGAATTAGTTGATGGTTCAAAGGATCTTATGGTGTAATGTGGAATCAATGACAGCTTTTGCTTGTCAAGTTCAGAGAAGAAGTTGCTGAGAATTTCAGTCCAATTTTTTCTTGGGCATCTGAACACTACAACAGTCCAATTGCTTCCATCTGTGGGATCAGGAACAGCCATTTCAAATCACTGAGGATCTTTTTGAGCCTTCGGGCTATTTAGAATTTTGCAGACGACGCTGAGAAGGCAGAAATGTTGGCAGCAACTTCTTTTCTGATCTCTTCATGAATCTCCTCAAGTCATGAGAGATGAAAACCTGTGGAGTATTTGATATTCTGATAACATTTGTAATGTGAATTTCAATAGAAAAATAGATTTAAACACAACTCTTAAATATGCGTTATTGCTATGGATATTACAATTGCTGTTGTGTAATCAATAGTAATATAAAAAGCAAATTGGAGGTGAGAGTGGATGAAAAAAAATAGAGACAGATTAGAAGAAGCAAGACAGCTTCTCATTCATGCTACAAAAATTCTTAGTGACATAGTGGAAGATAGGGCAGCAAACGAGTCTGACTTGGAAGATTGGATGAAAGATAGGGTTGAGCTTTGGTGTAGAGTATACAATGCGGGTGGAGTTATAGCTCAGGAAAAACTTCATGAGATTTGGAGAGATGAAATGGGAAAGGATACTAGAGGTCTTGGGGGTTTCTTTGTTGGGAGAAATGCAAGTTTAGCTTGGACACCAGATGACAAGGTTGTCTTAACGAAAAGTGCAGCTCAATGGATAGAGGCATGGATAGGAAAGAGTATATCAGAATATGCCAAGAACTTCAAGAAATAGCCGATTTTTGGGCTATTCTTCTTTCTCAATATTTGCTTGTCGTTTGAGATTTGTCTTTAAAGGATGTAAAATCTCTAGCTTTGTCGTCTAAATGCTTCTTTAAGTGCTTTAAGGACTTCATCAAGATTGGCTTTGTCAGTTAGAGTGACTCTGAAACATGCACCACCATAGAATTTTTGGATTCCTTCTGAAAGCTGTGAGAGCTTGTGTTCCTTGATTAACTGACTACCAGTTTCATAAGGAAGCATGATGACAATGTGCATTTTCTTCTTTCTTAGCTTAATATAAGCAAAGTTCTTGTTTTTTCGTAGGGAAATATAGTATTTTTGAGGATTCACTTTAGTTGCTGGATCAAGCTTTGTCATTCCACTCTTAATTTCCTCATAGGTTGATGCAATCCTTCCATCAACGCCTTCTAGATGAAACCTTTCTGTGTATTTTTCCTCAGCTTCTTTGGTTGGTGCTTCAATGAATCCTATGTCCTCAAAATCTGGGTTCATAGTGAAAATTGTTCTTTCATTATATGTGTATTGCTTCAGAATTTCCACTTTGACCATTTTATCCCATGTGTCAGTGTATGTTTCAAAGACTTCTTGGAACTCTGGTTTATTGTCATTGATGATAAGCAGAATGTTTTGGCTGTTCTCAATGGTATCCTTGAGTGCTTTGTAGACTTCTCTTTTGCCAAGGTATTTTTTGAACCCACTTTTCAGTTTTGGACTTGATCTTATGAAGTAGAACAGCTTCTCTATGAGGTTGTTTCTGCTCTTTGCATTTTTGAAGAAGGCAAAGAACTTCGTTATTTGAGGAAACATATGTTTGTAGAAATCATGTTTCTCCAATTCTACTTCTACCAAATAGAACTCTGGATTTTCTTCATCTGTAAAGTCAATTAAGAAACCATCTGGTATTGCCCCACCAAGACTTTTAGAGTCAATCTTGCTTTTAATGTCAAAAAATATTGTTTTATCTCCAAATAGAACTTTGAAATTTTCTTGGACTATCTTTTCCAGTTCCTTTTCATACTGGAACTCAGACTCAACAAACCTATTGCCATCCATATAAATTGCTGATGATCTCATACTGAAGAATATGCTGAGAATCGTCTTAAAAATCCTTGCAATTAGCAAAAACTTCAGATAATCTACTTTGGATATTTGGACATAGGTCAATGCCTGTTCCAGAAGCCATAAAACCTGATTGATCTAACTTATCTTCCTAGGGGATTAGTGGATGAAGGATTCAATCTATGCTGATATGGAGAAGTCAGAGAAACAAGTTGCAAACTATTTGAGGGAATTGGATCTCTGGTGGATCTATGAGTTCCCTGTTTTTGTGTATGATGAAAAGAAGAGACCAAGAGTTTGGACACCTGATTTCTATATCCCAAAATTGGGAATGTATGTTGAGGTCTGTGGCTCAGAGAAATTTGACTACAAATATAGGGAGAAGATCTACAAGAAGAATGGTTACCCTGTGATCTTTGTCCACTTCTACAAGAAAGAAGAGAAGTGGAAGAACTACCTCATTGCAAGAATAAGGGAGATTGAAGAGAAGAGACATGATGAAGTCATGAAGATGTTGCATCAGATCCAGTTCTAGCAGACGACAATAGAAAAAGGCTCATTTTTAACTTTAAATTTTGTAATGTCGTCTAGTGGACTTTCAAAAAATGAGCCAGAAAAACGCTACATATGCCGCCGATTTCTCAGAGGCTTCTTTTCGGAAAACCTATGTAGGAGAGAGTATCAGCATGTAGTGGCGTTTTGTTCCTCGGACAAAGAAAAGAATTATAAACAAACTAATCCAACAAGGACACAGGGAAATAATATGAAGTCTATATACAAGAGAAAATTGACCCCGACAGAGGTAAAACGTCACTTTATTAGGGTAGGGAAGAAGTATCTTGATATTTTCCCATCTGCTGGGGAGGCTTTCAAGATTGTTGTAGAGGAAGAAAAGCTTAGGGTAACTATGGACAAACGAGGTAGAATATGGGCTTCAAAGCGAAAGGGCTTAGCAAAATTTAGCGAAGGAGATACAATCATATTCTCTAAGAAATCAGATGACACTTTTAATGTAAGCATAGAGCGATAGGAGACTGATTCTCTTTTAGTCATGTAACCTATATTATTTATTGCTCGACGAAAGAAATATAGCATCTTCAAAGCTATTTAGATGATATGCCTAAAGATTTAGCAAGATGGGGTTCGCAGACAGCGAAAGGTGGGTTCAAAAATGAAAGAAGAGTTGCGAACGAGTTCAACAATTGGGAAATATCTGTTCTCGCTCAATCTTGGTTAAGGATAATGGGTTACACAATTAGTGACGTAAAACAAGTTGTCGCATATAGACCACGTGGCACTGGGCATAAAACAGATGTAATTGTCAGAGTTGCCAAGAGCGACAAAAGCATTCACCGTCACAAAATTTCATGCAAAAAAGGACATGGAAACCAAATAGACAAAAGACCAGTCGATAAATATGTCAAGGCATTCAACCTTTCACAAGCAACAACTAAGGCATTGAAGAAATTCGTAGGTGAACACGGTTACACTCCTATTGAACTGCTCAGGAGAGGAGAAATTGCACAAGGGAAGTATGGACAGCTAAAGGATGAGCGGAGGATGATTTTCAAAGAACTCGAACCATCCGAACAAAAAGCTATACTGAGAGAATTTACAGAGAAACAAGATTGCATTCTCAAATTCATACTTCAAGGAGTTGACAATATGGCTGTTGACTGGTTCATAAGAGACAATGACCTTGAACCAATCCAAACTACCTTAGAGAGAGCCGCAATTGGCGGAGTGATTCCGACACGCACTGGTTTTAAAATTGGTCAAATTAAGGTTCAAAGGAAAGGTGGAACTCCAGACCCACGAAGTCTTCAGTTTAAGTGGTAAGAGCCTCAATAGTCTTATCTTTGAGTTTATTCAAAGAGACTATTTCAAAGCTTGCTTCAGAGTCTAACAATTTCTGGTTTATTCCAATTTTCTCTTTCATTATTTCAACAAAGTCGGGATTAATATCTATACCTACGGAGTTCCGTCCTAAGTCACGTGCAGCTTTAATCGTGGTTCCAGAACCTACAAATGGGTCGAGAATAACGTCTTCAATATACGAGAACATCATGATCAAGCGATATGGTATTTCATACGGGAAGGCAGCACAATGCTTGTCATTAACACCATTTATATACCATATTGCGTCTCTAAACTCTCTGAATTGGGCCTTAGTAACCCTTGATTTTTCACGGGTTTCCTTGGAAACCTGTCTTTTTCCAACCTTTCGAAATACCTGAATCGGTTCTACTGCAGATGAGATCATGAAGTTTGTAGGGTGTGGATAGCTGCCGAATAATACAGCTCCCGACCTTGAAGTAGTTTTTTGCCAATAAATCGTTCCCATGAAAGCGAGTTCTTTATAGTTATCCAATTGCTTCCAAGTCAAATAAGCAAGATTAGCTGTTGTTTTTCTTTTTTCTGGGGGGTTGGTGTAATAGATGTTGCCAATGTTTAATGCTAACTTACCATCGGGCAGCAACGTTCGCACTACTTCTGACCAGACTTCATCAAGTCGAGACAGATACTCCTCAAGTGTGTCATAGTAGCCAATTTGCTCCCTAACACCATAATCCCGAACATTCCAGTAAGGAGGGGATGTAACCATGAGTTGAAAAGTATCATCTGGAAAAGTTCTCAATGCTTTAGCTGAGTCTCCTATGATTATTTTATGATGTGTTTTCACCATGACTGCCCTCACAGAACAATATGCCCTTTTCTCCTTATTTCTTTTGTCTTAGATATCTAAGCATCCTAAGTTATTTAAACTTTGCTATGCTTCTAAGGATAATCTTATAGGTATAGAATACTAAGCAATACGTGGAGGGTCAGATATGAGGAAAATTATTGGCTTAACTAAAGTCTCAGCAAAATTCCTAATCACACTTCCAAAAAATGTAAGAGAGCAATTGAAAGTCAGCAGAGGCGATTCGTTAGTTTGGATTTTGGAAGACAAGAAAATCTATGTTCAGAGTGCTTAGCTTTCTGTCTCTGACAAAAAAAATACAGATTTTATATTCGATATTGGACTTAGTCGTGTTTCTTCCCCGCATCAATTATCCGCCATTGCCATGTCTCCATATCCAAAACCAATGAATACTTCAGTTTTTTAGTGTGATATATTCTTTTAGCTTCAGATGCACAAGCCTTACAGCAATATTTCCAGTTTCTAGCTCCAGTTTTACGAGTAAACTCTTTTCCACAAATTGGACATTTCTTTTTCTTAGTCACTTTCTTCACTTCTTTAACTTATTTCACTGATTTTTCCAAAGTATTGATAAATTTGTTCTTTTGTTATTTCTGTCTAAATAATTTTCTTCCAACGATAAATAGTTTCTCAAGTGATACCTTCTTGTCTCCAAGTTTCTACATCCCTTCTCATGCTATTGACGATGCCATAGAGAAACCATCCAACAAGGCTTATGATGGGATGCACAAGGAAACAGTTTCTTATGAACTCGACAACTTGATCCCAAGGATCCGCAAAACTAACTGAAGCTACAATAACATCAATGAACGTCATGACGGTCAAGCCCAATGAAAACCATACAAAGACGTAGATCACCATGTCTAAGAAAACCAAAGTCCATAATAGACGACTCTGCAAGGGAAATGTGGAAGCTCTAGATCACTCATATGAGATCCCTTCAAGTAACCTCTGAAGGCTTTTACTGTCTTTGGTTCGTCTGTTAGGAATAAAGTCTATACACAGCATCCAATCTAACAGATCGTTATCTTCTCTTGCTTCCTGTGGTTCTTTGGGCTTTTCAAGTTCCATCATGCTGCACTCTCCAAAATCTTGTTTGATGCTTCTTTCAAAAGAAAGACACATACCTTTGGATGCGAAGGATAAAGAAGGCTACATGCTGATAGCAACTCTTTAACGATGTCAGGATCGTTACTGTTAGCCTTGGGTTCTTCATGTTTTTCCTGTGGTTTTTTGGGCTTAGGCAAATGACGGATCACTCCGCCTATGGTTTGTATTGAACAGCCAAGTTTGTTGGCTATTTCCTTTCCCGAGAGTCCTTGGCTGTAAAGTTGTTTTATTGTCGCCCTTTGTTCAGGTTTTAAAGGCTTCTTTTCCTTGACAGGTGAAGGCTTAGAATCACCTTCAACAGGAGATTTCTCTATAGCTTGACCCTGCTTCTTCTTCCTCAGAAAGAAACAGGTTTGCCTTCCATAGCTAGAAGCGAAAGTTTCGAATCCTTCAGCTTCAAGCTTTTCCTTCCATTCATTCTTGAACTGATTGCTTGGAATAACCACAACTTGACCATACGGATTAACAACCTTTATTGGAAACCTTTCGGACAGCTCCTCAAACAATGACTTGCCTTTTAGTTTCCGTAAGATCCCACTCACTCTTTCTCTCCACTTCCTTCAAGGATCCTAGCTGCCTTTGGAGCTGCCTAGTCCTCAATGCCTAGAGCCTACAGACATAGAGACTAAGCAAGACACTAGGATCCTCAATACATTCTCTTGAGTTCTACGTTTAAATGTTAGCCAAGAGACATCAAAAATGAAACAAACAACGACATGAACTGATTAGGATTCAACGTTTCTCTAGGAAGAATGTATGTAAGGCAATATAGTTTAATATATAGTATATGATTTTAAGCTAGTTTCTCAGGTTTCCTTCTTTGACCTCATGGTAACTTACTCACTGCTATCATTCTGAGCAAAGCGAATCTCGACTATATGGACTATTTATGGTGTTCTGCTCATTTCAACATTCAGAGATGTCCATGAACTACTCAGTTCACTAACAGAAGTTGTGGAGCCTTCAAAGGTAATGTAGAAACAGTTAAAATGTCCATAAGAATATACTCAATTAGCAAGGTGAAGTGAGTATTGTCTTTCCAAATCAGCATGAAAAGGTTTCGTGAAGCAATCAACAATATTGAAGATCAGAGAGACTCAGCTCTCATAAAAACAGCTTACCTTTTAGCAGCACGAAATTCTGAAATATTGACAAAGACTGTTCCTGTAGAAATGCTCAACAACAAGACTAAACCTTATGGAGCCTTTCTCGAATGGAACATGGCAAACTATGAAGTGGCTGCAGCTACACCTGAGAAAGAAACAATTGTTCAGAAGACTTTGGTCGTAACTATGGCAGTTGCTAAAAGAGGAAAAAGATTGAAGAAGCCAAAGGAAGGAGAGGAGACGACACTAGAATTAAACAAAGCAGAAGTCGTTGAGGCTCTTCGTAAATTTAAACAGCCAAAGCTGCTTAAGAGATATGAGGCAGGAGACTTAGAAATAGATCCGCTTTTGATTAAAGTCCTCTTGGGCAAGATTACTCTCAGAGTTGTAGCTCTACCTTGTTCTATGATTTATGAACCTTGGACTATGGATTTATTAAAGTGGATTCAGAACCATGGCAAACTCAGCTTTGATCTGACAAGACGTAGATTTACTCAGATCTTGAGAGAGAATCTATCAGGCATCTTGCCTAAGATCAGCAAGGACAATCTCAGAAATCCTCTCAGGCATTGGCGAATCAACCATTTGTATGAATACTACAACTTTAACGCTATGCAAATAACTAACTACGTTGGATGGAGTGTTTCATCTACAAGTAAGCAGATGGGCATACCTTCTTCTCCAAACTTGGATCGTTACATACATTTCAGATGGCAAGAATACTTCCCCAAACTCCTGAAGCCCTTGAACAAACTGACAAACTAGCCAAGGAGCCTCTAATCAAAATCCTCTTCAAGTTCTAGTTCTCTGTCTGTTGTTTCTTCATCTCTTGCATGAATCCGATCAGTGAGAAGCATCTTGATTAGAGGATGTCCTCTCTTGGATGCCTCTATCTTATTCACTAACTTCCTTGATTTGTAGTATTTTTGTCTCAACCGATATAACATATTGTAGATTGTCTTTGGAGCAATGTGCATTTTAATTGCTGCAGCCTTAGCAGTCTCCGTAACTTTCAGAAGTTGAATCAATTGTTCCTCTTTCTTAGAGAGAATTTTCATATCTGCTTTCTTCACCATCTTACATTTCACCATGTAAAGTTCCCAAGAAGTAGTATAAGAAGTTTAAATAATTGTAGTGTCGTCTAGCAAAAACTGATGAACTCCTTGGCTAAAAATAGGAGACTCTGTTCAATTTTTTGTAGTAGTTAGCCTAGCTAAGCAAGTCTATTGTTCCACGAAGAGCCTAGGATCTCACTTCTTTCTTGTTTGTGGATCAAGAGCTTTCTCCTTTGGCAGCTTCCTCAGTTTCCAACTGCTTGATCACAGCATTAAGCTCTTTCATGAATTTCTTTGAAGGCTTCCAAGGCTCCCATTTCTTAGCCATCTTCTTCTCAAATTCAGACATTTCACTCATGATCATTTATCACCTTTCAATGGTTTCAACTTCAAATAGAACCTAACAGTTCCATCTTCATCTTGCTTACTCCAAAGCTTCTTTTCATCACTGACAAGCTCCCTTGTTCTTCGTGGAATATTCTTGGTGTTCACATTAGGATAGCGTTTGCTGAACTCCTCAATTATTTCTTCATGAGTTAAGCCCATATTGGCAGGGATCTCTAGAAAGATCTTGAAAATTTTGTCTCTCATTCCCTTCAAATAAGGCAAGGCTTGTCTATAGTGGCTCACAGTCTTTTGTTCTCTCTGTAATAACCTGTCCTCTAGAAACACTATCTTTAACCGAAGAGTCCGAACCCTTGCTTTTTCATCATCTAGTTTTCCTAGGAGCATATCAATGTATTGAGTTTGTGTTGTCGTCTGCTCCATGCTACACCACACTCCGATCATCCTTTGGTGGAGATCTTGGAGCTGACAAATCCTTCAAAACCTTGCTGAACTGCTCAAGCATCTTCGTGTTCTGTTGAATGATTACCTCACTCTTCTCTGCATAGTCAGGCAAACTATACTGAATCTCTAGAGAAGTTGGATGCGTCTTGTCTCCCAAAACCAACACAATACCATTGCTCTTCTTGAACAGATCCACCTTCAAATATGGCAGACGAACCCCTGTATCAACAGCACAATGCCCACCTTTATGCCTCAGATCCTTCGCCCATTCTGTGAACACTCTAATGTCAGTAATCAGAAAAGTCTTGAAAAAACCATCTGCCAAAAGCTGCAATGCTTTACCTTGAGTGACAGGCTTCTTGATCCATACCTTAATCCTATTACTCTCATGCCATTCAAGTCTGCCATCCCTAGTCTTGAACAACAGATAACGATTCCTAGCCCTAGTCTGAAGCCAACCATTCTCCACAGCCAAAGCCCTATTCATTCCCTTGAGAGCATAGATCCAACCATGCCAATGATGAAAATTTAGCCCTTTTAGCCCTCGGCTATTTCTTAGTAAGGTTTTGTGTTGAGCAGTGAGCTGCCAAAGATAGCCCTTATAATAACCATAGTCCAAACCAAGGAGTTCACCTATTTTCTTTGCTGTGATCAATGGATATTTATCAAAAAGAGAGAAAACTCTAGCCTTTATTGATCCTTCCGTAGAATCCTTACTCTCCTTACTGTAAGGTTTTTCAGAATGATGACTATGCTGACTGTCATGTTTTTCAGTTAGGTTTCTCTGAGAATCTTCTCCATGCTCCAAGCTGTTTTTTGGAGACTTGGCTGCAGAATTGATAGAATCTCCTGAAAAACCTTTTAAGTTTTCAACAACAGATTTACTGTTGTCGTCTGTGTTGAGCCTTTTTCCAAGGCTCTTCGTTTCTTTCTTGCTTTTCTTTCCCACTTTTTATATCCTAATGCTGCTTTCAGGGCAGTCATTTAACCTGTCTGCAGCAGTCGGAATCCTAGCTCTAGTTCTCTCAACACTTGGCATAGAATATTATGTTGGATCTTCTTTTTTGATTTTTGGTGAAAGACGTTTTCTTACAGGTTTTTTTCCGCACATATTGTTTTTGAAGAGACGACACTACAACAATGGAGAAAAGCACTAACACATATTTTATAATAGCCAACTTT
>Ga0209121_10003588_pt1 | contig 14954 bp, 14 predicted proteins | sample Cruoilmetagenom3_FD_187292 | JGI IMG/M metagenome (GOLD analysis project Ga0209121, IMG submission 187292) | Oil polluted marine microbial communities from Coal Oil Point, Santa Barbara, California, USA - Sample 3 (SPAdes) (version 2) | ecosystem: Environmental > Aquatic > Marine > Oil seeps ...
TAATAGTAATATTGGCAGAACATGGCAATTAAGTGTCCCTTCGCAGGATACGCTCGATGCAGGATCGATTCGACGGGGGTATGATTGATGCTACCTTGGGGATTCCCGACACGGTCTGAAAATCAAGTGATTCAAGTGATTTATCATCACGGAGGACGCAAGAGTTTCGAGACTGTTTTCAGCCCTCTGCGTGGCTCTGCGCACTCTACGGTAACGGCTCTGCCGTCGACGCTTGCGTTAGAATCTAAGGGCATGGCGATTTCACTGGAAAAAATGACAATGCCGGGATTCCCTAACAGCGCCTTCCGCCACAAATCACTGCAACTGCGCATGAAGCCGTATGATGTCAGACTTCGTCACTATACCAAGTATCTTTGACTGATCATCCCTATCGACCACCGGAAGTCTCCCGATATCGTTTAGCACAAGTTTGCGCAGCGCATCCTCAAGCGACTCATCAGGATATGCCACGATAAGCGACGTGGCAGGCGTCATTACCTGCTCAACAAGCGCCTCTTCACGATCCTCTGCCGGCACGCGTTCGGCATCCTTGAAGGTTACGATGCCGACAAGGCGGTTATCATCGAGTACAGGATATCCGATGTGCCCGTACTTGGTGATCAGGTGGAGCACGGTCTGGACGCTGTTTGTTGGATTTACAGGCATGACATCGGTTGCCATCGCATCGCGCACGGATGCGTTCTCAAGAATATCGATCGTCAGTTCCTCACGGTGCGCTGGCGAATCCACCCTTGCAGGAACCTGCTTTTCATAGATCGTCCAGTTGCTTGTCACAAGGTACGCAATGGTCGAGGCAAACATCAGCGGCGGCAGCAGGTTATAGTTTCCAGTGAGTTCGGATACGATCACGATTGCCGCAATCGGAACGCGTGCAACTCCGGATAGAAGCGCTGCCATACCGATTAGAACGAACGATGTTGACTGCATATCACCGATGATCCCAGGGAAAAAGACATGTGCCGCAATGCCGAATGCACCGCCGATTGCAGCGCCGATTGCAAGTGTTGGTGCGAAGACGCCGCCGCTGCCGCCAGAACCAAGGGTGAATGAGGTGGCAAGGATCTTGGCTAAAATAAGCAGCATCAGAACCTCTACTGCCAGTTCCCCATCTATTGCAGACTGTATCGACTCATAACCACCTCCGAAGATACCGTAGCCATATCCACAGCTCCGGTGTACGAACAAAACGAGCAATCCAAGCAAAAGTCCGCCGATCATCGGCTTAAAATAGTTTTTTATCCCCCATTTTTCGAAGAGATCGCGTATTCCATGAAATATCTTGATGTGGAGGATGCCCACAAGACCGCATAGGATGCCGAGCGTTGCATCGAATACAAGTTCAGCCGGGTGTGTGAATGTGTAATCCGGAGTCGTGAAGAGCGAGCCCCACCCGAAGACCGAACAGAAGACCGAATACGCGATGATAGACGAGATGAATGCCGGAACAAGCGACTCGAATTCCGAATCCCTTTTGTATAACACGCTGATTGCGAAGAGGGCACCTCCGAGTGGTGCACGGAAGATGCTGCCGATTCCACCTGCTGCGCCGCACGACAGCATCATCCTCCGTCCATTGTCGTCGAGTTTCAGTTTGTCTGCAAGATACGACCCGAAACCAGCACCGATCTGTGTGATCGGACCTTCCCTGCCCGCGCTCCCGCCGGTGCCGATGGTGATCGCAGAGGCGATCGTCTTGACGATAGGAATCCTGCCTCTGATCCGTCCCTGTTGCCGGTGGTACGAATCGATCACTGCATCGGTCCCCTCACCAACCGCCTCTGGTGCATATCGATATGTTATAAGACCTGCAATAAGTCCGCCTATGGCCGGTATTGCCACAAGATACCATGTGTGCAGGTCTCCAAGCGAGCCTGGTAGAATGACCGATGGCACCGGTAGTAGCGGCCGTTCACATCCGGTGGGAGTGGTGTAACAATACCCGATACCCCCAAGTATATAGTGCGATACAACCGATAGCAGACTGTAGAAGATTATGGCACTCGCGCCGGCAGCCAGTCCGATTAAGATGCTGTATGGAACCCAGTGCTCGATATACTCAAAATTTAATTTCCGCAGGTGATCTCTGGCAACTACCGATGATATCTTCCTGCTATTCTTCACTGTTTGATTCCTCAACTTAGATGTTGTGACTGTAAGATATTTAAGGAGGGGTGTGGCTTAAACGGCATGGCAAGGTACATGCCAATAAGTTGTGGGAATTTACCGCGGGTGCGCAGAGTTTCGGTACTTACTCGAGTATTGTGTGCGGATATCTACATATAAAACCACGAGATTACACAAGATTAACACAGAAATCTTGTGGAAATCTGTGTAATCTTGTGGTTCCTACCACAGGATATTGAGCACGTTCGAGTTTCGAGTGATCCGACCCTCTGCGGTAAAATTTAAAAATTGGTATGATTACGTATCCACAGACGATACAAACTGACGCTCGGTACAAGAAAAAAAAAAGGATAGGCGACTATGTCGCCTATACGCCTGCTGGTATCACGAGACTGCGCTCGCCTGCTGGCCTGAAGGTTCGCATCGCACCCTTGGCGTACTCCTTCCTGATGTAGGAGAAGTCAAAGACCAGTGATGGGTCAGCGAAGCAGACCTTAACGAGTGGGTTGCAGCAGTATGCATCATGTGCACCTGCGTGCGCCGCGCCTGTGAATCCTGCGTACTCGCCCTGGTGACCTACGTTCATCGCGTAGTTCGGGTAGTTTGCGCCTCTGAGTTCGAGGCAGCATCCCTCGTCGCCCTGGTACGAGCATACGTTGGTTGCACCGCACTGATCCTGCAAGTCGTATCCGAAGAATCCGAGTCGTCCCCAGCCTTCCTTGTGCACGTACATCGACATGTACCATGCCGAGAGTGCGACCTGTGCATTTCCGGTAGCGATACCGGTTGTGCATGCACTGGCTGCTGCAAGGATTCCTGCTCTCTGCGATCCACCGAAGTGGTCCTCAAGAAGCGTTGGGTAGTCCTCGTAGCACTCCATACCGTTCAAGGTAACCTCGGTTGCCAGATCGGTTGCGGTTGCAAGGTCGTTTGGTGCTGTGCCGTCAGGTCCGTACTTGTTCAGTGCGTAGTCGTATCCGTAGTACGTGAAGTCATCCAGCACGTCGTTCGTGTATGCTGCTGTCGCGTACTGCGTGAATCCGACACCACCTGACATGTACGATCCAAGCCATATCTGGTCGTAGAGCATCGTGCCGCATGCAACGACCTCGAGTGTGTACCAGACCGGGTCTTCCGGCTTGACTCTCAACGTCTGGACCATGTCAGCGCAGTAACCAAACGATAGTCCTCCTGGCTCGTTTGGTGATCTTGCTCTCCTCGCTGGAAGCATCTCAGCCATCTGGACTGCTGCAGCGTGCTTTGCCGCAAACGCAAGGTCTGCTACTGCAGCCTCACCAGCGCACATGTTGTATGCCGCAATGAACGACATACCGATCTGCATTGCACTCCATCTGGATGTGTTACCACCATCGCAGCATCTGACAACGATTGTTGGAATGTGTACTGCCTGCCACGTCGTCTTGCCGATCGCAGCCTTCAGCTTCTCGTTCTGCCCTTCCTTGTCGAAGAGGTCGTTGATGTTGATCACGTACTGCGAGTCAATCTCGTCTGCGAGTTCGTCATCACCTGTGAACATCTTCACATAGCAGTCGTCAACAAGTCCCGGGTGTGTCTCGACCATGTGCTCCTGCACAATAGCCGCACCTGGCATGGTGTGGTTCACTGCCTCCATGTAGCCCGCGATCGACTCAGGTGTAACCTCCTTTCCGAGACGCTTCTCAAGAGTCTCGTGCGCAAGGTCCATTCCCACGATGATCGTTCGCTTCATGTCGTCCCACATCTGCTGCATTGCAGGGTTGTTGACGTAGTGCAGGTCGTCGCCCTCAACGATGTCCGGTCTGGTCGAGAGCTTGTACGGCACAAGCTGTCTCTGTCCGAGCGTCATACCGCCAAGATGCACGTTCACATCGTACTGCTTCATGCCACGCTGCTCTGCAACACGCTCACCTGCTGCCTGGAACTCTCTCTTTCGTGCGTTCTGTAGGTATCCGGCGCGCACGTACTTTACCTTCTGGTCAGCAAGGTCAAGACCTGCGAACTTCGACTTCAGCGCTTCAACGAATATCTTCTCTGATGGGTATTTGTATGCCATTTGTATCTACCTCCCTCTACACCGTGTGGTATGTAACTGGTCCAACACCTGGCGCGGTCTCTGCTGCCGTCTCAGGTCTGTACCCGTACATTGTTCTTCTGTGGTGGACAAGGTGTACATGGTCAAGAACCTCTTCCTCACTTCGGTACTTGACACCATCGGTTCGGTAGATGGTGGTTCTCTTCTTTGCCTCTGCCTCACTCATCGGCTTTCCGAGGTTGACCTTCCTGTCGATCGGAACACCGACCTGGTCCTTGTCCTCGATGACGTTTCCGCCCTCAAGATGCGTCCTCTGAAGCATGTCGAACATCATCCCGTCCTCAGCCAGTCTGAGTGAGTGACCGTGCACTGTGCAGCCTCTAAGTCCTGCGAGAGCCGGGCATGTCATCTCTGACTCGATTGATGCCTTGCACTGTGCTTCCATATCACGCTCTCGTGCTTCCACGATTTGCCTGCCTGACAGTGTTCCCGGGTCTACGCCACGGAAGTTGATCGCTGCGTAGTAGCTTCTGAAGTATGGGATTGATGGTGCGGAGTACATCGAGTCAGTAAACTGTGAGTATCTGACACGGTCTCCTGCTGCTGCGCCTGGTGTTGGCTCGACCATCTGTCTGACCGGGCAGTCCGGCTCACCCATCTCTGCAAGTGGTGGATGTGTGCTTGGGTAGTCTGAACCCGGTGCCCTGTGTCCGAGTGCCGCTACCAGATCATCGTCTGATACGGTTCGGAGTTTCTCAACGTCTCCACTCATGTGCTTTCTTCTGTTCACTGCAACGTGTGAAGATCCTGGATAGTATTGTGGTGTGTATGCCATAATTATATCTCCTTATGTATGTTGTGGTATTGTTTTCATAATTGCTTTTACGAGTTCGTTCAAACTGCCGCGCTGGCAGGTGACGCCTCTCGTAATTCCGGCTACAATCTCCATGACTGTGCCCTGTGTATCGATATCTCTGTCGATGGGCATAACCAGTCGTGTCTTGATCCCTGCCTTTGCAAAATCCTCAAAGTCAACCGGATTCTGGCAGGCAATAACCGCAGGTATGTCTACATATTTCAGTATGTACTTTGTCTTGTAGATCACATGCGAATCGATGTTTCCGAGATGGATCAATGCTACGCGATGATGTGCTATCTGCTCGATTTCTTTCTGGGTCAGACCGAACTTCGGTCCGTAGCCCTTTGCCATCCTGTCGCTGGGTCCCTCATCAGGTACGCCAGCGCCTGCTTCGAGTACGAGCACACTGACCTGGATTCCTTCTCTCCTGAGTCCGTGCGTGATCTCACAGACGGGTTTTGTGATGTGGCGCCTTCCTGGGGACATTGCGATTGCGATGACGTCAGGTCTTCCTGTTTCAGAGAGCGTGCCGCGCTGGGCAAGCCCACCTCCCTTTCCAAGACCCATGCCTTCTCTGCAATCGATAACCTGTGTCTCCCTGCCAAACATATTATTCCCTCGTGTCAACGCATGACTCGCAGACTTTCGAAGACGGTGTCATGTTCGGATCGGTCATTCCGTATATGCTCTTGTCCTCAACCGTTTCGTCGGGACCGTATTTTGCATAATCGGTGACCGTCGCCTTCCTGCGAAGGAACAGTCCCTCCTTGAGTTCAAAGGGGAACGGGAACAGCTCTTCACATAGCGCTCTGATCTCTTCCATCACATCATGCTCTGCCTCAAGGCGTATACGTCCCACCTTAACCTGCAGTTCCATCACCTGATCGCCCACCCGAATAACCTCTCGATCCGGATGATCGACCGGAGCGCCCTTTCCGGGCCCATAAGGAACTGTGAGCGGAAGTCTTGGTCCCTGAACCAGCACGCGGGTAACGCCCTCCATCTGCTCGAGTCTATTCAAGATCTCCTGTGCTGAGGAAGGATCAAGCATCCTCTGCGGAAATATCTCGTATTGTACGGGATCAGAATCTGTTGTTGTAACCATGAAACAATTCCTCTTTACACCGCTGCTGCGACCTCCTTGAGTGGGTTCATCATGATTGGCACATCCTGGAAGGTGTCAAGCACGATTGCGGATGTTGACTCTGGCGAGAACATCTGTGTTCCTGCATCAAGTGCCACCGCAACTGCCACGCATGGGATAGCCATTCCTGTGGAGTGTCTCGTAACAACGTGGTTACCGTTAAACACACCAGGACCGCCACCGCCGTAGATTGAGTGGCTGAAGAAGGAGAATCCTACCGCAGTACCCTCGACTCTACCAAAGTCGCATCCCGGGAGTGAGGTTTCCTTCTCGATCATGTCGTTGAAGTACAGAAGTGTTGATGATACAGCCTGTGCGCCACGGAGTGCACCGCAGTTCACCATCGTTGCTGCCATCGTGCCTGCTGCGCAGTACGCGTTCCATAGACATACATCGTTTGCCTTGTAGACCTTGTATCCGGATGGCATCGTCTTGTCAACTGAAATGACGCCGTCATCGAGTGCGCGTTCGACGGTCTCCTGGACAACGGTTCCGATCGTTCCGGTCTTGCCGTTGTTCTTGGTCATCTCATACACCATGTTGTTTGCGTTTAATCCCTGGTACGCCAGCGCAAGTAACTGGTACCTTTCAAAGAGACCAATTGCCTGTCCCATCTCGAAGACTCCGCAGTGCTCAAGAATGCTTGAGATTGCAGCGCAGTTCATCGCGTTTCTCTGGGAGAGCATCGCAAGGTGGTTTGCCATGATGTTTCGAAGAGCGAATCCCAGACCCTCATCGTTCTGTGGAATGCTCAGGACTGAGAGCACGTTTCCGCCCTTCATGTCCATCGTCTGCGGGTATGTTCCCCAGACCGCGTTCTTTACATACGGGGTGTCATACATTCCGAGATTGTACTCCTCGCGCAGTGCTTCAGTAAGTGCTGCTGCCGTGCAGGTCATTCCGGCAACGTATTCAGCGCCGGCTTCGATTCTCCTGGTCGGTGCTGCAACTCTCAAAAACTTCCCGCCGCCAAGAACTGTCACTTCAGTGTCGTCGCCCTTTTCGACCTGAATCAGTTCCTTGACTCGTGCAGCAATCTTGTCTGCCTTTGCTGTTGGATCGATGTCTACTTCACGTCCCGGAATGTTCCGGCTCTGTCCGCCGTAGCTTGCGTTCTTGCATGCCTTCTCAATACCGGCTAAGTTAACAGCTACCGTTCTCTTAACGGTGTTAACCATGCTCAGAATAGCCGAGTTCTTGAGTGGACTTATGGCTTGAAGGTCGACATCTCCCTTCAATTTCTTGCCTCGGTCATCATAGAGGTCTATTTTGTCTGCCACGTTATGTTCCTCCTGTAGTGTTTATCCAGGAAACCCATCCCAATCGCCACCCCGGCGCAAGCCCGATATCGAAATTTGTTACATGCCTCCCTGCCTCATGGGCAGACATGTGCGGGCGTATGGTCTGAAATTTCTTGGTGCGCATTACCTTGATCACATGCTATATAAACTTTTTGTTTCTACATGATTATACATTAAGGATTTGAGTAATACTATATAATATACGAGTGGCACTATCCGGGTTTTCATCGGTCGAAATATCGCTGTATAGGTATACCTATCGGATTGCTTGATGTGGCGCTCCTGTGCCACCATTGTGCCACCATCTTGTGCGGCGTTTGCGGCTCATAGACTCAGGAGAGCAAACATTCGGGCACTATCCGGTAAAACTCATCTTGTCGCCTCTCTGATCTCGTATCTAGTCCAATTCCCCTAACCGATCTCAGCCATCTCCATAAAGTACTGTTTGATGAGATCCCGGTTCTCTTCAGGCAGTCTGTCGATGTAGGTCTCGGACGACACAGGTGTTGCAGCGTACACGGTCCCTGAAATGAAACTTATTGGCTCGGATTCTGTCCTGCGGGAGCTGTGCCCGACGCCGGCATCCGAGAACATCACCAGTTCGATGTTTGTACCCTCGATCACCGCAACCGACGGCTTGCCGTATATCTCTGCATCGCCGCTACCTGAACCGGACTCGGATCCAAGTTCGCTCATCAGTTGCTGCTGATGCGCCTCATCCGCAGCTTCCTCCCGCTCCGCATCAGTTTGCGGGGTGATCATGGACTCGAGCTCTTCAGGTGGTATGAAACGGGGGGCATCTGGCGATGATACAAACATTAGAAGAGACACCAACACAAGAGATGCTACCATCCGCAAGAAAAGTCCTTTTTTGCTGATGATCGCCGACCTTCTGACAGATCCTGCGTCGATGGACACTCCCTCTGCCAGATCGTCCACAACGATGCCTGAGGAATCTGCGTTGTCATAAGCAGTGGGCAGCCGCTCCCTGAGCAGAGGGTACGCATCGCCGATAGACCTGATGACACTCGCCGGTTTCCTGCGGATGTGGAGCAGGGATGTAATAACGATCGCAGGGATAAGAGCGGCTGTGGCCGTGCACACCATCTTCATGCGCACGGGATATTCGAGCAAAGTGAAATCATAAGAACTGTACCGTGCGAAGATGACCGGTGCGCTGACGTAGAGCAGCAGTGTATAGAATAGAAGGAAAATGAGGGTCAGATTCAACAGACCCCTGTAATACCGGTGCCTGCGGGATGTTTTTTCGAGTTTCAGGATAACGTCTACGAATGAACGCATCATCGATTCGATAGTTTGGGCTTGCACAGATTAAAGGTTATCTGTTCCGGGGTCTGCCAGTATTCAATTCCGGACGCCGTGCGGTGCCACAGTCCCGCGAAACCACAAGATATAGTATGCGGAGCATAACGTCCCTTGGTGTAACCCATGCACGAAACACTGGACGAAACACTCTCTGCGCTGGACGATCTGATCGATGACATCGATGATTGGTTGATTGAACATGACGACTACTACTTCGATCCGGAATCGAACGAGGAACTGGCAGCGAGACTCGACGATATCGGAGGACGTCTGATTGAATACGGTGACGCGGCTGTCGATCCTCTGAAGGAATACCTGTATGATGCAAGACACACGCATACATAATCGCGGTCGAGGTGCTCCGGGAGATTGGCACCCCAGTCGCTATCTGGCAGTTGATCGATGCGCTCGAGTCCGCGGACTCCGAACTGTGCGAGTGCGCGGCAGAGGCGCTGGAGATTATCGGCACACCAGCGATTCAGCCGCTGATCGAGAGAATCACTGATCGGCTGGACAATCCGGCAGTCGATGAAAATAAAAACCCTATTGACGTGATCTACACGCTTGGCGTACTATCGGAGATCAGAGACCCGCGGTCGTTTGATTTTATGGTCGGACTCCTCGACCGATTCGATGACAAGGCGGATTCATGGAATTTAGCGCATCTGTGCAGCCGCCTCTACAATCAACACAATCCGGAGATCATACCCCGGCTGAGAGCCATCGCAGAGAAGTATGGTAGAAAGGATACGCCTAACAATGTGATAACCGAAGCCAATGGCACCATCCGGCATCTGTTGGTTGACCAGATACTTGAGTCCGAGGACTGGATGATCTATGGGTGCTGCTACATGCGAGGATTATGATATGCATGAAGAGACTTGTCTGGTATCTGGTGAGTATGAGCCTTATGATAACTTTTGCCTTCAATGCGTACCTAAAAGAGAGTTTTATTGTGATTTATGCTATATAAAACGTTTCTTAACTTCACCGGACGACCCCCAGAGAGATGGGTGCGATGTAGACAATCTGCCACCGATCTATGTCGATCTTGAGTATCGTCTTAATCGGGACGAATTCACCGACGTATTCAGTATCACGACCAGTTACCGTGACGAAAGCTCGATCAGCATCTGGTCTGACAGCATGGAACTCTCCTTCGAGTTTCATACGGTTGACGACCTGAACGTGCTGAAAGAGTTCTTCGAAGGAGCAGGAGACTATCTTGTAGGGTGAGTGCAGTTTTTCATCGACACAGAAGAGATATTCGGCGAATCCTATCCGGAGGCTGCTAATTGGGATGGGCAACTGATCCGGGGTGACGATGGTGACATCGTTGCCATCCATAAGGAGGACAGATTCGAACTGGAACTGGTTCTGGACCCGGATACCATCGAGAACCTGATCCCGGTCATCGACACCCAGCGGTTCCTGCTCCTCTGCGATACGTACACATACATGGATGAATTCCGCGAGCGGCAGGACAAGCTCGAATCAGGGCTCAGACAGGTGATGGGGCTGGATGAACCGGCAGAAGAGCCAGAAGGGTGAAGAGCTGGAGGCGCCACCGCCCTGTGACCACGAGTTTGAACTCCTGAAGACGCATAAGAAGTACACGGTGTACCGCTGCACAAAATGCGGAGGAACAAAGAAAGAATTTAATTAGGGGGTTGTCACGAGATGACCGGATGGGCTGCGATGGCGAAAGGAGATGCAAGCTCCGGAGATGATCAAGCGGTTTGTTCTCATCCCGGGTGCAGATCATAGCAGCACCCTTATCAGGGATTCCGAACACAACTTCAGTGAGATAGCACGGTTCGCAATGGAGGATTCTTATGACAGGCGACGATGAACTGGATGGTGAAGATGAAGAACTTGTTACATCATTTTACAAGCATCTGACCGCAGAGAAAGGTCTGAGCGAGAAGACGGCATCAAGGCATGCCGATGAGATTGAGTTCTTCGCGATGTACCTCAAAGGATATGGGCAAGGCACTCTCCCGGAGGTTACAGGAATGGATATCGAGGACTATCTTGGGGACTGGTATATCAGAAAGGTTGCAAGCAGCAGGAGCGATCTTCGCCAGATTCCTGTATCTTTTAAGAAGTTCTACAGGTTTCTCCATGAAAGAGGATATCTGGGAGAAGAAGAACTGGAGGATATCTTTGATGCCTTCAAAAACCCTGATAGATACATTCGCAGGCTCGATGCATACCTTAAACTCGATCCTTACTCTGACACATTGGACGAAGATTATGAGCGATGGTTCTTCGAGGGACTTGGAGGAGTTGCGGATGAACATCATCCCTTCGATGTGAATTCAGGGATCAGTCAGGCATTCTCAGAGGCTGACCTTGAATCAGGCAAGACATCACTTCCGGATGATTTCCGGACCTTCCTGCGATATATCATTTCCAATAATGGTATGAAACTGACCACTGCAAATAATTTCATCCGCAGAAAAGATCTTTTTGCACTGAATAAACTGATGAAAAGTCCGGAAGACCTGAAAGGCAGTGCAAACCAGCCGGATTTGCAAACCATCCATCTCTTTTATAATCTCGCTAAAACCCTGAACCTCGTGGTTGGGAATGAGAAAAACAGGCTGGAGGTGACCCCGCGGATCGATATCTTCATGAATCTCTCGCCGAAAGAGCAGTTTATCATACTCTTCGATGCGCTCTGGAACCGGACAGTGTGGGGGCGATTGTTGCCACCACAGTATTATGTGAGCCATGAATGGGTGCAGCCATTACGGGACGTTATCGCGGCACACTTTGCAACGTGTGAGCCTGATATAAGATATCATTTCGTTGAGGAGACGTGGAGGATCACCATGAATAATATAGGCATAGACGATATCCCTGAGGTCTATCCGCCGATAAATTTCCTCTCCATAAGCATCTTTGCGGAGCGGATCATGCCAGCACTCAAGTCATTCGGGCTTCTTGACTTTGGTTATACGAAGGAACGGGAAGAGTATGCTATAAAACGCGGCTGGGGGATCGAGTGGTTTTCAATAACAACGCTCGGAGGAAAGATACTTGAAGGTGTGCACGCAGACGCCCCCACACTCGCATGAAATGGCACTTGCAACCGCGGTAGATGCTGCAAGAACCAGACCACCAAAGCTGTTACACAACTCAAAAAAGCAGAAACCACGGAGATTACAGAGAGGGACTCTGTATGCTCCGCGGTTAAATAAGGTACTATCGCATCACACCGAATCAAGCACCTCTTTGATGAACCTGCCCTCACCAACGTTCGCAATCACATTTCCAAGCCTCTCACGACCCGGCTTTGTCCTGTACTTGACAAACGTGCCTGCAACGGCATCGATCAGCTTTGGAATCTCCTCCGCTGTGCAGAACGACTTCAGGAGTATTCCGTCAGCGGGTCTTCTTGCATCGTTTGCGCCGATTCTCATCGTGTATCCGCGCTCCTTCTCGATTACAGCTTCGTTCGGACAGCCTCTGATACACCATCCGCATAATACGCACTTGTCTTTGTCAATTACTGCCTTTCCAAGCACGATTGAGATCGCATCGACCCTGCAGAGTTCGGCACACCGTCCACAGCCGTTGCACTTCTCATTGTCGATCTCAGGGCGTACCTGCCCGATCAGACCGATGTCGTGGCGCTTGGCTCGCACACAATCGTTAGCACAGCCTGCTATACCGATCTTCATCTTGTGCGGTGTCAGTTTCTGCGCAAATGCCATTGTGAGCTCTCCAGAGAGTTTCTTGGTCTCAACAAGCCCTTCTGTACAGTAGTCCATCCCGACGCACGCTGAGACATAGCCCATCCCGATCGTTGCAAGACCGCTCGCATAGATCTCGCTCATCAGTGTGTCCACGTTCGTGCCGGGAACGCCCTGAATCTCGACGGTCTGCCGCGACGTTATCTCGAGCGTCCCATCGCCGTACTTATTGGCAAGTTCAGCCACTTTCGCAAGCGGATCTGCGCCCATCAGTCCTGAATTGGTCTTTATCTTGACATAGAACGTACCCTTGACCTCGCCCACAATACCCGGATAGTCGGATGCCCAGTAGAACTTGACCTTCTTGCCCTCGTCGAGCCTACGAGCAAGTTCCCACTTGAACCGCTGCATCTTGAGGCCTGCAAACTCCTCGATTCGGTGGAGATCGACATCCGGCTTTGTCTCGATGTATCCGGCTTCCTCTGCCGCTTTGATCAGTTCGACACCTTTTTGCGTCCTGCCCATGAGCGTCGTCCAGCCCTTGCCAGAGCCCATGTATCCTGCCGAGATGTCAGAGAGTTTGGAGACTGCATCCCTGCATATCACGCAGCCGTCCTGAACACAGCCCGCATTCCAGAGATCGTTGAGATCGAAACCGTGTTCACCTTCATCGGTTGTCACGACCAGTTCGTCGAGGTGTATGGTGGCTCTCCTGACCTTGCCGATGTCCACGCCCTTCTCTTGCATGAACTTCGCTAACTTGCCGTAGTTGAAGTTCTCGGTGCAGAACAGACCGATGACGTAAGCGATGTTCGGAACCTTGATCTTCTCACCGTTCTCACCGACCTCGTAGCCGTGCGCCATCATGCCCGGGAAGAACTGGGTCTTCCGAACACCGTAGACATGGCATGGCAGCCCGACCACAGCGGCATTCGTTATATCTCCTGCGTCCTTGATCGCGGAGAGCACAGGAATTGCGGAGTATTTCGAGCCAGCGGTGTCAAGCAGTTCATCCTTTGACCTGACGACACATGAACTCGGTTTTCCTGCATCGCCGGTTGCGATCACGCCATCGATCAAGCCATTGTCCATGCAGTACGAGAGAAGAGCGGTCACAGCGCCGCCGTCCTGTCCAGCCTCCTGTACCCGCGGGTCGGTCGCCCGTGCCGCAACAAGCGTTTCGTACTGTCCGAGCAGCGCTGGCGGTTTTGCCTTGAACCCAAAGATGTTCGGACCGATCTTTGATGCAAATGTCACCACGCGCTGGCAGACGTCCTTACACGCGCCCTGTCCGTTTCTTGGACACTCTTCCTTAAGCGCCGGACCATCTTCCCGAAACTCGATTCTACCGTTCGGACAGACCGCGGCACATGCGCCGCAGAATGTACACAATCCCGCGTCGACGACCTCGTCTCGCAGGAACCATTTGTATTCCTCATTTTCCATAATATTCACCCCTTGTGGAGTTTTGTTGCACATTGTGCTTATGTCTTTTCGTTGTCCACACACCTATATAAAGATTTCGTAATTCTGTGACGAATTTCGATACAGAATATTTTTATACCGTCAAGACATAGTGATAATTATGGAAGATCATCGCAATCACGGAATCAGGTGCTGGAGAAAAGAGTCGTGCGAGGGTCTGCTCGAAACGCTTGCAGTCGATGACATGGACATGAAGATCATCCGGATATTGAGCGAGAACGCGAGGATGAGTAATGTCGATATCGCAAACAAGATCGGTGTGAGCGAGGGGACGGTCAGACGAAGAATTGCCGAGATGGCTAAAAATAATGTAATCGAAGGTTTCATCTTACTTATTAATTGCGAAGAAGCAGAAAAGTGCGTTAAGGCATTTATAAGTATGGAGATTGCTGATTCGAACCTGCAGAGCGTTGCGGATGAACTGCTCAAGGATCATGAGCGGATCATCACCCTGTATCGCACAAACACACGATTCAATCTCTTATGCGAGGTCATGTTCAGGTCTATCATCGAATTGCAGGAGTTTATCGACAAATGTCACAAAATCGAGGGCGTTGTAGATTCGGAGGTGAAGATGGTGATCGGATCGTACAAGAAGTGCCGGTGGACCGGGATATGAGTTTCTAACGCAAGCGTTGTGATGGAGTGAGGTTTCTGATGCGAAATTAGTTGCGACCCCATCAGGAGCAAAGACGGAAGAGAACTCGTAAAAAGAGAGTTACGACCAAGTAATCAAGAAGCTCATCGGAGACGCAGGCTGGAAAGAGCTGGATGCCCGATGGGACCATACCCTTGCAGAAGATGCGTTCATCCCTCCGGACGAGTTGTAATTGGGGTTGGGCGAGTTTGATAAACGATAGATCGGCACTGTCTAAAAATCCAGTGATTTATCACCGCGGAGATCGCAGAGTGCGCAGAGTTTTAATACCGTTCCAATCCTCGCGGGGTTTCCTGATGCCTC
>Ga0209121_10003589_pt1 | contig 14950 bp, 8 predicted proteins | sample Cruoilmetagenom3_FD_187292 | JGI IMG/M metagenome (GOLD analysis project Ga0209121, IMG submission 187292) | Oil polluted marine microbial communities from Coal Oil Point, Santa Barbara, California, USA - Sample 3 (SPAdes) (version 2) | ecosystem: Environmental > Aquatic > Marine > Oil seeps ...
ACAAAATACAAATACAAAAAAAAATAGGTTTAGCAATTTTTTTATGTGTTTTAATAAGTATAATTGGAGCGCAAGCATATTTAGCTGATGACATTCTTAACTATGGGAAAAATGAATCAAAAACTATTGAATCAGACAAAAATTCTTTACACACTAATGGAGCTTTACTCAGCCCACCTACACGTACATCTCCCTTACATAGAGCACATGTCGATCCTGGCGTTTCAAGAATGCGTTTTGTAGAATTCACGTGGTTAGCTGTAACTGGTGCTTTAACATATAGATATGAAATATCAGAAAATTATGATTTTTATCCTAGTATGAGTGCTGGTGCTAGTGGTTTATATCTTTCGGGGAAGTTCTACTTAGGGGATGGGGTGTATCATTGGCGAATTCAAACTCAAAATAGTGATGATGAATGGGGACCGTTTAGTTCGTGGTGGCTTTTTAAGGTAGGAATTCCCGTTGAGGACGCGCCTTCTCTTATATCTCCTATACATGCAGAGTATATAACTGAAAATAGCGTTCAATTACAATGGAGTCCTGTGGCTTTTGCTACGAAATATTGGGTTTTGTATAGCACATATCAAGATTTTAGAACCTATGATTCTGTGCATACTAGTAGTACAACTCATACCCTTAATAATTTGCAAGACGACACTTATTATTGGAAAGTAAGTGGTAAACACGATTTTAGCATTTGTGGACCATGGAGTTACGCAAAGGCTTTTACAATAGATACAATTTCCCCTGATGTGCCTATTTTGACATCTCCTTCTCATAACGCCGATTTAAAGGATAATACTCCAACTTTATCCTGGCAAGCCGTCTCAGAAATGATATCAACTTACGAAGTGTGTGTGTACGATTCGCTAACATCCAAAATTCCCGTCTGGAAAAAACATATCTATTATTATACTTCAATAAGCGTTTCTAACCCTCTTTCTGATGGGACTTATTATTGGAAAGTCAGAGCAGAAGACAAAGCAGGTAACATAGGTGGATGGAGCCAATTACGATCCTTTACTATAGACACGATCGCTCCAAAAACTTTCTTCGAATTAAACGGCTTAATGGGAAATTACGATTGGTACATAAGTGAGGTATCTGCCACGCTATCGGCTTTAGACGGTGGATCGGGCGTAGACTCAATATTTTATAGTTCTGACAACGTTAATTGGTTCACATATGTTAACCCATTCAATATTCCTTTTGAAGGGGAAGGAACGATTTATTACAAATCAATTGATAAAGCTGGTAATTACGATATAACTCAAACAAAATTAGTCAAAATTGATATATCTGATCCAAAAACTTCTATAAACTTAGAGGGGTCTATTGGAAGTAACGGTTGGTATAGATCAGAAGTTTTGGTCACGCTTACAGCTTCTGACATTTACTCAGGAATCGCTTTAACAGAATACAAAATCGATGGTTCGAGCTGGACTACTTATACAGGAAAAGTTTCGATTAGTAAAGAGGGAGAAACTATCTTTTCTTTTAAATCGACAGACCTAGCTGGTAATATCGAAGTATCAGAAAGTAAAACCATAAAGATTGATACTATTCGTCCAGAGATTCCGTTATTGGATAATCCAGCTGATGGTTCAACAATTAACATCAATACGCCGACTTTACAATGGCATGTAGTATCAGATGCGTTATTTTACGACATTATCTTGTCTGATACCCCAAATCTTATGAACACTGTTATGTATACGAGCACAACGAACCCATTCTTAACAACTATTGAATTGCCTGATGGCGTTTATTATTGGAGAGTCGCTGCTAGCGATGCTGCTGGTAGTAGTTTAGGAAGCGAAATTTGGTCTTTTACAATCGATACTATACCTCCAACAACACCTACTTTGTTATCGCCTTCTATGGATTCAGTAATCAACGATGATACTGTTATTTTTCAATGGACTGATATTGCTGCTGCTGTTGAATATGGAATCCAGGTTGATATAAACCCTGATTTTTCATCTCCAATAATTGATACGACCCTTACGAACATACGGTACTCTGTATCAGGTCTATATGATGGTGATTATTATTGGCGTGTGAATGCAAAAGATGATGCGGGAAATTGGTGTAGTTGGAGTTCTTTTAATATGTTTACTGTTGATGCGATACTTAGTATTTATATTGATGATGATGAACCTGGAGTAGACTGGTCGTGGGCTGTTAATCAGTGGTGGTGTTCCGGTTCTGGTATAAAAACCGATCCGTACGTAATTAAGGATATTACAATAAATGCTGAGGAATTTGGTAGTGGAATTGTGATTAAAAATTCAGATATTTACTTTGTAATTGAAAATTGTGACATACACGGTTCAGGTTCAGAAGATCACGATGGAGGAATTTATTTATATAATACTGATAATGGGATGATAATCAATAACAACTGCTCACTTAACAATAATTACGGAATATATTTGGATCAAAGCAATGATAATACGATTAAAGAAAATATTGTTAGCGATAACTTAAATGGGATAAGGCTATACATGAGTTCTTATAACACAATTTTAAAAAACACTATCGAGAATAATAGATTTGATACCTGTTTTTTAGATGAGGGTTCTAACAATATTGTTTCTAACAATTATGCTTTTGATAACACCTATGGTTTTGGAATGTACCTAAGCTCGTATAATAGTTTCACGAACAATATTGCTATGGAAATCGGGTACAATTGCTATTTCCTAACCGATAGTTCCTACAATACATTTACAAATAACACGGCATCAGGAAAGGATTTCTTTAGCGATGGATTTTATATATCCAAATATTCGAACAATAATAATTTTACCGGCAACAAAGCTTTGAACAATGCTCTTCGTGGATTTTTTCTCTCTGACCATGCATATGATAACACTTTTTCTGAAAATATAGTTATTGGAGATGGAATTACTAATATTGGTTTTTGGTTGCAGAATGTTGATAACAATTTAATTTTCCGAAATAAAATTACAGGAACTTCAGTTGGTATTATGATATGGGATTATTCAAATGTTGGAGGTTTTAATAACATTATTTGGGGCAATAATTTTACTGGTAACGAACTCCATGCACAAGATGATGGAATAAATAACCAATGGGACAATGGTACGTTGGGTAATTATTGGAACGATTATTCGGGCATAGATTTTAACGATGATGGAATTGGTGATTCTCCATACATAATTAGTGGATCAGCGGGGAGCTTAGATAATTACCCAATTTGGGATGATGGTGAAAACACGCCTATTGGAGAAGATGTTGAATTAGATGATCCCGTTTCTGGGATATCTATAAAGTTTAGCAATATTACTGAAGGCGGTACTACAAGTATTAGTATCAGTGATACAGGAAATCCTCCCCCATCAGGATTCAGTGTGTCGGGACAATATTACGATATCACTACAACAGCTAGTTATTCAGGAGTAATTACAATAGCAATACCTTATAATGTGGGAAATCCAATACTTATGCATTGGAGTTCGGAGGATCAATGGGAAGATATAACTACTTGGATTGATACAGTGAACAATATCATTTATGGTGAAGTTTCAAGTCTCTCAGAGTTCGCAGTAATGGAACTAGTTGAGACAGAATTGATTGTTGATGTGTTATTCCCTAGTTGGGAGGCTGAAATTGTGGGTATCCTAACATGTGGTGAGACACTTTTAGCGAATAAGATAGTACAAGTCAATATAAATGGATTCTTTCTAGGAGATGCTTCAACTGATATAGATGGTCATTTTTCTATCCTTTGGGCCCCCGATATCTCTGGAACATATACAATTGAGGTAATATTTAAAGGGGATGATTTATATCTTGGTTCTTCTGATTCAATTACCATTAAGACCGAGCTTGATTGGTATGAGTACTCCCGGAATGATAAAAAGGGTGTAGAAGTAATAGTATTCTTTGATGATGATGAAACTTGGCAGTACTTAGGTCAAGAAGAATACCACGCAGGTACCAAAGTCTACGACACATATATCAGAGGGGATTGGAACGTGGATTTCGCAAGAATAGTGAGCAGTAGTGAAAGAAAGAATTATTACACCGAAGAAGGTTGGTACTATGTGTACACTAAGCTTGAATAATCAAATGAACCTACTTAAATTTCTCTAAAATTTACTTTTTTTTTCTTTTATTTTAAATTGTTAAAAAGTTCAACCTATGATTTTTCATTTTCAAATTTTAGAACTTTAAAATTCTATAACTTTTATTGAATCCTTACCATCATTAATATTTAATTCTGATTCTTTACTTATCCTTCCAATTACTGCAGCAGACATGTCATGAGCGTTGAAAATCTTTAATACATCTTGACACGTCTCTTCTGGTGCGGTTAAAATATAAGAGGTTGTTAAATACATTTGAACATAGGTCTCTAAATTATAAGCCTTTTCTATTAGTGTGGGAGGAATTACGATTTTTTCTATATTTATGTCAGCACCAACTTTGGAATATTTTATTAATTGAAAAATCGTGCCGAAAATTCCACCATTTGACACGTCTTTTGACGAATTGACAAGATGTTCTTGGGCAATAACATTCATAGATTTTCTTTTATTCAAAACTTCTTCAGAAGATTTGTACGTAACTGTATCCCAATGTAAATTGCTTGCTTTTCCTATTTTTCCGTCAAAATCAACTGCTAAAAAGATGTTATCGTTTTCTTGGGCGTTGTTTGCTGATATGTAATCTTCTTTTTTAATTTCACCTATTAATGTGGAACTTAATTCGTAATAATCTTTCGTATTAGTATGACCTCGAATGATAGGAACTTTAAACTTGTTTGAACCGTTACAAACGCCTTCAATAATTTTTTGTCCAATCTTTTGTTCTTTAAAGGAGATTATCAGGCTTGCCGCTAATGGCGTCCCTCCACACGCGTAAATATCATCTACTCCAACCAAGATGGAACTAAAGCCAGCGCCAAATGGATACTTCTCTATAAAACTAGTTTTAATCCGATCGGTTGTTACTAGCGTGTACATTCCATTATCGTTCTTAACTGCGGCAGAATCCTCTCCTATGTCTGAAAAAATACGAGAACTTTTGAAAGAATTTAAATTTATGAATTGAACTACGGGATCTATGCTCTTTTTTTCGATTATGTTGCTATTATTCTTGATACATTCAGCGATTTTTTTTAACATTACTATTCTAGTAAAAAAATCTATTATTATTAAATAATTAAGTTTCCTACCTTTATTATTATAAAATAATATTACAGAATGTTCCATGATTTTCGATGATTTAATTGAGTCTTCTATAGTCAAAGGACTAGCATTTTGCGCCTACGACAAATTAGGTCCTCAGCCAATTTATACGTTCCCTAAACCAATTAAAAGGGTAGAATTGGGATCTGAAAATAAAGAAAAAACAGGTGGAGAAGGGCTTATAATGTCTTTCACAGATTATATGCAAATCTCAATTAAAACCTTAAGCCTTCTCCTCGGAGACGGGATGTTAATTAATAAAGACTCCGCTTTGCTAAAGCAATACCGATACTTTGGAGTTATCCCATTTCCAGATTTTCATTTAACAGCGCTTACATTTTTTCATTTTGTTGATGTAAAATTCGATAAAGCTCCTTTAGCATCTGCTTTCTGCATACTCGTTGACGAGAATCAACGAGGCTTTTTGTATAACAACATCAATCGATTAAAAAATATTATTGTCGATTTCTTTGACCAGTTTGATAAAGTAATTACTGAAGAGTTTCAACCGCAAGAGCAAGTAGAAAGTTATTTTGAGAGCCTTTTAAAAAAAATAATCACAATTGAAAAAACTCCAGCAACGCCAATCACAAGCCAAAGGAAAATGAAAATTTTATTAGCGGGACTTGACGATAGCGGGAAGACGAGCTTTTTGCTTTCAATAGATAGAAAATTTTCAAAATTGATCGGTTTAAGACCTACGAGGGGGGCAGATGTAAGTTCAATAGAAGCATTAGGGGCTACAATTTTTCTTTGGGACTTAGGTGGTCAAAAAGGATACCACGAAAAATATCTTAATAAAGCCCAGATCTATTTATTCGAAGCAGATTTGCTTTTCTATTTCATTGATATAAAAAACGAAGCCCGGTTTGACGAAAGTATTGAATACCTTAAAAATATAAAAAAAGCGTTAGGTCAACTAGAACAGGAAACTCCAATTATTTACATTTTATCGAAGGGAGACCCTGATATAATTGACTCTAAAGAAATTAAAGCCAACTTAAAAGTAATAAAAAATAAATTAGCAAAAATCTCTTCAAACAAAAGCCTTGAAATTTACACAACAAGCGTATTTCAAGTTTTTACTATTTTAAGAGCTTTTTCTTCAGGTATAGCCAAATTAAGTCCAAACAGAGACTTGATCGAACATAACCTTCACACATTTTCGTCAAAAACTGACGCGTGTTTAGCGCTCTTATTAAGCAACGATGGATTAGTATTAGCGGAATTTTATACTCCTGAGGCTATGAAAATCACAAAAATGCAAAAATCTGAGGACCTATTAAACATATTTGAGGTTGTAGCTCCACAATTTGCTATGTTGTTTAGAATCTTCTCGAAATATAAGGTTGCAGAGAAAGACGAAGCGATATTTAAAGTTTCAGACTCAGTTATTTTGTTTAAAAAAATTAAAGTTTTACATTACGATATGTTCATTCTCTTCTTACTAGACAACGAGAACACAAAAGAAAAAATTAACAAAAATATTCAAGATTTCCTTGACCGAACTCAAGATTTATTGATAAGATATATCTCCTAAAATATCTCTTAAAATATGTGCTTTAAGGGGGTTCTTTCTGAAATCTTTTTTCTTAAAATTCTTTTTCGATAATAAGAATTAATTCCCGAAATGAGAGACATGGCGGGAATAATACACTTAGCAAACTTGACCGGACCAAATAGGACAAAATCGCTTCCAGCGTTAACGCAATATGCCATTAATGACGCAATACCACCACATCTAGCCGAATCGCCGTATTTTTTAACGAAGTCCCACCCATAAATTGCGTTGGCGGGAGCAAAACCTACGGGTAATCCTAATTCAGATTTTACTAACCTCGTTGTCTCAACGTTAATCGCAATCGAAGGTAAGTCTAAAACTGCGGTATCAATCATGATATTTTCAATGTTAGCTCTTTGAGCCTTTGCTATTAATTCGTTCTTTAGAAAATCTAATTTCTGCTGAGGAAATATGTATCTATTTCCAAAAGTTAATAAAACCGCGTGCTTTACCCCAATTTCTTTTAATTTATTTAAGCTTTCTTCGCTTGTAGCGTTGTCAATACTGTTTAAAATGGCTCTATCCAATAAACCAATTTCTTTAAGTCCTTCCATTGCCGGAATGCGCGAAGCGTCGTTTAATCCGTCAACTAAGAAGGGGTAATCAACGACATCAGCGACATATTCGCATTCTTTTAATAAAGCATCTGAATAGCCCCCCACTACATCAACTATTCCTTGCATCCCCGTCTCTTCGATAATCTCGGAGTATTCGTTCAACTCTTGTTCGACAAGTTTTTTGTCGAATTCACCTTTTTTCTCGTCTAATAAAGCAGCGTGATTGGCGTAAAATACGGTGGCAACCATTACAACGGGGTTTTCCCCTGGTTGCCCTCCTATTCGAGTCGTTCCAATTTCAATAGTTTTTTGTTCTTTTTCAAAATTTAGCATAATAAACATCAATTAGTTTTTTTTGTTGAACTAATAATATATTTTAATTATTTTTTATCTTTTTTAGGTTCTTTCAAGAGTTTAAATCTTTTATTAATTAAAGTGCCAATATATATGATAGATATGATGAATTCAGGGATCCACTTATGTAATAAGAGGATAATTATTGCTGCGACAAAAGAACTTGCAGCGCTAATTGAAACGTGAATGCTATCCCAAGGATACCCGAGATAATATAACTCTATCTGAATTAACATGCGAATAATATTTACCACATAAAAGATCAACGACGAAATAAATAACGATTTAGTTTTTCTCCAGATAATGTCTTTATTTGTTTCAGTATCTTGAGAATGGGGCGTACATATAATGAGCCCTGCAAAAACACAGATTGCTTGAACTCCCGTACAAAAGGTTTCAAAGGAAATGCTACCTAATGGATCGCCATCGACATTACCAATAAAATCAAAACTCCAATGGTGCGTACCTATTGGTGAATAACTAGCACTAACTCCCATATCAAAAAATAAATTAAGAAGATATATAGTTTGTTTAACAACGATTTCATGCAACCAATACTGGGGAGCCGTGTCAAAAAATAAATATATTAGATAAGCTAATATTGGAGTTCCAACAGTTAAAATTACGAGCGAATTAATTGAAAATATGTACTTTTTGTTTTCAAACTCTATAACGGGCTTGTTTGATTTCGTTCCTTCTTCTAATTCTTGTTCGTAACTAACATCTTTGACGGTTTTATCGTATCTGTCAGTTATAACATAGCTTAAAATTATAAGTAAAGGAATCATAACTATGCCAAAATTATATTTTGAAGTAGATTCCATTAAAGAAATCGAAAACCCTATAATTACCGAAAAGAACAAGTTAAATGAGTGTTGTAATAAAACTCCAATTTTTTTTCGGTTTTCAAAACCTCTGCTAATAAATTTTAAAATGAGAAGCGATTGAAACAAAAACAGCGCAAGTGTTAGGACTAATAACATAACGCTATAAACCTCAGGTTTAATAATTGGTATTAATAAACCAAAAAAGAAGCCTAAAATCAGAATTATTGAAAATCCCAACCAGATAACATATTTATTGTAAAAAAAAGTTTTCATAGCAACCCGATTCTAAAAATGATTAATACTTATAATTGATTAGTTCTAAAAAGACTTATTACAAAATTTATATATCAATTATATTTAAGAATATTTGGTAATTTCTTTCTGTTAGCGTTTTATATAGGCTTACATGATCGTTAAGAAATTTATTTAAATATAATAAATATTAATGACATTCTCTAATCATCTTTACGATATTTTGAGCTTTATTTTCAATATCGGTTTGAAAATTGGATGATTGGGGATATTTCAAAAAAAGTAAAAGAAAATGATAGAATTTTTTTTTAAGGCTTGATTTTTATAGTTGAGTAATTATTAAAACCTAAATTTATAAAAAAAAAGGGAAATTTAAAATGGAAGAAAGTAATGAAAGTAATGAAAATAAAGAAAATACCGATAAAAATGAAGTAATTGCTGAAAAGGAACAAGAAAAAGAAGAAACGAGTGAAGTAATCGCACCTGAAGAAACCAAAGCAAAATTTACTTTTAAATGTACCCGATGTGATAATTGTTGTCTAACTCGTGGGCCAATACCGATAACATTTTGGGATCTTGAATTATGGGCTAAAAATGGTGTAGTTGCTAATTTTTTACCGTATTTAGACATATATCACAAACCAGATGGCAGTATAGATTTGATCTTTAAACCTTTACCTCCTCCTCTGAAAGAAGGAGAAGAAAAGACTCCAAGAGACCCCTTTGGAAACGTCCCTATCGAAGAATTATTAGAGGAAAAATGCCCGCTTTACAATAAAGACAAAAAGGAATGTTTAGTTTACGATAACCGTCCTTTGAGTTGTAGAACATATCCTTTAGAATTTGACGGAAAAAACTTTACGGTCGTTGATGTAGATTGCCCGGGCATTGGAGAGGAAGGTATGAGTAAAGATGATTTAAAGGAGATGAGGGAAACGGCAAAACGTATGTTTTACGAGCTAACTCGGATGAGAATATCTTTACCTGTTTTGAGCCAGATAATTTCACAAAAAGTTATGATGGATCTAATGCGGCAAAATATGGAAGCAATGAGCAAAATGAGCGACGACGATCGAGCAAAACTCGACGAAATTCTAAAAAAGGAGCAAGAACCTAAACCGGATTAATTTTTTTGTTCTTAAAATTAATTTATCAATTTGAAGTAAGAGATTATGAATGAAATTACTGTTGGCAATTCTAAAATAAAGTTAATTCAAGGAGATATTACTGAATTAAATACTGATGTTATCGTGAACGCCGCAAACGCCCAATTAATTCTGGGAGGCGGAGTAGCTGGAGCCATAAGACGTAAGGGAGGGTCTTTAATTCAAGAAGAATGCAACAAAATCGGAGGAGTTTTCGTAGGTGGAGCAGTTATAACGACTGGAGGGAACTTAAAAGCTAAACGCGTTATTCATGCCGTTGGGCCGCGTATGGGCGAGGGCAATGAAGATGAAAAATTGAAGAATGCCACCTTAAACAGCCTTAAATTAATGGATGAACTCGAATTAAAAACTATCGCGTTTCCAGCGATATCCACGGGTATTTTTGGGTACCCTATAGAGAAATGTGCTAAAATGATGATTTCTACTGCGAAGGAATACTTATCTGGAGGAACTCAAATTGATGAAGTTGTTTTTTGTTTATATTCAAAACCAGATTTTGAAGTTTTTAAAAAAGAATTAAATTAATTAATTATGAAATGTCATACTTTTGAATATTTATTGGAAAAGACAATTTAATAAGTGAATAATTAAATTTTGATTAATTGAAACGCAATTTTTATTTGATTCAAAAGCTAATGAATAACATTTATTTTAATTTCTTCATTTTTTGTACATCGTTGTAGAACAAACTTAAAGAAATGAATATTTAAAAATATAAAATTGATTATTAGGATGGTTTCATTTTTAATCACTTAAATTTCCACCTTTCTTTTTTTTTATTTTATACTTTTTAAAATAAAAAAACAGCCTTTTTTACTAGTTCAACTTATTTATAATTTATTAAGCATAAAAAACTTAAAATAAATTAATATAAGAATTAACCTAATATAAGTTAGCTATGACGGAATATGATTTTCGATACATTAAATTTTTTGACGATGTAAGGAAAAACGATGTAGATATTGTCGGAGGGAAAAACGCCTCTTTAGGAGAACTTTTATCGTTCGGTATCCCAGTTCCACTAGGTTTTGCCGTCACCGCTAAAGCTTACGATTATCTTCTAGAAACTAATTACTTTAGAATTAAAGATGAGGAGATAACTCTAAAAGAATATATTAAGCGGGATATCAACAAAATTTCTAAAGAACTTAAAAAAGAAGATATCAAATCCATTCAAAAAGTCGATAAATTTTGTGCGAACATCCGGTACGTAATAGAACAAGCTAAAATTCCAGATAGTTTAGCTGATGAGATAATAGAAGCTTATCATAACTTAATCGAGCGAATTGGAGGAGAAAGTACTTTTGCCGTTAGAAGTTCAGCGACAGCAGAAGATTTACCTGATGCCTCTTTTGCAGGTCAACAAGATACGCACCTCAATATTTCGGGAGAAAATCAAATTTTAGAATATATACTTAAAGATATGGCATCAGTTTTTACGACAAGAGCAACTATGTATCGAGAAAGAGCTGGATTTGACCACTTTTCCGTAAAACTTAGCGTTGGCGTGCAAGAGATTGCTGGAGGTTTGGAAGGAGTAAAAACTTCAGGCGTTATGTTTACAGAAGACCCCGATTCGGGAAATCCTAACGTAATAGTTATTAGAGGTACTTGGGGGCTTGGAGAGCTTATAGTTCAAGGAGTAGAAAAGGGAGATGAGTTCATTGTTTTTAAACACGATCCAAATTTAACAATAATTAGTCGTGATTTAGTAAAAAAAGAGCAAATAATGATTTTTGATAAACAAAAAGGTGGTACAATTACCCTTCCTGTCGAATTAGAAAGACAAAAACAATATTGTTTAAATGACGAGCAGGTCAAAATTCTAGCAAGATACGCCATCAAAATTAGAAGTCATTACAACCAACCAATGGATATTGAATGGGCTTTAGGAAATAATGGTAAAATTTACATCGTTCAAGCACGGCCTGAAACGGTCCACTCACAAAAAGGGGATACTGAAGAAATCTTTTATTTATTGGAAAATCCAAAAAAATTAATTGAAGACGGTTATTTAGTTGAAAATATAGGTACCGCAATAGGACGTCGAATTGGCTATGGTAAAATTAAAGTAATCGAATCAATTAATAACGCTCATTTACTAGAAGAAGGAGATATTTTAATTACCGAAGAAACTAACCCTGATTGGACGTCGTATATGCAAAACTTAGGAGGTGTAATAACTGAGCGGGGTGGTCCAACTTGTCATGCGGCAATAGTCTCCAGAGAATTAAATATCGCATCGATAGTAGGAGCAGATAATATAGTAGAAAGAATTAAAGAAAAACAAAGAGACGGTCTCGAAAGCGTTACAATTGATTGTAGCGAAGGAGAACCTCGAATCTGGCTTAAAGAAGTAGAATACGATTTCGATACGATCGAATTCGTACAACTTCCTAGCACAAAAACCCAAGTTTTAGTTAACTTAGGAATTCCCAAGGGTGCTTTATCTTCTGGAAAATATCCTGATGGCACCGGTTTAGCAAGGTTAGAATTTATAATTAACGACGAGATTCAAATCCACCCAAATGCGTTAATAGATTTTGACGCTTTAGTAATGAGATACGATGTCTTATTAGAACAAAGGAAAAGGATTGAAAACATTAAGAAAAGCGATTTACATCGTAAAGATCTCTTCAATCAAGAAATTAGAAAATTAAAACAAACGATAGATAAGATAAGAGAATCAACTATTGGTTATTCCGACAAGGAAGATTTTTATGTAGAGAAATTAGCGGAAGGTATTGCGACTATAGCTGCTGGAGTTTGGAAGGAATTAGAGGATGGGAGCATTGCCCCTTGTGTGGTAAGACTCTCTGATTTTAAAACGAACGAGTATAGGAACCTTCTTGGAGGTTGGATTTACGAAAGCGATGAAAATAATCCCATGCTCGGCTTTCGAGGTGCTTCTCGTTACGTATCCAATGATTTCCAAAATGCTTTTATATTAGAACTACGTGCAATCGCCAAAGCTCGAGAATGGGGTTTAACAAATATTATTCCGATGATCCCATTCTGTAGAACGCCTGAAGAGGCTCAACACATCCAACAAATAATGGAAAGTGAAGATTTAATTAGAGGAAAAGATGGATTGCAACTATATTGCATGGCTGAGATCCCATCAAATATTTTTCTTGCGGATGTATTCTGTAATTTTTTCGATGGCTTTTCTATAGGCTCAAATGATTTGACCCAATTAATATATGGTGCGGGTAGAGATAACCAAAAATTAATTCCTATTGCAAAACAATTTAACTATATCACTAACAGTGAAGCAATTCGGAGAGCAATTAGCCATCTTATTAAAACTGCTCACGAAAGAAAAAGAAAAGTGGGAATATGTGGGCAAGCTCCAAGCGATGACCCAGAATTTCTCAGATTTTTAGTACGTGAAAGGATTGATTCTATTTCTTTAAATTTTGATACATATGCACGTGGGAGAATCAATACTTGGAGAACTGAAATAATTGAAGCGAAATTATCTGATGAAAGCAAAACGAAAACATATCAATTTTTAGATAAATGTGATGTACTAATCGAAAAGATCAGAACTCCCCGAGGAAAATTAAGAAATATGTTGCGAAAACAAAGAAAAGCAATTGATACGGAATTAAAAGAAATCACCGAAAAATTTGATAATGTTTTTGAAGAAGTATCTAAAATTTCGTACGATTTTATTAAAGAACTTAATCGAGGCGAAATCAAAACTTTTAACCAACTGTACAACAAATTCAACAAACAAATTGAAGAGCTAGAAGAACTATTCCCAAAACTTACTAAAATAATACGAGAATTTGGAATATTTTGATCTTTAAATAATAATTTAAAACACTTATCTAAACTATTTCTTAAAATCAAAAAAATTAAATTTCAGTTAATATTTAAAAAAGTTAAGTATCTGAGTTTTTCTAATTAATTTTACGCTTAAAATAAAAAAATTGGTGAGTTATTTTTGCCAAGAGGAAAGGAATTTACTGAAGATATACTTGAAACTTTTAAAAATGTTGAGTTTCTTTTAAATGGAATGATTAACGATCGAGGCGTTCCGAGAAATATAAAGCGTGTTGCTCAAAAAGGAATTGACGAACTACAACGAGATGACGATACACCTGCGGTTTTTGCCAGTAATGTTATGTATATGATTAATGATTTAGCACAAGATGCCAACATTCCCTTTCATAGTCGTACAACTATATACCGGATAATCTCCTTGCTTGAAAATATCAAAGATTAATTACATTAGGATACATTAATTATAATTCTTTTTCATTATTATTATTAGCAAATTAATCCCAAATCCCAATTATGGCTAATTTTAGTGCTGGGAAGGTGGTCTAGCTTGGTATGATTCTGAAATCCCTTGATTTCAGTATAAATCTCGGTTCGGAATCGAGCGGTCGGGGGTTCAACTCCCCCCTTTCCCACTTTTTTGAATTGATCATATAAAAAAAGCTATTAACTCATAACTGTATCAATATTAAAATAGAAAAGCGTTAATATTTAAATTTTTAAGTAATAACTATATTAAGAAATCAAGTAATAATTAATCGATAATTGTTTAATATCACGCTAAAATGGAGACAAAATTAATTAGTGGAATTTTATACACTGAGATGGATGATGAAGTTGGTCCTAATCCTATAGTTTTATTAGGGGATATACCCCCATCTGATAGACTTTATATAGGGATTAAAACAATCACTGTTCTTTCAGGAGAAGGAGGTCTTATTCCAGAAACGTTAGTTATACTCCCTTTTCCCTCGTTAAATTTAAAAGGGTTATTGAAATTTATTAAATGGGATGATGAGTCGAGACGCGGAGGAATAGGTCAAGGAGCTATCACATTGCTATTTAAAGAATTTGATGATGTAATTTTTTATAAATATTTAAGCTATCTAGATCCCCCATTCGATGAAGCTGCTAACAAAATTGCGAATCTACAAAAATCTAAGGCTCCACGAGAGAAGTATGTGGATGTGTTGACTAAACTTTCCATTACCACAACACAATT
>Ga0209121_10003590_pt1 | contig 14942 bp, 10 predicted proteins | sample Cruoilmetagenom3_FD_187292 | JGI IMG/M metagenome (GOLD analysis project Ga0209121, IMG submission 187292) | Oil polluted marine microbial communities from Coal Oil Point, Santa Barbara, California, USA - Sample 3 (SPAdes) (version 2) | ecosystem: Environmental > Aquatic > Marine > Oil seeps ...
CTATAATAGAAATAGGAGGGACAGTTGGCGATTACGAAAATATCCCATTTTTGTTTGCAGTGAAGAGTATGGAGAGAGAATTGGGCAAAGAGAATGTGTGCTATGTTCTGATTACATTTCTGCCTGTACCCGACCATATTGGTGAAATGAAGACAAAACCAACACAACAGGCGATAAAGCTGCTTCAAGAGAATGGCATAATCCCCGATATAATTCTGTGTAGAGGTCATAAACCCCTTGATATGATAAGAAAGAAAAAGATAGAGACATACGCAAACATAAAAAGTGAATATGTCATATCAGCCCCCGATATTCAGGTTCTCTATGAGGTGCCCCTTAACTTTGAAAAGGAGAAACTGGGTGACAAACTGCTTGAAAAACTCGAACTACCTTCCCGAAAGATGCCGGACTGGAAAGAATGGCGAAAACTTGTTACAAGAATAAAAAAGCCAAAAGGGAAGGTAAAGATTGGTATTATTGGGAAATACCTCAAAATAGGGGATTACTGTCTGAAAGACTCTTATATTTCAATAAATGAGGCACTGATTCACGCTGGTGCGAGGCTTGCCACAGAGGTAGATATTGAATGGCTTAACTCTGACTCTATAACTTCCAAACAGCTTTCAAGACTCGATGGTATACTGGTCCCTGGGGGGTTTGGTGAAAAGGGAATAGATGGAAAGATAGTGGCAATCAGATATGCGAGAGAGCATGATATACCATTTTTAGGCCTCTGTCTTGGAATGCAACTTTCAGTTGTAGAGTATGCAAGAAATGTCCTTAGTATGGATGCAGATTCGACGGAATTCAATCCTCATACCAAAATTCCTGTGGTTGATATACTTCCCTATCAGAGAGAATTATTGAAAGAAGATAGATACGGTGGAACAATGAGGCTCGGGGCTTACGCCGCTTATATAAAAGAGGGGTCTTTAGTGCATAAATTGTACGAAGGAAGATTTAAAAGGGATATGGCAATTTCACTTGAACCAGAGAGAAGGGGAAAGGTCATACCGGATATAAAGTATGTTGTGGAGAAACACAGACACCGTTATGAGATCTCTCCTGATTTTGTACCTACATTAGAAAAGGGAGGAATGCTATTCTCTGGATTTCACCAGCCTCTTAACGGTCCTCGTCTCATGGAGTTTATAGAACTGTCAGACAATAGATTTTTTGTAGCAACACAGGCTCACCCTGAGTTTACCTCAAGTCTCACCTTTCCAGCACCACTCTTCGTGGGTTTTATTGAGGCAATGGGCATTGGTCATTAGTCAACTACCCTCCTTTTCTATTTTTTATACATTATCCCCAAAAAACACTTTATATTTACGCAAAGTGCGTCCAGTAAAGGGATAAACTAATATTGTGGAATATATTTGCCGAAATACCTTTGCAGACCTTCTGTACAACAATAATACCCCAATCAGTATAATATCAATGTTAATAAGGACTTACGAAAAGTAAATTTTTTTAATTTTTTTCTTGACAAAATACAATTTTTGATGTAAATTATATATAAGTGGTGAAAAGTGGTGAAAAGTGGTGATTATGTTTAATGGATTTGAGAGACATAACATAGAAGAGAAGGGTAGGCTTGCTGTTCCTGCGAAGTTCAGGAAGGGTATTGAGGACAGTATGGTCATGATAACAAGGGGATACGACGGCTGTCTTGCAATATATACACTGCAAGAATGGCGCCGTTTTGAAAAGAGATTATCAAGACTTACTATGGCGGATTCGAGGGCAAGAAGGATAGTAAGATGGTTTTCTGGCAGTGCAGAGGTCTTAAAACTGGATAGGCAAGGAAGAATAAATATACCACAACATCTCCTTGATTTTGCAGGTGTCAAAAAGGAGGTAGTTATAACTGGTATTTTGAATCATCTTGAAGTATGGAGTGTTGAAAATTACGAAAAACAGAACCTTAGTGGTGATCCTTCTGAAATTGAGGGAATAGAAGGAATGGAGGTGTTATAAGAGCAGCAGGAGAAAAGCCTGCAAGATTAATGTTTCATATACCAGTGTTAGTTGATGAAGTGCTCTCGTTTGTTAAAAACGGGATATGGGTGGATACCACACTGGGAACAGGTGGACATACAGAGGCTATATTAACGAGATTTGATAAGGTGTTTGTATATGGCATCGACAGAGATATAGAGAGTCTTGAGATCGCTAAAACGAGACTTAAAAAGTTTAAAGGAAAAATTAAGTTCATCTGTGGCGACTTCCGCAACCTGAAGGCACTAATACCGGCGCCCGTTTGTGGAGTGCTCTTTGACATTGGATTATCTTCTTTCCAGTTGGATAATGCAGAAAGGGGTTTTTCGTACAGGCTGGATGGTCCTCTTGATATGCGAGTAAATAGAACAAACGGCCTGCCTTTACAGAGACGGCTCAGACATCTCACAAAGGCTCAGATAGAGAATATCCTGAGGGATTATGGTGAGGAAAGACGGGCGAGGGGAATAGCAAAAAAGATATATAATTCGCGTGATAAGATAGAAACAACGGCTGATCTTAGAGATCTTGTAGGAGGAGACCCAAGGACCCTTTCGAGGGTTTTTCAGGCGTTCAGGATATTTACAAATGATGAACTGGAAAACCTGAGAGAAGGTCTGCATACCGCTCTCTCAATACTTAAGAAAAAAGGGAGAATCATTGTTATATCCTACCACTCTCTTGAAGATAGGATTGTCAAGCAATTTTTTAAAGAGAATAGCTATCTGGTAGTATTGACAAAGAAGCCGATAAGACCGTCTGAGGAGGAGATCGCCTCAAATCCAAGGGCGAGGAGCGCAAAGATGAGGGTGGCGGAGGTTGAGTAGTTGGTTAGTTTGTTAGTTGGTTAGTTAGAGGAGAAAGGGTAAAGGGAAATCAATTAACAATGCAAAATTAGCAATTAGCAATGCAAAATGGTAAAGGGAAAAGGATAAAGGGCGATTGAAGATTTCAGATTTTAGATTGTAGATTGTGGGCGAATAGCAATTCGCCCCTACGACGCAAAGACCCAATGACGAATGATTTATCCCGTGGAATGCGTTAGCTATTCCATCGGGACCTAATTACCCAATGACAAATGCCTAATGACAAATGACTGATAACCAATGACCATTGACTAATGACCAATGACCGATAACTGAATATTATGCGTGCACCTGTCTATGTACTTATAATAGTGGGAATATTTGTGCTCTCATTGCTATATCTCTACCAACATTCTGTAACTTTACAACTAATGCTCACACTGAATGAGAAGCAACGGGAATTCTCTCGTGTAGAAGAAGAGGTTGAAAGGTTACGAGCCAGCACTTCGCAACTACTTTCTTATCCAAGAATAAAGCGTATCGCATCTGGATGGGGATTCAGGTATCCTCATGTAAATGACATAGTGATTATTCAAGAGACAGACTCATCGGTGGTAGATAGTCAATAGTCTGGTAATGGGCGACTTTTGACAAGATGGTTATCGGTAATAGGTAGTCAGTAACTTCCAGAGTATATCAGGATACCAGTAGATCAGCAGGCAGAGTATCAGATTATCAGCATATCAGGGAAAAGCGTATCGGAACATCAGCAAATCAGTAGGTGGGATATCAGATTATTAGCATACCAGGAGTGAATTCCTTTTAATCTGATACTCTGATTGGCTGATATTCTGCTCTTCTGGTATACTTATCTTGGTATCCTTCCCACTGACCTGCCGTAGGCAAGTATTCTGATCAACTGATACACTTGTTTCTTTTTCTGCACTTGTGTCGGGGAAGGTTGATATGAATATCCGCCGTTTATTATGTATAGTCTACTGCCTCTTTTTAGCAGAGGCATTTCTGTTTGGCAGGGTTGTTTGGCTTCAAACAGCAAAGTGGAGGGAGTATAAAGACAAGGTAGAAGATCAGGCGACCTGTAAGATTACATTAAGACCAAGAAAGGGTAGGATATACGACCGTAACTTTGGACTACTTGCAACAAGTATAAAGACACATTCCCTTTATACTATGCCCGGGCAACTTAAAGACTCTGACCAGACTGCAAGATCTTTAGCAGAAAAGGGAATGGGCTCATACGCAGAAAACAAGAGAAAGTTTTCAAAACATCCTGATTTTGTTTGGATTAAAAGGCACATAACTACAGAAAACGAGATAGCGATAAATGGAGCACTATCGGATAGTGCTACCATAAAAGGAGTTTATCAATGCGAGGATGTAAAAAGGGTCTATCCACTTGATATAGCCTCCTCTCTTATAGGAGTGACCGACCCGTATGGCAAAGGACTATCGGGAATTGAATATAAATTTGACAGGATTTTAGAGGGAGAACCCTGCACCGTGACTATGGGGAAGACACCGGGTGGTGTATTGTATCCTTATCCCTCTTATGGTATAAAACGACCAAAGAGAGGCTGTAATATAATACTCACAGTAGATGCTGTAACTCAGGCGATAATAGAGGAGGAATTAAAAAGGACAGTAGAAAAATTTGATGCAAAGGATGGAATGGCGATTGTTATGAACCCGAAAACTGGTGAGATACTTGGTATAGCGTCAGTCTTCGGTGAACTCAGCCGAACCGTTAGGGGGCATGGGAATGTAGTTGTAGAGAGTCAGTATGAACCGGGTTCTACATTTAAGGTGATTACGCTTGCCTGTGTGCTTGAGGATAGTATTGCTTCATTTGACACAATTGTTGAGGATGGAAGTGGAAGGTGTGTTGTGATGAATAAGGTAATAAAGGATGAGAAACCGCACGGACCACTGACACTCAGGGAGGCAGTTGCGAGAAGCTCAAATGTTGGTTTTATAAACCTTGCGCGTATGGTGGGCAAAGAGAAGCTATATGAGAAGACAATTCTGTTTGGATTTGGGCAAAAAACCGGTATAGAACTGCCTGGCGAGGCATCAGGAAATGTTTATCCCTCTTCTGAATGGACGCCCATTAGATTTGCAAATATTGCATTTGGACAGGGGATATCGTGTACATTTTTACAACTCTCAATGGCATTTGGATGTATTGCAAACGGTGGCATATTACTCAAGCCACATATAGTTAAAGAGATAGTGGATGGTGATGGGAATGTGGTGTACACAGCGAAACCGAAAGTCATAAGGAGGGTCATTGACGAATCTACTACCAGAGATATTGTTGATCTTCTCGTAGGTGTAGTCAGAGATGGAAGCGGTATACTCGCAAAAGTAGAAGGAGTTGACATTGCAGGGAAGACAGGAACATCGCAGAAGTTCAAGAACGGAGAATATACAGAGGACTATATGTCAAGTTTTATTGGTTTTTTCCCTGCAGATGACCCCTTATTTCTGGTTGGTGTATTGATAGATGAACCAAAAGATGTGCATTTTGCAAGTTTGGTAGCTGCTCCTTTGTTCAAAGAGATCGTCATAAGGATTATCTCTTCAGAGCTGATTGCTCGAAATTGATGGAGGTATTGGACGCGGATTAACGCAGATAAGGATATGGTAATTAAGTTATTAGGTCATTGGTAATTAGGTAATTGGGTTATTCAGTCTCTTAATGACTTAATAACCTAATAACTCAATAACTTTAATGTATCAGTGTAAATCCGTGTCTAAAGTAAAAAATGATATGCTCTTAAAGGAACTTATACAAGGCACGATAAAAGATATTAGAATTGATTCAGAACTTGCTAATATAAATATTAAGGGACTTGCATATGACTCACGCGATGTGAAGCCAGGATATATATTCTTTGCGAGAAAGGGTGAGAGGATAAACTCGCATTGTTTTATAGAAGATGCATATAAAAGAGGAGCAGTTCTATTCGTATTGACTGAGGATATTGACATTCCGTACCCGAGAATCGTTGTATCAGATTCAAGAAAACTACTAGCTATTATATCACACAGGTTTTACAGCGAGCCCTCAAAGAAAATGAAGGTAATAGGAATCACAGGAACAAATGGAAAAAGCACTGTAACAATTTTCCTACATTCAATCTATGAGGCTTGTGGCAATCCTTGTGGACTTATAGGAACGATTGTCAATAAAATATCCACTTCTCTATTACCAGCAGAAAGAACTACACCTGAATCACTGGATATTTCAAGGTTAATGCACCAGATGATAGAAAAGGGTGTCGAGACTGTGGTTATGGAGGTATCCTCTCATGGCATAGCCCAGAGTCGCATAGAAGAAGTAGATTTTGATATTGCGGGGCTTACATGTATTGGGAGAGACCATCTTGATTTCCATCGCACATTTGAAGCGTATGTTGAAACAAAGGTATCCCTTTTTAGAATTTTGAAAGAGAATGCCATTGCCGTACTCCCACAAGGGGATTATTTCGATCTTTTTAAGTTCAATACAAAGGCAAAGGTCATAAGTTACGGATACACGGATGGATTAGATTATCGTGGAAACATAATCTCTATGGGACTGAACGGGATGGCATTGCAAATAGACACCCCATATGGCAGGGAAAAGATTCATTCAAGGTTGACGGGAAGACATAATGTATCCAATATACTCATTGCGTATGCCATAGCAAGAGAGGATGGTCTTTCTCCATCGGGTATAATTGAGGGTGTTGAAAGCGTTGATGCAATCCCTGGTAGATTTGAGCGTATTGGAAATGTTATTGTGGATTTTGCACATACACCAGATGCAATGATGGCTATGTTACAATCTGCAAGAGAATTTACAAATGGCAATATAATAACGGTATTTGGATGTGGTGGTGACAGGGATAAGGGGAAAAGGCCCCTAATGGGAGAAATTGCGACTAAACTTTCAGAGTATGTATTTATAACATCTGACAATCCAAGAACCGAAGACCCTCTCTCTATCATAAAGGGGATAGAAGATGGAATAAAGATAAAAAATTATGAGGTTGTCCCCGATAGAAAAGAGGCAATTGAGAAGGCAGTCAATATGGCAGGCAAGGATGACATTGTGCTCGTACTGGGTAAGGGACACGAGACTTATAATGTTGTCGGCGATGAGAAGATATCATTTGATGATAGGGAGGTGGTGAGGAAGGTGATGAGAGAAGAGGGAAGAGGGAAGAGGGAAGAGAGTAGGGCGTAAAGCGTAGAGCGTCCCAGTGAAATATGCTTCGCATTTCACGGGATAAATAGGGCGTAAAGCGTAGGGGCGAACAGCCGTTCGCCCGTACAATCGTCAATTTAAAAATGGAACTCACGAAGAACGAACTTATAAAGGCAGTAGATGGCAAGGCTATAAAAATACCCGAGAATGATTTTGAAATCGGCGGTATCTCTATAGACTCCAGAACCATCAAGCCAAAAGAGGTCTTTTTCGCCATCAAGGGGAAGAGATATGATGGACATAACTTTCTGAATGAAGTTCATGAAAAAGGAGAACTATTTTCTGTAGTTGAAAGGGATATAGGAAGAAATATGGTGTTGGTGAAAGACACCAGAATAGCGCTATCCCAGCTTGCTTCGTTTTATAGAAATAAATTCACTCCTCTTACTGTCGCTATAACGGGTTCAAACGGCAAGACGACAACGAAGCGACTTACATCTCTTGTGCTTGAAAGGAAATTTAATGTTCTCGTATCTCCGCGTAGTTATAATAATGATATAGGTATTCCACTCACTATATTTAAGTTGCGGAGTGAGTGTGAGATCCTACTTCTTGAATTCGGCATGAATTACAGAGGTGAGATAAGGCATCTGTCGGAGGTTGCACAACCAAAGATTGGGGTTATCACGAACATTGCACCGGTCCATATAGGTAGTCTTGGTTCCCTTGAAGAGATTCTCACTGAAAAACTTGAAGTAACATCTTTCTGTCATACAGTTTTTATAAATGCAGATGACAATATGCTAATGAAGGCGATAGAGGACCTTAAGAGAAGGAAACGGGTTATCACATTCGGTATAAAGAAGGGTGATGTGAGAGCGAGAGATATAACTCTTACTGTGGACGGCTCTATATTCAAGGTGGACGAAACCGAATTTTTTCTATCCCTCATAGGAAGATATAATGTATATAATGCACTTGTCTCCATAGCAATAGGTGACGAGCTGGGAATAGACAGGAAAGAGATCGCTACTGCACTCCAGAAGGCAGTCCCGGAAGAGGGAAGAGACAGGAGAATTCATATTGGAGATATCCTTATAATAGACTCCACATACAACTCAAATCCTGTGTCACTTCTTTCAGTGCTTGAAACTTTGAATCTCATCAAGGGTAGAAAAATAGCGGTTCTGGGTGATATGCTTGAGCTGGGAGAAGAGGCAGAACGGTTTCACAGAGAAATTGGGAAAAGATTGAATGAATTTGATATAAAAGCACTCTTTACTTACGGTGAGCTTGCGCAAGAGTTTGCAAAGGAGACAAATCTTCCCTCTGTCTCATCGTATAATGATGTATCAAATCTTGTAAGTAGCCTTAAATGTTTCGTTAAAGCTGGAGATATCATTCTCGTTAAAGGGTCAAGGAAAATGAAGATGGAAAAGGTGGTTGAGGAGTTAGTCATTGGTCATTAGTCAATAGTCATTGGTCATTGGTCAATTATTAGCTATGTTGTATCATCTCTTATATCCACTTGCTGAGAGGTTCGGGGTATTTAATCTTTTCAGATATATTACATTCAGAGCAGCGTATGCTGGTGCAACAGCACTCATTATTATGATAGTATTAGGTCCGCATATGATAAGATGGCTTAAATACCGTGGGTTTGTCTCCGGAATGAGAGAGCCCATACTCAAGAATCATGAAGTAAAGAAAGGCACACCACTGGCAGGACCGCTCATTGTCATTGCTATAATGGTTTCGTCGCTCCTATGGGCAAATATCAGAGAACCCTATGTATGGGTTATGATGTATGCAACGGTTACACTCGCATTTCTCGGTTTCGTAGATGATATAAAGAAGATAAGACGAGGTAAGGGTATTCTTGGCAGATACAAATTTGTATGGCAAATTCTTATTGCTATTCCTATTGCTTTATATATGATAATCTTTCCCAAGAATCCTGATTATGCTACTATGACCACACTGCTTTTTGTCAAGAACATCTTCTGGAATTTAGGCGTTTTCTACATACCATTTGTTATAATTGTCATAGTTGCAACATCCAACAGTGTAAACATAGCTGATGGGATTGATGGACTTGCATGTGGTCTTGCTGGAATCTCTGCAGGGGCGTATATTGTATTTTCATACCTGGTAGGGCATTATAAGTTTGCTTCCTACCTTAATATACTCTTTGTTCCCGGTGGCGGAGAGGTTGCAGTTGTGCTTGCGTCGGTTGTAGGGGCATCAATTGGTTTCTTATGGTTTAATGCACATCCTGCAGAGGCGTTTATGGGTGATATGACTTCTCTTCCACTTGGAGGGTTGATAGGGGTTTCTGCGATCCTCATAAAGCAGGAGATTTTATTAATACTTGTATGTGGAGTGTTTGTAGTGGAGGCATTGTCTGTAATAATACAGGTGTGTCATTACAAGAGAACAAAAAGGAGATTTTTTAGAATGGCACCTCTTCATCACCATTTTGAACTTATGGGAGTACCAGAGTGTAAACTGGTAATAAGATTCTGGATAGTAGGTATTCTCTTTACATTGATAGCAATATCTACACTTAAAATACGTTAAATGTGTAATTAGTTGATTAGTTGATTGGTTAAATAGTTGATTGGTTGATTGGTTAAATAGTTGATTGGTTGATTGGTTAATTAGTTGATTAGTTGATTGGACGAGGTCAATCGTAAATTGTAAATAGTAAATCGTAAATTGAGAGGGTGTGTCTATGAATCTCGTGAACAGAAAGGTGTCCATAGTTGGACTCAAAAGAAGCGGAAGTGCTGCGGTATCGCTTCTCAAGAAGAAAGGTGCCTTCGTATTTGGAAGCGATATAGATAAGACCATAGATATCTCTTCTCTCGATATACCGCTTGAACTCGGGAAGAACTCCCAGAGGATTCTGGATACTGACCTTGTAGTGGTAAGTCCCGGTATCTCACTGCAGCATCCGGTGCTCATTGAAGCGAAGAAAAGAAGCATTCCTGTGGTTGGAGAGTTGGAGCTTGCCTCCTGGTTTATACACTCTCCCATAATTGCTGTGACGGGGACAAATGGGAAGACCACTACCTGTCTTTTAATTGATAACATAATGAGAACAGCTTCATTGGATTCAGTAGTTGCTGGGAATATATATCCAGGGCTTCCTCTCTCTCTGGTCGTTGATAAGATATCCCGAGAAACAGTTGTAATAGTTGAGGTATCTTCCTTCCAGTTGGAGACAATAGAAAAATTCAGGCCGCATATTGCTGTCCTGCTCAACATAACCCCTGACCATCTTGATAGACATCCATCTATGGAGGAGTATAAAAAGATAAAGACAAGGATATTTAAAAATCAGGAGAAGACAGATTTTGCTGTCTTGAACTTTGATGACGAAAACGTAAAAGAGGTATTCAATGCAGCCGAGTCGAAGGCGGTATACTTTTCAATTTCTGAGAGCAAGAAGGTGAAAGTATATACGAAAGACGGTTTCATCTGGTTTGGCAAGGAGCAACTTTTCCCGATACCGGAAATGGATCTTCCACTTGAAGATATACTTGCAGGAATTGCAGTGTCAAAAATACAGGGGATAAGAAATGAATCAATAAAGGAAGGTCTACTTTCATTTACGGGTGCACCGCACAGAATGGAGAATATTGGCGACACAAACGGAAGGACATTTATAAATAATTCTATGTGCACAAATCCCTCATCTTTTGTGAAGTCTCTTAATGTCCTGAAAAAAAGACCTATACTAATTATGGGTGGAAAATCAAAGAAAGTTGATATAGAGCCTATCCTTGATGCAGTTATAAAGAAGGTAAAGTTTTGCGTTGTCCTGGGAGAGGTAAGCAATCTTATCATAAGGAGTTTGAAGGAGAAAGATTACCTTAACTTTTATTTTGCGCAAGATATGGCAGATGCTATACAAAGAGCTTATTCTGTTTCATCTCCCGGTGATGTTATATTTCTCTCGCCTGGATTTGCATCATTTGACATGTTCAAAGATTTTCAGGAGAGAGGAGATGTCTTTAAGAAAGAGGTTAAAAATTTGCTGGAAGGATAGAGGTTAATTATGCAGGAGAATCAGGTAAAAATGGATGTACAATTGTTGCTTGTGATTATAACGCTACTTCTTTTTGGGCTTTTAACAATTTATTCATCCAGTTCGTTCCAGGCGATAAGGAGTAAGGGAAACAGCTTGTTTTATCTTGTAAATCAGATAAGACCACTTTTTATAGGAGGACTCCTCGCCCTTATAGCCAGCAAAATAAATTATAGAGTATGGAATAAACTCGCGCCATTCATACTACTTATAGCGATATCGTTACTTGTCTATGTTCTTATCTTCAGTAAGCCAATAAATAATGTTCAGAGGTGGATAAGGATTAACGGAATATCCATACAACCCGGGGAGGTAGCGAAGATAGCAATTATTATTTGGCTTTCCTCTTACCTCTCCAGAAACAAAGCGAAGGTTAAAGATTTGAAAGGATTTGCGCCAATAATTACCGTCTCCTTTATTGTATTGGGCTTGCTTGTTTTGGAACCTTCCTTTGGTGTAGCATTTACAGTCTGTTTGTCTATATTGTTTCTTATGTTTGTAGGAGAAGTAAAAATAAAACATATGATTTTCTTGGGGGGAACAATAAGTAGTATGCTCCTCGTTGGAATATCAAAAACGTCCTACGCAAAGGCACGCTTTTCTACTTTTTTATCAGGTGAGGTGTATCAGGTAACCCAGTCGATGCAAGGGATAGGTGCGGGCGGTATATTTGGAGTTGGTCTTGGACAGGGTAAAGAGAAACTCTTGTTTTTACCTTATCCACATACTGACTTTATCTTCTCAAGTCTTGCAGAGGAACTTGGGATGGTGGGTTCTATTGTTGTATTTTTGCTGTTCGCCATCTTCTTTTTGCGCGGGATAAGAATTGCCACCCATGTTTCAAGCACATTTGGTTCTCTTCTGGCGTTTGGAATCACATTCAACATATTCATCTCGGCACTCTTACACATCGGTGTGGCATCAGGAATACTTCCCGCTACAGGATTGCCATTACCGTTTATATCGTACGGAGGGAGTTCACTCGTAGTGAACCTTGTATCTGTGGGAATACTTCTGAATATATCAAAAAAACTGACTAAAGACAGTAAGGCGTAGAGCGTAAGGGGAAAGGGAGAAAAGGGGGAAGGGGGAAATGACCAATGACTGATGACCAATGACCCTGATGAAATAGCTCACAAGTTCGCATTTCACAGGGTAAACTGATGACTAATATCAAAAGCTTGTAGGCACGATTTTAAATCGTGCAAGGTAAAGTATAAATATGAAAAAGGTACTCATAGCGACAGGTGGAACCGGCGGACATATATTTGTCGGCGTCGCCGTAGCAAATGAACTGAAAAAATGTAACATTGATGTGGTTCTCAGTACCTCAGGTAAATGCGAAGATCTTGATGGACTGCGATACTACTGCATACACTCAAGAGGACTTCTTGGCAAAGATCTCATCGAGCAGTTTCTTTTTCCATTCTCTTTTATCTTATCGCTGATGGAGTCTTTTTGGATAATTTTTAAAGAGAGACCCCGGGCAGTACTCGGTACTGGCGGTTATGCATCGGTTGCCCCTGCTCTTACTGGAAGATTTCTTCTTATACCACTGTTCATAACTGAGATAGATTCTATTCCGGGAATGGCAACGAGGTTTCTCTCACTTTTTGCGAACAGGATATATCTCTCTTTTGGAGAGACGGTGAGATGGCTGCCAAAAAGAAAAACAAGGGTGTCTGGTTGTCCAATAAGAAGATTACGGGTTTTGGAAAGTAGCATTGCAAAGGCTGAACTTGGGCTTAATCCTCATATACCTTTAGTGTTTATATTCGGTGGATCGGGTGGAGCACGGAAAATAAACAGTCTTATGGTAGAGTTAATTCCACAGATAGACAATACTCAATTTCTCCTTGCCACAGGAAGGAGGGACTATAATGAAGTCAATGAGAGACTGAAAGGTTATGAAAAGGTGAAAATATATCCATTTATTTCTGATATGGGATTGGTTTACAGTGCTTCTGATCTGGTCGTAGCCAGGTCAGGTGCACTTACGCTGGCAGAAATCCAGAAATTCAAAAAACCTGCTATCCTCATACCTTACCCTTACGCAACATTACAACATCAGGCAAAAAACGCCAAGACCCTGGAGAAGAAAGGGTGCGTGAGGGTAATAACAGAAGAACAGCTTTCTCCCGGGAAGCTAAAAAAGGAGATAGAAGATATAATAAAGAACGCACAAATAAGAGAAGATATGTCCAGATTATTTCCGGATGTTATTGACGGGGCAGAGAGAATTGCCCGCGATATTGCTTTATGTTTAGACACATAAAACATATACATTTTGTCGGGATCGGAGGTTCAGGAATGAGTGGTATTGCCGAAGTACTCATCCGCTCCGGTTACAGGATTACAGGCTCTGATATAAAAAGGACATCCGTAACAGAAAGACTTGAAGAACTCGGGGCAGGTATAATCTACGAGCACAAGGAAAAGAATGTAAGAAATGCCGATGTTCTTGTATATTCATCCGCAATAAAAGAATCAAACACTGAACTTATAGCAGCACGAAGCATGAAAATCCCTATAATACAGAGGGCAGAGATGCTTGCTGAGTTGATGAGAATGAAACAGGGAATTGCAATAGCAGGGACACACGGCAAGACTACAACAACCTCAATCGCCGCCAGAATTCTTGATTTTGCGGGCTATGACCCCACTGTTGTAGTTGGGGGGAGGATAAAGAGTATAGGATCAGGGGGGAGGCTTGGTAAGGGGGACTATCTCGTGTGTGAGGCAGACGAGAGTGATCGTTCATTTCTCTCGCTCTCTCCTGTTATATCAATAATAACATCAATTGATGCAGATCATCTTGACAGCTACAGAGATATAGAGGAGATAAAGAATGCATTTATGGAGTTTGCAAATCGTGTTCCATTTTATGGATGTACTATACTTGCGTATGACGATGAGAATGTAAGGGATATAATCAAGGGAATAAAAAAAAGGACAATAACATACGGTCTTTCCGAAGGAGTACAGATATATGGATATGATGTCTCTCTTGGCATTTCGTCTGAATTCTCAGTAAGGATGGATAGAGATGTTATCGGGAGATTTTCTCTACCACTTCCCGGTATACATTATGTAAGAAATGCCATTGCTGCAATTGCTCTCGGGATAGAACTGGAGATTCCCAAAGGGCTTCTAAGGGACGCGATTGTAAGTTTTGAAGGCGTGGAAAGGCGGTTTGAATTTATAAGAAAGGGAGACATAAAGATTGTAGATGATTATGCCCACCATCCAAAGGAGATAGAGGAGACCCTGATTGCTGCAAAGAATATACACAAAGGCAGGATAATAGCTATATTTCAGCCCCATCTTTATTCGAGAACAGTGAAACTCCTTGATGGTTTTGCACAAAGTTTGAAGTTGGCAGAGGAGGTTGTGATAACCGATATATACCCTGCCAGGGAGGAACCCATTCCAGGAGTAACGGGGAAGATTATCGTAGACAGAATGATAGCATATGGTAAGAAAGGTGTATATATAAAGGACAGAAAAGAGATACCGGATTATATTAAGGGGATAGCAAAAAAGGGTGATATGGTTATGACGCTTGGGGCAGGTAACATCAGGGAAGTAGCAGTAGAACTCAATAATATCTTATGACACTACTGGACGAAGAGCCATTAAAGAAACACACAACGATTGGTATTGGAGGGAATGCAGGGATATTCGCATATCCCGAGACAGAGGATGAGTTCCTTTCTCTCCTTGGGGGTAAGTCTTTCATTATAGGAGGAGGCAGCAATCTGATATTTACAGACGAGGGATTTAGTGGTACTGTTATATCCCTCGAGAGGTGTTTCAATACGTTTGTTTT
>Ga0209121_10003591_pt1 | contig 14935 bp, 9 predicted proteins | sample Cruoilmetagenom3_FD_187292 | JGI IMG/M metagenome (GOLD analysis project Ga0209121, IMG submission 187292) | Oil polluted marine microbial communities from Coal Oil Point, Santa Barbara, California, USA - Sample 3 (SPAdes) (version 2) | ecosystem: Environmental > Aquatic > Marine > Oil seeps ...
AAAAGACATGTGTGGTGGCACCTGCACCATCCACAATATTATCGACCCGGATGAGGATCTCGAAACCGAAGAGGATTGGATCACTGAAGGCGCTGGCGTAGCAAATTGGCAATACGCCATTACAACAAATCATCCTGATCTCAGCCTGGCAGAAGGCCAAAATAACCCAGCTCTGACCAGAACGGATGGGCAAACCACCGTTTATTTTGAGACGGCCTCCACACCAGCAGATTTTTCCCTCCAGGAATCCCTGGCACCCGGATGGTTTTTGCTGGATGTGAAATGTTTTCGCAATGGTAACACGCCCTTAACCGTTACCAAAACCTTAAGTGAAGCCACGGTAGATGGGATTCCATTTGAAAGTTCTGATGACATTCTCGCTTGCTATTTCTACAACTATCCCTCTCCAACCGCTGTGACCTTGCTTTCCGTTACAGCAAAAGTAGAGGGTCAATCCGTGCTGCTCGAATGGGAGACTGCCACAGAAATTGATAACCTGGGTTTCAATATCTATCGTGAAGACATACATTCAGGCACCAAACAAAAAATCAACACCGAAATTATCCCAAGCGCATCCCCTGGCAGTACAACTGGCGCTGAATATGCGTATCAGGATGATACTGTTGTTTTTGGAGAGGCTTTAGCTTATTATCTCGAAGCGATCGATATCCATATGCGAGTTAAAGATATCTACGGCCCAGCAATCCCACTGTGGTGGCAAACATTCATGCCGATGTTTTCAGTGGGGCATTAGCCAGCCTTAGTCCGTCTAATCATTTGCATTAGTTACATCCAGACAGGATACGGAAGACATACGACCGGAGATCATTCTTGAGTCTATCTGCAGGCTAAATTTAAATCTCATTGATCAAGCTAATATGCACACTTTCTTATCTTATAACTGAAATGGCAACGAATTTTCCGATTGTTATATAATACGTACATATGCCTGAAAAATATCTTGCCAACCTTTGCCAATTGCTTAGCCAGCAAAACGATAAAAATACCCTGAGGGATGAATTTTTAAATTTTTCACAAGTGGATTGGGAAAACCTCATCAGCCTGGCAGAAGAATATCGGCTCCTCCCCCTCACCTATACCCACCTTAAAAAGCTGGGCGTTTCAGACCGTCTCCCCGCAGCGGGGCGAGAGAAAATGCGCCAGGCTGTGCTCACAAACGCCACGCGCAACACGCTTTTTTTACATGAAGCCAAAATTGTCCTTGAAACCCTCAAAGGAGCCCACATTCCCGTCATTGGGCTCAAAGGCGTTTACTTGCTCGACAACATTTACCCGGATATCAGCACCCGCACCATGAATGACCTGGACCTGATGGTCAAAAAGCGGGATATCCCCGCCGCGATCTCGATTTGCCAATCCCTCGGCTATCAGCCTACCACATACTTCAACATCCACGATGCCAACCTGGACATCAAACATGTGCCGCCCCTTAAAAAAGAGACCGGCCCCTACCTGGAACTCCACTGGACCATTTTGGAAGAAGATGAACCCTTCACCATCGATGCGAAGGGCTTATGGGAACGGGCACTTCCGGCTAAAATCGCTGGGAGCGATGCCCTGACCCTATCCCCTGAGGACCTGATCCTACATCTCTGCCTGCACCTGGCTTACCAGCACCACCTCAGCTTGGGGTTGCGGGGGCTCTACGATGTGACAGCGGTCCTGCACCACTTCAAAGGAGGGCTTGATGGGTCAAAAATGGCAGCGAGCGCCCACACTTGGGGGTCGACCCGGGTCCTCGGGCTGTCACTGACCCTGGCAGAGGACCTATTGGGGGCACCCATTCCACTCGAAGTCTGGGACCACTTACCCCCCAATACCCTCGAACCCTGGGCGGTCGAAGAAGCCCGCCTGCAGCTCCTCGATCGGGGGCACCCTGCGGTGGCCATGACCCCCGATTTAGCCAAATTCGCACAAGAGCAAGGGGTCTTTAAGCGAATACAGCACATATGGAAGCGAATTTTCCTTCCGAAAGTGACCCTGGCGCGCCTTTACAACGTCCCGCCCACCTCGTTACGCATTTACGGATGCTATGTCAAACGGGCTTGGGACCTGTTCACCCACTACCGGAGTTCCATGGCGCACATCCTCGAACGGGATGAGGGGGTACAGGCCACGGCTGAAAAGGAGCAAGCCACCCAACGACTGCGTTCCTGGATGGGAAAAGGATGAAAGATGGCGGTTATTAGGTAAGTCTGCCATGGTATTATTATGGTATAGTTAAAATTAGTATTAAAATTCATCAGGAAAAATATTTGACAAATCCTTAAAACACGTTTATTATATAAGTGTAACTAACAGATTACTGGGCAATCAGTATGCCTTCATATCAAGGCGCTAAGGGAGGCATTCATCACAACTGCGCCAAAACAGGTTTAGTTAAGAGGAGAGATTATGAAAAAGAAAATACTTTATATCCTTGGTGGGGTTCTTTTAACCTCCCTAATTATTGTGGGCATGGTGAAAGCCTTCGGTATGGGCAATGTGGACGGTGTCTGGGGGCAGATTGACATAGATGGTAAAACAACTATTGATGTCATCGGGGTGATTGGTGAGGACCCTGGTGATTATTGGGGAACCGACCCTGACGACACCGATAATGTTGACATGCGCCGTGAATCCGATGTGTGTACGGGCGACTCAGACGGTTCAAATACCTTTGACCCTGCCACAGAATGGGATTTTTACCTTGTAAGCAATATAAGTCATTTAGGTGACGCAACTGGCCTTTGCTCAGGTACAGCGGGTTTAATCATCTCTGAATATTACGAAAGTGACGACACTACCCGTGCCATTGAAGTTTACAACGGCACTGGTGCTACAGTGAACTTGAATGACTACAACATTGTCGTATATAAAAATGGGAGCAGTTCTTACTCAGAGATTTGTTTTCTACATGGCACCTTAGCAAATGGCGAAGTGCATGTGCTGACGGATGGGGATGAATCGCTTTCAACTAAAGCTGACGAAATCTGTACCTCACTCAATTTCACCGGCGATGACGCGGTGGAGTTGCGGCGTGGCAATGAAGCCGATGCAACCGACTCACGATGGGCAACTAATGGCAATGGTAATAATGATAACCCCGAACATGAGCAAGAGGACTACTGGGACCAAACCACGGGCTATTCAAATACAGACACAAACCAGGTGCGCTATGGTACTGAATCTTCTTTTTCCAATAAAAGCGGATTGGGCTTCGATGGGGTCAATGATATTGGCATCATCACCCCTGGAGATATCCCTAGTGAACCCTCTGAACCCTTCCTCTTGGGGCTGTTAACTCATTATAATAATCCCATATCGCGTTATATCGATTCCGAGAAAAAAATTCACTACAACAACCTCTACAAGGTCCCCTTAGAAATCACTGTAGATGGTATCTTTTGTCATGTTCCTGCTGAAGGAGATCCAATTCCACCTTCAGAAGGCACAACACTCACCTTCGACTACACAATTAAGCTGGAAGAGACTCCAAATGAAGCTGATCCTTGTCCGTACGGTGAATTCAATGGTGAATGCAGTGACCGAATTTGGATCACTGCTGGTAGTTCTGCCAGCACCGCCTTCACTTGCCAGGATACGGTAGGTGAGGATTTAATCCCTGCAAATGAGGAAGGAATATGGACGCTTGAGATATTAGGCTTCACCGACAATGACCAAAACCTTGAATGTCCTTCCGAATACCCGGGTGGTGTTATGTATAGTTTTGACTCTGAAGAAGATCTAGACAGCACCGCCTGCCTGTGGGCGAGGATTAGTGAATTTAATCCCACCTCGGTTACATTTGCTGATTTTTCCGCTCATGCTGGTTCAGACGGCATCCTGGTCAGTTGGGGTACCGTCAGCGAGGTGAACAACAGCGGCTTTTACCTGTACCGCTCGACAACACCCACCAAACCCTTCGAACCGATGGCGACCTTCATCCCCAGCCAGGCCCCGGGCAGCGGCGAAGGTGCTTCTTACGAATTCTTCGATGCAAAAGTGCAAAGTGGTGTCAAGTACTATTACTGGATAGAAAGTGTCGATTTTGAAGACCGCGCTGTTGATGAGTATGGTCCTGCTGAAGCACGTGCCTGGTTGAAGTTGTTCTTGCCCTTGATCGGCCGATAAAACCTCGACCTGAGATTAGGAAAAAGGGTAATAAAATTTTTTAATTGAACTCGAGGGAGTCGATTGTATCCCAGGATTCCCTCGACGTTTATTCAACAATATTCAGGCAAATCGATGCTGACTAAACAGTTAGGCGAAAACTTCACAAAGCAGGTTATTAGGGTTTTATAATAGACAAAACCTAACAAGAGAAAAACCATTACATCATTAGATTGTAGGTTTATTGGTGAACACGAAAAAACTCGTGGGAACAAAATACGTTCAACATCCGGATTTCATCTATCGTAAAATTGTGGATGAAATCATCCTGGTGCCCATCCACCAGGATATTGCTGATTTGGATTCAATTTTCTCGCTGAATAAAATCGGCGCTTTTCTTTGGGAAAACCTTGAACAACCGAAATCCAAGTCAGAATTAGCGCAAGCCATCCTGGAGGAATACGATGTGAACCAAAACACGGCGCAACAGGACCTCGACAGCTTCATTGATGCAATGTTGAATTTTGGTGCTCTGCAGGAGGTGGGTTGATGGATTGCCCAACCTGGCCGGAATTAACTGGAACGGAATGGGGCGACCGCCTCCTTGCCCCCATCGAGGGGCAGCGTTACCCGCTCAGCGGCAGCATTGACCTGACCGAGCGTTGCAATTTAAAATGCCTGCACTGCTACATCAATCAACCAGCAAAGGATACAAAAGCCCGTGCCAGTGAATTGCGAACAGACCAGGTCATTGACATCCTTGACCAAATTTCGGAGGCAGGATGTCTGTTCCTGATGATGACCGGTGGAGAAATCCTGGTTCGCCCTGATTTCACCCAGATTTACCGGCATGCCAAACGGCGCGGTTTTATCCTGACCTTGTTCACCAACGCGACCATGGTAACCGAAGAGATTGCCGACATGCTGGCTGAGCTGCCCCCCAACATCATCGAAGTTTCCTTGTACGGCGCCAGCGCGAAGGCTTTCGAAGCCGTGACCAGGGTACCAGGTTCCTTCCAGCGCGCCATCCAGGGCATTGAACGGCTTCAAAGGCGCGGTTTAAATGTGATGTTAAAGTCCGTTTTGATGAAAGAAAACGCGCATGAGCTGGACCAGATGCGCCGGATGGCACAAGATTGGGGAGCGTCCTTCCGTTATGACGCCACCCTGTGGCCTCGCCTGGATGGGAATATCGCACCCTATGCCCACCGGCTGTCCATCGATGAACAACTCGCCTTGGATCAAGCTGACCCCGAACGTCAGAATGCTTGGATCGAAGTGGCAGCCTTGAGCCATGGGGATTTGATCCGTGCTGAGTATGTGTTCTCTTGTGGTGCTGGCTTCCGTTCCTTTCACATCGACAGCAGGGGCAGGCTCAGCATGTGCATCATGCTCCGCGAGCCAGCTTACGATATTCTTTCAATGGGCTTTCAAGAGGCCTGGCAAAAAATGGGTGCAGAACGAGAACGGAAGCGCCAACTGGGTACGGAATGTGAGACCTGTCCTCTAGGTGCTTTATGCACCCAATGCCCGGGTTGGTCTCAGGTAGTGCACGGCGATTTGGAAACACCGGTTGATTTCATTTGCCAACTTGCAAAAGAACGCGCAAAGCAATTAAATTATGGTAAAATAGTCATCAATAGCGAGGAGATCATATCTTATGAGTAAAAAACCGTATCAAGCCCCCAAAATACAAAAGGTGAAATTATCCATCAGGGATTCGGTTCTGGCCAACTGCCACAGTAGCCCCAACCTGACGCCCAAGGAGCCTGACTGCGCTGTTGCTGTGGCTTGCTATACTTGGCCTGGGCAAACTCAAGGTGGATAGTTAAATCAAATATGGAATATTATTGATCAACATTATGAAGAAGGTGAATAGATAAATAATCTCTTCATTAAGGTTGCCGGGTTACTTTTACACATTAATACGGAAGGAACCAATCTCAATTTAGCCCTTCCTGAGACACATCAGCAATTTGTTTATTCAAACAAGAACGATTTTGATATTAAACGCAATCAAAAACTAATTATAACAGTTTTAGATCAAGCAATACCGCCAAAATCAAATTTGGCGGTATTATTATGCAAAACAGAAATCTACGAAATTTACCAGAGTGGGGCAGAAGAGCTCGTGTTTTTCGCTCCACGCCAAAAGCCGCCCCGCGCAATTTTTATCGATCAAAACTTTAGCCAGGGGAAGGTGGTAGGCGAATTCTCAAACCTAAAGGATACACCATTTTATCCCATACAACATACCGATATTGTCTTCTTTTCCAACTGGTTGGCAAATTGGGGCGACCTGATCCTGCACGCCTCCGGCATCGCCTTTGATGACCGAGGTTATTGTTTTGCGGGATCATCAGGCGTGGGTAAGTCTACCCTGGCCGATCACCTGATAGCACACGAAAACGTGACCTTGCTGGGCGAAGACCAGGTTATCCTGCGCAATATGGACGGTCGCTTCTGGATTTATGGCACCCCCTGGCATGAAGCCCCTGAACGCTGCTCACCCATGGGTGTACCCCTGGAGAGAATATTCTTCCTGCAACAGCAGGAGGAGAATACAGTAAAACGCATTACACCTTTTGAGGGTTTCAAGCGTTTGATGCAGACCGCCTTCATCCCCTATTATCGCCCTCAAGCTGTCCAAGATATCATGAAGACTCTATCCAGGCTTTCTGAAACCATCCCTTTCAGCCAAATGTCCTTCAAATTAGGCACAGACCCCCTCAACCTCATCCTTGGGGATTAATTGGTTTTGATCATGTAAAGCAAAACGTGCATTTTTAGATTATGATTATTGTTAACATAAATATTTGTATCCAGGAATAGGAACCGCAAATGAAAAAGATATCCCATAAATTGTTGATTGGCTTATTACTCTTTTTTTTGATTTCTAATACTTTAACCGTGCATGCTGAAATGGATGGAGACCATCCTGAGAATTTAACCTCAGATATTCAAACATCTGAAAATAGCTTAATATTCACCCTACAAGTACCCTGGGATGATCTGCAAACATACCAACAAATCATCGATGGGATAAACTATACGACTTTGGCATTGTCCGATTGGTCCACCCTTGCCAAACCAGGTGAACCAGCTTTGCCGTACTTCAGCACAGCTGTCGGTGCGCCCATCGGCGCTCAAGTTTCCATCGAAATTTCCCCCGGAAACTCCTATAAGGTTCCGGTTTCTGCGCCGATTCTTCCTGCAGCCACACAATGGATCAATTGGGAGGCTGCTGATCTGTATGACTCAAAAGCCAACCTTCCGCAACCTGAGGTATCTTACCAACCCCAGATGGACGTTTACAGCCAAAAAGGCACTTATCCTGGCATTTTAGGGGAGATTTTAACAGATGGCCAGCTTCGCCAACAACGGTTCATTGGGGTTGGGCTTTATCCTTTTCAATATGATCCAACGGACCAGCACCTGATCATTTATGAGACGCTAAAGGTAGCGCTGACCTTTCAAGGTACACCTTCAATAGACTCGGAAAGTTTCGAATCTGACTCGCAGCCTTACGAAGCCTTTTTAAGAAGCAATCTGATGAATTATGAGCAAGCCCAAGCCTGGCGCCAAAGATTGGATTTCTCAAACCAAAATGGCGCACAAACGCCTTATACCATCAACAATGCACCCAGCTGGGCGCTTCCCAATCCATCCTGGCGGATTGCCTTGCAGGAGGAAGGGATTTACCGACTCACCTATGCTGAACTCGCGGCGACAACTTTTCCGGTCAGTACTGTCGATCCCAGTCATATCCAGTTATTTAACCTGGGTGAAGAGGTAGCAATCTATTTTGAGGGAGACGACGATAGCACCTTTGAAAGCGATGAATCCTTCTATTTTTATGGACAAGCCATTAGCAATAAATACACAGCGGATAATATTTACTGGCTGACCACGAATGCAGCTGGGGGTAAACGCATGCCGACTAGGGATGTGACACCGGATAGTGAAACCACACCTTCGTCATATCGCGAATTAAAAACTTTTGAAGAAAATCATTATTATCTGACGGCTATCCCGGGGAATGACGCTTTGGAGCGCTTTATGTGGACGTATGTTTATCCGACCAGTCCTGATGTCCCTAAGAGTTGGTCGCATACTTTTCAATTGACAGCACCCACTTTAAGTGAGGCTGCTATAACTGTTCATTTGCTGGGATATTCATCATCCTCATCGATTAATCCGGATCACCATGCTGTCATCCACCTCAATGACAACCCCATCGGAGAGACATGGTGGGATGGGGCAACCCTTGAAACGCTGGAACTAGCTGTATCCCCTGCATACATCAATAACGGAGATAACACCATCAAAATTGAATTGCCCAATGATACCGGTGCAGGCAGAGAACTTGTTTATGTCGATAAATTTGAATTAGCCTACGACAGGGGTTTCCAGGCAAAGGAGAACCAGTTATCATTCTCCTATGACCAACCTGGCACCTGGCAATTTCAAATCGAGGGTTTTTCCAGCACACCCCAGGCGTTGTATGATGTCTCAGATCCCATACAGGTTGAGCAATTAGTAGGCTATACGGCAGACACTACTTCCTTGCATTTCACGGATACCATCAGTGAAGAAAAAGTATACTGGGCTGTCGGATCTGAAACGGTAAAATCTGTGGATTCGATCGTCGCCGATGTGGCCTCCAACTTACTATCGACTGCCAACACTGCTGATTATATATTGATCACACCGGACGATTTTTGGGACCAGGCGCAAACATTAGCAACTTATCGCGATACTCAAGGTCTGGTTGTCAAACAGGTGAGGTTGCAGGATATTTATGATGAATTCAATTTCGGCATCGCGGACGCCAACGCCATCCATGATTTTTTGCAATTTACCTATGATTATTGGCGAGACCCCGAAGACCCTGAAGACACCGCCCCCTCCTATGTATTGCTCTTGGGAGATGGGCATTATGACCCCAAAAATTACCTGGGCTATGGCCGGGAGAGCTTCATTCCCCCCTTCTTAGCCGTGGTTGACCCCTGGATTGGGGAGACCGCCTCCGACAATCGCTATGTGACCCTTTCAGGTGAGGATACCATGCCTGATATGATGATTGGGCGCCTGTCGGTCAACACACCTTTAGAAGCCGAGAATTTCATTAACAAAATCATTAATTATGAAGACAATCCCCCATCTGGTGGTTGGAAAGAAGCCATCTTAGCCGTGGCGGATAATCAAGATTCAGGCGGAAATTTCCCTGCGCACTCGGATAATATCATCAGTGACCATCTTCCCCCTGCTTATCACGCTGAGCGAGTCTATCTGAACGTCACCCATTACACAAAAGAAGCTGTCAGAACAGCAGTTGTTGACCAAATTAATGCAGGAAAGTTATTTGTTCAATATGTTGGACACGCTTCTTATACAGCCTGGGCTCAAGAGAATTTATTTTCAAATACAACGGTTGCCTCGCTCACGAATGGCGCAAAAACACCCATTTTCCTGCCAATGACTTGTTATGAAGGTTTCTTTCACAGTCCCCATACCTTGGAAAGCAATCAAGAAGCGGTTGCGGAGGTCGTCACTCGAGCGGTTGGCCGTGGTGCCATTGCCAGCTGGTCACCCACCGGTTTGGGTATTTCCTCTGGTCATGATTACCTGATCAGCGGCTTCTACGATGCCGTGTTTAAAGACCGCACGGACTCCATTGGAGAAGCGACAACAGCTGGAAAGTTAAGTCTGTGGCAATCGGGCGCTAACCTCGATCTTCTGGATACCTACACCCTCTTCGGCGACCCAGCCACTTCTATCCCGCTGAGCTTCCTGGCTGCTGGGGATGATTATGAAGTTTATGAAGATGAAACTTTGATCGTTTCGCCCACTGACAGCGTACTTTTAAACGATTTCCACCCCGAAAATGCTGAGCTGACTGCGATACTGGTTGAGGATGTGTCAAATGGCGTTCTCAATCTTGCTCCCGATGGGTCCTTTACTTACACACCTGAAGCTGATTATTTTGGATTTGATTCCTTCACCTATAAAGCCAACGACGGGGTAAAAGATTCAAATACAGTATCAGTTTCCATTCGTATCTATGGTGTTAATGATGCGCCGATTGCCCACGACCAAAATCTAACAACGGATATGAACACATCTGTTAATATCACTCTCACCGCCACGGATGATGGTGGCGGCTCCCCTGATTCTTCTCCCATAGAACCTATCATTGCGGGTTCAGAAGCATCCCCTCAAGCGGGATTGACTTATGAGGTCTTGACCCAACCCACACAAGGCACCCTGAGTGGTACTGCACCTGATTTGGTCTATACACCCAACACAGACTTTTTCGGGACCGACAGCTTCACCTTCAAGGCGAATGACGGTTCCTTGGACAGCAACACCGCTACGGTTACCATCCAGGTTGAGGCAGCTTTTCAGTTCTACATTCCGCTTATTAACCATTAATGAATAAGCTTTCGATTCCAATAAAATAAATCACTTGGTGTTCCAATTCATGCTGGAGTTAATAAATGAAAAAACTTAGGCTATTTACTATCATCATGATTATCCTCATTGGGGTAACAAATGGAAATTTGACCCTTGCTTCTGCTCAAAAAGGCCTAATCTCGAAAGATGATTCACCTGATACACTTATAAAAGTAGATCAACTCGTCAAAGTCTATTACACAGATCCTGCATCTTATGCAGCCATCCTGACCGGCTTTGACACACAGATCATAGAGACAAATTACAAAGAGGGCTACCATGTTCTTGAGCTATCCAGCAGCGATATCAAACGTCTGCAATCAGATGGCTTCAAGGTGGAAATTGATCCCAATCTCAAATTGTCCCTGCCTGAGGGCAGCATTCAGTCCATCCCGGGCTATTCCTGCTACCGCACCGTGGAGGAAACTTTCGCCACTGCTGCCGGAATCGCCACCAATTACCCTGATTTGGCGGAATGGATCGATGTCGGTGACTCCTGGGAGAAGAGCGTGGGCCAACCCGACGGCTATGACATGATGGTCCTGCGTCTCACCAATGAATCCATCCCCGGCGATAAGCCTGCCCTATTCGTGACCAGCGCCATCCACGCCCGTGAATTGACCACCGCTGAACTGTCCACCCGCTTTGCGGAATACCTGATCGACAATTACAACGTCGACGCCGATGTCACCTGGCTGCTGGACTACCATGAGATCCACCTTTTGCTGCAAACCAACCCCGACGGCCGCAAAGAAGCCGAAGCTGGACTGTCCTGGCGCAAGAACACCAATGAAAACTACTGCGGTGTTACCAGCAACAACCGCGGCGCTGACCTCAACCGCAACTTCACCTATATGTGGAATTGCTGCGGGGGTTCCAGTGATAACCCCTGTGACAGCACCTATCACGGCCCTTATGCCGGGTCCGAGCCCGAAACCCAGGCTGTCATGAGCTATATGCAGTCCATCATCCCCGACCAGCGTGGCGATGCCCTCGATGATGTCGCGCCAATTGACGCCACCGGCGTTTATATCGACTTTCACTCCTATGGTGAGTTGGTCATGTGGCCCTGGGGCTTCACCAATGATTCACCCCCTAACGGCCCTGGCATGCAAACCCTCGGCCGCAAGTGGGCTTATTTCAACGATTATACCCCCCGCCAGGCGATTGGCCTGTACCCCACCGACGGCGCCACCAAGGACTTTGCTTATGGCGTGCTGGGTATCCCCGGCTATACGATCGAACTGGGTACAGCCTTCTTCCAGAATTGCAGCACCTTTGAAAACACCATCTTGCCCGACAATATCCCCGTGCTCTTGTATGCTGCCAAGGCCGCCCGTACCCCCTATATCACCCCCTCAGGCCCGGATGCGGTCAATGTGAGCGTCAGCCAAAGCCAGGTTTTTGAAGGTCAAAGTGTGACCCTCACGGCTCAAATCAACGACACCCGCTACGACAATTCCAATGGCACTGAACCCACCCAGGACGTGGTCGCCGCAGAATTTTATGTCGACACCCCCTATTGGGAGGATGGCGCTACTCCGCTGGCTATGTCCGCTGTGGATGGGTCTTTCAACGAAACGGTTGAAGATGCCACCTTCTCCATCGACACCACCGGCTGGAGCCAGGGTCGCCACACGCTATTCGTGCGTGGCTTGGATGCTGATGGCAATTGGGGCGCGGTCAGCGCTGTTTTCCTGACTGTGCAGGCCAGTGATAACGAACCGCCCGTGGCCGATGACCTCAACGTCAATACGGTTGAAGACACCCCCGTTGTTGTGACCCTGACAGCCACCGATCCCGATGAGGATCCCCTTACCTTCAGCGTGATCGATTCGCCTTTCCATGGTACCCTGAGTGGCACCGCCCCGGACTTGACCTACACCCCTGACCCGGATTACAATGGCTCGGATAGCTTTACCTACAAAGCCAACGATGGCAAAGTTGATTCGAACACCGCCACCGCTAGCATTAACATCACAGCCGTCAATGATCCGCCCGAAATTTTTGCGCCTGAAACACTTGAAATGGACGAAGATACCAGCTTAGGGGTGAATGGCATTTCGATCTCAGACAAGGATGTTGATGAAAGTGTTGATGGCAAAATTGAAATTGAGATCGGTGTTTCTCATGGAATCATCAGCCTTAATCAAATCACGGGGTTAAATTTCAGTGTTGGTGATGGTTTTGAGGATCGTCATATGCGATTTGCCGGCGATTTGAGTGATGTCAATACAGCCTTGCAAGGCATGATCTACGCACCTGATAAAGATTTTTACGGCGTTGAAAAATTAGAACTATCAGCATCCGATTTGGGCTATACAGGCTCAGGTGGGGCTTTACTGGATGCTGTTGAGGTTGAAATAACCGTCAATGACATCGTTGATTTCATGATTTACTTACCCATGATAATGGTTCGTTAGTAAGTAACCTATTTTCTCAGCGGCCTCTTTGCAAATTTTAAGGATCAAAACTAATCTAAATCGGCGTCGCTCGATTTTTTTCTTATAAGCAGCTTATTAAAGTAATAAGCAGCCTTTGTGAGTAACCCTATCCTTGATAGTATAGCAATAACATACCGCTCTACACCCAGGCCAAAGGTAATTTCACGGTCTGCGCGTATTACCCTGCACACACATCCCAATATTTGATCCTCTTCAATCCATCCATCATTGTTTTGGGAACTATAGTCACTTTTAATGAGGAATCTTCCTGATTTTCTTGCAATAATTCGGTGGATTAAGAGTTTTTCATCTAGCAGGTTGATAAATGCAACTACTCTGCCTATTGAAGGTGTTATTTGGGATGTCGGTTTTATTATCAACTTATCCCCATCCTGAATAAAAGGCGTCATGCTAATTCCTTTTGCAAAAAAACTAACTGGAATACCCTCCTTAAGGATTGAACTTAAAACAATACCAAGATTTTCTCCTGAGATTGACAATTTATCCCAATCAAGTGGTTTTATTTGTGGTGTTTTATTTAGTGACAACAGAAAATTACCTCCAATAGAACTTAACACTCAAGTACTTCTTTGTTTAATTGATGTATGGCTTATGAAAGAAATCATCGAGCCGCTTCAGTGGTATGAACCTTGCACAGTTCTTTTTACTTATTTTCTTGTCTAGAGTAGTTCGATTAATTAGCAAATATATTTTACAAAGTTTTTATTAGAAGCGTAAGCAAATGGATAAAATCCTAATTTTATTTTTTTTATAGTTTTTCCTTTTGTTTATGAATTTTATCATCAATTGACAAAGGAGGCGTTCGATGTAATTGCAGCCACATTTAATTTAAAATTTTATTGCAAAATATTGTGATATTTAAGCAAAATAATGCTATCGGTTTCGATTTAATAAAATATTTTTTAAAATAAAATTTTATTTTAATAACATATTTTAGCTAATTTGTTAAATTGTTAACCAAATGTTAACAATAAAATAATTATCTAACAATAAAATTATGAGTGGGTGAAAATTTAGATAAATAACTAATATTTTCTGGCATTATGAATAATGAGAAAATCAAAACTTCACATAAATTCATCAAACTTATGATTTCAGAAAATAAAAATTAGATAATTAAACAGCAAAACCGCTAGCAGAAAATGATCAATATTAGGAAACCACAACAATACAGCCAACATCAACAGCCACGAATTTAATTTGCATGCTAAGCCAAGAAAATACTAATGGCATGTGTTTACTAATTTAAGGGTCCAATAAAATATTTAATCGTTGTTTTTCGGAGGAAAAATGAAAATAAAAAGAAGTTTAATATCAATACTTACTGTTTTGGGGGTTATTTTTTCTAATATTATTCCAATATATGCACAGTTTGACCCTGTGCGAGAGGTTGAAAATCCACCTGAACTGGTTGAAGCCTCACAGCTTGTCAAGGTCTATTACACTGACACTGACTCTTATGCCGCCATTTTGGCAAGCTTTGAAGCCGAGATCCTTGAGACCAACACCCTAGAGGGCTATCATATTCTAGAGCTTTCGGGAGCCCAAATTAAGCAACTTCAGGCTGATGGCTTCAAGGTAGAAATAGACCCCGATCTAAAGGTCTTTGAACCGGATGCCAGCATTCAATCCATCCCGGGCTATTCCTGCTACCGCACCGTGGAGGAAACTTTCGCCACTGCTGCCGGAATCGCCACCAATTATCCCAACCTGGCTGAATGGATCGATGTCGGTGACTCCTGGGAGAAGAGCGTTGGCCAACCCGACGGCTATGACATGATGGTCCTGCGTCTCACCAATGAATCCATCCCAGGGCCTAAACCCGCCCTATTCGTGACCAGCGCCATCCACGCCCGTGAATTGACCACCGCTGAACTGTCCACCCGCTTTGCGGAATACCT
>Ga0209121_10003592_pt1 | contig 14934 bp, 10 predicted proteins | sample Cruoilmetagenom3_FD_187292 | JGI IMG/M metagenome (GOLD analysis project Ga0209121, IMG submission 187292) | Oil polluted marine microbial communities from Coal Oil Point, Santa Barbara, California, USA - Sample 3 (SPAdes) (version 2) | ecosystem: Environmental > Aquatic > Marine > Oil seeps ...
TATGGAGGTAGTAAGGCCTCTTTTTAAGAAGATTCGTCCACAGGGTGATTATGATATTTCTCTGGAAGTGCTCCGTCGCATACACGATTATGAAGGAAATGTTATAAGCAAGTCAGGATTCATGATAGGGCTCGGAGAAAAGTGGGAAGATATTCCGGAGCTGATCAACGATCTGGCGGATGTCCATTGTGAACGCCTGACCATAGGGCAGTATCTGCAGCCAACACGAAATCACTGGCCTGTTCACAAGTATTATCATCCAGATAAATTTGCCGAACTCAAGCAAATTGCTTATCAGATGGGATTTACATCCGTTGAATCGGGCCCACTGGTTCGCAGTTCATATCATGCCGCTCTTATGAAATAAGGAAACCTGTAACGAATCACCGGAGAATTGTAGGGGCCGATGCCCTCATCGGCCCGTTCGGGGAACGGGCCCTACTGGGAGGAACGAGCAATATTTGTACAGGAGAGTATTGGCGTTGTCCCTATTAAAAATGAAATAAGGAAGGGAAGCACAACTTTTATGGATTATGATTTAGTGGTCATCGGCGCCGGTCCGGGTGGTCATGCCGCAGCGGAACACGCGTCCCGTCTGGGTGCGAGGGTAGCCATTGTAGAGAGAGATAAATGGGGAGGGGTTTGTACCCATTGTGGTTGCATTCCCACAAAGGCACTTCTGGCGTGCAGTAAAAAATACGTTGATATAAAAAAGCTCAAAAGAATAGGCATCACCGTCGGGGAGCCTTCTTTTGACTTTTCCGTTATGAAGCGTCATCAGAATCAGATGGTTCGTGTATCATCGCTTGGTGTGCAGAAAACCCTCAAGGAAACAGGTGTCGAGTGCATCGAAGGGGAGGGAATTCTTGTTTCGCCGGAGGACGTAGAGGTGGTTGCTTCCGATGGAAAGAAGAAAAAAATCAGGTCAAAGCATATCGTCATTGCCTGGGGATCAAAGCCCGCCATGTTGCCGAACGTGGAGTTTTCAAATCGCGTCCTGAGTTCGACCGGGTTGCTTTCCATGGACACGTTGCCCGAGAGCATAATCGTCGTGGGCGGCGGCGCCATCGGAGTTGAATTCGCGACTGTCCTGGCAGAACTGGGTACAAAAGTTGTCCTCCTCGAACTTATGGATCAGATCCTGCCGAACGAAGAACGGGAAGCCGCTGGCTTTCTTGAAGGTGAACTGAAAAAGCTTGGCATAGATGTTCATACATCGACAGCGATAGATTTGATAGAAGAGATGGATGATGGGGTTTGTATCAGAGCGAAGTGTAAAGATTCGAACAGGGAATTTAGTGCTGAGTATGTTCTTATATGTGTAGGAAGAGAGCCGGCGCTGCGGACAGGAGAACTGGACCGATTATCCATTGGGTATGACCGGAGAGGGATTAAAGTTAATGAACGATTTATGACAAATGTTGAAAACATTTTTGCCGTAGGCGACACGACAGGCGGAATTCTCCTGGCTCATCGTGCCATGGCTCAGGGCAGGGCGCTTGCAAGCGATCTTTTCGGTGATGGATCAATAACATATTCAGACAGTTCAATTCCTGTTGTCGTCTATACCCATCCCAATGTAGCCCGTGTCGGCATGACAGAGGAACAGGCGAAAAAAGAAGGGCTGGAGATAGAAGTGGAAAAAGTGGAATATGGTGGTAATATTATTGCCAGAACAGGACTGATGGGTAATGGTTTTGTGAAAACTCTGTTCAGTGATGAAATACTAATTGGTGTCACAATAGCAGGTGATGAGGCCGGTGAGTTGATTGCACCAATGAGTCTTGCTGTGGTAAATAAGATGACCATACAACAGTTACGAAACTGGGTCATTCCGCATCCCACGTTAAGTGAACTGTTAAGAGTGATCTAAACATTTGATGGACTCGTAAAAGGTCTCAATAATTTGTCATTTCGAGTGAAACGAAAAATCTTTAGCCTGCAACACCTTGAAAATATAAGGCTTCTTCCTGCGGTCGAAATGACACCTTCACTGAATTCGACTTTTTACGAAGCTATCAAATATTAAAACGTGGTTCGAAACCCGAAACCCGATTCACGTAAAGGTAATTCAATATGGCAGAGTTGACAGTGAAGGAACAACTGGCACGCAAACGAGTTTGTCTCGCTCTGGATGTGCCGACAGTACAGGACGCCCTGGGTCTTGTGGCGGAACTTTCGGATTGTGTCGGAACATTCAAGGTAGGAAAACAGCTTCATACAGCAGCGGGCAATGAAGGTGTGAATATTGTAGAAGAGATTCATAACAGGGGAGGAGATATTTTCCTTGATTTGAAATTGCATGACACTCCAAATACGGTTTATGAGGCCAGCAAGGCATGTGCGGTTAAGGGTGTTTATATCTTCAATGTACATGTTGCCGGTGGTGAAGCAATGTGCAGGAAGGCCCTCGAAGGTGCTTATGCGGGAGCCCGGGCAAGCGGGACTGAGAAGCCGAAAGTGATTGGTGTCACCGTTTTAACAAGTTTGAGCGATGAAGACCTGACTGTTCAAAATCTCGGAATCGATTATGACAACCTGGTGATGAGGCGGACGGAACTCGCCGTGAAATGGGGACTTGATGGTATTGTCTGCCCGGCGAATAAGGCGGGAGAACTGGAAAGGCGATTTGGTTCCGATTTTCTGTATGTAACACCCGGCATAGCATGGGCAGGGAAACACGGCACGGGACAGAAACAGTTATACACTCCGAATATGGCCGTCAGGGATTGCCGTAACTCTATCCTTGTTCTGGGAAGCGCAATTACCAAAGCGGAAGACAGAAGAAAAACGGCTTGCGAAATATTGAAGGCAATGGCCGAAGAATTGTAAACAACCTGAGACCTTTACATAACGTTCCCTTTTGCCCAATTTCTGCGTCAGGGTCAAATTTTAATCCTCGAAATATCCGATATATTTCTGTGGTCTTCGGCGAGCATTCGGCGTGAGCTCAGTCGAACGCTCAGTCAAAACCGTGAAAATCTTTGCCTTCCTTGGACCTGAACAAAGTTGAATATTCTGCAAAGGTCTCATCTTGTGGAGATTTGTTTTACAACGATGCAACTCTATTCTCAGCCTTTCATCCTTCACCTTTCTCCTTTTGCCCCCTGAGCTGTCCGCAGGCGGCGAGTATATCCCTTCCTTTGCTTTTTCTGGTAACCGCTGTGTATTTGTGCTTAATGAGGATTTTCCGAAATGTATCAATTCGTTCATCAGAAGGTGTCCTGAACTGTGATTCGGGAAATTCGTTGAAAGGAATAAGGTTGAATTTGCAGCGAATACTTTTCATCAGTTGTGCGAGATTTTCAGCATCTTCAGGTGAATCGTTCACTCCCTCCATGAGAATGTATTCAAAAGTAATTCTTCTACGTTTTGGCATTGGATATAATCGACAGACCTCAATGAGTTTTTCAATAGGATACATTCTGTTAATGGGCATAAGGTAGTCTCTGGTTTTGTTATTCGAGGCATTCAGTGAGACGGCAAGATTTATGACTGTGTCCTTTCCAAGCTGTTCTATCATCGGGACAATTCCACATGTGGAAACGGTAACCTTTCTTTTTGAAAACCCCAGGCCTGAGTCATTTGTAATAATATTAATTGCCTTAAGGATATTTTTATAATTGGCCAGCGGTTCTCCCATCCCCATCATAACGATATTTTTGATATTGTTTCCCTCCGGCATATTGAATCGTGAAATCGTAATCTGATCAACGATTTCTGAAGCGAGAAGATTTCTTTTAAAGCCGTATTTTCCCGTGAGACAGAATCTGCACCCCATCTGGCATCCTACCTGTGTCGATATGCACAACGTCCAGTGATTCTTTTCACGTATGAGGACGCTTTCGATAAAATTACCGTCTTCCAGTCTAAAAAGGATTTTCTTAGTGCCGTCTGTTGATTTCTGGATTTTTTCAATCGTAAGGGAACTGATACGGGAGATACTGCTTATCTCGGCTTTGAAGTCCTTTGCGAGATTTGTCATTTCATCAAAAGAGGTAACTCCAAACCGGTACATCCATTTTATAATTTGGCGTGCCCGGTACTTTTCCTTTCCGAGGCGGGATATAAAGATCTCAATCTCGTCGAGGGTCATGTTTTTCAGATCGGGTTTGTCCTTATGAGTATTAATATAGTCTTTTTTCAGTTGCATTGATAAAATCTTCTCACTTGTTTAGGCTAAGGGCTGAAGTTTCACAGTTTCAATCTTTAGCATATCTGATCATTATTATGCAATTCCGTATTTGATTCTGTACAGGTTATAAGAAATACGGTATTATTAATTTATGGTATCAATTAATGAGACACGCCGGTATCACAGGTATTATCCCATAGATCTCATGACGGAGTTTACCATCTCCGAGTCTTTGTCATCGGTGAATTCTCCATACATGATGGCACTGGAAGATCCTAAACCTTATGGTGCCATGATTGGAGATGTGCTTAAGGCAAAAAACATGCTGAAGACAGGATTCCGGGTTTGCGAGATTGGCGGCGGATATGGAAACCTTATGCGGGGTCTTCTGGAAGCATATTCGTCCACAATCGGCCATGTCTATATGGTAGATCTTTCCATGTTTCTTTTGAAGAAGCAGAGGAGAACCCTGGAAGCATGGAACCATCTTACAACATTTATTCATGCGGACGCGACCGAATTGATACCTGTCATTTCCGGTGTAGATCTTATTATCATCAATGAAGTTATTGGTGATTTTGACACATATAAAGATGTTGAGAGGAGGAACCTTCCCGGCCAGATATCCAGGTTGGTTAATCAATATGCGTTGGATATTCCCGATGAAGGTTTGTTTAACTTTAATGTGGGTGCAATTTCAATTGTTGAAGAAATCTGCAAGAAGGGGATTCCTGTGTTTATATCAGAACACTCAAGTGATCCAATTATACCCCGGGATATGGAATTTTTGGAAAAGGGTCTTGAAATAGACAGCTTCCCGAGAGAGATAAAATTGACAGAACATTCCGAATTTACAGTTCGATTTTCTCATCTTGTAAAGGTGGCGAAGTATTGGGACAGGAATGTTTCTACCGGTTCTCTTATAGATCTGGTGGGCTTGAAAAAGTCATCAAAAATGAGATTCATATTTATTTCGAGGGCCTGTGGAACAGACGAGCAGGAAATCATTTTTGAGCTGTTGGACCATATAAGAGAATACACGTGGCTTATTATAAAAGGATCATCTCCCGATTAGTTAAACTTAATTAAGGAGAAATAAATGCATTATCTGCAATTAATGCCAGAGGGTTCAAGGACAAAGGAGCAAGATTCAAGATTCAAGGAAAAACCTTTAGCTTTTAACTCTCAGCCCTTTGGAGTTTTGCCGCATTAGGTAAACTAAAAAAAGACATAGCGGAAAGCAAAGGGATGTTAAAGGCACTGATAAAATTTTTAGAAAACAAACCCTTGAATCCTTGGACCCTCTTCTCTAATCCAATTGGAGAAGCACCTCCTTTTTTTACTTCTGGATAAGGCTTGCGATTATGTTGAACTTTTCCTTCAGAATCTGAGCGAGTTCCGACGTTCCATCCAGACGACCTTCCCGTGCCTCATCGTTGATTTTTTTAGCCACCTCGAAAAGTTCCATAAATCCTAGATTGCCCGAAGCGCCTTTTAAAGAATGAGAGGCCATGGCCACTTTTTCTGCATTTTCCTCATCAATGGCAGTTTGAAGGTTCTCCATGTCTGACATGCTGGTTTCAACAAAAAGTTCAAAAAGTTCCAGATATTCCTCCTCTTCCAGCCCTAGGTTTTCTGCTAATTCTCCAATATTCATAAGTTTTCCTTTCCTAACCCAGATAAACTGGAAATTCGAAGTCCGTTCGACTGAGCTCACGCCGAAACCATCTCTGCACGAATTTTACAACTAAGAGATTAATACGTGTCAGCTCAATAAATAGCGGCAAATATCTTGATAGGCCTTGGAATGACAACTTTCGGGATTCCTGCTTTCGCAGAAATGACAAATACTTAAGTCATTTTATCTATTCCAGCATAGGTGGGAATCTATGATTCCTTACCCCTATTTATTGAGTTATTTCCCAATACCCATTTTTCGATAACATTAAAAACAAACTCTCTCTTAATCGGTTTTGTTATATAATCATCCATACCCGTCTCGATACATTTTTCCCTGTCGCCCTTCATGGTATGGGCAGTCATGGCAACTATCGGAATTCTCAATTTTGAATTTTGATTTTTGAATTTATCACCTTTTTTATTTTTCTTTTGACTTTCCCAGTTCCGGATTTTTTTAGTAGCTTCCATTCCGTCAATTTCCGGCATCTGAATATCCATGAAAATCAGGTCAAAATCCCCGGGAGATGCCGTGTATTTTTCAATGGCTTCTCTGCCGTTATTGACCACTTCTACCTGGTATCCGGCCTTTGTAAGCATTAATTTTGCCAGCTTCTGGTTGACAGGGTTGTCTTCCGCTAACAGGATGTGCACGGAATGTTTCATGTCCTCACGGAGGGAATACTGGGTTACAATATATTTTTTAATTTTGAATTTTGAGTTTTCGATTGTTTCGTCTCCTTCACTCAATATCCTCTCCATCATTTGAAACAGCTTTTCTCTGCGAATCGGTTTACTGAGAAAACCGTTAAAACCTGCATCCTCGCATTTTTTTGAATCCCGTGACATCAAAGAAGATAGGGCAAGAAGAGGAATGTTTTGAATTTTGAATGTTGAATTTCTGATTTCTTTTGCTACTTCATAGCCGCTCATACCTGGCATTTGAATATCACAGATGCAAAGGTCAAACGGATTTCCTTTCTCCATTGCTTGTTGTAAGGTTGGAATAATATCTTTTCCGTTCGTAAGGCTGGCTACAGTCAGCCCCCCCAGTTCTAAAGTATGTCTTAATATATCCAGGTTATTCTGGTTGTCATCGACAATAAGAATGCTTTTGCCTGAAAGAAATGCGGGTTTATATCTCCGGGGGTTTTTGTTTTTAGTTTTGCCAAACCATCCACTGAAGTGAAAAGTGCTGCCTTTGCCGTTGCCTTCACTTTCTGCCCAGACATCACCATTCATAAGTTTTGATATCTGCTTGCAGATGGACAGACCCAGGCCGGTGCCACCATACTTTCTCGTAATGGAACTGTCGGCCTGCTGGAAAGGTGTAAATATGACAGATAATTTATCTTCAGGAATACCAATGCCTGTATCCCTGATTTTTGCGTGGAGTTTTAGCCTGTCACCTTTTTCCTCTTCAATATAAAGGGAAAGTTCAATTTCTCCAGACTCGGTAAATTTGGGGGCATTGCCCATCAGGTTGGTCAGCGCCTGTCGAAAGCGCAAGGGATCACCTTTTACGCAGGAAGGTATGTTGTCTCCAATATGGCACAGGATTTCGATTGGTTTTGATTCAATTCTCGGGCGGATCATTTCACAAACATCGTAAGCAACAAGTTCTGGGTCAAAATTAATCTCTTCAATATCCATTTGACCAGCCTCAATCTTGGAAAAATCAAGTATATCATTGATTAAGGAAAGCAGGGATTCGCCACTCCTCTTGATCATAGCGACATAATCGGCCTGAGTTTCATTCAGATCAGTGTCAATCATCATATCGGCAAAACCGAGTACCGCGTTCATAGGTGTACGTATCTCATGACTCATATTGGCGAGAAACTGGCTCTTTGCCATGTTGGCTATCTCGGCCTGTATGACTAACTCGTTGGCCTTATCTATCGCCTGTTCGAGTTGTTGGTTGGTTTTTGCAAGCTTCCTGTTTGTAGCTTCAGTTCCCGCGTTGGCTTTGTGAAGCGCTTCCTCCATCCGTTTCCGTTTTGTGATGTCTCTTACAATGCCCCTGAATCCGCATGGCTGTCCCTCCGCGTTTTTCATCAAAGATACGGAGGTCTCAATATCTTTCTTCGTACCGTCTTTACATATGAACATCCACTCCAATCCACTAAGGGATTTACCTGTCTTGTATGTCCGGTTAAAAGCATTGAAAATTTTCTTTGTGTCCATGTGATCCATGTACTTCCGGTTGTTCATACCCATCATCTCATCTCTGGTATATCCGGACATTTTGGACAGGGAATCATTTAAGTAGGTGAGATTAACTGCAAGGTCAGTCTCATAGTAGCCATCTTCAATGTTTTCGATAATGCGCCGATATTCCTGTTGGTTTACTTCCAGGATTTCCTGGTACTGATTTTCCAGAACATGAATTTTTCGATCAAGCTGTTTTTTTTGTGTAATTGAGAATTTCTGCTCATCACGAACAGCTTTTTGAGAAAGAAAAAGATCAATACATAATTGGACAATAGTCGTGCCATAATATTTTGCGGCAGGATCAGACGGTTGGTGGGGTAAAACAAAACCCAGCACGGCGTTTAATTTGCCGACTGGAATTGCATAGACCGTAATACCATCTGGAAGTTCATCATGAACCAGGCCCCTTTTCTTTTTAGCTCTGCCATCCAGACTTTTACGGATTTTGTCGGGCAAATACAGCTCTTCCCCTATAGAAATATTTCTGCCGTGGTCTGAAATGAATTGAAAGCGATCATCCGGCGAATGTTCTTTAAGTACCGTAAGCAATCTATACAGCTCTTCATCCTGATCGGCAAAGTTACTGAAGATATTATCTATAACTTCCATCGTGCTTACCCTTCTTGAATATCATAAAGCTCCCTGGCTTTTGACATTTCATCCGGAAAGTCTTTTGCCAGCGTCTTGAATTCTTCAAGGTTGTTTTGGATATACGTGGTTAAGGGAGGTGAAAGTATCACCTTTATTCCAGGCATGGAAGGATATCCTGATCGGGAGACGATGTATTCCGCGATCTGTATTATTCCGGTAATGCTCGATGGAGAAACTTCTTTTAAAGATTTATGATGGAATCTTATGCCTTCCTGTACTTCGGGTGAAAGCTTCCACTCTCGGGCTAATTCATATCCTATCGTAGCGTGGTCAATTCCAATAATCTCTTTTTCATGTTCGGTAATCTGGCCGGATTCGGCCTGATATGTTTTGCACATCTTGATAAACAAATCATGTGCAACCTGATCTTCGATTATCATTCCAATATCGTGCAGAATTCCGCACAGATAGGCGTCCTCACCTTTTTGCCCGAAAATACGCTCAGCAATCATCTTGCCGCAGATACTGACTGCGGCGCAATGAAGCCACAACTTACTTCTGGAAAATATATTTTCATGTGTACCTTTATGAAATGTGACCTTGAGGGCTTCCGTGACAATCATATTACGCAAGTTCTTCATACCTATAAATGCCACAGCCCTGGCAATACTTTCGACTTCATGCCGGAGTCCATAGTAAGAACTGTTAACCACCCGGAGAAGGCGCAGTACCAGTGTAGGGTCCAGCCTTATTATCTCTTCGAGTTCCTTAATCGTGCTGTTTTCATCAGAAATCATTTTTGACAGGCGTATTGCTACAGGGGGCAGGGTTTTCGAATTATTGAATTTCTTAAGCAATAAATGTGCTTTTGTCATAATAGTAATTCACCCGGGATCAAAATTATTAATTACCCATTGCCCAGAATTTCCTTTATCTTTTGAGATAGATCTATAATGTTGAAAGGCTTTTGGATAAATCCGTCACAGCCTCGTTCCATGATTTCCGTGACATCCTCATTGATGCTGTATCCACTTGAAAGGAGGACTTTTACTCCCGGATTGATTTCTTTAAGCCGATCGTAAACCTGACTGCCCCCCATATTGGGCATAACCAGGTCCAATATAACTACCTTAATGATATCCTGATGTTTTTCATAGGTATTAATGGACTCTCTTCCGTCTCCCGCCAACAACACATTATAACCCATGACTTTCAACATTTCCTGACTTACTTCCCGGATTAATTCTTCGTCGTCTATCAGCAGGATGGTTCCATTGCGAGCGGAGGTTTCAATCATTTTTTCTTCTTCTTCGCTTTTTGCTTTGACCTCCATTATTCTTGCGGGGAAATAGATAATAAAGCTGGTTCCCTTCCCTTTTTCAGATTTAACATCGATGTATCCGCTGTGTCCTCTTATGATGCCGTATGCTGAGGCTAATCCAAGACCAGTGCCATGACCGGTTTCCTTGGTAGTGAAGAACGGATCAAAAATTTGTTCGCGTGTTTTTTCATCCATCCCTGTGCCGGTGTCACTAACAACCAACATGGCATAATTGCCAGGCTTTGGATTATGAGTATCGGTGCCCATGTCCTTGTGAGTAACATTCATAGTTTTCAAGAAGAGATTTCCCCCTTCCGGCATGGCATCTGCGGCATTGATATACAGATTCAGGAGAGCTTGCTCTATTTGCTTTCGGTCCGCCTCTATCATAAACAGGTTGTTGGCAAGATCTGTATGAACGGTAATCTTCTTTTTTGTTCTGGCAATTGTTTCAGATGTTTCTTCTACCAGCTCGTTTAAATCAACAGGCTTGATTTCATACCTTCCTTCCCTGGCGTATCCAAGAAGCTGATCGGTTAGCCTGGATCCGCTTTGAACCAGTTTTTCAATATTTTCCAATCTCTTATACTGTCTATTCGAAGAGTCGATGCTTAAAAGCATCAAAGAAGCGTTTCCTTGTATTCCCATGAGCAGGTTATTAAACTCATGAGCAATTCCGCCGGCAAGGGTGCCGATAGATTCCATCTTTTGTGCTTGTCGAATCTGGATTTCTCTTTGCTTTTCCTTTGTAACATCCCTCAGGATAACGACAGACTTGTTTTCTTCCTCCTGGAGATGCAGAATGCTGAATACAACCTGTCTACCATTAAGCATCATGGGAGAGTCTTTTGTAATTGTTTGAGAGGATATTTTCTTTGCTTCCAGCAAAGCCATAATTTGTGGGCGATCGTTTTCATGAAAAAGTTCAGTAAAATTTAAACCAAGCATATTCCCATCAGATTTTCCGGTCAGAATGACAGAGGCCTGGTTTGCATATACAATTCTTGCATCAGGTGTAATTTCTAAAATTCCTTCGTCAATGCTCTCAAGAATAACTTCGTAGTGTCGTTTTGTCGAGAGTAATTCCTTCGTAATTTGACGAGAATGGACTTCTTTAATGCCTAATATTTCGCCGGTGAAACCCGTTGAGGTTCTTAGATCTGCTTGATCCAGGACAGCAAGGATATGTTTACCCATTTTATCAAACCGGCACTTTGCAATACATGCATTGATTCCTAATTCGGAGAGGTTTATATTTTTATCTTCAGCCGCGATAGCGGAAAGAATAACAATGAATGTATCCTTCAGTTTTGGCATATTACGAATAATGCTACATAGCTTGTTACCGCTGATATTCGGCATAATAAGGTCAATAAATATGACATCCGGAACAAAAGTGTTTAAAATGTCAAGCGCGGAAATACCATTCAATGCCGTCAAAACCTGATGTCCCTGTTTTCCAAGGAAATCCGCCATGAACTTTAATGTAAGTGGATGGTTATCCACCACGAGTATCTTTTTCATTTTATTTGTGCCTTTGTTTTATGTGTCGGGTTTAAAGCAACTACCCGAGAGATTTGAACATGTCTGTCCTTAACCAGATGCATATTCTATGCCAGATATTGAGGAGTAATTTTTATGAAATCATGATAAAATACCTCGTGCTATGCACTTGGATAAATGGCATTCTTGTTATACTTTCTCCCCGGGGAGACTGTGTCATAGGTGTAAGTGGCATTGCGAACAAATGTGAGGAATCTAGCATGTTAAATTCGGATAAACAAGTTTCTTGAAAGTGTCTTAACAAGTGCTGATTTTTGTGTGGAGGCAAAGTGGTTGGTTAAAATATTGGCTAAGTGTCATTTTTTTGGCAGACGATGAGTACTTTTCTTGTGTAATGAGGAGAATAATGCGCCGATGAGGGCATCGGCCTTTGCAAACTACGGACAAATAAATTTGTTAATGCAATACACTTCCCCTTTTTCCTTTAGTCTCGCTCCTTAGAAATGGGGTTGCATTCACCCTTATCCTAATCCTCTCCCATCATGGGAGAGAGGGGATTTTTGACTTTTTACGAAACCATCAAGATTGTAACTTGAAAATTTTATAAATAGAGGATAGAAAATATCATTTATATCTTTAGAACATATGATAGAAAAGGAAGGAGATAACATAAATGGTTGGACTTTTTATAAGGTGGTTGGTTCTTACGGTAGCAATAATCTTTGCATCCTATCTTTTGGATGGAATTCATGTTGAGAGCTTCTTTTCCGCTTTTTTTGCTGCTGCCGTACTAGGCATACTTAATGCGCTTTTCCGTCCCATACTCATAATTTTAACACTTCCCATTAATATATTAAGCCTTGGTCTTTTCACATTTGTCATAAACGCACTGTTGTTGAAAATGGCTTCCGGGATTATATCTGGATTCGATGTTTATGGATTCTGGACGGCTGTTTTCGGTTCTCTTATTATAAGCCTGGTAAGCTGGCTTTTGACTTCCTTTATCAATGAGCGAGGGCATGTGGAATATGTTGATTACATCGATCTGAAAAAGAGGGATGGAGATAAGTGGGAATGAAAAATCTGACGCCGGCAATGCGTCAATATGTAAAGATTAAAGAGAATCATCAGGATTGTATCCTCTTTTTCAGAATGGGTGATTTTTATGAGATGTTTTTTGAGGATGCCATAACGGCGTCGGGAGTTCTAGAGATTACCCTCACGTCGAGGAATAAAGGAAAGGAAAACAGTATTCCCCTCTGTGGTTTTCCGTATCATGCAGCTTCAGCCTATATCACGAAGCTTGTCGAAAACGGGTATAAAGTGGCTATCTGTGAACAGATGGAAAATCCGAAGGAAGCAAAAGGAATCGTTAAAAGAGAAGTTGTTCGCATTATTACCCCGGGGTTAGTCGTCGACTCCGATTCCCTGACAGCCAAGGAAAATAACTTTCTGGCAGCTTTATCGATAAACGGCAGCACCTTTGGTCTGGCATTTATGGATATTTCAACCGGTGAGTTTTGGGTAACTGAATCAGAAGACAGGGAGTATTTTCTCAATGAAATTGTAGGGCTTGATATCAGGGAAATTATTATAAGTGAAGAATTGAAGGGAAAGGCTTTTCTTAAGGCTTTTTTACAGGAGGCGAGCGATTGCAGGATCAATTATTTCCCCTCTGATTATTTCAATTTTGATAAAACCCTTGATCTTCTTAAAGAGATCTTCAATGATGATGTAGTTGAAAAGATTGATTTTGCGAGATATTCAGCAATGACGTCAGCAACGGGGGCGGCCCTTCGATATGTGAAGGAAACACAAAAAGAGAGGTTGGGTCATATAAATGATGTCAAATGGTATAATGCAGACAACTACCTCGTATTGGACAACAGCGCCAAGAAAAATCTTGAACTATTCGGTACGATTCAGGAAAACAGAAAAGAGGGTTCTCTGATACATGTTCTTGATGTTACTTCGACTGCCATGGGTGGAAGAAGATTGCGCTGGTGGCTGAACTATCCCCTCGTTACACCGAACAAGATAAGGGAAAGACTGGCATCTGTATCTGAGATCAAGGAACATCATCTATTGAGGAGAAATTTGCATGATCTGCTTTCCCGTGTCTACGACCTGGAGAGACTGGGAAGCAGGATTTCCATGGGTATAGCCAACGGCAGGGATTTGATAGCACTGAAGGAATCCTTAAAGGCCATACCGGAGATCAAAGAGGTGATTTCAGAAATGGAGACTCCTCTTATTTTTTCCTTGTATACCGGTCTCGACGAATTGCCCCACATGGTGAATCTGATACAGAAGTCCATTGTTGATGATCCTCCCATGACCATCCGTGAGGGGAATGTTATCAAGGAGGGTTATGATAGTGAACTGGACGAGTTAATTTCGGTTAGCACAGACGGCAAGAAATGGATTGCCTCTCTTGAAGCAAAGGAAAGAAAAAGGACTGGTATCAATACACTAAAAGTAGGGTTTAACAATGTGTTCGGGTATTATATAGAGGTAACAAAAGCGAATACCGGTCTGGTGCCCGATGATTATATAAGAAAACAGACCCTTGTGAATGCGGAACGATATATTAACCAGGAATTGAAGGGATATGAATACACCGTTCTTCATGCGGAGGATAAAAAAAAGGACAGGGAATATTCACTGTTTGTAGAAATACGGGAAAGATTGGGAAAGGAGATAAAGAAGATTCAAAAGACTGCTTCACTTCTGGCTGATCTTGATGCCCTTGTTTCTCTTGCAGAGGTTGCCGAGAGATATAATTACTGCTGCCCAAAGATAGATGAGGAAGACAGGATTGAAGTAAAAGAGAGCAGGCACGCCGTTGTAGAAAGAATGGGTCTCCATGATGGTTTCGTGCCGAACGACATCCTGCTTGACTGCAATAATAATCGGTTCCTTATCATCACGGGGCCCAATATGGCGGGGAAATCGACTTATATAAGACAGGTAGCTCTTATTGTTCTAATGACACAGATGGGAAGTTTTGTTCCTGCTTCGGAGGCAAGAGTAGGGATAGTTGACAGGATATTTACCCGTGTGGGCGCGGCGGACAGTCTGGCCAGGGGGCAAAGCACCTTTATGGTTGAAATGAATGAAGTTGCTAACATCCTGAATAATGCCACTTCAAAAAGTCTTATATTACTTGATGAAGTGGGGAGGGGAACCAGTACGTTTGACGGCCTCAGTATTGCGTGGGCAGTGGCGGAACATATTCATGATCATAAAATACTGGGCGCTCGAACCCTTTTTGCGACTCACTATCACGAATTGACAGACATGGCCCATGCAAATACGGGGGTTAAAAATTACAGTATAGCAGTGAAGGAATGGGGGGACAGGATCATATTTTTAAGAAATATTGTAAAAGGTGGTACAAATAGAAGTTATGGTATCCAGGTGGCACGCCTCGCCGGTGTTCCTGAAGGTGTTATTGCAAGGGCGAAAGAGATTCTGGAAAATCTGGAAAGGG
>Ga0209121_10003593_pt1 | contig 14933 bp, 9 predicted proteins | sample Cruoilmetagenom3_FD_187292 | JGI IMG/M metagenome (GOLD analysis project Ga0209121, IMG submission 187292) | Oil polluted marine microbial communities from Coal Oil Point, Santa Barbara, California, USA - Sample 3 (SPAdes) (version 2) | ecosystem: Environmental > Aquatic > Marine > Oil seeps ...
TCCAATATGGGATAAGATATCTTCCGTCCGAGAGAAGTTTTTGAAAGAAACAGGGGAGATTAGAAAAGGAGTAGCCAGGATAGAATGGGCTTTATCCAGTGCTCCCCAAAAAGACCCCATTTTTATGATTTTCTTTCAGAGACTTTTTGAAATTGATGCCATTTATATGGGGCTTTTAAATGAACTAAAAGATCCTTTTTTCGGAGAAGATGAAGAGATACAAAAACTTTTATTAGGAGGAGGGCATAATGTTTATGTTACTCCTAATATGAAGGGGTGGCTGCGAAAGTGTGATGATTGGATTGAAGCTCTTCCTGCTTACGCTTCCTATCAAATTATTCCTCAGGATGGAGGCTATAAATTCCGTGCCTGGGTCCAGAGATCCATTTTAGAGGAAATGTATAGAAAATGTGCTGAGGATTGGGCTCTCAATATTGAAGAAGTAATGAATTCAGAATATATTGCCTTAGCCAGAGAAGTAATAGCTAAAAAATTCGCTCTTTCAGGAGAAGACGATTCCGAAGAGAAAACAAGAAAACTCATTAATGAAAAGGGTCTTCATTTTGAAGTTTCGGGAATAGCGTCCGTAATAGAAAAAATATATCTTGATTCTTGTGATAAAGTTGCTGGTATAGTGGAAAAGGAAGAAATCCCCAGATTTTTAGCTTTAAAGAGAGTGATAGAGGAAGATAAAGAAAGCTTATTAAAAAATTTTTTAAATGAAGAAAAAGCAAAAGAAAGCTCATTTAAAGAAAGTCTAAAAAAGCTTTTAGAAGACCAGAAATTAGAAAAAAGAGCCAGGGAATTACTTCCTCTTTGCCATAAACCCCGTCGTCCTCTTCCTAATGTTCATGTGCTTACTACTCTTGGCCCGGGAGAATCAGAATTTAATGTTAAAAATTGGCTTGAAGAAGCAATGCTTCTCTTTAATATCTGCAGAGTCTACAATCTGGAAGATAAAGTCAATGAAAAAATAATAACCAAAAGGAAATGGATAGCAAACATTGGAGAAAAAATAATCTCTGAATTAAATCTTAAGGGGGAACTTTATAAAACTATAGAAGAAAGTAAGCGTAGGCTAAAGCCTACGGCTACCAACGAGGAAAAGGAAAAGGCTATTTTTAAAATTCTTCTCTCCTATCCAGAAGTATCCAGAGAAGTAGCTAAAGTTGCTCTTTTATTAGAAAAGGAAGACAAGAAAAGTGAATTCTCATCTAAAATAAATGAACCCGAAGAAGTGTTAAAATATATTTCTTTCCATCCAGAATTAACAGAAGAAATAGAGGAAAAGATTGCGGAAGAAAATAAACTAAAAAAAGAAAAAGCAAGAGTCCTTATAGAGAAAAATCCAGATTTAAGAACCGAGAAAAAAGTTCTTATTCTCTTACAAGCAAGAGACCATGTTATAAAAAACTTAGGTCTGGAGAAAAAGGTGAGAGGATATTTAAGACGCTTCCTCGATCCTTCTCTGGGTAAACTATTTGTGAGAAGAGAGGTCATTGTAGAAGAAGGTCTTCTAAAAGCACTCAATGATTCACGCTTCCGCTATGAAGCTACTGGTCCTTTTAAAAAGTATAACCTACTCTATACCCCCAGCCGTGTAGACTTAGGAGCAAAGGAAGTAAACTCAGTAAAAAATGTTCCTAAATGGATAGGAGGTATAGATAATTTAGCCGCTAATGCTGGATTTTCTCTTTATAGTCTCTATAATGTTGCTGGTCCCACTGCTGTGAATTCTACCCGTCTGGCTGAATTTTTGAAAGTGGGAGAAAACTTCTTTTCTCGAGGTGGAGTTTATTATCTTTCTTTAACTGCGGGAATTAACCTTGATGCCCTCCATATTGGAGATTTTGAATTTTTCCGTGACCAGTGGAATATGAGAGGAGATAGAATAGTCTTACCTTCAGGAGAAACCTATGGAGGATTTTGTGTACCCAAGGAGTTCTCTCTCCTTTACGCAATCATCATTGGTTGTGTGGAAAAGAGCACTTCCAGTCAAATTTTTATTTCCTTTGGCATCCCCGAGAAAGCTCATTCTGAAATAATTAAAGATTTAAGAAAAGTTCTCTCCTGGCAAATTGATTTTGATAGTATCCTTGACTGGGAACTTAAAGCCGCTTATTATCTTACCCAAAGATATCCCCACTACTTTAAGATAATAGGAGAACCTTTTTATTTAAGCAGGCTTCCCCAATTAGCGCAAACACTAAATAAAATGGGCATAATTTCTCCTGACCAGGAAGAAAGAGACCTCTCTTTTCAATTTGCTTATTGGGTAAATAAGAAAGCTCAAGGTCTTGAAGAAATTAATAGAACTGGTCCTTTTAGAAAAGTTCACCTTATCTATAAGCTAATAAAAAAGGCACGCCGAAAGAGAAAAGATATTGTCCCCGATGAAAAACTCATTGGAGTGATGTGCGCTTCTTATAAAGAGGGAGAGAGAAAAGATAATAGAGAGATCCCCATTAGCGATGTCCGCTTCAGTGCAGGGGCAAGAAAACTGGAAATCTATGCAAATGTTGCGGAAAATCATATCCTTTTAGACCTTGATCCTGAAGGCCGTAAAATTATCAAAAAGATGTTTAAGGGATTCGTCTCTCCGGCAGATATTAGAATTGTGGGGACTTCTACAGGTTTAGATATTTTAAATCATGTGCCCGGCTCCGGGCTGGAAGAAATAAAGGATAAAGTTAAACAAAAGTTAAAAGAAGCGGGTTTAGACGATAATCTCATCAAAACAAATTGTTTAGTCTATGGAGGAGATTTAGAGAAGTGGATTGGCATAAGAGAAAAATCTATCCTGGAAAAAGAGAAGTTAATTAAGGAAATTAGAAGTAAGATCCACCTGCTGGTTATTGATGAGCGAGGACCTTTTAGAAAATATGAAGAGGCTTTACAAGGAGTGGACTTTGTAGATTTAGGTATTCCCGATCCCGAACTTTTGGATTTAGTGGATAATCTTCCCCGGCTTCTTTATCTTGTAAAAAGAAGTCGCCCTCATAGTGCTTTTGTTTTTGCTGATGGGACCTCCGGGGCACGACGTCCTACCTTTGCTTTTCGCTATCCCACGGCTAAGAGGAAAGTAAAAGAGCTCTTTGCTCTGGAAGAGAGAGCAGTTTATGGTTGTCTGGGAATAGGCGAAGAAACAATACAAAATTGGCGAGAAGAGATGGTTAAAGATAAAGAAGAAGCTAAAATTCTTTTAGATAGTCTTGTCTTAAAAAAAATTGAACAAGCTAAAAAAATATATGAGCAAATAAAACAAAGAATTTTAAGAGAGAGAAGAGCAGAAGAAGCTGTTCTTGACGAAATAAGAGTAAAAAAAATGAACCTTTCTTCTCCTGGGGTGCGCTTTATCTCTGAAGCTTACAGTAGAATTGCCCGCGGACTTGATTTGTCTAACCTTGACTTCGGAACCTGGATTATTTTAGGGGGAATGTATTTAGTAAATGGAAAAATAAAGAAAGAAGAGCTTGAAGATTTAAAAAAGAAATTTGAAGAAGCAGTAAAAAAAATCCCTCCAGAAAAGAAAGAAGAAATCTCTGGTTTTAATGAGGAAGACATCGGACTTATCCTTGGAATTTTTTTTAAGCCTCTTTATCTTCCCTCTTATCAAAAGAAATATAGAGAAATTTCTACAGGATTAGCCGGGTCTTTAAAAGCAGTAGAAGAGAAAGTTTCTCGATTAGAGAAATGGGAAGCTCGTCGCCGGGAAACAATTCGTATCTCTTCTCTAAGAGAAAGAAAAAAAGCATTCTTATCCTCTGAAAGAGAGAAAGAAGCTGACTTTACCCATCTTTTCTCTTTAGCCAAAGAAGAGCTGGGTAGAGGAGATATTAAAATAAGGGAAGAATCTTTTGGAAAATTCTTAACTTTATCCCGGGATACTCTCTATCTTCTTTATAAAAAACTTCTTGGAAACGGAGCTTCTGAAAGAGGGGAAAATCTCATAGAAAAAGTCTTTTCTGGCGGAGAAATTCTTGTAGAGGATTATCTTGAACTTTCTCGGTACTTTAGCGAATCAGCAGAACTACGAAGAGGGGAAAGAGAATTCCTGGAACAAATAGCTATGGGACTGGAACTATTAGATATTTCTTTTCTTTTAGAAAAGACAAGCAACCCTCAGAATGAGGAAGAGATGAACTCAGAAATTGCTCGCTTTTTTGACATCACTATAAACAGCCATATTTTCGACTATTTGCCTTATCATTATCACCGGGAACGGGGAGCAGGATTTGAAAATTTTTCCCGAAGGGAGAAATTTATTTTAGCCGAAAAGCACCATCGCTGGCTCTATACTTATATTAGATACCTTTTGATTAACTATACACCCCTCTCAAAAACGGATAAGGAATATCAAGATAAGTGGCTGGGTGATGGGGATAGGAATCTTCCTGGTTTTGGAATAAGAGTGGAGGACTCTGCAGAGAGATTTTGGTTTAATTATGCCAGGTTGCGGGATACGGCTGTTTTAAGATACGAAGGGTATCCTTTACCCGAAATCTTTACGGATGTAGATCCTTATCTTTTACTTGCCAGGGAGAGAGTGAATGTCGCTATTGTTTATCCTGTAGGGAATACCACTATTCCCGTAGCTTTAGAACAGGGTCCCTCCTTAGCTAATGAAGATAAAATAAATCTTCTTCTTTCCAGTTTTCCAGAAATCGTAGAAAAGGGGGATAGAAAATTTCTCTATTTATACGATGGAATTATTTATTTAGGGGAAGAAGACTACCAAAGAATTTCCAGAAAAAATTCTCCTCAGAAGAGGACTCTTTGTGCCTTAAGCTTCAGCCAACCTCTTTTAGCTCATGCTGTTTTCTTCCACTTCACCCATCCCCTTCGTCCAGAGATTGACAGGGTAAAAGTTCCTTTAATTCAACCTCTTATCTGGGAAGCAGCTACTCATTTAAAATGTGAACTTCCCCGAATGCTTGAAGGAAGCGGAGTAGGAATATCGGATCAACGCAACTGGTATCTTGAAGGGACAAAAAAGATACCCGAAGAAGAAGCGAAAGAGAAAATTGAGAAAGAAATCGTAGATTTAGCTAAAAAATACCCCAACCTTATCGTTAAACCTGAAAAAGAATCTGGTGGAAGAAAAGCAGAAATACTACCGGTTAAAGAAGACGGTAAATTACTTTACAAAAATATTAACCACTTACGAGATTTAGTTTATGAAATCTCCCAAACAGATAATGTAGTTATTCAGGAGGTTTTAGAATCTTATGTCCGGCGTCTTTATACCCGGGAATTTCTTGAAAATATGGTAGATCGTTTTGCCCGCATTGGCATCCCTGTGCTTCTGGATAGGGACCCTCAAACTCCTCTTTTTTCCTACTTCCGTCAAATTTTGGTATTAGGAAAAGAGGAATATAAAATTTCTCATCATATTACAGTAATAAGTACCCGGGGAATTGCTAATGTAGGTCAAGGAGGACTTCTCTATGAGTATAAAGATGAAATTATCAATACTAAATTTAGAGAAGATCTTAGAAGGGAAACTACCAATGCTGCTTTCAATAGCCTTAAAGCTCAAAGAAAATACCTTAAAACTCACTGGAAAGAAATTCTTGAAGAGTATTTAAAGATACACCCTGAATTCTCTAAGAGGGTGAAATTTGAAAAAATAGAAAAAGATCTCACTGGTTTTTCTCAAGACGATATTCCTTATGAAATGGGGGATTATATGCCTGTTTTTTTAGTAGATGAAGAAGATAATCTCATCTTTCTTTTTGATAGAGAAAAAAGAAAACTTTTGCCTCTGTTTACCGAAAATGGCGAACCTACGGACCTGCAGGTATTTAACGAAAGAGAGGAGCCTATCCCCAGAAAAGATTCAAAAGGAAAACCTTTAGTTATTCCTATGTTTGATAAAGAAGGAAAAAGAATTCATAGATTTAACGAAAAGGGCGAGGAAATTAGCACTTTAGCAGTATTCAAGATAGAAGCTAACCCTGGAGCGGGTTTATGGCGACCACATAATGACCAGCTTTCTCTAAAAAGAAAAGGGGAAGGAGTTTCTATAATCTTTAGATCCTTAGGAGAGAGAGCAAAAATATATAGAGAAAAACTCTTAAGGGGATGAAGGAGGTAAATTTTTCTCTTATCTTTGGGGCAGAAGAAGGCTATATTACAGAGATACTCTCTTTTTTAAAAGCTGATGCTCTTGTTTTTTCTGAAAAATTAAAGATAAATCTATACGGAGTCCATTATAAAGATATAGATAAAGGGAAATTCCCCCGGGCTCTTTCAGTTAAAGAAAACCTTGAAGTAGAAAAGATAGACTTCACCCCACCCCTCTTTCCAGAGGTTGTCTGGATACTTCATTTACCGAGAGAAAAAGAAAAATTTCTTCATCAAAGCCTTTCCTTATCTTTTAAAGAATCCCCTGCCTTTCAAATTAATCCCTATCTTTCGGCAAGAAGAGCAGATGATAAGTTTTGGACTTTGAATCTCTGGTCATCTTTTGGACTTTCTACTCCTCGGGGGATTATTATTCCCAGAAAAAGCTCTCCAAAGGAGCAAAAAAATAAATTAGAAAACTTCCTGAATCTGGTCACGTGCCCTCTTTATCTTCAACCAAATAAAGGCACCGAAGGAAGAGATACCTTTAGAATAGATTCTGCTCAAAAAAAAGAAATTTTTTATCTACTAAAAAATCTTCTTTTAGAGGATGATGTGATAATCCGGGAAGAAAGAGGAAATCTCTTTTATTTTAAAGAAAAAGAGAGGGGTATACGAAAAGTTGCCTTTCGCATAAATGTAGTGTATAATGGTAAAGAATTTGTAGCCGACTCTGGATTTGCCGAAGTTTCTTTTGATGAGAGGTCTTTTATTACTTCTCCAGAAAGAGAAGGAGAAATTAAAGATATCAATGAAGTCTTAGCTAATCTATATTTTATTGAAGGAAGAAGAAAACATCATTTTATTCCTGATGCTTCCGAGATAAATAAGATAAAAGAAATAGCGGAGAATTCTCTTTTAATCTTAAACTCAGGATTGAATCAAAGTGATTTTTTAAAATTTGCGGGAGTAGATATCCTACTTGAAGTTAATGAGAAAGAAGAATTAGTAGTAATCCCTCTAGAGATAAATCCCAGACCAGCAGGATTAAATCATTCTGAAGAAATAAAGGGAATTTCTCAAGATAAACCGCGAAGAAAAATCACTTCTTCTCTTTTTGAACTACTACAAAATTAATCAGCATTAAGGAGATGAAAATGTTAAAGAAAATAGAATGTTTTCTTAACCCTTCCAGATTAGATAAGGTAAAAGATGAATTAGTGAAAATAGGAATAGATGGAATGAGTGTAAGTGAAGTAAAAGGATTCGGAAGACAGAGAGGTTATTTAGAGGGGGAAAAAATAATAAATAAAGCAGTTAAGTTTCTTCCTAAAATAAAAGTAGAGATAGTAGTAGATGAAGAAATAGTAGATAAGATAATTGATTTTATTAAAGAACTCTGCGCGGCGAAAACTATTGGAGCGGGAAAAATATTTGTCCTTCCTGTAGAAGATGCTGTTCGCATAAGGACAGCTGAAGTGGGTAAAAGTGCTATTTATTAGGAGATAGGCGATGGAGAAAAATTTTAGTTCCTGGGATATGGCTCTAACCCAGCTTGATGAAGTGGCTAAAGAAATTAATTTAGATCAAAATATCTATAATATTTTAAAAAAACCAAAAAGAACTCTCATTGTTTCCATTCCCATTCGTATGGATAACGGAAGAATAAAAGTTTTCACTGGTTTCAGAGTTCAGCATAATATAAATAGAGGACCGGCTAAAGGCGGCATCCGCTATCATCCCTCAGTTACTCTTGATGAAATGAAAGCTCTGGCAATGCTGATGACCTGGAAATGCGCAGTAACAGGAATCCCCTATGGGGGAGCTAAGGGGGGAATAATCTGCGATCCCAGGAAACTTTCTTTGGGAGAAATAGAAAAATTAACCAGGAGATATATCAGTGAAATTATTTCTATTATTGGGCCGGAAAAGGATATCCCCGCTCCTGATGTTAATACTAATCCTCGAATTATGGCCTGGATTATGGATACTTATAGTATGGACAAGGGTTATTCAGTTCCGGGAGTGGTCACAGGAAAACCTTTAAGTATCGGAGGATCCCTGGGAAGAAATACAGCTACTGCCAGGGGAATAATGTTTACGCTAATGAGTACCGTTAAAAAATTAAACCTTGATTTTTTTCAGCAAAGAATTGTTATTCAAGGTTTCGGAAATGTAGGAGGAAATCTTGCTCGACTTCTTCAAAAAGAAGGTTGTAAAATTATTGCAGTAAGTGATGTAGAAGGAGGAATTTATAATCCCCAGGGATTAGATTGCTTTAAGGTTAGTAAATTCTTAACGGAAACGGGTTCAGTTATAGGATTTAAAGATGCTGAACAAATTACTAATCAGGAACTTCTTTCTTTAAACTGCGATGTTTTAATACCTGCTGCTCTGGAAAATCAGATAACAGAAGAGAATGCGGGTAAAGTGAGGACAAAAGTAATTGTAGAGGCAGCTAATGGTCCCACTACTCCTGAAGCAGACAAAATTTTAAATGAAAAAGGGATATTTATTGTGCCTGATATTTTAGCTAATGCTGGGGGAGTTACTGTTTCTTATTTTGAGTGGGTTCAAGGACTACAATCATATTTTTGGACAGAAAGAGAAGTTAACCTTAAACTAAGAGATATTATGGGGAAAGCTTTTGAGAATGTGTGGAGAACCAGCCGGGAAAGAAAAGTTAGTATGCGCATGGCTGCTTATATATTAGCTGTTTCCAGAGTAGCCGAAGCTACTAAGATTAGAGGATTGTATCCTTAAATTCAATAAAATGATAAGGAGAAGAAAATGTCTGTAAAATGGGGAGTAATAGGAGCTTGCGGAATTGCACAAAGAAGAACTATTCCCGAAGGAATTATTCCTGCTAAAAATGCGGAGCTCATAGCAATAATGGATGTGAATAAAAATGCAGTTAAAGAAGTAGCTAAAAAATACGGAGTAAAATACTATACTGATGAGGGAAGCATTCTTAAAGATGATGAAATAGAAGTAGTTTACATTGCCACTCCTACTTATCTTCACCATCAACAAGTTCTAATGGCTGCAAAAATGGGGAAGCATATTCTATGCGAGAAACCAATGGCATTGAATTTAAGAGAAGCCCAGGAAATGATTAATATCTCTCAGAAAACTGGGGTAAAGTTAACCTTTGATTATATGATGAGATATCATATCTACCATCAAAAAGCAAAAGAGATGATAGATAAAGGGATATTAGGAGAGTTAGTAATGGGAAGAGCTCAACTCACTTGCTGGTATCCTCCTATTCCCAAAGCCTGGAGACAAATCCCTCATCTCGGAGGAGGAGGCTCTTTAATAGATATGGGTAGTCACTGCATAGATTTATTAGAAATGCTCATCGGGAAAGTAGTAGAAGTAAGCTGTTTTACAGAATCTTTAGTACAGAAATATCCTGTGGAGGATGCAGCCATAGGTGTATTGAAATTTGAGAATGGAGCATTAGGAGTTATAGATAATTTCTTTAATGTTCCCGATGCCTCTTCGGAGAATAGATTAGAATTATATGGGAGCAAGGGAAGCCTTCTATCTTACGGCACTATCGGACAAAGCTCCACCGGGAAGATGGTTGCTAAAATAGAGGAAGAAAAAAAATATCAAGCTGAACAAAAAAGAGAGGAATTAAAAGAAGAAGAAATTGTTTTGGAACCAGTAAATATCTATCAGGCAGAAATAGAAGATTTTAGTAGATGCATCCTTGAAGACAAGAAACCTTCTTTTACTCCCGAGGAGGGACTTCACAATCTCAAGATTATCTTAGCCTGTTATGAATCAGCAAAGAAAGGCACCGCCGTTCATATATGATAAATTATGCTAAATTTTTATCTTTTTATCATAATAGGAGGTTAGAAGATGCAATTAACTGTTGCCTGTATCCAGTTTAAGACCGTGCCAGGCAAGAAAGAAGAAAATCTCAATAAAATGGCAAGTTTACTCAAAGATGCGGTAGAACAAAAAACAAAATTTGTAGTCTTCCCAGAAATAGCTATCCAGGGTATTCTACCCAGCTATGATGAAGACAAATTAGCTGAACAGATACCAGGTCCTTCTACTCTCATCCTGAAAGACCTCGCTAAAGAAAACAATGTTTATATTGCTGCTGGAATTGTTGAACGATCACAGGATTCCTCTCTTTTATATAATTCTAGCGTCTTAATAAGCCCGCAAGGAGAAATAATGGGTGTTTACAGAAAAGTCCATCTCTGGAATAAAGAAAAAGAATGGGCAACACCAGGGACAACATATCCTGTATTTAATACTGAATATGGCAAAGTGGGAATGTGGATTTGCTACGATACACGTTTTCCAGAAGTAGCCCGTAGTTATGCTTTGCAAGGAGCGGCGATTGTATTAGTACCTATAGCCTGGTTGGATAAACACATAGAAGATTGGATATTCTGTGCCCGAGCTCGGTCAATGGATAATGCTATCTTTGTCTGTGGAGCAGACCATATTCATTCCTCGAAATATCACAATTCGTGTGGAATAAGTATTATAACAGATCCTTATGGTAATATTTTAGCAAAAGGCATAAAATATAAAGAGGGTATTATTACTGCTACTCTGCACTTAGATCAAGTGAAAAAGAGGAGACAGCTTATTCCTTTATTAAAAGATCGCAAACCAGAAACCTACTCTTTGTTAGCCTGACTTCCGCATTTCTAAGAAAAAAACTCTTATTTATGGGAGTTTGCGAGTTCGTTCAGTCACTATATTTTTAGTGTGCCATGTTTTTATTGGTTTCACAACCATAGAAGTAATGCCAAGATTCTTATAGATTTCAAGATGTTTAGGTTCTGGATTGAGTCCACGACGAATCTTTAAAATCTCATTACTGGTTGTAGGTAAGATTACTGTTGCAACCTGATGAGTTTTTAATCTATTCTTGATTGTTCCTCTTTTATCTCTTGAATAACCGAACTTTGCCTTAGGATTAGAGAGGCATTTTCCTTCAAAATAGGTGGAGGTTAGATCATAAAAATATATGGTATCATCAAATAAAGGATCTAAATTGCTCGAGCACACAAAAACCCCTTAATTTCTCTGTTTAGTTGTGGAAGTTGGGCTGGTCTCATTATGTCGAGTATTGCAAACTTTTGGCAAAACTAACCAGCTGGTTGCAAGATTCGTGCGAAACGGGGCTTACTCGGTAGGTTGAGTTAAAATTGTAAATGATTCCACTCGTCTTGTTCGAAGGTTAAAACAACTTTGCATTCGTCTTTTACGTACATTCTCTCCTTTTAAATTAAAGACTACCAATTCTTCAGATATATCTTTACTCTTAGACTCTTTGATAACATTTCCCTCGGGATCTATAATCATACATCCACCGGCATGATTAGCTTTAACATTTTCACTTTCTATTGCTTTTCCCACAGCATTACAAAGTGCTACATAGCAACCATTATCATAGGCCCGCGCACGATGTATCTTTTTCCACTCTTCTTTATTTCGCTCTACGATAGATCGTCTTTTCTTAAGGTCCAAAGGCCAATCCCCAAATCGGGCCGCATGAGGACAGAGTAGTAATTCAGCTCCTTGAACTGCTAAACACCGCGAAACTTCAGGGAGAAGGTTATCATAACAGATAATAATTCCAATTTTAACTTCACCGGTGTTAAAAATCGGTATCCGAGTTCCGTGTCTAAAGTAAAAATATTCATCTCCAGAGAGATGAATCTTTCGCTGTTTACCCAAAAATCCTTGAGGACCAACCATAAACTGAGTATTGTAATGAATCCCGTTTTCTTCCTCTGCTATACCGGCTACAATATAAATATTAAAATCTTGCGCTAATTTCATCAATGCTTGGCAACTGTTTCCATCCGGTATTGACTCAGCCTCGCTTATCATCAGGGGATGGCCAGCATGCCCTGTAATATTGAGCTCAGGGAAAGAGACTAAATTTACACCCTTTTTCTTTGCTTTTTTAACCCATTCAATAGTAGCCTTGAGATTTTTATCCTTTTCTCCTACAAGGCTGTTACATTGAACTAAACCTATAATCAAATTTTCCAACCTTATCCTCCCTACAATACTCCAAACCATTTTCTAATGAAAGGCCAGGCACCTTGCTTATAGTAGCGATGACCACCTTTCCCCACAAAAAGTTCACAACGCTCAGGGACACCAGCTACTTCATAAATATGTCTTAATTTATCAAAGGCATAGCGTACACCTTTGAGAGGAAAAATAGGGTCATCTTTTCCAGCAATAGCACAAAAAGGCCGCGGAGCAATTAAACCGGCTATATCGAACATTTCTCCTAGCTCAAGGATACCGGGAATATAGTTACACTCGCAATGATGAATTGTGCCAATACTATCCTCAAATGTGCAGAAGTAGCAACTGGGAACAGCTACTGTAATTCGTTCATCACAAGCGGAAGCAAAAAGTGAAATTGTTCCTCCCCCAGAATTTCCCGTAATAGCTACACGCTTTTTATCTACATTTAAATAAGTTAGTGCCCAGTCAATTAACCGAGAAATATCCCAAACTCGCTCACCAATAGGAGTTCGCCCTACAAGTAAATTATGCATAAGTTCAGCGCGACAGGAGCTAGCCTTTCCTCTATTATACTCAGACTCAAATTTTGTTTCCCCAAAAGCTCGCGCTGTAGGAGCAATAACAATATAGCCTTCCTTTACGGCCTGAACAGCGATATCTCGCTCACCTTCCACAATACTTTTCTCCTCATGTTCGTTATGAGCTATCCCTACATAAAGATCAGGATGATTATGACCATGAGGAGTAAGGACTAAAGGCAAATATTTAGATTTATTCCTGGGGAGAAGAAGCCAGAATGGTAAAGGCACAGTAGGTTCTACCATAAGATACCATTTTTCTCTAATATAATCTCCTAAATCTTCTGAACTAACCTGTTTAGCTGTAGGCTGATAGTAGCTAAGATTAGCTTGCATCCTTGATATACCTAATGCTTCCAGTAGGCGCGGTCGGAAAGAGATTTTCCATTCTTTAAATTCATCAAAAGATTTTGCGGAAAATTCAAACTGACGAGATGCTGATTTGTAAAGAGTTTTAATATGCTCTTGATAATTAAACGCATCCATCTTCTAAACCTCCACTGCTTTCATTAAATTTTTAATAAGTTCATTCTTTTTGTCTTTAAACCCGAGAGCGTAATCTTCAAATTCTTTTAAGGTAACTGGCTTCATTCCTTTAATTTGCGAAAGATAAGCCGCTCCCACTAAAGCTGTAGAAGTTGCTCCAATTTTCTCATCACAAAAAGGTTGAACATTATTTAAGATACAATTGCACATATTTTTAATTTCTCCAGCAAAGCTACTCATTCCCGGTCTATAGTTTATGGTCTTATTTATATTTATCTTACGCACATTACCCCAGGGATCTTCAATTCTTAGAATAGTTTCTCCTTCTACTTTCTCAAAGCTTATACTTCCGTTACTTCCGATAATAACTGTATCCTGAGAATCTCTTTCTGACCAGGAACCCTCAATATGAGCAGTAACCCAGGCTTTTGCATCTAATGGCTCGTATTCTATAATAATATGAGCATCATCTTCTACTTTCACATCCTGATAGTAGCCTTCTAAAATCCTCTTCTTCATTCTAATAGTTAAACCATAGGGTTTTACTGTCTTTACTCGCAAGGGTTTTCTTTCAAAACCAGCTAAATACCAGGAAGTAGTTATGGCATGAACCCCATTATCAAGTAAAGCTCCTCCTCCAGAAACTTCAGGATTCCAGAACCATCCTCTCCACTCTGGACCCCCATGAGCAGCGGCTAAGAAAATTAAAAGCACTTCTCCGATAGCTCCTGCATCAATAAATTTTTTTGCTGTATACCAGGAAGGATCATAAATCCAGTTCTCATTATGTTGATAAAATTTCCCTGTCTCTTCCACTGCTTTTACTACTTTTAGACAATCTAAATAAGAGACAGCCATTGGCTTTTCACACATTACATTAATCCCCTTCTTAAGAGCCTGAATAGATAAATCCGCATGAGCATTTGGAGGAGTGCAAATATCTACAAGGTCCAATTTCTCTTTAGCTAACATTTCTTCAGCACTCTCATATAACTTAACCTGATCTAAATCATCTTTCCATCTTCTGGCTTCTCCTACCCTTCCTTTCTTCTCTTCTTCTTCACTTTTGCTGGTAAATGCTACCTTAAGCGATCGCTCAGCATTTAAAAGGGAATCTTTACTAACATCCTGCATAGCTACAATCTGAACTCCGGGAACTTGAAGGTAGCCAGGTAAATGTGCTCCTCTAAATATCCCTCCTGTTCCCAAAATTCCTACTTTTATTCTTTTCACTTCCTCCTCCTTCCATGCTAGTTATTCTGATTTATCTTGTTAATCTATTTTGGCGGCAGCGAGGCTTGAGAGCCTGCGAATCCTGCACAGTCTAATAGGCGGGAGACAAGCTCCCGCACTACTGTAGCGTCGAGGTTTATCCTCCACTCGGTAGCCGCAGGCTTTAGCCTGCGTTCATTTACGCAACCTAAAGGTTGCGCCTACCAAGAACTATTTTGGCGCGCCTGGCAGGATTTGAACCTGCGACCTTCGGCTCCGGAGGCCGACGTTCTATCCACTGAACTACAGGCGCCTAAATCCCTTAAATTTTTACTGGATAATTGTTTCAAAACAAAGAAATTTAAAACCTTCCTCTCTCAGAGCTCTATGAGCCTGGTGAAAAACCCCAATATTCCTGCGGTCCGATTTATCGGATCTCTCAATGTAGCGGTTTGATTTATCAAACTTGTTAATAAAACGTGTCTCATAAATGAAACCTCTACAAAAAACTACTTTATCACCAATCTCCTATAATAATTAAAAAACGATTATTGTCAATGGTTC
>Ga0209121_10003594_pt1 | contig 14926 bp, 12 predicted proteins | sample Cruoilmetagenom3_FD_187292 | JGI IMG/M metagenome (GOLD analysis project Ga0209121, IMG submission 187292) | Oil polluted marine microbial communities from Coal Oil Point, Santa Barbara, California, USA - Sample 3 (SPAdes) (version 2) | ecosystem: Environmental > Aquatic > Marine > Oil seeps ...
CCCAAGGCATTAATTAGTGTGGTTTTACCAGCCCCTGGGCCGCCAGTAACAATGATTGGGTTCATACGGATTTATCTTAATTCGCTTCTAATGGCACTACTTCTGATTGAGTTGAGCTAGGAATTTATCCGACTCTGCTATTGCCGCATTCATCTGCTCTATTGCATAGGCGATGTCTTTTTCTAAGCTCATAAACTCTCCCTGCAACGAACCGACAGCGCTCGCATTTAGGTTGTGCTTGAGATAAAGCGTATTGTCGCGAAGGGTGTTGAGTACAGGGTCCATTTTTTTCTCGGCACGTTTCATCGCTGAAAGCATCGTTTGGTAAGACGATTTAGTCTCACGCAGCTTTTGCTCACTTGAACGACGCAGTGAGTCGCTAGTGTAAAGGTCTAGTTCACTTTGCCATTCGGCGAATAGCGCATCTGATACATCTTCAATAGCAGCAATCCGGTCACTGACATTTTGCGCGGCTTTCTCGCTGTCTTGGTATTTATCATTGATTTGGTTGTACATGTCTTCAAGGTCGCCACCGTTGAAGTTAGTCAGGCTGCTGAGCGCCTCTAGCGCGCTACTAAACTCTTCCTGAGCATCCTGCTGCGACTCTTTAGCGTCTTCCACTCTATCGACCATAATGTCGCGCTTGTGGTATCCCACTTGCTCCATAGCCGAGTAATAAGCGGACTGGCATCCAGTTAGGGTAAAAATAGAGAGGACTATAACTATTAAATAAGGCATCCTAGTTTCCTATAGTTAAATAAAGGAATATTAATTAGGACTATGAACGAGTTACCAGGGAGTTACAAGTTGAAGATAAAAAACGCAATCACTGGAAGCATCCAGTTTTCCCGCTATCTCCTCACGCGAATGACACACGATAGAGTCAATGTGAATGCCGGGTACTTGGCGTACATTACTTTGCTCTCAATTGTGCCGATGTTGACGGTTCTGCTCTCTATTTTGTCGTCATTCTCAATTTTTGCTGATGTTGGGCTCGTGATTCAAAACTTCGTTATTACCAACTTTGTTCCTGCGTCTGGGGATGCGGTGCATGGTGCCTTGTTAGAGTTTGTCGCCAATACTGGCAAAATGACAGCGGTAGGTAGTGTGTTCTTATTCGTTGCTGCACTGATGTTGATCTCCAATATCGATAAGAACCTAAACTACATCTGGCGAGTAACGGAAAAGCGACGTGCCGTGTTGTCTTTTTCCATGTACTGGATGGTGCTGACCCTTGGGCCTATTCTAGTGGGCGCTAGTATTGCAGCGACCTCTTACGTGACGTCATTGAATTTGCTGCAAAACGAAGTCGTATCGAGTGCATTTAATACCATTATTCGCAGACTTCCTTTGATTCTCTCTTTCTTTGCGTTTTTTGGCCTATATCTTCTTGTTCCAAACAAAAAGATACACTTTTCTCATGCCGCGGCAGGTTCTTTGGTGGCGGCAATTTTGTTTGAATTGAGTAAGAAAGGCTTTGCAGCTTACATTACTCAGTTTCCTTCTTACCAGTTGATTTACGGCGCGCTAGCGGCGATCCCGATTCTCTTTGTTTGGGTTTATTTGTGTTGGCTGATCGTGCTAGTTGGAGCTGAAGTGACAGCCGCGCTTGGTGAGCACGAACAGTGGAGTGACTCGCAAGAAATGGTACACTCAGCGGATAACGATGAAATTCCAGAACAAGGAAACAACAGTGATAGCCCTGATTCAAAGAGTAAGTGAAGCTGCCGTTCGAGTTGATGGCGAAGTAGTTGGTGAGATTGAACAAGGCTTATTGGTTCTATTAGGCGTAGAAAAAGGTGATGACGAAGCCAAAGCCAAACGTTTGATGGAACGAGTAACAACTTATCGTGTCTTTGAAGATGAAGACGGAAAAATGAACCTCAACGTAAAACAGGTTGAAGGTAAAGTGTTGGTGGTTTCTCAATTCACACTGCCAGCCGATACAAAAAAGGGAACTCGAGCGGGCTTTTCTCGTGGAGCAAACCCTGAAGATGCGGAGCGTCTTTACGATTATTTCTCTAACCAATGTGAATCAGTATTGCCAACGGAACGTGGCCGATTTGCAGCCGACATGAAAGTGTCATTGGTTAATGATGGCCCAGTAACATTCTGGCTGCAGGTTTAAACTTAAAAGGATAAGCATGTTTAAACTGATAACACCGACCACCGAAAATCAACTGAACAAGTATTACCATTTTCGTTGGCAGATGCTGCGTGAACCTTGGCGAATGCCGGTAGGTTCCGAGCGTGATGAATATGATGCCATGAGTCACCATCGCATGATTGTAGATGGTCGTGGCCGTCCGATGGCGATTGGCCGCCTTTACATCACTCCAGACCTCGAAGGTCAGATCCGTTATATGGCGGTAAAGAACTCTCGTCGAAGTAAAGGCATGGGCTCATTGATTTTAGTGGCGTTAGAGTCACTGGCTCGCCAAGAGGGTGCCAAACGTCTAGTGTGTAATGCACGTGAAGATGCGATCTCATTCTATGAGAAAAACGAATTTGAGCGTCGTGGTGAAATTAATGACCAGCGTGGTCCAGTTCGTCATCAGCAGATGGTGAAGCACCTTGATCCGATGGCTGATGTACTGCGTAAGCCTGAATGGTGTAATGAGCTACAACAGCGCTGGGAAAATCAAATTCCGATCAGTGACAAGATGGGTATCAAAATTAACCAATACACGGGTTATCAGTTTGAATGTAGTGCTCAGTTGAACCCAAACCTTAATCCTCACAACACCATGTTTGCAGGCTCAGCTTTCACCTTAGCGACATTAACAGGCTGGGGAATGACTTGGTTGTTGATGAAAGAGCGTGGACTTACTGGTGATATCGTTCTGGCTGACAGTAATATTCGTTATCGTCACCCGGTTGAGCAAAACCCAGTCGCTGCTACTTCATTGGATGGAATCAGTGGTGATTTAGATCGTCTCGCTTCAGGTCGAAAGGCTCGTATCATTATCCACGTGACTATTCATAGTGGCGATGTTGAAGCGGTTGAATTCACGGGCACTTATATGCTGATCCCTGACTACAAAAAGCGATTATCAACAGACACTAACGTAAGCGTATAGCTGACACTGACTAACAGATACAAGGCGCCTACTCCTGTGGAGTGGCGCTTTTTTGTTGGCAGTTATTAATCTCCGAATATTTCGCTTGGTCGAGCTTTCCTGAGATTTGATGGCATTGGTCAGTTAAGGTGATGGAAAGTGTGTGTTTGCTAGTTTCTAGCAAATCGAGTTCTCCTGAGACCTCGCCAGTTAACGTTTGAATCCTTTGCGAACCTTGCGCTTCAGCGGATGCACCAATGATGTGCGTTGGTTCAAGGGTGAAACGGCCACGGTCAAAACTGGCATTCAGTTCTGGGACTTCAAATACATTATTACTCGAGGTTTCAGAAAGCGTATCGTTAAAGGTCATCATGCCTTGGCGAACGCTACCAGTAAGTTGGCCTGAGGTTGAGTACCCGAGCATTAGTGAATCGCCGTACAAACCTGCGGCTTGAAGTTCGAATTCTCCATAACCTGTCGCATCGAGTGGCAATTTAAGTTGCTGCAACATTAGTGAGATTGGTAACCCGTCAGCAGAGACATCTAAGCTCCATGGTTTGCTTATTTTGTTAAAATCGAGCGTTGCATTTGCTTCAATATAACCATCCCGTAGTGGGGCAAACAGGCGTGTTAACGTCCATTTCCCCTGCTCGCTATGCATTTCAATCACAGGTTGGGCGCTGAGGATGTTTTGATAGCTCGCATCGTTGGCGCTGGCCATCAACTTGCCCTGCCATAGACCTAATTTTCGGTCTTGAAGTAATTGAACCTGACGCCCCTCGATATGTAGCCCTGAGACTTGCCAGTAAGGTTTCTCGGCGAGTTGAATGAGTTGGCTGCGTTCGACGTTAAGTTGCTTGATAGAGATCTGTTGTAGTTCTTCAAACCAAGGCGTTAGGCGAACTGCAGGTAAATGTTCATCTAGGCTCTCCTTGATCCACTTTATTCCGCGAACATCGAGTTGTGTTAATTCAACGGTGCTCGGAGTTACTTTTCCATTCAGTTGAATACTGCCTTGAAGAAGTTGAGTATAGAAATCTTCAATCAGAATCTGGTTTGGTTGGAGGTTCAACTTAACGCTTGGGTCGATGAACCTGTCATCATCTAAAATGACACCTTCTGCTTGCAGAGAGAGCGTCGCTTGCTGTTGCTCCCACCATCTAAAAGGCAGTTGGATATTTTCGAGTGACGCATCAAAAGCGGTTAAGTGGCCATCTTGCCATTGCACGTCACTGCGTAGAATATCGAGACTGTTGATGTGATTGATCTGAATGCCTGCGACATCCCAATCTTTGTTTAACAGGCTTTGGGTCTGTTGTTCGTTTAATCGTAAGCCATCGACTGTGACATTCACCAATGACCAATCGCGTTGGTATTGTTCTGCCTGTCCAGATATTTTGGCTCCACGCCAATCAAATGAAGCGCCATAAAGGGTGCTATCACTCGGTTTTAGGTCTAAGTCTATCAACAGATTATCGAATGCTTCACCTTGCCAATACAATTGCGAGGCGGAGAGTTGGGTTTTGCCATAGGGCAGCAGTGAACGGTTGTCCCCCAAAATGGGTTCGGAGATCTGGAGGTTGATGCCTCGTGTATTAAAGTCTGGAGTCGAGAAATCTAGATTATTGATGGCCAACTGATGGAGTTTGAGACTTGGTTGAGTCAATACCGATGTGAGTGTTTCCAGATCGTCAGCTTCTAACTGGAGTCCGCTGATTAACACCGAGTCTAAAACCAGCTTGGCTTCAATAAGAGAGTCTGAACTGAACCAGATATCGATCTTATCGATATAAAGAGGCGTTTGCTGTTTAGGTTGGTTGTGGGTGATGCCCATCAAGGTGATGTGATACGGCGCCTGATACTCAATATCTTCAATGAGTACAGGTTGTTCAATCGTATGCTTGATAAAAAAGTTAGCAACATCAGCTCGGTATTGAGTTTGTAAGCTTAATAGCAGCGCCGCGAGAAGTGCAACGATGATGGAAAGCACAATGCCGAGCACCATGAATACCTTTTTCATTCCTTGAAAGCCTTAATTTTCACTAGTCTTAAAACAGAGTGGAACAAAAATGGGTAAGCAGCAACAAAAAAGCCCCTCAAAAGAGGGGCTTGCTACAAAAATATCATTTTGAAACAGGGTCTTTGCATTTCGCTCAACCCCGAGCAGACTTTAGGGTTAGTCTAGTTGTGGACCTGCAGCAACCAGTGACTTACCTTCAGCGTTATCTGTGTACTTGTCAAAGTTGTTGATGAAGCGCTCTGCTAGATCTTTCGCTTTGCTTTCCCACTGCAATGGATCAGTGTACGTATCACGCGGGTCAAGAATCGTAGGATCTACGTCGTGCAACGCTAGCGGTACTTCTAGGTTAAACATAGGGATAACCTTAGTATCCGATTGGTCGATTGAGCCATCTAAGATAGCGTCAATGATGCCACGAGTATCTTGAATCGAGATACGTTTGCCTGTGCCGTTCCAACCAGTGTTCACTAGGTAAGCTTCTGCTCCCGCCGCTTCCATACGTTTCACAAGCACTTCAGCGTACTGAGTTGGGTGAAGAGTTAGGAATGCAGCACCGAACGCAGCAGAGAACGTAGGAGTTGGCTCAGTAATACCGCGCTCTGTACCCGCTAGTTTCGCTGTGAAGCCAGATAGGAAGTGGTACTTCGTTTGTTCTGGAGTCAGTTTAGATACTGGCGGTAGAACACCAAATGCATCAGCGGTCAGGAAGATAACTTTTTGAGCGTGACCTGCTTTTGATACTGGTTTAACAATGTTGTCGATGTGATGAATCGGGTAAGAAACACGAGTGTTCTCTGTTTTTGAACCGTCATCAAAATCGATAGAACCATCGCCACGAACCGTTACGTTCTCTAGTAGTGCATCACGACGGATTGCGTTGTAGATTTCAGGTTCAGCTTCTTTAGATAGACGAATTGTCTTCGCGTAACAACCACCTTCAAAGTTGAAGATACCATCGTCATCCCAACCGTGCTCATCATCACCGATTAGCTCACGTTTAGGATCGGTTGATAGGGTTGTTTTACCAGTGCCTGATAGACCGAAGAAAATAGCGACATCGCCTTTCTCGCCAACGTTTGCACTACAGTGCATTGAAGCAATACCTTGTAGAGGTAGTAGGTAGTTCATCATTGCGAACATACCTTTTTTCATCTCACCGCCGTACCAGGTACCGCCAATGATCTGAACACGTTCAGTCAGGTTGAAAGCGACAAAGTTCTCAGAGTTTAGACCTTGTTTCTCCCAGTTAGGGTTGGTTGTTTTAGCACCGTTCATTACCACGAAATCAGGTTCGAACGTTGCTAGTTCTTCGTCGGTTGGACGAATGAACATGTTCTTAACGAAGTGCGCTTGCCACGCTACTTCAGTGATAATACGCACACTTAAACGCGTATCTGGGTTAGCACCACAATAACCGTCGATGACAAACAGACGCTTGCCAGATAGCTGAGTTGTTACAAGCTCTTTCAGCTCGTCCCATACTTCAGTGGTAATCGGTTTGTTGTCATTTTTGCCTTGATCTGACCACCACATGGTATCGCGTGTTGTGTCATCTTTAACAATGTACTTATCTTTTGGTGAGCGGCCAGTAAAGATACCAGTATCAACCGCAACGGAGCCTAGTTCCGTTACTACGCCTTTTTCGTAGCCTTCTAGACCCGGCAGTGTTTCTTCAACGAATAACTGCTCGTAGCTAGGATTACGAAGAACTTCGGTAACGCCAGTCAGTCCGTGCTTAGTTAGATCAATTTGTGCAGCCTTAGTATGTTCCATAACGGTCATAGGTGCTCCTTGTAGGATATTTTGTAGGGATTTTGTAATAATTTTTTATTGTTATCTGCTCACCATGCTAGCAACGAGGCTCGGGGGAAACAGGGATACAGCTCAAAAAATATCCATATTAACCTTGGGGTTTTAAGCGCCTCGTCACATATTGGCCCAACTAGTCTATCCTGTACGCAAACCTTTGCGCTAGGGGCGAGAACATTATTAATTGATTAAAATTAAGCGGTGATTTTATTACGAGATGTTACGGAGTTTGCGCTATTTTGATCACAAAAAAGGCCAGCTGAGTGCTGACCTTTTTGGGGTAAATTACGTGTTTTTGGTACGCCGTAAATTAATGAACCGTATTGCTGCCTTTATCTGCCGCTTCTGCGTAAAGAGCATCTACATCATTTTTGTCGAACGAGTAGTTTGTGCCACAGTAATCGCAGTGTAGTCCCACACTACCTTCCGTGCTTAGAATGTCGTAAATCTCTTCTTGAGCAACAGTAATGATAGCCGCAGCGCTTCGATCACGTGAACAGCCACAGAAGAACTCAACCGGTTGAGGTGTAAATACCTGAACCTTCTCTTGGTTGTATAGACGGTAAAGCAGTTCGTTAGCTTCTAAAGAGAACAACTCTTCGTTTTTAACGGTGTCGGTTAGTTGCTCTAGATGCTCGAAATCATCTGGCGTACCTGTGCCGTCAGGCATAACTTGTAAAAGCATACCTGCAGCGTGAGCTTTACCTTCATGTTCGCCAGTGCGCAGCCATAGACGAGTCTTAAGCTGTTCTGAGTTAGCAAAGTAACCTTCAAGAACGTCAGCAAGCGTTTCGCCTTCCAGACCAACGATACCTTGGTAACGTTCACCTTTCTTAGGATCGATGGTGATCACTAGGTGGCCTTTACCCATTAGGTCGTGTAGGCCAGCATCATCAGCAATCTCGCCTTCAAAGCGAGCGACACCGCGGATCTTTTGGTCGTGATCGCCATTGATAACAACTAGAGATACTGGGCCATCACCTTGCAATTGCATGGTAATAGAGCCTTCAAACTTTAGGGTCGCTGTTAATAGCGTCGTTGAAACCAATAGCTCACCCAGTAGCTTTTGAACTGGCGCTGGGTATTCCTTGCTAGAAATAATCTGTTGGTACGCTTCATCGATTTGTACCAATTCACCACGTACTGATAGATCTTCAAATAGGTAGCGATTTAAAACATTACTTGTAGACATTGGGTCTGCCATTTGGCTATTCCTTCTAGCTTATTGATTCTTGAACTTGATAATGTCACGACGTTGCTTTTTATCTGGGCGACGTTCAGGTGCTGGGCTATGAGCATTCAGCTTACGTTGTGCTGCAAACTCTTCTCTTTTTGCCACGCTCTCGGTGGTTTCTGCATAGAGGGTTTGGGCGATCGGAGCTCCGCCACGATGAGCCGAGATTTTCTCGATTGTCACCGTTTTTTCTTCATTACCTTGACGCAGTGTAATCACGGCCCCAAGTTCGACAATTTTACTTGGTTTGCTGCGCTGACCATTATAGTGGACTTTGCCACCATCGACCATGTTGCGAGCAATAGACCGGGTTTTGTAAAAACGAGCTGCCCACAACCATTTATCGAGTCTGACAGCTTCATTAGCAGTTTTCATATAGGGCTGTGCCTTATTAAGTGAGAAATGAATGCGGTTTAACTGTAATGAACAGTGCGCAACATGTTTTTTTGATGATGCTTATCACATTAAGTAGAAGCTTAAAGTGGAGGCGGTTGGCATTTTTTTCAAGTCATATTACAAAATAGCCATGTAATGCCGTTTTATCGATTTGCTATGATATAGTTCGAGATCTTATGCTTAAATAAGCTCGGTATCGAACGAATGAATAAAAAGGCTGAAAGTTTAATGATTTGCAGCGTTTGTCGTCATGAAAAGGGGCAAGGGAAGTGAACTTTTTAGAGCTCAAAAGTCGCATGGGAAATTCACCTGTGTTGAGCCGCTTATTAGAGAATGGATTTGTATTTCAGCAAAAACTAAGCCTAGTGACGTGTTGTTTGTTGATTGCAGCTTCAGCATGGATTTTAGGACAGCTTGCGTGGTTTATTGAACCTGCCGAGCAAACCGTTGTGCCTTGGAAAGCAACAGCTTCATCGTCTTCCTCTCCTCAATCGACCCTCGATATTTCTTCCCTACAGCAGAGCAACATGTTTGGTGCCTATAACCCAACCACAGCTCCTGTTGTTAAACAGCAAGTTATCCAAGATGCACCTAAGACACGATTAAACCTAGTTTTGGTGGGCGCTGTCGCCAGCTCTAATCCAAAATTGAGCTTAGCGGTGATCGCGAATCGTGGCACGCAAGCAACTTACGGCATTAACGAAGAGATTGAAGGTACGCGAGCTAAGTTAAAAGCGGTATTAGTGGATCGCGTGATCATCGATAACTCAGGGCGAGATGAAACATTGATGCTTGAAGGGATTGAGTACAAGCGTTTAGCGGTATCAGCACCTGCGCCACCTCGTACCACTTCTTCTGTTCGTGGCAATAACCCCGCTTCCGAAGAAGAGAAGCTAGACGAAATTAAAGCGAAGATAATGCAAGATCCACAACAAATCTTCCAATATGTTCGACTGTCTCAGGTGAAGCGTGACGATAAAGTGATTGGTTATCGTGTGAGCCCTGGCAAAGATTCAGAACTTTTTAACTCTGTTGGGCTCCAAAACGGAGATATTGCTACTCAGTTAAATGGGCAAGACCTGACAGACCCCGCAGCGATGGGCAACATATTCCGTTCCATTTCCGATCTGACAGAGCTAAACCTCGTGGTCGAGAGAGATGGACAACAACATGAAGTGTTTATTGAATTTTAAAACTTTGCGTCTGAAGACAGACGAAAGTGTAGGAGAAATACGTGAAGCATTGGTTTAAGAAAAGTGCATGGTTACTGGCAGGAAGCTTAATCTGCACACCCGCAGCCATCGCTAGTGATTTTAGTGCCAGCTTTAAGGGCACTGACATTCAAGAGTTTATTAATATTGTTGGCCGCAACCTAGAGAAGACGATCATCGTTGACCCATCGGTGCGCGGTAAAATTGATGTACGTAGCTATGACGTACTCAATGAAGAGCAATATTACAGCTTCTTCCTAAACGTATTAGAAGTGTATGGCTACGCGGTCGTTGAAATGGACTCAGGCGTTCTTAAGATCATCAAAGCCAAAGATTCTAAAACCTCAGCAATTCCCGTTGTTGGTGATCGTGATTCGATCACAGGCGACAGTGTAGTCACGCGTGTTGTGACGGTTCGTAATGTCTCGGTTCGTGAACTTTCTCCTTTGCTTCGTCAATTGAACGATAATGCCGGTGCGGGTAACGTTGTGCACTACGATCCTGCCAATATCATCTTGATTACCGGTCGTGCGGCGGTAGTGAACCGTTTAGCAGAAATCATCAAGCGTGTTGACCAAGCGGGTGATAAAGAGATTGAAGTCGTTGAGCTAAAGAATGCATCGGCGGCAGAAATGGTTCGTATTGTTGATGCTCTGAGTAAAACCACCGATGCTAAAAACACACCTGCATTCCTACAGCCTAAATTGGTTGCCGATGAGCGTACTAATGCAATTCTTATTTCCGGTGACCCAAAGGTACGTAGCCGTTTAAGAAAGCTGATTGAACAGCTTGATGTAGAGATGGCGACCAAAGGTAACAACCAAGTTATCTACCTTAAATACGCAAAAGCGGAAGATCTTGTCGATGTGTTGAAAGGCGTATCGGACAACTTGCAGTCAGAGAAACAATCTTCAACTAAAGGCAGTTCATCGCAACGTAATCAAGTCATGATCTCAGCCCACAGTGATACCAACTCGTTGGTCATTACCGCACAACCAGACATCATGAACGCGCTGCAAGACGTTATCGCGCAGTTGGATATTCGTCGTGCCCAAGTGTTGATCGAAGCCTTAATTGTCGAGATGGCTGAAGGTGACGGCATTAACCTTGGCGTGCAGTGGGGTAACCTAGATACTGGTGCCGTGATTCAGTATGGTAACACCGGTGCATCGATTGGTGGCGTGATGGTTGGTTTGGAAGAAGCCAAAGACACTGAAACGACCACTGCCGTTTATGATGACAATGGTGACTTTGTTCGTAATGAAACCACCACTGAATCGGGTGACTATTCTACCTTGGCATCTGCTCTTTCTGGCGTTAATGGCGCCGCAATGAGTGTTGTTATGGGTGATTGGACAGCGTTGATCAGCGCGGTTGCGACCGACTCAAACTCAAACATCCTATCTTCTCCAAGTATCACGGTTATGGACAATGGCGAGGCTTCATTCATTGTGGGTGAGGAAGTGCCTGTTCTAACCGGTTCTACCGCAGGTTCAAGCAACGACAACCCATTCCAAACGGTTGAACGTAAAGAAGTGGGTATCAAGCTTAAAGTGGTGCCACAAATCAACGAAGGTGACTCGGTTCAGCTGCAAATAGAACAAGAAGTCTCTAACGTATTGGGCGCCAATGGTGCAGTTGATGTTCGTTTTGCTAAGCGTCAACTGAACACGTCTGTGATTGTTCAAGACGGTCAAATGTTGGTGCTGGGTGGCTTGATTGATGAGCGTGCACTGGAAAGTGAGTCTAAGGTGCCGTTCTTGGGTGACATCCCAGTACTTGGACACCTGTTTAAATCAACCAGTACTCAGGTTGAGAAAAAGAACCTAATGGTTTTCATCAAGCCAACCATCATCCGTGATGGCATGACAGCCGACGGTATCACTCAGCGTAAGTACAACTTCATTCGTGCTGAGCAGTTATACAAGTCTGAACAAGGTTTGAAGCTGCTGGATGACGATAATATCCCGGTACTGCCTAAATTTGGTTCCGATATGAATCACCCGGCTGAAATCCAAGCCTTCATCGATCAAATGGAAACAGAATAATGTCTGAATTGGTAGGGGCGGCACGCACTTATCAGCGTTTACCGTTTAGCTTTGCGAATCGCTACAAGATGGTGTTGGAATATCAGCACCCTGAACGTGCGCCAGTGCTTTATTATGTTGAGCCACTGAAATCAGCTGCGATCATTGAAGTAAGCCGCGTTGTCAAAAATGGCTTTACTCCAGAAGCTATTACAGCAGAAGAGTTTGATAAAAAACTGACCGATGCTTATCAACGTGATTCGTCAGAAGCGCGGCAGTTAATGGAAGACATCGGTGCTGACAGTGATGATTTCTTCTCATTGGCAGAAGAACTGCCCCAAGATGAAGATCTACTCGAATCGGAAGACGATGCACCTATCATCAAATTAATCAATGCGATGTTGGGAGAGGCGATCAAAGAAGGCGCTTCGGATATACACATCGAAACTTTTGAAAAGTCACTCTGTATCCGTTTCCGAGTTGACGGTGTGTTGCGTGATGTTCTAGCGCCAAGCCGTAAACTGGCTCCGCTATTGGTTTCACGTGTAAAGGTTATGGCTAAACTGGATATTGCAGAAAAACGCGTGCCACAAGATGGCCGTATATCTCTGCGTATCGGTGGTCGTGCGGTAGATGTTCGTGTCTCAACCATGCCTTCTTCACATGGTGAGCGTGTGGTAATGCGTCTGTTGGACAAAAACGCGACTCGCTTAGACTTGCACAGCTTAGGCATGACCGCAGAAAACCACGAGAACTTCCGTAAGCTGATTCAGCGCCCACATGGCATTATCTTGGTGACCGGCCCTACGGGTTCGGGTAAATCAACAACCCTGTATGCTGGCCTGCAAGAGCTCAACAGCAATGAGCGAAATATCCTTACCGTTGAAGACCCAATCGAATTTGATATTGATGGTATTGGCCAAACACAAGTGAACCCTAAGGTTGATATGACCTTTGCGCGCGGTTTACGTGCCATTCTTCGTCAAGATCCCGATGTGGTTATGATTGGTGAGATACGTGACTTAGAGACCGCTGAGATCGCTGTTCAAGCCTCTTTGACGGGTCACTTAGTTATGTCGACCCTTCACACCAATACAGCAATTGGTGCGATCACGCGTCTACGTGATATGGGCATTGAACCTTTCTTAATCTCTTCTTCGCTGCTGGGTGTTTTGGCTCAGCGTTTGGTTCGTACTTTGTGTAACGACTGCAAAGAGCCTTATGAAGCCGACAAAGAACAGAAAAAACTGTTTGGATTGAAGAAGAAAGAGAGCCTGACGCTTTACCATGCGAAAGGTTGTGAAGCGTGCGGCCATAAAGGTTATCGAGGCCGTACCGGTATTCATGAACTGTTGATGATTGATGATTCAGTCCAAGAGCTGATTCATAGCGAAGCAGGTGAACAGGCGATTGAAAAAGCCATTCGTAGCACGACACCAAGCATTAGAGATGACGGCTTAAGTAAAGTTCTGAAAGGGATAACGTCCCTAGAAGAAGTGATGCGCGTTACCAAGGAAGTCTAGTATGGCGGCATTTGAATACAAAGCGCTGGATGCTAAAGGTAAAAGTAAAAAGGGGTCTATTGAAGCGGATAACGCTCGCCAGGCTCGCCAGCGCTTAAAAGAGCAAGGCTTAATGCCGGTTGAGATGACTGAAGCCAAGGCAAAAAATGCCAAAGGCTCTCAACCTTCGACCAGTTTTAAGCGTGGTATCAGTACACCTGATCTTGCTTTGATTACGCGTCAAATATCAACGCTTGTTCAATCTGGTATGCCGTTGGAAGAATGTTTAAAAGCGGTCGCCGAGCAATCGGAAAAACCACGTATTCGAACTATGTTACTTGCCGTCCGCTCTAAAGTGACGGAAGGTTACTCGTTAGCCGATAGCTTGTCAGATTATCCACATATCTTTGATGAACTGTTCAGAGCCATGGTTGCGGCGGGCGAAAAATCAGGGCACTTAGATGCGGTATTGGAGCGATTAGCTGATTACGCGGAAAATCGTCAAAAGATGCGCTCTAAGTTACTGCAAGCGATGATCTACCCGATTGTGCTGGTGGTGTTTGCGGTGACGATTGTCGCTTTCCTATTGGCAACGGTAGTACCTAAGATCGTTGAACCCATTATTCAAATGGGCCAAGAACTTCCGCAATCGACACAATTTTTATTAGCATCGAGTGAATTTATCCAGGATTGGGGCATCCAATTACTGTTGTTAACTGTTGGTGTGATTGTTCTGATTAAGACGGCACTGAAAAAGCCGGGCGTTCGTATGAGTTGGGATCGAAAATTATTGAGTATCCCGCTGATTGGTAAAATAGCGAAAGGGATCAATACCTCTCGTTTTGCTCGAACACTCTCTATTTGTACCTCGAGTGCGATTCCTATTCTTGAAGGGATGAAGGTTGCGGTGGATGTGATGTCGAATCACCATGTGAAGCAACAAGTACTGCAGGCATCAGACAGTGTTAGAGAAGGGGCAAGCCTGCGTAAAGCGCTCGATCAAACCAAACTCTTCCCACCGATGATGCTGCATATGATTGCCAGTGGTGAGCAGAGTGGCCAGCTGGAACAGATGCTGACAAGAGCGGCGGATAACCAAGACCAAAGCTTTGAGTCGACCGTGAATATCGCGCTAGGTATTTTTACGCCAGCACTTATCGCTTTGATGGCAGGCTTAGTGCTGTTCATTGTGATGGCGACGCTGATGCCGATGCTTGAAATGAATAATTTGATGAGTGGTTAACCAACTGCTCATAAGACGTTAGTTTTTGGATGAGCGAGAACAAGGACACTATTACCTTCACTCGTTGTCTGTAATTTGGAGAAAACAATGAAAAATAAAATGAAGAAACAATCAGGCTTTACCCTACTAGAAGTGATGGTTGTTGTGGTTATCCTCGGCGTATTGGCGAGCTTTGTTGTACCTAACCTATTGGGTAACAAAGAGAAGGCTGATCAACAGAAAGCGATCACTGATATCGTGGCGCTAGAGAACGCGCTGGATATGTACAAACTGGATAACAGCGTTTACCCAACAACGGATCAAGGCCTTGATGCATTGGTTTCCAAGCCAAGCAGCCCAGAGCCTCGTAACTACCGTGACGGCGGTTACATCAAGCGTTTGCCAAACGACCCATGGGGTAACGAGTACCAATACCTAAGCCCTGG